>JGI20160J14292_10001048_pt1 | contig 23424 bp, 17 predicted proteins | sample COG_10_FD_14292 | JGI IMG/M metagenome (IMG submission 14292) | reverse complement strand
AGGTGTAATTAAGATAGCAACAAGTTTTTGTTCACAGCAAAATGAAGACAGATTTCCAGACGATAAAACTGAATGGTACGATAGTGACTGGGACGATATTGGAGATAATGAGGACCTAGATGATGATAATGATGGGCTCTCAGACGCCAAAGAGATAGCCATGGGAACTAACCCTTTTTACTGGGATACAGATGGAGATCATAGAGGAGATGACTGGGATCAAATGCCATTAGATATTAATTCTTTTGAAGATATGGATGGTGATGGTATTCCTGACTTCACAATTGTAGACACAAATAATGATGGAAATTATGATCCTGATATTTGGGGAGGCCCAGACGCGACAACTATTGTTGACCAAGACGTAGATGGAGATGGAATATCAAATACAGCTGAAGACAATGGAGTAACAGATAGATATCAGGCTGATTCTGATTGGGATGGATATGATGACGGAGTCGATAAATTTCCAGTTTGGCATGAGGAATGGTATGATACTGATTCAGATGGGATTGGTAATAATGCTGACTATGATGACGATGGAGATGGATTTAGTGATCTTGACGAAGCGTTTAATTTAACAGATCCTTTAGATGCATCAAAAAAACCAAGTGAAGATCAAGATCAAGATTTCTTGTCTGATGCTTACGAGGTAAAAATTGGAACTTCTACTTCAAAACCTGATACAGATGGCGACACATATAAAGACGGAATAGATTTTTTCCCACTTAATGAAAATGAGTGGCTTGATTCAGATAATGATGGAGAAGGTAATAATCAAGACCAAAATGATGATAATGATCATTTAAGTGATTTTATTGAAAAGCTAGGAAATGATTTGAACTTATGGAATCTTAATCCCTTGATATATGATCACGAAACATCATTACCAAACGATGAGGATTGGGATGGTGTTCCTGATGTTTTAGAAAATGCATTAAAACTACTTTTTCAGAATAAATATAATTCAGTAAGTAGCCAGGTAAAAAGAGAACTATATAGAGGCACGAAGGGAATATGGAGGCCAGGGTATTGGTTGGGACGGTGATATATGGCCTGGAGACCATTGGGATGGAACTGGAAGAACGCATGTTCAATTCGATTTAGACTCTGACAATAATGGAACACAAGACCATCTTGAAACAATTGATTTTAATGATATAGATGGAGATGGAACACCTAACCATCAAGATAACGATTCCGATAATGATGGTACGCCAGATGGTTGGGATATTGCAATATATGATCAAAGAGGTAATCAAGATTTTGATTTTGATTTCTTATCAGATAACGTTGATATCGATAGAGATGGAGATAAACTTCTTAATTGGTGGGAACGTTATTATGGAAGTGATCAATTTGATAGTGACTCAGATGATGATGGAACATTAGACCCATATGATTATATTCCATTTGATAGTAGAGTTCAGAGTCAATCTCAATTTAATAACATGTTTGCTCCAACTCAGATAGGTAGCCAGACGAATTGGAAAAGAATAAGCACATGGAATTATGGTCAATCTGGAGCATCCTATGCCGCTATAAACACAAATAATGAGCTCTATGTATGGGGAGTAAATTACGGTTCTCTTCCTGTTCATGATAGCAAATCACTAAGTGCTTGGGAAAATGGAGAAGAATATGGTTTTGTAATTTCTTCACCCACTCGTGTTAGACCCAATGAGGCATGGGAAAATATAGCACTTGGATATAAATTTGGACTTGGTTATTCCACGGATGGAACTTTTTATAGTTGGGGTAGAAATTTAAGTAGCCAACTTGGTAAAGGAAAACCAACGACCTATGAAACATTTTCGAAACCAAAAATATATCTAGGTGAAATAACACAAATAAGTGCGGGTGAGCAACAAGCAGGAATAATCAATAAGGATGGTAAAATGAGAATGATTGGCTCAAATGACCAGGGACAATTAGGAACGGGTGCAACTAATGATAATACTCCTAAAGAATTGGATTGGAACGATATAACAGGAGATATTAAAGAGGTAAGAGTTACTGAGACGGAAACTCAAATTATAACGGACCAAGGAACAATTTGGGCTTATGGGGATAATTTATTCGCTCAACTTGGAAGAGGAACCCGTGATACTAAAGCAGAAAATTTTGAAGCTAAGAAAATTGATGTTTCTGGTTGGAGTGAAGTATATGCAATAACTGAGCATGTATATGCTTTTAAAGCCGACGGGACACTTTGGGCTTGGGGAAAAAATAAAAACTTTGATTTAGGATTAGGTTTTAAAAGTGAATATGTTTCAACACCAACACAAGTAGCGGGAGTCAACAGAAGTCAAATGAAACAAGTAGGGGGCTTTTCTCCTGTAAATGGAGGTTTTGTTTACATTAAAACTAATGGTGAATTATGGGGTGCAGGTGCCAATTTTTACACAGGATCATGGTTCCCGCTAAGTTCACCAAGAAAAATTGGAAAATATACAGATTGGTCTCGTTTTCATGATTTCATGAACAGTGAGCTCAATATAATGATTGAAAAGACGGATGGATCTATATGGGGTGCTGGTGCAAATTGGAATAGTGTTTTAACAGAAAACCCATGTCCTGAGCCAAGAAATCAGATTGAAAAACTTACTATTACACATCCAAACCAGTACCAGGAAACTGTTTTTGAAGTTGCCCAAATAACAGGAAATGCAACTATAACAATAAAAATAAATAACATTAGTCTAACAGTGACAAATGTTACAAATTCAACAAACTTTGTAAATGATATAAAAACTTTATTTGATGCGAATACAACACTAGTTAATGCACTTTCTATTACTGTAACTCCAACTGGGTCCGGAAGCTCTACTTTACACTTTAAATCAAAAGCTTATCAGCAAAACAAGTATTCTTTTTCAATTACAGATAAATCAACATCAACTCTTTTTTCTGGACCTACTTCAACTGGATCACCAACAGTACCTATAAGTTTTAGCGATACAGTTAAGAATATTTCAGGTGTGGCTACTTACACTGTCAACTTGAGTGGAAGTAGAATTGAAAGTTCTGCAAGTAATCTTTCCGATGCAGTTGCTAATATCAAAAATGCAATAGAAACTTCTAATAAAATTGATGGTTCATCCTATAGTTTAACAGTTACCAATACAAATTCTATTTTAATAGAAAATATTTGGAATAATAGTTTCTTTATTACTACGGAATTACAAAATTCAAATACATCTTCTAGTTCCTTTACTGTTACCTCAACTCAATCTAAATTAAGTGTTGAATGTAATCCAAACTTTATTGACGACTTAGTTGAAATTTTCGATTCTAGCAATGCTTGGGATAAAATTTCTATGGGCTATAAACATGTTATTGCTCTTACAGACTCAGGACAACTATATAGTTGGGGAAGAAATGATCAAAATCAATTAGGATTAGGGAGTAATGTAGGAAGATGGGATATAAAAAGAACGCCAACACAAATACCAACAGTACTTTCAAGTTCTGTAACCCAAACCTTTAGAGCTGTTGACGCCTCTGCTGAGGTAAGTTTTGCAATTACAACAAGTAATACAATGTACGCTTGGGGAGATAACGATCTTGGAACCCTTGCAGTAGGTGATTATTCTGATAAAAATATTCCAACACTCGTAAAAGGTAATATTAGCTGGAAATCAAATTTAGGTGGCTTTAGATTCCAAGTAGCACTTGATCAAAATAACACGCCTTATGGATGGGGCTATCGTAAATTTGGACAACTCGGTGCCCTTGGAAAGGTAAAAGGTGATGACATTGCTTGGGATACAGACCTTTCAGAATCTAAAGGGATTATTCAAACATTGAATGGTGGAGAATATCTTATTGCAACTGCTGAATTAGTAAATTATCTTGACACGGTTTTAAACTTTGAATTCAATGGAGATACTTCTAAAAAAGGAACAGTTCAAAAACCAAACAGTTCAACTTCTAAATATTCATCTAGTACTAAAGATTCTCCCAATACTAAAAAACTCAATGTTGGTAAATGGAAAGTAAAAAAGAAAAAAACCGGATTCAAGGGCAAATCTGCGATTGAGCCTACGGGTAATTCTTCCCTGAAAACTTCTGACACACCTTATGATTTTGATGTCGTTGATGTTAATGAAAAGCCCACTAGTATTAACCTAACAGACTTAAGTAATAAGCTTACTTCAAAAGGAGAACAGTTTATAGCGAATATTACCGTTACCGATCCAGATCAAGATGATATCATTACCGTAACAGTACCATCTAATTCTCCAAATGCTGGAAAGTTTGAGATCAAAAACCAAAAACTTTACTATAACACTTCCACTAGTAAAGCCAATGTACCTTATCAAGTAATCATTAGAGCAACCGACTGGGAAGGATTAAGTTTAGAAGCACAATTTGAAGTCTTAGTAGATGAAGATGGTTCGTTATCAGTAGAAGAAGTTCAATCTTCAGGATCAATTTCCTACGATGCTCGTTTTATTGATTCAGATGGTGATGGATTCGTAGATGCAGATGAAATTGCTATTGGAACAGATCAGTTTGATTTTAGAAGCTTTCCAACCGATATTGATTCAGATGGAATTTTAGACTTTTATGATGGTGATATTGACAATGATGGTTACCTAAATGAAGATGATCAATTCCCTAATAATCCTAATGAATGGATTGATTCTGATGGAGATGGTATTCCAGACAATGCTGATAATGACGATGATAATGATGGGGTATATGATTTTTCTGTAAACTGGCAAGAAAACTATATTTCACAAGATCTTTTCCCTAATGATCCAAATGAATCTTCAGACAATGATAGAGATGGTATTGGAGATAATGCAGATACAGATGATGATAATGATGGTGTGGAAGACAGTCAAGATGCGTTTCCGTTTAATCCAAATGAATGGCTCGATTCTGATAATGATTCTATTGGAAACAATAGCGATGAAGACAATGACAATGATGGGTATTCTAATTTTGATGAAATAGCCATTGGAACAGATCCCTTAAATGCCTCAGATTTTCCTGCAGATTTAGATTCAGACTTTATTCCAGACGCTATAGATGCTGATTTAGATGGAGATGGTATTCCAAATAGTTTTGACAATGCTCCTGAACTGTTTAACCCAGACCAAGAATTTTTAGATAATCAATCACATTTTGCTTTAATTTTCCCAGATTTCTTTTCCCCAAATGGAGATGGTGTTAATGATACTTGGACTATTGGAGAATTACAACGCTATGGTAATAATCAAGTATGGATTTATGATGCTACAGGTAATTTAATTTTTAGTCAGCAACAATATGCAAATGACTGGGGAGGAACAAACAATGGGCAACCGCTTCCCAAAGCTAGTTATTTATACAGGGTAGATGCAGACGGAAATGGCTCTGTAGATTATCAAGGATGGGTATTTTTAACACGCTAGTGTTATGAATATAAAACACGTCTTATTTCTATTATTTTTCCCACTATTTGTAACGGCACAACAAGAACCCTTTTTGACCAGTTTCAGGTATCAAATGAACTTAATAAACCCGGCCTATGCAGGAGCTGAATCACAAAACATGGTTGCCATTAGTTCAAGAAACCAATGGAATGCTGTTGAAAATTCTCCAAAAAATCAAATTATTACCTTTTCTTCTCAAAGAAAAAATAATGTAGGATTAGGAGTATCAATTAGCTCTAGTAAATTTTTTGTTGAGAGAAATACATCTACCTATATTGACTTTTCATATCGCTTAAGTATAACGCAAAACACTAACCTATTTTTAGGACTAAAAGGGGGCGCTACCTTTTATAAAGCAGACTTATTAGGACTCAATAGTTCAGGTTCGGGAATTGATCCTGCACAAGGCTTGTTTTCACGAGTAAACCCCAACCTCGGAGTAGGTGCCTTGCTTCAGTCGGAATCCTTTTGGTTATCACTATCGATACCACGTCTTTTTTCAGTTTCAAATGAAATAGATTTTTCTGCAACCTCAACTGATAAAGTGCACTCTTATATTGCCACTGGTGCAATTTTTAAGTTAAATGATTTTTTAAGTATTAAACCAAGTATACTTATCCGTTCAGTTGAAGATCTAAAAGCAACTTCAGAGTTTTTAGGAATGGTAGGATTTAAACAATTTTTAGATATAGGGATTTCCTATAGAACCAATAATGCTATGGGGATTATAAGTTTTATTAAAATTAAAGACTTCTTAGATGTTGGGTATGCCTATGAAACATCAGTAGGATCTGCTATGTCAAATTTAGGTGTGAAAACACATGAATTAACCCTTAGGTTTAGATTAGAAAATTCCGGAAGTGCAGCCCAGGCTGAAGTATCAACTCCTGAAGAGTAACAGGACTAGTTATTTACTTCACTATCACAAGAACATTTTTTTCGCTTCATCTGAAGGGCTCTGCTTAAAGGAACTTTAAATGATTTTCCATTCACTTTATTACAAGTTTCTCTGAGTTCTTGACATGGTATTACATAATAACATTTTTGCCCAGGTTTATTACATAGATAAACAAAGTCTTCATTGGTTTCTTCACTTGATAAAGGACTTGTAAATGAAGAACTTATAAAAAAAGAGGCTGCGATAAAAAGAAAAGAAAATCTAAACATTTACATAAAATTAATTACACTATAAATTTAGTTTAAAAATCTATTAATTAGCGTTTTAACTTAAAAAATTTACTTAATTATATCAATATCATTAGTAAAGAAAGTGCAATTCCACCAAGGGTAAAGTAAATCGCTTTTCTAAAAATATCTGTTTGCGGTAGAAACATCCAATACGAAGAAAACACAAAAAAAAGTAACGCAATACCAAAAAATACATTTAAAAAATAAAGAGGTGTTGACGAAGTCGCTTTATGCATTTTTTCAATCATACCCAATATTTTTGGAGGTTGCATTTGAATGTACTTAAGTTCTCCTGTAGTTTTATTGTATTCTACATTTTTCACACCACGCCCCGNTGGAGGCAATTCTTTTAAATTTTTTTCAATGACTTTTTCAATAAAAACCTCTTTTTTAAAATACTCTTTATCTCTAAACGTAAGAGTTATTCCACTTAATGCATACATAAACATAATACCCGTTAAAAAGAACCCTAAATAGCGGTGGTAGACTCTTACTTTATTACTTATTTCTCGATTATTAAGTGTCATTTTTTGGTGTTAGAGAGTGAAGTCGAATTTAATTTAGGCAAAAAAACAAAAAATAGTTTTAAAACTAAAACTTAAGCAGTAAAGTTGACTGAATCATTAATTTGTCTTAAGGTATTCGGCTTTAATTATTTTAGCAGTTTGATGCTCACCATTATGGTTCCATCCAGGGGGGTAGAAAATATATTTTAATTTATTTAAAAGTCCAGGAGCTCTATAAACATCTTTGCTTAAATTAATTATTTCACCAAAATATACATCAACAAAACTTCCTGATTTTATCGAGCGAGTCACACCATATTCAATTTTCATACTAAGGTCTTCTTCTTGGTAGGTCCCAAAAATACGATCCCAAATGTTTAATAAATTAGAGTAATTGGTATCAATGTATAGGGGATTTTTAGCATGATGTACCCGGTGATGTGAAGGGGTAAGAATAAATTTATTTAAAAATCCAAAACGTGCATCTTTTATTAAGTTTTCGCCAACATGAATAAAGGCTCCATAAGTACCATCTATAAACATAATCGCAAAGAGCATAACTGGGTTTACGCCTAAAATCATACAAATGGAAGTGCGAATAAAATCAGCATAAGGAGCTTCTAAGAAAAAATGCGCATGAGTAACACTTAAATTCATTTCTTCAGGAGAATGGTGTGTAGCGTGTAAACACCATAATAAACGAACTTTATGTGCTAAAAAATGATATATAAAATGAGCAAATTCCCAAATTATATAGCCATAAATAAACCAATACCAGGTACTAGAGGTCTCAACTAGAGCAAAAGGTTGGAAAAGACCAATACAAAGAGTTACCATTCCAATAGCAATAAAACGTCCTATAACTCTATTGAAAAGATAAATCAAGAAAATTACTTTATAGACTTTAGTTTGAGGCTTTTTATAAATAAAACCTAAACTTAATTCTAAAAATAAAAGTAAGGGGATGATGGGAATAATTAGAGCAACAATTCCTTCATAAGTTAAAAACTTTTCAATTTCATTATTTTGAAGAATTGTTAAAAATTGATTAACCCCAAAAAACCCAACAATTTCGTTCCAAAAACTTTCTAAAAACCCCATTTTTATTAAATATTTTAAAAAGATAAAGATTTAATTAAACCTTTCCCAATCAAAAGAGTCTACATATTTATTACAATCAAATTAATACGATAGTTTATCTTTAATTTCAAGAAAGAATATGTGTATTTTTGCAAAAAATTACACAACAAATAATTGTTTGCCATTTTCAAAAATCAAAATCATTTTAATTAATAAAGAATGTCAGAAAAAAGCACATTAAAAAATAGTAGGAAATGGATTTTGATAGTCCTTGGGTTTGTTATCCTTTATGGGTCTTATAAAATATCTCAAACCATTGCAAATAGTAGGCCTTCAAAAAACAGGGAATTTAAAGTTGTTACTAAAGAGGTGTATACACGTAAAGTCACCAATGGTTCTTATCAAGTTCAAATACCTTCTAACGGAGTTCTTAATGCATACAAGCGTATAAGTTTAACTTCAAGAGTTCAAGGAGTAATGCAAACTATTAAACCATTATTTAAAGTAGGTCAGAATTATAAGAAAGGTCAAACGTTAGTTCAAATTGATGCTTCAGATTTTAATGCAAATGTTATTGCTCAGCGTGCTTCTTTATATAATTTAATCACCTCTGTACTTCCAGATTTACAATTAGATTTTCCAGTTGCACATTCAAATTGGAGAATATTTCTTCAAAACTTTGAATTAAAAAAGCCAGTTCCAGCACTTCCTTTAATGGAAGAAAATGTAAGACTCTTTGTCTCAGGGCGCGGAATTATATCTTCTTATTATTCGCTTCAGAACTTAGAGCAAAACTTAAAATTTTATTCAATCAAGGCTCCTTTTGATGGCGTTTTGGTAGCTGCAAAGATAACTGAGGGCTCTTTACTTAGACCTGGACAAGAATTAGGTGAATTTATAGCTCCCGGTAATTACGAGTTAATGGTAGCTCTCCCAAAATCATATGTAGATAATGTAGAAGTGGGTGCAAAAGTTTCTTTGAAATCTGTTGATGCTGATCAGAACTATCAGGGAGTCATTAAACGTATAAATGCGCAAGTAAATATACAAACACAGTCTGTTGCGGTATATATCCAAGTTAAAAATTCAAAATTAAAAGAAGGAATGTTTTTAGAGGCTCAAATAGAAGCTAAAGAATTTGATAATGTTTTTGCAATCAATAGAGGATTACTTAATGGAGACCAACAACTTTATGTTGTTGTGGCTAATAAACTTGAACTCAAAAGAGTAGTTCCCCTTCATTTTACAGAAACATTAGCCATTGTAAGTGGATTAGAAAATTCAGATGAAATAGTTGCTCAGCCCTTGATTGGAGCTTTTGTTGGAATGGAAGTACTTCCTTCGGTTATTACTCCATCAAAATAAGCTAACATGAGGAAAATAATTGATTATTTCATAAAGTACCATGTGGCAGTTAATATTGTCATTTTAGCCTTTTTATTATTTGGACTTTTAGGGGTTACGTCATTAAAGTCATCTTATTTCCCACTTGCAGAATCACATACGGTTCAAATAGCGGTAACTTATCCTGGCGCATCTCCATTTGAAATTGAAGAAGGTGTAATTCTAAAAATAGAAGATAACTTAAAAGGGTTAATAGGCGTTGAACGTGTTACCTCAATATCAAGAGAAAATTCAGGTTCTATAACGGTGGAGGTTGAAAAAGAACGGGACATTAATTTCATGTTATTGGAAGTTAAAAATGCCGTAGATAGAGTGCCTAGTTACCCAATTGGAATGGAGCCCCTGGTAGTTTCAAAGCAAGAACAAATTAGATCAACCATAAACTTTTCTTTAACAGGAGATAATATCTCTCTTATTGAACTTAAAGAAATTGGCCGTCAAATCGAAAACGATTTGCGTGCAATAAATGGAATATCTCAAATTAGCGTTTCAGGATATCCACAAGAAGAAATTGAAATTGCAGTTAATGAGAGTCAACTTTTAGCTTATGGCTTGAGCTTTTCATCCATTGCACTATCTATTGCTAAATCTAATATTATTGTAACGGGTGGACAGGTTAAAACCATTGCTGAGGAATTTTTGATTCGTGCAAACAACAAATTTTATTATGCCGATGAACTTGCTAATATTGAAGTACTTTCAAAACCTGATGGAACTAGGGTTTTATTAAAAGATGTTGCTCAGGTAAGTGATCGATTTTCTGAAACACCTAATAGAATATATGTAGGTAATGATATTTCAGTAAATATTAGTGTAAACTCCACCAATTCAGAAGATGTGATTACTGCCGCTGCCTCTGTTAGAGATTATATTGAAGAGTATAATGAAATCAATGATAACTTTACACTAACGGTACTGAATGATCAATCGGTTACTCTTACAGAACGGAATAAATTACTGATTGAAAACATTTTTCAAGGAATGCTTTTAGTTTTATTATTTCTCTCTATTTTCTTAAATTCAAGGCTTGCTTTTTGGGTAGCGTTCGGACTTCCAGTTTCATTTTTAGGTATGTTTATTTTTGCTCCTATGTTTGGAGTGACTATAAATGTTCTGTCAACCTTTGGAATGATAATCGTTATAGGAATCCTAGTAGATGATGGAATTGTAATTGCAGAGAATATTTACCAGCATTATGAAAGAGGAAAAAGTCCTTATCGTGCAGCTATAGATGGTGTTTTAGAGGTTCTTCCCCCTGTAGTCTCTGCAATTATAACAACCATATTAGCTTTTTCGTTATTTTTATTTTTAGACGGAAGAATTGGAGAATTTTTTAGTGAGGTTTCTGTAGTAGTTATTCTGACTTTGTTGATTTCATTAATAGAAGCACTAATAATATTACCTGCACATTTAGCAAATTCCAAGGCCTTAATTAAGAAGAAAAGTGAACCCAAAACACTCATAGCAAAAGGTTTTTCGAAGTTAAGAAAGATTAACAAACTAGGAGATTCATTGATGCAATCTTTAAGGGATAACATCTACCAACCCACTTTAAAATTTTCACTGAATAATAGATTTTTGGTGCTTACGGTTTTTGTTGCATTTTTTAGTATGACGATTGGCTCTTTTGGAGGGGGTATTATTAGGACTTCTTTTTTTCCATCTATCGCAAGTGATCGTATATCAATAAGTTTGGTAATGCCCAATGGAACGAATGAGAGGATAACAGATTCTATTATTAGCTTAATTCAAACTAAAGCAAAAATTGTAGATAAGGAATTTTCTGAAATGTATTTAAAAGGAACTGAAAATACACTTTTTGTAAATACTATTAAAACACTTGGAAATGGTGCTTCAAGAGCTAATCTAACGATTAACCTTTTGCCAGGTGAGCAACGTCCGGATGTGATTCGAGCAGATATGATCTCCTCAAGGTTATCAGAATTAGTAGGCCCTTTAATAGGTGTAGAAAGCGTTATATATGGTTCTGGTTCTAATTTTGGAGGAAAACCTATTTCAGTTTCTTTATTATCGAATAATATTGATGAATTAAAACAGGCTAAAAATGAACTTAAAAAGGTATTAGAATCTAACGCACTATTAAAAGATATTGAAGACAATGACCCTGCAGGAATTAAAGAGATTACAATTCAATTAAAAGATAATGCATATTCTTTAGGTCTAGATTTACAATATATAATGAGTAGAGTGAGAGCTGGATTTTTCGGAATACAAGCTCAACGTTTTCAGAGAGGACAGGATGAAATTAGGGTTTGGGTTCGATACAAAAAAGAAGACAGATCCTCTATTACCCAATTAGAAGACATGAAAATTGATCTTCCAAATGGTCAGTTTATTGCCCTTAAAGAAATTGCAACCTACACTATTAGAAGAGGTGATGTTTTGATCAATCACCTTGATGGAAGAAGAGAAATACAAGTATCAGCAAATCTTAAAAACTCAAAAGAATCTTCTGCAACAGACATAATGGCTGACATCCGATCTAATATTATGGCTAAAATACAAGAAAAATATCCTTCTGTAAGCGCTTCCTATGAAGGACAAAATAGAGAAGCTACCAAGCTTTTGAATTCATTAGCAGGTGCAGGAATACCTATCTTGATTTTAATCTATATGACCATTGCATTTACCTTTAGGAGTTTTTCTCAGCCTATTTTACTGTTCTTATTAATTCCAATTAGCCTTATTGGAGTAGCTTGGGGTCACTGGATTCACGATTTCCCCGTGAATATACTATCCTTATTAGGTATTATTGCACTTATAGGAATTATGGTTAATGATGGTCTGGTTCTTATTGGAAAGTTTAATAATAATTTAAGAAACGGCTTTTCTTTTCAAGAAGGTCTTCTTAATGCTGGAAACTCTCGATTTAGAGCAATATTTTTAACCTCTGCCACAACAGTAGCGGGTCTAACACCGTTGATTTTAGAAAAAAGTAGACAGGCACAATTTTTAAAACCTATGGCCATCAGTGTTTCTTATGGGATTGCTTTTGCAACCATATTAACACTTATAGTCTTGCCTATTTTTCTTTCATTAAATAATCAGTTAAAGGTTACCGTTAAATGGTTGATTTCAGGTGAATATCCTTCAAGAGAATCGGTTGAGAGTTCCATAAAAGAAATTATAGAAGAAAAGAAAATTACAGAAGGAGAAGAAGAAACTCTAAAATCAATATAGTCATGAGATCATTATTAGCAGGAGTGTTCATTATTTTAAGTATACTTATTTCACCTCTCTATGGACAAAAAACCTTATCAAAAGAAGATGCTTTGGCTATCGCTTTAGAAAAGAATTTTGGAATTCAGATTTCTAAAAATAATGTAGAAATTATAAAAAATAATTCAAGCCTTTTAAATTCAGGTTATCTTCCTTCCATTTCGATTTCAGGAGGGTCAAATTTTATAGATTCAGATTCTGAAATTGCTTTTCCAGGACAAGTTTTAGAAGACGGTTCCCCAAGAACTAATTTAAATTTAAATGATCAGGAAAGTCAGCGTTATAATGCAGGTGTAAATTTGAATTACACACTTTTTGACGGTTTAGGGAGAAGATTTACTTACAAAATATTAAAAGAACAGTTTGCATTAAGTGAATTACAATTACGCGAAACAATTGAAACTACTATACTACAACTTTACAGTGTTTATTTTAATGTAGCTCAATTAAAGGAATCTACTGAAATTTTCAAACAAGCTCTGGCTGTTTCAATAGAGCGTCAACGAAGAGCAGAAAGTGCTTTCAGTTATGGCCAGTCAAATAAACTTGCTGTTCTGAATGCTCAAGTTGATGTAACCAATGATAGTATAAGTTTACTTCAAATCAACCAACAATTAGATAATGCCAGGCGCGATTTAAACTTACTTTTGAATGAACCAATGGATCAACAATTTCAGGTTGAAACTATTGTAAATTTCATACCTGAAATTCAAATTGATAAAGCTATTCAAACAGCTACACAATTCAATGTAAACTTATTACAAGAAAGGCAAAATTCACAAATCAATGCCTATGATATTAAAGTGAGCCAATCTGGATATTTACCTGTTATAGGGCTTGTAGGGTCATATGGCTGGAATTTAAATCAAAGCCCTGCTTCGGCATTTTTCCCGGGCACAAACAACAATTCCTATTCTATGAGTTTGGGCGCTAATCTTAGTTGGAATTTATTTGACGGGCGTGCTTTAACGCGTGTTAAAAATTCAAAAATCACCTTAGATAGCCAAAAAATACGCTTAGAAGAAACAAAACTTAGGTTTGAACGTGATCTGTCAAATGCTTTGCAAACCTATAAAAATGCTTTAAAAATTTATACCATTCAAGAAAAACAAGTGGAAACAGGAACCTATAATTTTGAACGTTCAGAAGCACAATATAAATTAGGGTCTATTACTTCAATAGAATTTCGCCAAGCACAAGTTAATTTGCGGAATGCTAAAAATCAGTGGACCTTATCAAAATATGAGGCAAAATTAGCAGAGTTAAGTGTCCTACAGTTATGCGGGCAACTCTTAAATATTTCATTATAAATAGGCCGAATATTTTTTAATTAAATAATATTCTTAACAGGGTATTCTTTATTTTGAGTCAATTAATATCGAAAACGAATAATTTCTTGGTAAAACCTCTAGAAACTATTCTAATCCATCTATTTATTTTATAGTTTTGTAAAAATTTAAATAAGGTATTATGGCATTTGATATTGACATGATTAAGCTAGTCTACAGCCGTCTTTCTGAGCGTGTAGCAGAAGCAAGAAAACTTACAGGACGTTCTTTAACGGCAACTGAAAAAATTCTATATTCTCACCTTTGGGAATCTGAAGAAAAAAGACCTTTTTCACGTGGAGCAGATTATGTGGATTTTGCTCCCGATAGAATTGCCTGTCAAGATGCAACTGCACAAATGGCTCTATTGCAGTTTATGCAATCTGGAAAGTCTAAAGTTGCGGTTCCTACAACCGTTCATTGCGATCACTTAATTCAAGCAAAAGAAGGTGCTGCCTTAGATTTAAAATCTGCAAACTCAACTTCTGCAGAGGTTTTTAATTTTTTAGAATCGGTTTCTGATAAATATGGAATTGGTTTTTGGAAGCCAGGTGCTGGAATTATTCACCAAGTTGTATTAGAAAATTATGCCTTTCCTGGAGGAATGATGATTGGAACTGATTCTCATACCGTAAATGCTGGTGGACTTGGAATGGTTGCCATTGGAGTAGGTGGTGCAGACGCAGTAGATGTAATGGCTGATATGGCTTGGGAATTAAAATTTCCTAAATTAATTGGTGTCAAATTAACTGGAAAACTAAACGGCTGGACCGCACCTAAAGATGTAATTTTAAAAGTGGCGGGAATTCTAACTGTTAAGGGAGGAACGGGAGCTATAATCGAATATTTTGGAGAAGGTGCTGAGTCTATGTCTTGTACCGGAAAAGGGACAATTTGTAATATGGGTGCTGAGGTTGGCGCAACCACCTCCACTTTCGGATATGATGATTCTATGGAGCGTTATCTCAGGGCAACTGGAAGAGATGATGTTGCAGACGCTGCCAATGAAGTTAAAGAACATTTAACTGCAGATCCAGAAGTATATAAAAATCCAGAAAATTATTTTGATGAAATAATTGAAATTGATTTAGATACTTTAACACCCCATATTAATGGCCCTTTTACTCCAGATCTAGCAACACCTGTTTTAGAAATGAGAACAGTAGCTAAAGAAAATGGATGGCCTTTAAAGGTTGAGTGGGGATTAATTGGTTCATGCACTAACTCTTCATATGAAGATTTAGCTCGAGCTGCTTCCATTGCGAAACAAGCCGTTGAGAAAAAATTAGTTACCAAAGCAGAATTTGGAATTAATCCTGGTTCTGAACAGGTACGTTTTACTGCAGAGAGAGATGGACTTTTATCAATTTTTGAAGATTTAGATGCTAAAATTTTCACCAATGCTTGTGGTCCATGTATTGGACAATGGGCTCGTGAAGGTGCAGATAAACAAGAGCGCAACTCTATCATTCACTCTTTTAATCGTAACTTTTCTAAACGTGCTGATGGAAATCCAAATACTCATGCCTTTGTAGCTTCCCCAGAAATGGTCGCTGCAGTTGCTATTTCTGGACGTTTGGATTTCAACCCTATGACAGATTCGTTAATTAATCAAGACGGTGAAGAGGTTCGATTAGATCCGCCAACAGGAGTTGAATTGCCTCCTTTAGGATTTGATGTTAAAGAAAATGGATATCTGGCACCTCAAGAAAATGGTTCTTCTGTAAGTGTAGTTGTAAAAGAAAATTCAGAACGTCTACAACTATTGTCTCCATTCCAACCTTGGGATAATGAAAATTTAATGGGTGCTAAATTATTGATAAAAGCAAAAGGGAAATGTACTACTGACCATATCTCTATGGCAGGTCCTTGGCTTCGTTTCAGAGGTCATTTAGATAACATTTCAAATAACTGTTTAATTGGAGCGGTTAATGCATTTAATGAAAAGACAAACTTTGTCAAAAATCAACTCTCAGGTGAATACGGTGGGGTGCCTGATGTGCAACGTCAATATAAAGCTGCTGGTATTGAAACTTTAGTGGTCGGGGATCACAATTATGGCGAAGGTTCTTCTCGTGAGCACGCAGCCATGGAGCCACGTCACCTTGGTGTAAAAGTAGTATTGGTAAAATCGTTTGCTCGTATTCATGAAACAAACCTGAAGAAACAAGGAATGTTAGGTATTACATTTGCATCAGAAGCCGATTTTGATTTAATCCAAGAAGACGATACGTTTAACTTTACTGATCTTAACGTCTTTTCCCCTGGTAAACAACTTAATGTTGAAGTAATCCATGCTAATGGTTCAAAAGATACTATTCTAGCAAATCACACATATAATAGACAACAAATTCAGTGGTTTAAAGAAGGTTCTGCCCTGAATTTGATCAAAAAAGAAAACGCAGCCTAATATTAGGGCGCCTATTTTTAAAGATTAATCCAGTAGGTAAGTTTGAGATTTATAGAGCGAAATACAGGGCTAAACTGATCAGCAGCATAACTATCATTATAGACGAAATAAAGGTCTGATAGCGGGGCAAACCTCCATTGTAATCTAGAGTTTATTCCGAAATCATCAATTTGATTACTATATTGTATGAGAGTAGACCAAAATAAATTTCGATTTAAAGTAACTTGTATTTTTGGGCTAATTAATAATAATTTAGCTGTGGGATAGGGGTTTGGTAGTATAATTTTATTGTAGTCCCATAATAGACTTAAGATTACTTTAGGTTGAAACCTAAACTGGGTTGTTCCTTGGTACGAAAAACGTGTTCCATTAAAGAAAGTTCCATAAGAAAAAGTTGAAGTAAAATTAAAAGCATTAGCTAGAGGTGATTGATAACTTATGCTCCAGTTACCAAAATCATATCCTGTTTGTCCAGGTAAGGGCTCTCCATTTTCACTCCTGCTAGGATCAAAAGGACTTGATAAATACACAAACTGTTTTTTAAATTCTATTCCTAATTGTGATTGTTTTTTAAATTCCAATTCGTATTCAAATGAAAAAAAATGATCTGTCTTTTTATAGTCTAAGTTTTTTTGAAACCACATAAGGTTTAATAACCTAAAGCTATGAGAGTTAATTTTTTTATTATTTGGGTAAAAAGTCCTACTAGCGCTAGTACCTGATTTAAATATACCAGTACGTGGAATAAAGCCTAAATCTGAGGTAAAATCATCATCAACGTATACCCAGTCTGAACTGAATCTCCAAATCCGAGTATTGTAAATTAAGTTTGCTTGGCTTGAAAGGTTTCCTTTAGTGTCATTTGGTTGAAATGATTTATGGGTAAAAAATTTACCAATCCACTTGTTATTAGTTGAGTTTAAATTATAATCCATTCCAACTACTCTATTATATCGATTCTCTTCTTTTGTAAAACTATAATCTTTAAATGTTTGTCGATTAACCATAAATAGACCAATTTGTGATTGTCCAAACACTTTTCTTTGAACGGCTAACATCGAATTATTATTTGATGCGATTCCTTTATAAATATCTTCTTGATTTTGAATATTAAGGACCCCAATACGCCAGTTTTGATTTAATTTGCCACTAAGTCTAATGCCTCCAAGAATATCATTTCTACTACTAGTCCCAGTTGAATCTTTTGCAATTCCAATACGTCTAGAAAAGAAAGGTATTGCGTCTCTTCTACTTCCAAAGCTTTCAAACAGATCTCGATTGTCTATAAAAAACTGTCTTTTTTCTGGTAGTGATATTTCAAACCGAGTAAGGTTAGTGATAATATTGTCAACTTCCACATTTGAAAAATCTGGATTTAAAGTTATATCTAGATTAAGCCCGTTTCCAACAGGAATTTTCATATCTCCTCCAAATAATATTTTTTTTTGTGAAGTAGTTTCACTANAATCCTTTGAAACCAATCCGTTTGTATAAGGAATTAAATAAAGCGGAGTATTACTAGAGGGTAAGGGTTCTTCAAAAAGGAGCTCTCCATAGTATCCAATATTTATCGGAAATTGATTTTGAGGTACTTTTGTCCAGATACTCCTTTCATTAGTCTGAAGGTCAAATCGGTATGTTTGAAAGCCCCATTTTTGACTTCCCTCAGGATATTTAATAGAACTAAAAGGAATAGCCATTTCAATGGTAAATTTATCTTTTTCACGTACGCTTTCTGACTGCCATTTTATATCCCATGTAAGACTAAAACCATTTATATCTGATCCTCTTTCAGAAATTAATCCTTCACGTTGCACACCAAAGGCACTTACCCCAAATAAAAAGGCGTTTTGTCCATCTCTAAAGGTGTCAAACAAAATGGTAACATTGTCGTTTGTAAGGGCACTAAAATCTCTTTTTAAGGAACTAACAATAAAATTTTTGTCGATGGCAAGTGCTTCAATTCCAATTAATAAGTGTGTATCATTAAAAAGAATTTTAACGGATGTTTTATTGATTGATTTTAGAGAATCTGTTGGGAATAATTGCCAAAAATTTTCTGCACTATTAGCCTTTAACCATATGTCTTCGCTAAGCTTTCCGTCTAGTATTATTTTTTCTTCAACTTTTTTTACTAGTAGAGACCGCTTTGTGTTTTGAGCATTAACAACCATTAATGACAAAACAAGGAAAAAGGTAAGAAAAAACTTTAAGCGTTTTAATTCATAAAAACTAACATACTTTAAAGAGTATTCTTCCAATTATAATTATTTTAATTCCAACCTTTTGACATTTTTTTCATCATTTAGTTTAATATTAAGTAAAATAAAGTTTTATGAATTAAAACTTTAAGTGTCTAATGGTTTCACTATTATTGATGAGTTGTTTTAAGGCACTAATTCCAATTTCAATATGTCTTTTGTCAAATAATTTAGAATTTACCTCATCTTTTTCTTTAGACTTCACTCCTTCAGGAACCATGGGTTGATCACTAACTAAAAGCAAGGCTCCTGTAGGAATTTGATTAAAAAATCCTACAGTAAATAAGGTTGCAGTTTCCATGTCAATGGCATAAGCCCTAATGGCTTGTAGGTAATCTTTAAATTCGGCATCGTGTTCCCACACCCTTCTGTTTGTTGTATAAACAGTACCAGTCCAGTAATTCAATTCATTTTCTCTAAGTGTCCTTGAAATTACCTTTTGAAGCGCGAAAGAGGGCATTGCAGGAACTTCTGGAGCAAAATAATCATCTGAAGTACCATCCCCTCTAATGGCACCAATCGGCAAAATTAAATCTCCAATTTCATTTCTCTTTTTTAGGCCTCCACATTTTCCAAGAAATAAGACTGCTTCAGGATTAATTGCAATCAATAAGTCCATTATCAGTGCTGCATTAGGACTTCCAATACCAAAATTTATAATGGTAATATTTTCAGCTGTTGAAGACCCCATCATACTACTTTCTCCTTCAATGGCAGAATTCATAATTTCAGAAAATTGTATAACGTATTTCTGAAAATTTGTAAGCAATATATAATCTCCAAATGAGTCCAGAGATTTCCCTGTATAGCGACTTAGCCAATCTTTTACTATTTTCTCTTTAGTATCCATAAGGTTATTTTTTTAAATAAATATTTTATAGTAATTAATTACTTTTTTTAAATATATTCTTCTATGAATAGTTCATAATTAAGTACCCTTCCAAGTTAGTTAAAGAAGAATTTAAAAGGTCAAGAGTTGCTCAAAAAAACCACCGATTTTTTTTTCACTGTTAACAAAATGGATTTCTAATATCCAGCTTCTAGAATCCCCCTTTTGATTAAGTGCTCTCATATCAACATGATTTTCTGGATGTATATAATTTGTTTTAAGTTCTTTTTCTAAACTTTCGTGGGGAAAATGTCCTATGAGATGACCAGCTATTTCTCCTCCAAATTCCCATTCATATTTTTTAGCTAATTCATGAGTATAAGCGTAAAGTTCAGCTCCTGTAATTTGTTTTTTAGAATCAAAGTATTCTTTTCCCTCCCACCATGCTTTCTCAATATCTTGGCTAAGTTTAGTTTTCAGAGGATCATTCCCTATGACATAGGTTCGACCAAAATCAGCCTCCCATTCTTCGAATACAGGACCAAAATCAATAAATAAAATGTCATCTTTTTGGAGAGTAAGATTCTCCGGATTTTCATTATAAGGTTTTAAGGTGTTTTTCCCTGCTCTAACAATTCTTTTATGCCAATAAAGTTTTATGCCGAATAATTCAAAGGCTAGATTGTAAATTTCAGTATTTATGTTTTTTTCAGTTTTACCAGGGATTATTAGCCCTCTTTTTTCAATTTCCTGAAAAAGAAAGATTGCTTTTTTTTCTGCTTCAATTAGCTTTTTTGTAGAAGAATTCATTCATCTAAGTTATTATAAATACATTTATAAAGAATAATTCAAATAAACATGGAACTTTCACTGTATCAAATTGATGCCTTTACAGATCATCTTTTTTCAGGTAATCCTGCATGTGTAGTTCCTTTAACTAAAATGCTACCTGATGCTCTTTTATTGAAAATTGCACAGGAAAATGCTGTTGCAGAAACCGCCTTTTTTTTAATTAAAGATCAAAAAATCTTTTTGAGATGGTTCACACCAGAAGTCGAAATGGACCTCTGTGGTCATGCTACTCTGGCAACAGCTCATTGTCTTAAAACCATTTTACAGTTTTCAGAAAATATTTTTAAATTTGAAACCTTAAGCGGGATTTTAGTTGTTGAATTTAAGGATGGTTTATACCATCTTAATTTTCCTTCTCGAATGCCAAAAAAGTTTAAACTTCCTTCTTTACTTCAAGAGTCAATAAATATTCCCCCAGTATATGTTTTCAAAGCAAGAGATTATGTTCTGATTTATGAATCAGAATATGATATAAAAAACATAACCATTAACCGAGTCCCTTTTGACCAGTTAAGTTTGCGTGCAGGTGGTGTTATTGTTACATCGGAAGGAGATTCTTGTGATTTTGTTTCAAGATTTTTCACACCTAAAGCTTCTATATTAGAAGATCCAGTTACAGGTTCTGCTCATTGTTCTCTTATTCCATTTTGGGCTGAGCGACTAAAGAAACAAAAGATGCTAGCAAAACAGTTATCTTTAAGAGGCGGAACATTATATTGTAGAAATCTTGGTGAGCGTGTTCTTATTAGTGGGAAAGCAATCACATATTCTAAGGGAAGTTTTGTTATTAAATAAATCCTTTATGTAAAGGTTTCTTTTTAATAAAATAAAAAGTCATAGNTTAGTTGCTATTTTTTAGTTTTACAAATCTTACACTTGTTATCAATACCGTCGATTTCCACTTTGTTTTTGTGATATTCACTCAAAGGTTTAAACACTTTACAGTTACTACATTTGACTTCTGTAAGAGTCCCTTGAACATCAAACTTTCGTCTGCTTAAATATAAAGGAGTTTTTTTACTGTAGGCTTTAATTTTTTTTTTGTCTTCTTCGTTCATTATGCAAGTACTTCTAAAATTATATTTACACAATATAATCTTGGTTTACAATAAGGTTCTTATTTTTTTTTGTCTTGTGTGTCAAGGTATAATTTAATTACTTTTTCTTTTGCCCAGGGTGTTTTTCTTAGAAAAGTTAAGCTTGAATTAATGGAAGGATCACTTTTAAAACAATTAACATTAATTTTAAGTGCTAATTTCCCCCATCCATATTCAGCTATTAGCTCTATGAGAATTGTTTTTAAGTTAATTCCATGTAAAGGATTGTTTGGTTGTTCTCTTTGCAAGGGGAATTGTTTATTCATAATTAAAAGATATAAAAGTAATCTATTTGAAATGGATTTCTATTGTAAGAAAAAACCCCTCACAAAAGTGAAGGGCTTTGATTGTCTGTTAAGTATTGTGTGGCGTAGCGGTTACGCTAGCTCCCCCTATTATTCAAAGTTGCAGCACAATTTCCTTTTTTGACGGACTATTTATTTGTTAGTAAGAAACGTCCGTAAACTTCCTATAATTTTGAAGGAAGTGGATTGAGGATCCCTTGGCTCCAAAAATTTGGATAACGTCTCCGTATATGAAACGTAGCGTGTAAAAAGACACTAACTTTTCGGATTAACACAGAGCCGAATTTTTTATTTTGTTTTTATCTTTTTTATTTCAAAAGCCAAATTAAAAATTTGGCGGTCTTCGTAAATAAGCACAGACCTTTTGGTTTAGCACTTTTTAGCTATGTTTTATACACGTTGTTGTCTTTAGTGCTTTTGACAGGTTCTATAATTCGTTGAGTGTAATTAAAAGTATTATTCCTTTTTGAATTTTCTATCAATTATTTTTCTTTTCCATTTTTCTCCAAAGAAATCAAAATAATTAAGAGAATAAACTCCTATAAAAATCCCCCAAAAAATTAACATATAAAGAAAGAGAAACCAACCTTCCGAATCTGAATCATTAATCGCGATCCAAAGGAATATAATAAGGTTAATTATCGCGAAAAAAAGAAGTTTATAAAATCCTTTTACATTTTGAACATATTCTTCTTCTTTTCTAATTTGTTCTTCTTCTTCTTTCTTATCAGAATCAGCGATATTAGTATCAAAAACAGCTGCTAAAGATTTCAATGATTCTAAACCAGCATTTTCTCCATTTTCTATTCGTTGAATCGTTCTTATGCTTAAACCGCTCATTTCCGCCAATTGTTCCTGCGACCAATGACGTTCTAATCTCATTTTTTTAATATCTCTTAAGTTAGTTGTGTTAGAATTCATATTCTTAGTGTTTTAAGTTTTATGCAAATCTAAATATTAAATTCTCCTTTATATTGCAAGCAATAAGTCACATGTATGACAACGATATGACAGTAATCGGACACGCACTAAATTCCGTATTGATTCCATTTTGTACTCGAGCAATAGTTCAGTTTTTTTGGATTAAAACGACTTTATTTATAAGCTGAAAATTTGCTAACTTAGAAATATCTCGACATTAAAGACAACTCCTTATATGTGGAATAAATCTCCTGTTTATAGGTCTCTGTTTCCGGATAACAGGAACTTTTGTTCTCGTTTATCATCTTAATTCAAATATAATGAAAATGAAGATAAAGAAACTTTAAACTTTTTCAATCCTTTTTTGGACTGGTCTTATATTCACTGGGAGATCTTCTTTTAATCTTTGAGGGTGTTTAACCGAAGTCTTTTAATTAAAAAACGGCTACACTATAAAAGTATAACCGTTTTATCATTATATGTTGCTCCCCCTATTATTCAAAGTTGCAGCATAACTTCTTCTATTGACGATCCACTCGCCTTGGACGATATCCGTTTCTCCTTCATTAAGAATATT
>JGI20160J14292_10001044_pt1 | contig 23453 bp, 22 predicted proteins | sample COG_10_FD_14292 | JGI IMG/M metagenome (IMG submission 14292) | reverse complement strand
CTGATGTCTTGGTTGAATGCATAAGCGCTACATAACATGTATGCCATATTGGTGACTGCAGACACGTTCCAACTACCTATGTCTTGGTTGAATACATCAGCTCTATAGAACATGGCACGCATGTTCGTAACTGCACTCACGTTCCATGCTGTATAAGTGTTACTATTAACAGTAACTACTTTTGTATTTATAGGTTGGTTGAATGCCTTGGCTTGATTGAACATGCCTTCCATATTCGTCACCTTACTCACGTTCCAATCACCGATGTCTTGGTTGAATGCGTCGGCGTCATAGAACATATGTGAAAGACTGGTAACATTACTCACGTTCCAGCCACCGATGTCTTGGTTGAATACGTTGCTGTACATGAACATGTTTGCCGTTGTTGTCACATCACTCACGTCCCAACTACTGATGTCTCCATCGAAGGCTCTAGCTTCACGGAACATGCCTTCCATAGTCGTCACCTTACTCACGTCCCAACCACTGATGTCTGCATTAAATGAACTAGCTCCATAGAACATGCTCCTCATATCAGTCACATTACTCACGTTCCAATTCGAAATATCATCATTAAAAGTAGTTTTGTCTTTAAATAATTCCGCCATACTTGTAACCAAACTAGTATCCCAAGTATTAATTTCACCATAAGTAGTTAAAGCAGAAGGTTTATCACTAATCCATAAATTAACGCCTGTTTGTAATTCTGCAAGATCTGTAAATTGATAATAAATAAGTCCAAAGAAGCCAATTCCAGGTGTATCGCTGTAATCAGGATGTGGATTTGTACCAGAACTTCCGTAAGTAGCAGTCATAGCTGTTGCTAAGAAGAACATATTTGTTAGGGTCGTATTACTTGCGACATTCCATATACGAATATCTTGGTTGAATGCTGTAGCAGATTGAAACATGTTTCCCATTAGCGTCACATTACTCACGTTCCAACCACCTATGTTTTGATTGAATGAACTAGCTCCATAGAACATAAGTGATATCTCAGTCACATTACTCACGTTCCAATTCGAAATATCATCATTAAAAGTAGTTTTGTCTCTAAATATTTCATACATACTTGTAACTAGTGACACATCCCAAGTATTAATTTCACCATAAGTAGTTAAAGCAGTAGGTTTATCACTAATCCATAAATTAACCCCTGTTTGTAATTCTGTACGATCTGTAAATTGGTAACCATTCATATATAATATATATATTAAGCGTCCATTTTAAATAGAAATTAAGATTCCATTTAAAATAGAAATTAAGATTCTATTTTATTTAATAGAAGTTTCAGAAAATCGGATGAATTTTTACTTTGAAATTTATAATTTATTAATTCACAAGGAGATACAATATTTTCTTTTAATTTACCGATATATTGTTTTGGGAAACTCACGCTAAAGAAGTGTTTATACATGGTCTTTATTAAAGGAATACTAGCGTATTTCATTTCAAGTGTTACATCAATTCTTCCTGGTCGAGTTAATGCTGAATCTAATTTATTATACTGATTCGATGTAATAACTAAAATTCTACCTGGATTTTCTTGTATGCCATCTATAATATTTAAAATAAAGGATAATGTAATTTTATTTTTTATTGGAGGTACCTTTTTATATGTATCATGTGTAGATTTTCCGGTTATTACATTATTTATTATATTTTTCAATTTTTCGTTTTTATTCAATTGTTCTTCATTTTTCAATTCTTCTTCACTTATCAATTCTTCTTCATTTTGTATAGCATTATTTCTTTCAAATACGATATCGCTCATACAATCAATATCTTCTAATACTATAATAACATCTTTAAATGAATATATTTTTTTCCCAACACTTTGACATCGTAATTTAGTAGAGAAAGCCTCTATAAATTCTGTTTCGGTTTCAATTTTATTTAATGAAATAGTAATAAGATGCCTTTTTGTTTTATTAGCAAGTGCTTTTATAAATGAAGTTTTTCCTGTTCCAGGGGGTCCATGTAACCCGATACCAAGTGTATAAGGTATACCCCATTTATAGTAATAGTTTTGGTTGTTTAAGAAAAAATCAACTCTTTTTAGTGTATCTTTTTTACCATCAAAGAACAGATTTTCAAATGTTTTACTACTATTAAACTGATTTTCGGTCCATAAACAGACACCTTCCGAAATATCTTTTAAATAATAATGATAAAGATTACCTTGGCGTTCTTTGTCTTTCTTCATTTTGTATTCTATGTGTAAATTATTCAAAAAATCATTTAAATAATACACATCTTTAGTATAAGAAAAAAGTGTCATTATAATTTGTTCTTGATCAACTTCTGTTTTTGAATAACCAGATTGAATTTCTAATTTATTATTTGTGGTGTGCACTGTTAAGTGAATATCATTATTAAGGTAAATAGGCGAAGATTGGTTAATAACAAATTGATGAGTTGAAATTTTTTCATTATCGTGTATATCTGAATCTATTTGAAATGATCTCCATTCTTTCATAGCATATATATTGTTATTCTTACTACTAACTGTATATTCCCATAAAGCATTAAATAATTCACTTGTTACTACGCTAGACTTTGTAGCATAATTACTGTGTTTTAAATAACGGTCTCCTATAATCTCTAATTCAGCTGGGCGTGAAATAAAATTAAAATAGTAAAATCTTAAAATTATTACTTTATGTAACGTATTATAATCAAAAAAATGTAATGCTATAAATAATAGTATAATAGGTGATGACATTATAATATAATAAATATTACTTTCATTTTCTAATAATTTTGTAATAATTGGTTGAACTGATGCAAATTGAATAATTTGTGTTATACCATCAGGAAACATTAACTATAGAATATAGTAAAACTGTATATTTAAATAGTATTGAAATATATAGTTTATTTAAAAAACTAGCCATTTTTTTGTTTTTTTCCCCTTACTATGGCGTTTTTTTCTTTTTTTAGTTGTTTGTTTATCGTTTTTAGTTGTTTTTTTGTCATTTTCTTTATTTTCCCCCTTTTTTACTTTTTTTAACATAGTTAATAATTCTTTTTCAGAGAATTTTTTCCATTCGGTATCTTCAACATCATCCCCTGCTGGTCTATATTTTAAAAACCAACGATCATACTCTATGGTATTTTGTTTTGATTTTAATGTTTTAAATGCCTCTGATTTTTCTTGTCTCAAATCTTCTTTTGTTATACCAGTACCATAACAATCAATATTAAACCTTTTTAGAATTCCTTTTTGAGATAATCTATTTTTCTGTTGAACATTATATAAAAAATCAGCCATGCATAAAATACGTTCTCTATTGAAATAATCTCTTTTAGAATAAATGAATGATAAAAAGAAACTTAACATAGTGTCAATAGTAGCTATTTTATATTTTACGTTATCAACTTCAATTTCATTATAACTATGGCAATTAACAGGTTTATATATTAAGCAAACAGTTTGATTATTTACTTTAACTTCTGTATGTTCTGGAACAATTTGTAAAGTAATAGAACCAACCGGTTCATGTTGAATGATTTTAATGTTTTTTTCATCAATATATTTATCCATTAACCGTTCTTTAATTAATATTGCTGCTTTATTAACATCTTTTGCTAGAATATCGAATTGAGAATTTTCTCTATTAAATTTATTTTTTATAGAACTACTCATAAATCTTGAATATAAATATGTTGCATAACCTCCAAAAAATATAAACCCATTATCTGTAATTGCATCTCTAATACATTTATGTATTTTCAACGCCTTTTCTTTATCAAATTTAAAACCTGATTGTAATTTTCCAGCGGCACACGATTTTAATTTGAGGGGATAATTTTTATTAAGTGCATTTAATCTTTTTTGTACTTTTTCCCATCTACTTACATCACCTCCTGGTCGAGATATTTCTAAATACATTAACATTCGCAAGAAGTTAGGAGGAGTATATTTAATCTGAGCAACATTAATAGCTTCTTTTTGAACAACATCATATACTTCTTTACTCATTTGTGTAATATCAGCGACAGGAATAAAATTTACAAATACTTTATATGTACCATAATGAGTACCCGCAGTAGCTAATACTTCATCATAACCATTCTTTTTATAAACATCTGCTAATTTTTTGGCATCTTGCATAGCGTCTGATGAAAAGAAGTCATAATCGGGCATTTCAACATCAAAATTATAAAACTGATCTCTTTTTGGTAAAATGTTATTTATAGCTGTTCCTCCATAACAAACTAGTTTGTTATCTTTTATAAAATTTTCAACAATATTTATTATTTCTTTGACTTCTGCTGTATTTGTAATTTCTTCTCCTTTCCTTGCTTCAATTTTGATAACAGCATTCCTTAATATTTCAAGTTCACATTCTCCAAAATCTTTAGATTTACAATTAGTATATCCAGTTGACTGTACTTTATTATCTTTTTCATCTTCTTCATCCTGTCGCATACTTTTTTTAGTCCTTTTATGATTAGTAGCTTTTGTGTCTCTATATGTATTTTTACTAGATTTCTTTTTATATTTTCCCATATATATATTAATAATAGATAATTAATAATATATAATTAAATTCGTAAATTGTAGTGTTCATCTTTTACTTCTCTATCTCTATATGACAAATTAGGATCCTGTAAAGGTGGTAGTTTAACCCTTTTATCAATTTTTCTTAATTTTTCGTTTTTTAATACGAATGATGTTCCATAATCATTAAAAAATTTAGTATAATACTTCATATTTTCATCATTATTTTGTAAATTCATTGCTACTAGTTGACAACCATATTTTAAAGGAATTGTAGGATTTACGTTGTCGGGGTTCGCTGATATATCAGGTATTACCATACTCATTGCAGTTTTATTATAATCGATTAGTTCTTTAAAATCTTGTACATAGGATACGTCATAATTTCGATGCAAACGCATAAACATAGAATTACTGCATATATTCACATATCTGTCTAAAGATGTATCTTCAAATACACTATTAGTTTTATCTACACAAATAATAACTTTTCCTCTCAATTTTTCAATAGGAATATCTCCTAAATTTTTATCGCTATATTCTCTTCCGTATTTTTTGTGTAATAGATTCCTTTCAGGAAATACAGCTTTTAATGTATCAGCCATTTTTCCATAAATCACTTTATTTTCACTTTTAATTCTAAAATGTAATATCATTGGATCATGTGGACACGGAGAGGGAGTATTAAACGATTCTTCTGCGACAACTTTCATCGCCTTAATAAATGGTATAAAATTACGAGATTCTTTTACATAATTTGTTTTTGCTGAAGATGTTGCTATTACAGGCTCGTTATTAATAGAATAGATTTCAAAATCTAAACATCTACATCCCTGTTTGATACCGTTACGTAATGCACAAAGATCAACATAATCTTTTTTAAACCCCCCAACAGCACAACAGTTATAGGATGTTTTTATATGAAAATCACGAAATGCATAATCTGAAAGTCTTCTAGACACTTCTTCTGTATTTTTACGGTTATTTGTATACTGAGTAATTGTGTCGGGACCTGCTTTATTAATATCAAGTGATGCAACAGCAGCAGTATTTGGATATATAATTTTTAAATCGCTACATTTACTATCATCGTCATAATTATTACTGTCACTTCCAAAAAAGTTTTCTACGATAGGTTGAGGCATAATAAGACTTAATACATTTTTAAGAATATCCATATATTAATACTATAAATAATTATTAAATTAATTTAATAATATTATTTATAAATAGCGATAATTCTATTTCATCTTCATGAATATCATGAAAAATATGAATATATTTACAAATATAAGGAATTACTTTATATTTCTCTTCATCAGTTAGAGTGGTTGTTAATTTTACGTAACTAAAAAAACAATCTAATATATCCATTACTGAATACCCTTGATCATATATATTCTTTAACAGCTCTATAGCATCTAACAATTCTTTTTTTTTAACAAATACTATTAATTTATCAAAAATTGCATCATTTATATTTGTACACAACGAATTTATAACTTCATCATTAATGGTACTATTGTATAATTTGAATTTTTCTAAATAATTTATCATAATACGTAATGATTTTTCACAATATTTAAAAAATAAGGTATATGATTCTTTTTGAATAACAATATTTTCATTACTGGTTATTATTTTACAAATTTTATTTAATTTCATATCGTCCACTTTTGGAATTGGAATTATGATTAATCTGGATTGTATGCTTTCAATAATTTTTTTTAGATTAGTACATGAACAAATAAAATGCACATTTTTTTGATAATAATCAATACAATTTCTAAATACTTGTTGGCTTTGTTGGTTTATTAAATCTAAATCATCTATAATTACTATTTTTTTCTTATTTTGTATTATACTGCACGTTTGACAAAAAGTTTTAACTTCATTCCTATAAAAGTGTATTCCTTGTTCTTGTGCTGAATTTAAATATATAATATTACCACTATATTCTTTTTCATTATATCCGGTATAATATTCTTTAATAATACATTTTAAAATTGTTGTTTTACCTGCATCGGGATCACCCACAAATAGTAAATTCATAGTGTCTATATTTATCATGCTATTTATGAAATCATATGTATCTTCCTTTAGTCCAAATTGTTTCAAATTATCAGGTTGATATTTTTTTATAAAAGAGTCCATTATTTATTATTATAAGTAAAAATGTATTTAAGTTTTTGTATAATATAATCTAAATGAGTAATTATTATAATACTTTGGGTGTTTCAGAAAAGGCAGAGCTGCCGGAGATAAAAAAAGCATATCGAAAATTATCACTTGAACATCATCCTGATAAGGGAGGTAATGAAGAAAAATTTAAGGAGATAAGTGAAGCATATTCAATATTAGGAGATGGTGAAACGAAAAGAGAGTATGATTTACAAAGAAGAGGTGGTGGCATGCAGCGTGGGATGCATAGTGGTATGCATAGTGGTATGCATAGTGGAATACCAGCCGATATATTTAATATGTTTTTCGCTGATAGGGGTGGAGGAGATCCATTTTCTGGGTTTGGACATCCTATGGGAGGGATGCAACATCCTATGGGGGGGATGCATAATCCAAATATTAGAGTGTTTCATAATGGTAGACAACAACCAAGAGCTAATATTCCAAAAAAACCCGATCCAATAAAACAAACAATATTTTTATCTTTAAAACAGGCATATGATGGCTCTACTGCCCACATGGTAACCATTCAAAAAAGAATAACAAAGGATGGTTCATCCAAAATGGAAAATGAAACAATTTATATTGAAATACCAGACGGAATTGATGATGATGAGAAAGTATATTTAAAAAATAGAGGTCATATTACTGATAATTTAGTTGGTGATATAGAAATAACTTTTAAGGTTAATAATGATACTTCTTTTATTAGAGAAGGATTGAATATTACAATAAATAAGGAAGTATCTTTAAAGGAGGCGTTGGTGGGATTTTCATTTGAAATTGATCATTTAAATGGCAAAAATTATAAAATTAGCAATCAAGCGGGTAATATAATTAAACCAGGATATGTTAGAGAAATATGTGGAATGGGAATGAAGCGAGGGGGTCAAATAGGAAGACTATTCATAAAATTTAATATTAAATTTCCTGAAAAATTAAACGAAAAACAACTAGAAACATTAGGTGATATATTAGATTAAAAATTGGTTCAAATTTGTAGAATGAATATTATTATTACATTTGTGTTTCATATTCTAAATTTTCGGATATATCATCTCTTGTTACAATTCTAGTACCGTCATACCATTCAGCTTCTCTATCTTGAAAAATATACCCCCTATAGCCTGGGCCATATTTTGCACAATTATCAAATCCAAGTAAGGGTGCACGAATAAAATGTCTATACATACCATCGATGGGTTGATGCCAACATGGTATTCTTCTTAAAAGTTCTTTAATGCCAGTTTTATTTATAGCGTATGCATGAGTTGCATATCCATTTGCATTATTCGGGTCAAATGGTTTTGTTTTATTATCCACTTCAGTATTTGGTATAATTAAACCAATATATACAAAATCGACATTACTATTTATATTAAGAAAATCATTTTTTAGAACACTTTTAAAATCCGTTCTTTTTATATTTGATGTTAATTCGATATCATCTTCAAATATAAAATAATATGTATCATCTTCTCTATCAAGTATTTCATGAAATACTTTTTGTGTAGTCATCGTTAAGCTTTTAAACCCCCGGGGTTTTCCATAACCTTTGCAATGTCTACATTTTACACAGTTTTTTTCACTATTACCAATTTCGGATGATCTTTTATCGATAGGAATTACTCTATTAATTTCATCAAATTTTATATCATGTAATAATTTAATACAATGGTCATTTCGACTATAATCTATATCTAAATTTATATAATAACAAATTAGTTTATCTAGAGTAATCATATTATTTTAAAAACTAATTATTTAAAATAATATACGAATTATAAAATTTTTATGAAATTTTTTTGGTTGGTATATCAGAAGATATTATATAAATAGAATTTTCGGTTTCCGCTATGAACTCAGTTTCAACTTTATAAATTTTTCCGATTGGACTAGTATACTCTTCCTCACTTTTTACTAAAAGCTTCTCATTATTTTCTCTAACTCCAATAAGAGCCTTTTTATCTAAAGAATGGACCCAGTAGTCCATCATAATTGGTTTGTCTTGTACAATTGACAGTTTCACAGCATGCTTCATTGTCAATTCAGTTGGAGTTCGATATGAGGATTCCGTTGAACTTTCAGCGTTTTCATTCATTTTATAAATTATTGCTTTAAATTCTTTAAATACTTTTAAACGAATTAAATAAAAAACATATGCTAATATATGGATAGTTCACAATTGTCGCTAAAAAATATTGATATTTATATGGAAAATATGGAAGTTTCCCTAAAAGATGTATATATATGTCTAAAACAAATGTTTGAACAATATATAAAATGTTGTTTAGATGCAAATAATAAAATTGACAAATATTATATTGACAAGGGTATAAATATAATAGTGAATGTCTTTAAAATTATATTAATGTATACGAAAAATTTAGATATTGCAAAAAAATATGCATTCAATAGTATTTATTACTATATAGAGTATATAAATCAAATTACAAATACCGATACTGAAATAGTATTTATAAACTTAACCCTAAACGATGCAATACTTTATGTGTATAGAAAATCAATTTATGAAATATCAGATTCTTATAAAAAAAAATTTAAATTAAATACAGATGACAATTTAAAATTTAATAAAATTGGTGAGTTAGTGTTAGCATATCAGTCTATGTATTCTACATATATTAACACCGTTACAAATATTAATGAATTAGAGCCGAAAGTTCTAATAAAAATTAACACATTTTTTGAATCATTATTTAATAAACAACAATTAAATTACTCGGATAAATTAAACATCTTATCTAAATTAAGTAGTAGCCATTCAAATATATTCGAATATAACAAAAATACAGATATTATTATAGATGACATTATTAATAAAATGAATAATATTATTAAATAGGAGTAGTTATTGTTATTTTCTTTTTTCTTATTTTTTTCTTTTTATTTTTTTCAGATGGTATTAACTCTCCGGATTGTTTAATATCATAATACTCATCATGTAATACTTGTTTCAAAAATTCATATACAATATTAAGAGCTGCTTCACTACATTTCCCTACAATTAGTATACTTCCAGTTCTAAAAATCATGAATGAAATTACATAATCAATATTGTCATGGTGAACTTTATATTTACATTGTATTCCAGGATATGAACATGGATCAAACGATGCATTTATTTTATATTTTGTTTTTAATTTAGCGAATAGTTTATCTCTATTAATTAAATATCCGCATGAGAAGTTAGAATTAATAAGCACAGTTTCTACCTTATCCTTAATAAAATTAATTAGAGGATAATAATTAACCATTATTGTTTTAATAAAATCAAGAGCTTTATGAAATAGTATATCATCTTGAATTCCTGGTATTTCAACTTTACCAGTATTAAATATTTTGGTATGTATTTCTTTGTATATACCGTTATGCATTAATCTAATTAACAATACAAAACAATTGTAAAAAGCACTTTTGGGTTTACTTCTATAGCTCATGATGTCTTTTTTTGCAATACCAACGCTTATCTTTCTAATATCTTTAAATCTTATTTTATCTCCATTTTGAACATCTACGTGTTGTATTAATGTTTCTTCTACAAAATTTTGTTCCTTTTCATTTTCAATATTTACTAACATGGTTTGATAACTGTCTGTATCTAGAGAATTAAACTTCATCTGTTTTTTTATTATACCTTCTTTATTTTCATAATATTGGATTAAATTCAATTTCCAAAATACTGTATACAGGTCTATATCACAATTTAGATAAGAAATCTTGGTTTTGGTAGATATATATATATCTGTCGATTTAGGAGTATCTTCTATAGATCTGTCCGTAATACTTTCGCTAGTATCCCCATCAGGTGTTTTATTATATGAATTTTCAAAAAAAGAGGCCCATTCATCCTCTAAGTCCATATTATGATATATAATATATCCTTTAAGCTGGTTAAACAAATCAATTTTATATGGTTTACAATTAATATTAATTATTAATTAATATTAATTAATAATATATACCTATAATAATGGATACACTCCAAGAAGGCTGTATGGATGTACCAAAAGTAGGCTATCCTATCGTACGAACTGCTTCTCAAGAATATACTCTTAAACAAAATACATTTGACCCACATTTTACAGGATCTCCTCCTGTTAATAGTTTTTTAGAAAAACTATATAAGCGTGAAGCGAAACATTTCAATAGTCCTACATCTCCTTCGGTTAAAACCTCAAATGCTAAACAGTCACATAATTTTTCATTTGATAAATAAAATATTTAATATAAGTTTCATTTTTTATTTGGTGTATATGAATTATATTTTCAACAAAATTTAAAAATTTTTCATTTACAAAATCATATTTATTCTCAATCACATAGTTAAAATAATTTTTTATCATGTGTTTCTTATCAATATTATAACTTACTGATATATCATTTATATAAGAAATAATATTGTTATATTTATTTTGTTTACATTTTTTTATTTTATCTGTTAATTCAATCCAAATTGAGTCACTTATTATTTTAATTTGAATATTATCATGTATCTTAAATTCTTGATTCGATTGTAAAAAATTTATCATACTTCTAATATCTGACTTAAATAACCGTTGTATTAAAGTTATATCATGTTTTGTTATATTTAATTCTTCTTTATCTGCTATATTTTCAATAAAACTATAAATTTTATCACGTGGAAGTTGGTTAAATTTTAATCTTATAAATTCTTTTATCAGCGATTCATCTATTTTGCTTATGTAATTACATATTAAACAAAACTTAACATTTTCGGTATAAGATTGTAATAGGCATTTTAATGCTTGTTGGGCATTCTTTGTCATATAGTCTACCTCATCCAGTATTATAAACTTTATTCCTGTTGCAAATAAAGGCTTCGTGTTTATAAATTGCATTATTTGAGATCTTATTATTTCAATACCTCGTTCATCTGATGCGTTTAAATGTATTACCAACGATTTATGTACTTGATTATATTTTTCTTGATATTTTTTGATTAAATTTATTATTGTTGTTGTTTTTCCAGTACCCGGAGGACCATATAATAATAGGTTAGGCACTAAATTCATATCAATAATATTATTAAATATTATTTCATTATTTCGATCTAATACAATATTGTCAAAATTATCTGGTCGGTACTTTTCGACCCATGGTATAGAACTATTCATATGATTATTAATTTTTTGTTTTTAATCCATTTTAATTAAAAATGATTAATATTTATATTTAGTAATTATATAAAAAAATGTCTATTTTGCCCAATACTAACGGAGGGTACCTTGAACTAATACTCGGACCTATGTTTTCAGGAAAAACATCTAGGTTGTTAGAAATACATAAAAAATGTCAAATTAGCAATATACCTTCTGTTATAATTAATCATATAAGTGATAATAGATATTCGTCTGAAGCAACTGTATTATCACACTCACAAGAAAAAGCTCCTTGTGTTTTATTAAGCAGTTTATTTGAACCAGTTAGTACCATTATAGATAATAATAAAAGTGACATTTCACAGATATTAGCTGATTCTAAAGTTATTCTTATTAATGAAGGTCAATTCTTTGATGATATTGAAGAATCAGTTATCATGTTAGTTGAAATACATAATAAAATTGTCTATATTGGCGGATTAGATGGAGATTTTAAACGAAACATATTTGGTAAATTAGTTAATCTTATTCCTCTGTGCGATAAAATTGAAAAGCTTCCTTCTTTATGTAAAAAGTGTTGTAATGGTACCAATGCTATATTTTCACATCGTACTAGTAAAAATGTATGTCAAAAATTAATTGGTGGTCAAGATGAATATTTACCCCTATGCAGGGTGTGTTATTTAGAGAGTAATCTACCACCCCCAATTAAATAACGCTACTAACGCCTATAATTAATATATTAAAAACACTTAAAGTTTTTTATTGTTTAATTATCAAAATGGCTGAACTTAAAATAACTCCCGACGTAATCAATCCAGATGCACCAATTAAGAAGAAACGAGGAAGAAAGCCAAAATCTTATTATGAACAATTAGAAAAAGAAAAAGGTAACGAACCTGTCGTCCCTATTGAACCCAATGTCCCCAAGAAAAGAGGGCGAAAACCGAAAGGGGGAAAAATAATCGAAAATACAGCAACTATCAATCAAAATAATTATGTTAAACAAAATGTGATTTTACATTTAAAATGTACAAGTAATGATCTAGACACATTTAATGATGTTTATAATAAGTTATCGAATACTGACTTAGATTTTACTTCAGGAAGTAAAATGGGTGATTTAAATTATCAAATGTATAATAACAAATTAGAAAATTCATCTATTAATTGTATTGAAACTAATAATAATATTATTATTAATACCACTGAAAATAATAATACACATAATAATAAGATTGAACAACCCGATACTAATATCAAACATATTAATAAAAAGTTGAAAGAACTACAAGATTTATTGCATACAAATACTATTATTAATAATAAATCTGCGTGTTTTTGGTGCACATGTGAGTTTGATAATCCTACGATTCATATACCGAAATATAAACTAAATGATACTTATAATTGTTACGGGTGTTTTTGTAGTCCGGAATGTGGTGTGTCATTTTTAATGAATGAAAATATTGATACTTCTGCAAAATTTGAAAGATTCCATTTAATGAATCATATTTATTGCAAAATATACAATTATACTAAAAATATAAAACCTGCACCAAACCCATTCTATACGTTAAATAAATATTATGGAAATCTATCAATACAAGAGTATCGAAAATTACTACAAAATGATAGATTGTTTATGATAGTTGATAAACCATTAACCAAAATATTACCAGAATTACATGAAGAAAATACAGATTTTGCTTTGAATGCAGAAAGTGTTTCTACAACATCTACATATCAAATTAAACGCAAATGTAATAACGCTAGTTCTAAGAATAATATATTAAATGTAAATTTTGGTAATAACAATTAAAATTGATATTATAATATTAATATTATTTATATTATAATAATTATGATGGACAACGAATATGATTCAGATATAGAAGAATTACTTGGTAAAATAGAGGATAGTAATCAGGCGTTCTTTGATGACGAATATGATGAAGTTTATAAATATCCAAATAAAATTACAGAAAGCAGTAAAACTGATTTAGGATTAATTGAATTACATACTCCTTCTGATAATGATATAGAGTTTAAAATAGATCCGTATATTACAAATGGTTATATCTATATAAATTCAATCGTATTACATGGATTTATGAATTATTATGATTATTATGTGGAAAATCAATTAACCCAATATAAACAATACATTATAGATCAAACCTATTCTATTAATAAGATTAAACATCCAAATATAAGAAATTATACTAAGATTCGTTTAAACTATCAACCATCAGTTGAAATTGTTAAAAGAGTATATTATAAAGGTTATACATTAGCTATCTTAAAAACGTGCTGGTTAAGAATTTTTCAAAAAAAATTTAGAAATCGATGTAAAAAAAGAATGGCTTTTATGCGTAATCATAGGAATTTATATTACAAAGAACTAAATGGAAAATGGCCTAGTGAATTTTACCAGATTTGATCAGTATCATACCAATACATTAAATCACCCTTTTTTATATTAAATAATCTAATAAAATTGTTACATCTAGCCAACGACATATTTGCTCTATATTTTGGGTTTACATGTTCATCTGTTGCACTAAGTTCATGTTTTGCCTGTTTCTTTATTTTGGTTCTCCATTGTTGACAATAATATCCATAAAATATCTTTAGATGATCATCTATTTTTAAATCATCAGTTCCACATTCCCTAAGGTACTCTATTAATGCTTCTTCGGCTATTGCTAGTCCTCCAATATCTGCTATATTTTCTCCCAAACTATGCTCTCCGCTTAATTTAAAATTATCGAGTTTCTTTGCGTATAACTCATATTGACTTATGACGGATTTCTGTTTTGACTTGTATTCTTTTCTATCAGCATCATTCCACCAATTCTTAAACTCACCCTTATAATCATATTTTGAACCTTCATCATCAAACGCATGTATCATTTCATGACCTATAGTGCTACCAATATAAGCTAGGTTATACGCCATATTTTTTGTATGATCCATAAATGGTTTCTGTAATATGGCATTTGGTATAATTATCTGATTCATTAATGGAAAATAATATGCATTTACATCAAATACGTTTTCGGCATCAAATCTATCCCATGTGTCTTTATCTACATTTGTGAAATTACTCTTTATTTGTTCTTTCATATACCATTTCCTATATTCAAAATAATTATATATTGGATTAGATGCTTTGAAACTTATTTTTGGGTCTTTAGTAAACTTCTTTTTTAATCCACAGTGTAATATCATACTGTCTAATTTATGAATTGCGAGTTCCTTTGTTTCAGGTGATAGCCAACAATTATGTTCTAGACGTTTTCTAAATACAGATTTTATTTTCTTAAACAGAACATGACAATATTTTATGTTATTTAAATTACTATGATATTTCATATATTTTTCGGTTAAAGTCGTATTTAATATAGTACTAATACCATATTTAAACGCAAATTTTTGAGGAGATATTATTTTATTTTGACCCATTAAAAATTTTTCATAAAATTCAAATTCATGAATCCTCCACTTTTCATGAAATCTGGCATAACTGTTAAAAATTTTGAATATCCAATATGAATACCAACAATCATTATTCCAATCTTTTAAATATTTACAAGTTTCACGTACATATTTTGGATTATTTACTATTATTGTAGGGGGGTATTTATTATATCCCATGTGTGTAAAAAAATCACTAGAGTTAAAACCCAGAGTTTTTAAAGATTTCACCGTATAAACATTATATGTTAATTTGGGATCACGATTATCAATTTCATTTCTAGTGTTTTTTGCTAGAAAACTTTCTATTTTCAATACATCTTCCGCATCACATCTATGGTCGTCACCGAGCATCAATTTAAAACTTTTTTCTATATATTTTTTATATTCTTGTCTAATTTCAACATACTTACCTTTTTTCGAGTAATGTCCTTTATCATTCAATCCTAACCCATTTTCACCTATTGTTGAAACACAAGAATCCGTTTTTTTAGAGTCTATTTGTAATGCCCAATAAAACGGGTGATTTATTCTATATTTACTACAATATGCTAAATATTTATATAAATTATTTGTGTCCTTGCGATATACGTCTAATAACGATACTATTTTTTTAATTTCTAATTCAGTTATATTAGTAGATTCATTCATTTTTGAATAGGATAAATATAGGTTGTTTATATTACTATTTTTTCTTAACTCACTTACTATTGTCTGCAATTGATTATCTACTTTATCTTGTAATAAATTGTATTCATTTATTGATACACGATCATCTTTTATTTTTATTTTATTAAACCATTTGGAGTTAATATAACTATAAAAACTATTGTTTACTTTATGTTTAATTTGTTTTCTTGTAACATTTTTTTTACTCCTTTTATTTTTATTCGTCTGCATATTATATATTTAGATATAATATTCGTAATTAATGCTATTTTTTTATTCAATATTAGTTTATGAAGACCGATAATCTTAAAATGACGCTGTTAGAATGGATTAACTTTAAAATACCATTAAATGAAATTATAATTAATTGTTCTCCAGTAGATGGTTCTGATAGCATGTTATCATTTCCAATTGGGGTTAGCGTATGGTGTAAATTAGAATATATCGATAAATTAAATAAAACCATCAGAGAAAATACTAAATCTGTAAATTCCAAATTATATTCATTATCTATTAATACGAATACTGATAGAAAAAGAAGAGGAGATTGGGGGGGAGGAAATAAACCAATTCGAAGACAAACTATACTTCAAACATTAAATGACAATTCATTTATCAATACTTCATCTGGAAATCGATTTTTCGAAGATATTACTAAAAGTAAATTCATTTTCTCACCAGAAGGAAATGGTATTGACACACATAGAACATACGAGGCGTTAATATTTAAAGGCTTACCTATATGCGAGGAAAATGAAGAGATTAAGAAAAAATTTGAAGGATTACCCATCATTTACACCACCGACTATTCAGAAATAACAGAAGATTACTTATTTGAAAAATATAATGAAATGAAAAATAAAACATACGATTTCTCAAGATTATTTTTATCATATTATGAAGGTGCTATTAAAGAAGAAATAATAAAAAATGGTAATTTTTGGGTAAATAAATATCCACAACATTTCGGAACAAAAACCGCATATCCGATGGATTTAAAAGTCTTACCAAGTTTAAATAATATATATGATGATTTATCTTTTATTACTGTTACTAATTCAGGATATACGAATATGACGTTAAATTGTATTGAATCTTTAAAAAAACTCAATATTAATATTAATTTGAAAATATATTGCTTAGATAAGGAATGTTATACAGTATTAAAAGAGAAACATGATAGCGTATTTTTGTATGAAGATTATTTTAAAAAGGAAACTAGATATAACGACGAGAATTGGAATGAATTTACAACAAAAAAATTAGCTATAATGCATAGTGAATTAAAAAATAATAAATTTGTTTTATTTACGGATGGAGATATTGTTTTTGAAAACCCATATTTTATTATTGATTGTTATAGAAGAATGGTTGAAAATGATAAAATAGAATTATTGGTACAAGATGAACATCCTATAAATGGTATTTGTAGTGGATTTTATATCATTAGACAAACTGAAAATACGTTAAACCTTTTTTCAAACGAAACATTAATAAGCCGAGATGCGTATAGCCATAATGATCAAGATTATATCAATGGACTTATTCAAAAGCGTGAAATTATTTCGCAGAGACTACCCAAAGAACAATATTCTAATGGAAGGTATTATTATGAAGTATTAAGCAAGCAGGAAATAAAAGATTATGAAAATTATTTATTACATTTTAACTGGTTAAAGGGTGGTGACGCTAAAAGAAATAAAATGATACAACACGATAAATGGTATATGGGAAATTCAAGTTATAAATAGATTATTATTATATTATTATAAATTATGTATAATAATATAATTGTTGTTCCATATAGAGATAGAAAAAACCATTTAGAAGTATTCAAAAATAAAATAAAAAGTTTTTTAGAAGTATTGGGTAATGATACGTTGATTTTAATTGTTGAACAAAAAGAAGGAAAAGAGTTTAATAGAGGGAAACTATTAAACATAGCAGTTAAAGAATATAATGACTCGTGCAATAAAGCATTTATTTTTCATGACGTTGATACATTTTTAAAAGGCAACGATAAACCAAAATATAAAAATGACAACGATATTGTTAGATTATGGATGCCCCACGCTAAATCATGTGGAGGTATATGCAAATTTAAAAAAGAAGTTATTAATGCTGTCAACGGGCATCCTAATAATATATGGGGATGGGGAATTGAAGATAGAGCATTATATTATAGAACAGTTATTCAAGGATATAAAACTACAGATATTATAGATGAAAGATCTAAATTAGAAATGTTAGCACATAAATCTAATATTATCACAAACTATGTAGGTGAAAAAAAAGAAATTGATAAAAATGTTACTAATATATTATCGGCAAGCAAAGAAGCTAAACAAAATTTTATTATAAATAGTGGAATATCTACCTTAACAAAAATAAATGAATATGATAATCAGGATAATACTATTTTGGATGAAAACGAATATATTATACTTGATAAATTTGAAAGTGAAAATTATGTTAAAATAATTGTTGATATTTAATTTATTCCCATTTGTTCATTACATATAAATCAACATTATCCGCATTTTCTCTAAAAAAACAAGTCCATAATGAACAATTACCGACATTTAAAACTAGATGTTTACACTTAGACATTATTATCAATATTGCCATAAATTTAAATGCATGGTCATAATTACTTTTGCCAACATCACTATTCCAATCACCTCCATTACCTGCTATTTTATCAACAGTTCCCCGTTTATTCTGTTTCATATGTCTTATTTCATCATTAAATACAATTGAATCAGGAAAATTTTTTAACATTTCGGTTATATATTCACTCTCGTCTGATTGTATTATTAATTTCATGCCTGGATATTTCTCTTTTAATTCATTCCCCTTTTTAACATGTTCTTTATAATTAGGTATTTGATTATGCATCGGAGTTTCTTTTCGTTTATCGTTTCCTCTGTAAAATAATACACCTAAATTTTCATAATCTAATTTATATTTTTCCTCCATTTTTTTTACTATATCATATACTTTTGGGGTTGGGGTATAATATTTACGAATAAATGGAGTAAAAATAGAATAATTAAATTTTTTAAAATTTATCCATTGATATTCATGATCAAAATCTATTTCTTCTTTATATTCAATTGTTATATCATCTTTGGGCTTTTCGAAAAAATCATATGATATATTTTCACTTATTTCACCTGGCTTATACCATTGAAATTGCTCTCGTACATCTATTTCTTTAGGAACTTGTTTATGTTTATTATAATATTGAATTATTTGCCATAGCTTGTACATACAACACGAATAAAATCCGGAATTATGTTTACATCTTAATATTGGCGGGTCAGACATTTATTATAATTAAATATAATATAATTTATTATAATACGATATTATTTCTTAATTAATATGTTATATTACTTATAATGAGCATTCGTGGTGGAGGTATCGTTAATAGTAATTCGTGTGGATTGGGTAATAAATTGTTTCAATTTGTTACCATGTTAACTTATGCTGATTTACATGATTTACATGTACGAGGAGGAGTAAACAAGAAATTTCTTAAATATATTTGTTTTAATGTTCAAAAAATTTCAAATATGGGAAAACTGGATCAATCGTTGCCTAAGCAGATGCTAAATTCAAGTAATTACGATAAAGATACTGATAGTTTAAGATATACAGGTCGTTTCAATTATGAAACAAGTGACTTCTTTCAACATGCTAAATATTTAAATGACAATTATGATAACGTTATTAAATATATAAACATGGAAGAACAAAAACAGTTAATGCCACAAATAGATTATGAAATTAAAGATGATGATATTATATGTTTTGTTAGAATGGGAGAAATTATGTATAAAGGTGAAAATAATCCAAGTAGTGAAGGCATCCATCCAAATTACTATTTAAATATACTTAAAATGAAAAAATATAATAAAATATATTTTAGAATACATCCATCAGACGATAACAGGATAGATCAGTATATGAAATATTTTCATGAATATAAAGATCAAATTATCATGTTATCGGCTCCCAATGATACATTCGATTTTCATATTGTTAAAAAATTCAAAAATATTGCTATTTCGAATTCTACCTTTAACTGGTGGGCTATATATATTTTACAAGATCTTGATAATAAAACAGTTTATACACCCAAATATTTTGGACATAAGGGGTGTAATAAAACAAAACATGGACCACATGTAAAGGATTTATGGAATATTAGAAACAAAACTATACCAATTGAACATGATTTTATTTCTATGAATTAATATTATTACTTTTACAATTACACATATTTTACGTTATTTTATTATAAAATAAATAAGACATTAAAATAATGAATATATTTGTATTACACTACAAACCGCTAACTGAGAGAAAACAATATATGGATGAGCAACTAAAGAAACAGGACATAAAAGCCCAGTATATAACTGAATACGATAAAGAAGAGATGACAGATTACGACAAAGAAATTTTTGATTATGATAAAATATGGACAAATAGAACACTATTTTTATCGAATTCTTCGCTAATCGCAAAACATTTAGAAGTATATAGAAGAATCGTAGATAATGATTATGAGTTTGGTTTAATTTTAGAAGACGATGTCATATTAAATGATGATTTTAAAGACAAATATTATGAATACTATAAGCAATTACCTGATGATTGGGATATATTATTTTTCGGAGACGGTTATGGACGAAATTTACATGTTCCTGAAAAATTAGTACAAGAACAAGGGGGGAATGTATTTTTAAAGAGCCATAAAGGAAACGGTATCGTCGACAGAGAAAAAAATGGATGGCCAGTATGTGCAGGAGCAAGTAGATGCAGCGATTGTTATTTAATTAGTAAAAAAGCGGCAGAAAAAATTATTACTCAAATAAGAGAAATTAGACGTAAAAAAAGAGAAAAAATATTTTATCCATCTGATTTATGGATGAACCACTTGTTTAGAGCATTAAATTTTAAAGTGTATTGGGGTGAACCTACTATATCAACACAAGGTACAGAAACGGGAAAATGGAAATCAGCACATTAATAAGTTTATTTTTCAAAAATAATTAATTATTAATTATATAACAAATGTGTAAATATAAATTCCATGCGTGGCATAATAGAACCGGTAATCATTTAGTTGCGTTGGTTAATTTAATTCACTATGCATATATTACAAAAAAAGGGCATGCCATCGAAATACCCCACCATCCTTTTTTTAAATTGAAAACGAATACAAATTTAGAGAAAACTGAAAACGAATGTTGTAAATGTACAAATGTTGAAGATTTAACTAGGCGTTTTAACCCATGTGGTGCTATAACATTATCCTTTAATGAAATCAAATATATATTTGATAAATATATTTCATTAAATATGAAAAATGATGAACAAGATTATTATGATATATGCATACATGTTAGAGGTGGTGACATTTTTAATAACTTAGTTCATGGTATGTACGTACAGCCACCACTTGACTATTATTTAAAAATTATTAAATTAAATATAACTTCCAAAATTTGCATCGTTTCCGAGGATGACTCAAATCCAGTTATGCCTTATTTGAAAAAATATGTGCATAAAAAAAGATTGAAAAATATAACGTTTAAAAGCTCGAACTTAATTGATGATATTATGACATTATCTAGATGCCGTAATCTTATATTCTCATTTGGAACTTTTTGTATATTACCATTTCTCTTATCAAATACTATTAAAACCGTTATTATTCCTAAAAGTGCGTGTGCTATGCATTGGTTTAAACCAAATTCTAACACAACAGAAGTTAAAGTTATCGACTTTTCTACAAAATATTTTGATCGGTGGCATAATACAGACAAGGAAAAGGAAATTATGATGTCGTATATTTTAGAAGATCAATCCGAAATTGATAAACTTCTTCATTTATAATACGTTTTATATTTTGTTTTTTATTCCGTTATTAATTTATGTCGTCTCAACCATTTATTAGTGTTGATTATTGGGCTAAAAAAGCTAATCTATTTATCGATAATTTATACGTAAATCGCAAGGCGAATTATAATTACGAGAAAGAATTTAGTGAAGTATTTCTACAATTCAAAACACCTATTATATTTATTAAAACGGATTTTATACCCCATTTTGTTGATCAGTTGTTACAATTTTCTAAGGATTTCATTTTAATAACTGCATCAAATGATGATCACTGTGTTCCATATATTAATTTCCCGTGTAACGATAACGACTATAAAGAAAAGGTCGATAACTTATTGAATAAACCGGAATTAATTAGATGGTATACTAAAAATCCGGCTATCGTTCATGATAAACTTATGGGATTTCCACTGGGGCCAAAATGGCAATGGAAAACTACACGTTTCTTTGGAGAACCAAAGGAAGAACACCTTCGAATTTATGGAAATTTATGTTTAAAACCCGAGGAAAATTTATATGATACCAATTCTAAGCCAAATTTATTATATATAAATTATGCTCAGACTACATCTAATCCATTATATTCTCCACATAAAGGTATGAGACATACTTTGACAAACATATTGAAACATAAATTTGACTTTAGCCGGGGAACTAGTTTTGAAAATTATATGAAGGAACTAAAAACATATAAATTTTGTGTCTCTCCTCCTGGTAGAGGTATTGATACACATAGAGCATGGGAGGCACTTATGATGGGTACAATACCTATCATGATTTCTACAACACAAGATCATTTATTCGAGAGACTACCCGTTATTATTATTGATTCATGGGAACAAATTACAAAGCCCTTTTTATTAGAAAAGTACAGCGATATTATACAAAAAACATACGATTTTGATATATTGTATACTCATTATTGGGATAATATGTTATATATTGACCAGAATTCATAATATAATTATTTAATTATTTAATTATATTATCATTATTATTTTTTCTTTCTTGTACGTTTATTTTTTTTCCCACCCCTTCTTGCTGCTTTTTTTGTTGCTTTTTGGTCTTTTTGTATTTTTTTATATTCTGATTTTAAATGTTTTATCAAACCTGGTCCATTCAAAAATTTTAATATCTTTTCTTGGAAATTTGCTTCTGTATTAATTGCTATTTTTGCAACATTATAATAATATATCATTTCGGGTGTTATGGCTACCACATATTTTTGTATTTTTCCTACACCAGATCCTTGCGTAGCATTATCTGGGGTGTTTCGACTATTAATCATAATTTTCGCTGTAATGAGTTCTTTTATTGTATGCTGCATATATTGAAATACATTTCGTAAATGCTGACTTAAATGATTATATTTATCTTCACCTATTTTTCCAGTATAAGCATTTAGTATATATTGTTTTTCAGCCTCTATTGCAGCAGGTATAAAAGTAACACCATTTCCACATGATCCTACCATATCTTCAAGTTTTCGTTCATCCTTAAAATCTACCTTTGCAAGTTGGTATATTGGATCACGTGTCCAGTGTGAATTAAATAAA
>JGI20160J14292_10001033_pt1 | contig 23596 bp, 14 predicted proteins | sample COG_10_FD_14292 | JGI IMG/M metagenome (IMG submission 14292) | reverse complement strand
AGGTGGAGAGTGCGAGTGCCAACCGTAGCCGTAACTTAAAGAAGAAAAAGAAATCTCCCAGACGTTTAGCCTGATGCGTCTTTAAAGAACGTACCCTGTATCCTCCAGTTATAGGGTGCAAAAATCAGGTTAGTCCAGAGGTAGTTCATACCGATATCGCAGACCTAGCCCTATCTGTGGACTAAGCAGGGCTTTTCTAGCAGGAAAATATATGAAAATTTTAGATAACAAGGCGCTGCTCTTGCGGCTTCGCAACCCTAAAAAAGTAACGACGGTCATACCCAAGAGCCAAGAACTACCTGATAACAAGGTAGTGGTTAAGTGGGGTATCGACGAGGCGCATGTACTGAAGAACTTAAACATCAAGGTGCCATCCCCTATTGAAGGGAAGTATAAGTGGACGGGTAAGTATTCTCCGTTTGAGCACCAGAAAACAACCTCTGCCTTTATGACCATGAACAAGCGAGCGTTCTGCTTCAACGAACAGGGTACGGGTAAGACAGCTAGTGCGATCTGGGCTTCAGATTACCTTATGAATGTGGGTCGTATCCAACGGGTGTTGATTATATGTCCNTTGTCTATCATGGATTCCGCGTGGCGTAATGATCTGTTCACGTTTGCAATGCACCGAACNGTNGANGTGGCCTATGGATCAGCGAAGAAACGCAGGGAGATCATTGAGGGTAACGCTGANTACGTGATAATAAANTANGACGGNGTTGAGATTGTGTCGGACGCCGTNGCAAATGGTGGTTTTGACCTAATCATTGTGGACGAGGCGACCCACTANAAGAACCCCCAGACCAAACGATGGAAGACGCTCAACGCGTTGATGACCCCTGAAAAATGGTTNTGGATGATGACCGGTACCCCTGCGGCACAAAGCCCAGTGGATGCGTANGGCTTGGCTAAACTCGTTAACCCTGCGGCAGTGCCCCGCTTCGGCGGTTCGTTCCGCGATCAGGTCATGTTTAAAGTTACTAACTTTAGGTGGGTACCCAAAGACAACGCAACCGACACCGTATTCCGTGTGCTACAACCAGCCATACGGTTCACCAAAGAAGAATGTTTAGACCTACCGCCTATGGTGTATGTAAAACGGGAAGTTGAACTTACCAGACAGCAGAACAAATACTATAACTTGTTACGAGATAAAATGATTATGGACGCAGCAGGTGAGCAGGTAACTGCGTCTAATGCAGCAGTGAACATGAACAAGTTACTACAAATATCCTGCGGTGCAGTCTACACCGATACTGGAGACACGCTAGAGTTTGATATCAAGCACCGGTACAAAGTCCTGCGCGAGGTAATCGACGAGTCTAGTAAGAAGGTATTGGTATTCGTGCCTTTCAGGCATGTTATAGACATTCTTACTGACAAATTAGAAGCTGACGGCATCAGTACAGCAGTCATTCGTGGTGATGTACCAGCGGCTAAACGGACGCAGATCTTTAGGCAGTTCCAGAATTCTGATGACCCTAGGGTGTTAGTAATCCAACCCCAAGCAGCAGCGCACGGTGTGACCCTGACGGCTGCGAATACGGTGGTATGGTGGGGGCCAACCAGTTCACTAGAAACGTACGCACAGGCAACGCTCGGGTACACAGATCAGGTCAAGACCACAAGTGTACCGTGGTTCAGTTGCAAGGATCGTCCATAGAAAAACGTGTTTATGCAATGCTGGACAATAAAATCAATATCCATACAAAAATGATTGATTTATACAATGATATACTTGCGTAGGACAGCCAAGTATATTATATTCAACAGTTCGGCAAGTTAAGGAGATGTAAATGGGCAGCGAAACGGCTATACCTTTAGACAAGTTGGTCAAGACCTATATAAAAATACGGGATCGACGGTCTGAATTGAAGGCGGAATTCGACAAAGAGGACAGCATTCTTGTAGAACAATTGGACGCGGTGAAGGGCGCTCTGTTGGAACACTGCAAAGAACATGACGTTAGCAGCGTCAAGACTTCAGAAGGTCTATTCTATCGGACGGTCAAACAAACGTATTGGACTAGTGACTGGGATCAAATGCACAAGTTTATTCTTGAGCACGGAGAACCTGCACTGTTGGACAAGCGCCTAAACCAGAAGAACATGAGAGAATTTCTTGAGTCGAATCCTGACTTGTTGCCGAAAGGTCTTAACTCAAACTCCACATACACTATATCCGTTAGAAGGAAGTAACCATGACACCCGCATTAGTTTCAATTAGAGAAGTCGCTCAACACTTTATGGTATCTGAACGCTTGATCCGTAACTGGATGAAGCAAGGGCGTATACCGAAAAATACTTACATTCATATAGGGCAGACCTACAGGTACGACTTGAATGCCGTATCGCAAGCACTACTTAGTGACTTGAACGAAGATGCACCTGACACAACATGGGATGAAGTAAGTCCAGAAGATGATCGGGTCGAAGTCCCTGACTTGGATACAGACGAAGATTATTAATGGAAACTAACGTTAAAAGAATTGGTATTAAGGACAAGAAGTTTGGTGGTATACCCACCGAGGGTCTAGATTCTATCGAGTGCATCATCATTGGCGTTGCTTATACGTCTAGGATGTATTATAAAAATGAGTACGACCCCGATAAAATAGTTGCACCGACTTGTTGGTCTAACGATACCGAATACCCTGCTTTAGACGTACCAGATACCCAACGGCAGTCTGGACGTTGCTTAGATTGTGTTCAAAATATTAGAGGTTCTGGGAAAGGCTCTGGGCGCGCATGTCGTTTTGTGCAGCGTTTGGCAGTCGTTTTAAAGGATGATCTGGAAACAGTTTATCAGTTACAACTACCCCCGACTTCTATATTTGGGGACGCGGTAAAAGGGGAAATGCCCCTACGTGCTTATGCACGGTACCTTGAGGCGCGTGAGACGCCTTTCATCGCTGTCATATCGAAGATTTATTTCGACGAAGGTAGCGATACACCAAAACTCTTCTTCAGACCGATACGTCCGTTAGAAGAGCAGGAGCTAGAGACTGTCAAAGAGATGCAGGATCACGAAGATACTATTAACGCAATGACTAAAATTGTTGCGCCGGTAGAAGATCGAAGTGTTTCCCCATTCGATGAGGTTGACGGTTTTAAATTAAATGACTAAATGTTTGGAGAAACATATATGAACTACCTTATAAAAGGTGTTGAAGTACTATACCCACGTATCAATAAGACCTACCGTTTTGATAATACGGAAAACAGAAGTGTGCCGTGTGACCCATTCGACGACGGTGCTTCTTACTCGATGCAGTTTAAGATGGACGATAAACAGGCTAAAGAATTGATGGGCGCTATGGCGGCTGCATACGCTGAGAAGCGTGAGGCTAAATGGCCTGAGAAGATCCCCATGCCTTTCAAGAAGACTGATGACGGTATGTTTATTGGTAAAGCCACGTTGAAAGGGGCGTACGGTAAAGATGCTACCAGCAAGCCTAAGCAATATGACGCAGGGAACAAGGAGTTAGATGAAGACTTTGCCCTGACTACCGGCAGCGTTGGTAACATTGCGGTCGTTCTTTTCCCATACAACATGCGAGAAGCAGGGGTATCACTACGGTTACGAGCAGTGCAAGTCACCAAGTACGTACCGCTACAAGCGTCATCCCCGTTTGATGCAGTGGAAGGCTTCACCGTTGGCGGAGAGGTAAGTCCTTTTGCAGACGTTACCCAGTCTGCCCCGGTGACAGCCGACGAAGTTGATGTAGTAGAAGTTGATGTAGAAGATGTCGAAGAACCTGTAAAAGAGCCGAAGAAAGTGGCGAAGGTGAAGTCGGCAGCACCGAAAGAAGCGGCAGATTTGAGTGCACTTGTTGATGGATGGGACGACTAGTCCTAATTACTTTGGGTATCTTCGAGAAGAAGCCCATTCCTAAAACAATACCCACGGCTAGACTAGTCGAAGAGGGCGTAATAATGCCCCTGCCGTGGTGTCGCTCGGATCTACGCTTATGGATACAACAACATTTTTAAAGGAGGTTCTATCGAGCAGTGGGCTATATTGTATTTTTGCGTCCAACAGTTCCAAAGATAAAAGAAGCCAACAGTTTTATGGTTCCATAGACCAATTAGTCAGTGCCGCCAAAGACCTAGATGATAACGATTACGATGTTTATTTTGCTTTAGCTACGTTCAACGAAGGTAAATCGCGTAAAGTCGATAACGTAAAACATCTTAAGTCCTTCTTCCTAGATCTTGATTGCGGCCCATCCAAAGAATTCGCTTCTCAGCAAGAAGCCATGCAAGCACTAAAGCAGTTTTGTAAGACTTATTCGTTACCACGTCCCACCATCATTAACTCTGGTAGGGGTGTGCATGTGTACTGGCCGCTCAAAGAGGCAGTGTGCCTAGACGACTGGCTACCTGTAGCAGAACGCCTCAAGGCTCTTTGCGCCCGAAGTAATTTCCCTGCCGACCCTGCGGTTACATCGGATGCTGCACGGGTCTTGCGTGTACCCCAAACACACAACTACAAGCCTGACACTCCTGTAGCAGTGGGCTTTATAGGGCCAACGGTTTCGGCGTTAGTTGACTTCGACAAGTTCTCAGACCTCGTTGGTGGAGACTTGATACCAGTTCCTAACAAAAGAATAGAAGCCCCTAGTGCGACGATGCTCGCTGCGCTGGGAAACCAAGAGTATAAGTTCAAGCACATCTTACAGAAATCAAACGAAGGCGCAGGGTGCGTCCAGATCTATAACGCCCTAAAGAACCAGAACGGCGTCTCAGAACCTATATGGCGTGGGATGCTATCGATTCTTAAAGCGTGCAGTGATGGTAGTCGGGAGAAGGCACACAAGCTATCCAGTGGGTACGAAGGTTATAGCCCTGAAGAAACGGATGCGAAGTGGGATAACTTAACGGCTGATAAACGGTACACCTGTAACAAGTTTGAGGAAGAGAACCCTGAAGCATGTTTGGCTTGCCCTAATCGGGGTAAGTTACGTAGCCCATTGCACGTTGGGAAGACGCTACGAGAGGCTACTGAAGAAGATAACGTAGTACACGTCCCTGCCTTAGACCTACCCAATGCACCTGTTAACACGTACGTAATTCCGAAATACCCGTTCCCATACGTGCGTGGTGCAAGTGGTGGTGTGTACGTACGCAACAAGAACGCAGACGGGGACATAGAAGAGAAGCAGATTTACCACAACGATGTCTATGTGGTGCAGCGCATAGTAGATGTGGAAATAGGGGAAGCGGTGGTAATGCGCTTGCACCTACCGAAAGACGGTGTTAGGGAGTTTACAGTACCCCTGACAGCGGTAACGTCAAAAGAGGAGTTTCGCAAACAGATGTCAATGCGGGGTGTTGCAATACCCAACATAGATGACTTGATGCGGTACGTAACAGTATGGATTAACGAACTACAGGCAACCGAAATGGCAGATAAAGCACATAGACAGTTTGGATGGACAGACGATACAGCATCCACTTTTATTCTGGGCAACCAGAAAATACGTAAAGACACGATTGAATTCAACCCACCATCAGCGCAGACAGCCGGTATGTTTCCTGCGTTTGAACCCAAGGGTACGCTTGAGGAATGGAAGGCGTTGATGGAGTTCTACAACAGACCGGGATTTGAACTACACCAATACATAGTATGTGCAGGGTTTGGATCAATCCTTATGGAGTTCATGGGTGGTATCGCGTGCTCGGCCATCCACCTACACAGTAAGGATTCTGGGCTAGGTAAAACAACTGCGATGAAAGCAGCGGCATCTATATGGGGTGACCCTGAAGAGCTTATCTTGGATGATCGAGATACGCACAACAGCAAGATGAACCGTTCAGAAGTACTACACAACCTACCGTTGTTCATTGATGAGCTGACTAATGCAACACCGAAACAGTTGAGTGAGTTGGCGTACCAGTTTACTTCAGGGAAGCAGCGGGGTCGTATGGTCAGTGGTAGCAACGCTGAACGGATACGTGGTGAGTCGTGGAGTCTTATGGCAGTGACCAGCGGTAACACCAGCGTTATAGAACGTATACGTCTGGCGAAAGAAAACCCAAGTGCAGAGGCGCAGCGGATACTAGAAGTTCGGGTTGACAAGATATTCAAAAGCCCTGACAGTAAAGCAGAGACGGACGTATTTGCAGCCAACATTGAAAAGTGTTATGGGCACGCTGGGCCTATTTATGTACAGCACATAATAAATAACCTCGATCAAGTCAAGCAATTAATCGGGAGCGTTCAGCCCAAAGTTGACAAAGAAGGTGGGTTAACGTCGGAGAATCGTTTTTGGTCGGCAGGGCCGTCGCTTGCCTTGTCTGGCGGGATACTGGCTAAGAACCTTGGGTTGATTCAGTTCGATATGGCAGCGATACATCGTTGGATCATAAAAGTACTCAAAGACAACAAAGATAAGAGCAAAGATATGGCGGTTTCCATAGAGCAAACTCTAAACGAGTACATCAATGAGCATTACGATAACATCTTAAGGATAAAAAGTACGAGTGATTTGCGTAAGCAAGACGGTACTGTACTGGACTCTTTGATCCAACCTGAGACGGTGCCTAGGAATAAATTAGTGGCCCGATACGAGACCGACATTAAGAAATTATACCTTGTGCCGAAACCGTTCCGTATGTGGTGCGGTGAACAGCAGATAAATTACTCGGCGTTCGTACAAGAGATGATGGATAAGCTCAAGGCCAAGAAGATGAAGATGCGTTTAGGTAAGGGCACCCACTTTAGGATGCCGCCCACAGACGTACTGGTCGTTCAATTTGCCGAGGAAGCCGATGAGTCGGGGAGTTCTGAGAACGTATGATCTATGTCCTGACGGGGTACGGATCGTAGTGGAATGGAGTGCGATGGCAGTAGGTACATCTATTTTTGTACCCTGCATCAACACTGCAAAAGCAATAGCGGAAGCTAAAACAATAACCGCAGGTAAAGGTTGGGATATAGAGGTTCAGGTAGGGGTTGTAGGCGATAAATGGGGAGTTTGTATATGGCGCGTTCTATGATATATTGGCACAGACAGCGCGTCCCCTTCTCGCAAACAACGTACTGTCGTCCTCCTGCTCTAAGAAGCACCCCCCTCTTCGGAGGGGGTATCTTAACTCCTGCCNCAGGAGTATCTAATGGAAGCAACTAAAAACGAATTACTACTCGCGTGGATGACGCTGGTTAAACTGCGCGACAGTAACGTACTAGATGCAGGTGACGATCAGATTATACTGAGNGCCNTANANATANTNGACGAAGAACAATCGCACACCGAAACCTAGGTTACAAGCCCATTGCTTGCCACACCGTCAACGTATCGTCCCATTCACCCATAGATTCTTGCGCTAGTGCAAGCCGTCTGGGTGCTACCCTGATACCGTTGACTGTTTCGGCGGTCGTCTTTATGTGCATAGCCATAGACTTCTTAATAGTCTTGGGCGTAATACCTACTTCTGGGTGACGCGTATTGAAGTCAACCATATCTTCTTGTATTTCTTGCATACCTAAAGAGTCGCCGTCACGTAAGAATTTATAGTAACGTCTAAGAAGTTTAGTCTTCTCTTCAGATACCGAGCGACTTACTTTTGTTTCGGCTGAATTTTTCTGTAGCTGCTGCGTGTATGCTGCTGGGGCAAAGCCGACTGCCTGTGCGAACAGGTGGCCTCCGTGGATGTCCTCAACAATCGAATCCCCCCGTAGGTTTTTTGCCCCCTCTGAACTAAACCGGACAGCTTTAATTAGGTTCCGTACAGCAGCAGGGGACATGGCCTCGATACCACGCGCTAATTCATCATCAGCAATTAAATCTATGCCACGTTCTACTTGTAAACCGTACCCGATAACAGGCCCACCAAACATCTCGCCAAGAGTCCAAAGTATGCTTTGATCTTTCTCTATAAGCCGGTCACGGAACACTAAGTTGGATAAACCCATCCTACCGGCAACATCTACACCAAGTACGAAGTTACCTAGACCACCGTACATACCCTCACCAAAGTACTTACGGACGCCAGTTTCAAAATCTTCTTCATCGTCTTCTTGGAACAAGTTATGAACGAACGCTAAGGTACCGAACAACGGAAGCCCTTGTAGACCAGAGACCAGCCCAGCACCCCCGAAAACACCTGCAAGTTGCCTTCTCGCCATAGCCTTCATGGCAGGATCTTTACTTACGATACTGTCACGGGTCAGCTTACTCAACAGGTAGTACATAGACGAAGCGTATCGCTTAAATAAGAACACGATCTTACCGACACCGTGTTGTGCCCATCTAGGGGCAGCAGACGCCGCTATGCCGCCGTTGGTTAGTTCAGTATCGTTAATTGCTTCAAAGGCAACTGCATCTAAGTCTGATTGATCTAGTCTGTTCCAGTCGTTAGGCCCAAGGTTTTTATCTTTTAACTTTTTCTGTATACCTAAATCATACGCCATAGCCATTGTAACTTGACGGTTAAACTGCTCTGTGTGGTGAAATACAAACCCTGAAACAGCGTTGATTTTAGCCATAGGGGCATCGATGTTATCGAGGTCTAGCACCGCTTGAATCATAGACTTATTAAGCTGACCTAGGCTCTTCGCTTGCACCACCAGCGTCTTATACATTGCTATATGAGAGGGTAAATTAGGGTCGTTGTAGTCGTAGTTATCAAGACTCGGTAACGCACCTCTCTTCTTCGTAACGTCTTTATCCAGTTCTGGACCGTACGTTTCTACCGTCCGCTCTAAACCACTATTCATGATGAGTCTTGTAGCGTTACCCATAGCCTTACTTGCTTTAGATATACCGTCTGCAAAGGTATCCCCGTATTTTCCGCCCAAATAGGGCACGGCGACCATAGGAAGTTGCGACAAGTTCACCAACGCAGAAGATAGGTTGAAACCTAGGGTGGCGTTAAACCCTACGCTAGTGAAGAATTTAGCCCACTCCTCTACGTTGGGGCTTGCGGCCCATGAAGCTCTCTGCCCAAGTTCTTCCCCCAACAACATAGTAAGGTCACGTTCTTCTCGGGGTATAGAGCTGTCTTTGTTTATGGCTGCTAAATCTTCTTCTAATTTACTAGCGTATGCACGTATGTCTCCGCCGTACTGTAGTTGCGCTAATTGGTGAGACACGTTTAGTGCTCGACTCTGCAACCCCTTGATAACATCAAACGTAGGTATTTGCCGTTGTATCGGGGTAACGTCTGCTATAAAACCTCGGGTATCTTTACGGTGTCGGAAAGAGTTAGCAAAAGACCGTTCTGGTAGCGAGTCTAAAAACAACCGCATGACTTGCTCTTGTACTTCTTCCCCTACGTTGTTTGCCTGTAACACGTTTAAAGTATTGTTAACGAACGACGTTGACGGGGCATTTTTATAGTTTGCTTTTTTAATGTTGGAGAACGCATTAACCCCACTGATAGAATCGACTGCTTCAGCACGCGTTTTTATATTCGGGCTTTTCATAGCAGCGGTTATCTGTGCTTCGATAGTAGCTTTATGTTTGCCTTTAGGTTCCATCCAATGCGAACGTACTTCTTTTGTAGCGTCCCTTCGTTCTGCACGAGTCGCAAAGGCTTCAACGTAATACTCTACGTTACCCGTGTCAGGGTCTATAGCGTTGTACTCTAACCAGAATTTGCCCGTACGTAGCAGCGGGAAGTACGGATCAACGACACCGTTGTCCGCTAATTTTGCATATAACTCGTTAACGACTTTCTTTCGCGCTGCACCGTCTGGTATGTCTTCTTTTAGACGGGCATCTAATACACCCAATATCTTGTCGTACATACTACGGTAAGCGTTACGCCACGTCTTATACAACCGCTGCCCGTCTGCACCTAAAGCGGTGTAGTCTTTTCTTAGTTCTTTCCACGCGGCAAGTTTTTCTAAGTCAGTCTTCCCAGCATTGGTCGCTTCTTGTAGGGCCGCTGCACGTAATGACGTATCCTGTTCAGGCGTGGTATTGGCCGCACCGCCACGACTTCTAAGTTTGGTTTGGTATATTGCTTCTACAACCTGCGGGTCTATATATCGTTTACGTGCTTCTGCTTCAGTAAGTGACGGGTCTACCCGTAAGAAAGTACTTCTTGTAGTTGTTTTAGAGAACAATTCAGCGCGTGTGAGATCCCCTTTAGCCCACTTAGTTAATTCATCACTTAAGATTTTTGCTTTCTGTGTTAACTCGTTAAGCGTGCCGCTCTGCAACCGCACTAAGTCCAATAGGCGCTCTACTCCCGGTATACGTTCTTTCGACATATCAGTTAACGCGTTAAGGTCTAGAAGACCCAACCCAAAAAGTTTTGCTTTGTCAGGTACAGGACTAAGCATTGCGCTCTTAACACTTGCTTTGCCGTCTTCACCAAAAGGTTTAAAGGATTCAAATACGTCTGCAAAGAATTCTTTCGCCTTACCCATAGTTGAAGCGTTGTATAACGTACCCGACCCACGCACACCTGCATACGGCGCTAAGATACTTTCTATTAACTTGTCAGCAGTACCCGCTGCATCGTTAGGCAAACCAAAAACTCTACGTAAGAACTTCTTTACAACATCTAAAACGCGTGCTAACCCTGTTGTAGTACCTTTATCAATTGGTATGGACGCAAGTTCTTGGCGGAATTTGTAGTTACCAAACACCTCGGCAACAAATTCCTCTACTGACTGTGTTCCGTAGTAGCCACTTAAAGAGCCTTTGACTTCGTTGTACAAGTTGACTAACTGTTTAGTGACGGGGCTAGATGGGTTCTGCAGCTCTTGTATCGTGGCCGCGTGCGACATTTCGTGTAGTAAGTTATGCGCCGTTACACCCGTATTCTCATCAAGTAGTATAACGTTATCTATGGCAGGGTCTGCATCGCTATATATGAATGCACCCTTCGTATTTGGTTCTTCATCTAGTGCTGCCCGATACCGTTTACCCAGTGCGTCTGTAGGCTTGGCAGGTACGATAACAACACGCGTATCACCCACGAATTTAGTAAGTTGGGAAGCAATCTTCGCAACACGGGGGTTGTCAGCAGCATAGGCTAACGCAGTCAAGGCACCCTTTAGGTTACCTTCTTTAATATTCTTGATGACGTTGTTGTCTAGTGGCGCGTCTAAGTCAGGGTCGAACTGAGTCTGGGTGTTAAACAAACTACCTCTAGCCCGTACATCCCTTAAAGCAGCTTTACGTAAGGTTTTTAGTTCTGCAGCTTCTAAGTTTGCTTCACCACCAGCATTCCTAACTTTGTCTTGGTATACCCTATCAACCGCTGCGTCAAAGGCTTTCTTTCTAGTCGCAGCTTCATCAACAGCAGCTTTATCAACACCAGTCTTAGCAGCAGGTTTGACAGCAGGTTTAGCGGCAGCTTTGGCAACGGGTTTNTTAGCAGCGGGTTTCTTAGCAGCATTTTTGCTTACCCTTTCGCCACTACTCACACTTGATTTTTTAGTTGTAGGGGCAGCTTCTTTGGTGACAGGGGTGGCTCTTGCTAGTCCTGTACGTACAAAAGTAGTTTGGTCTTCTGCTAAATTAAGCGTAGCAGTCTCAACAACTTGGCTGTCTTTTTTATTTTTACTGTTACGTTCGGCGGCTTTTCGGCTGGTGTAGAACGTAGTAGGTTGTTTTTTGTCTGGAGAAAGTACTGCAAACCCCTTAACAACGCCCTCTGCATCCACTGCCTGTTGACTTGCTACCGTAGGGTTCTTCGTTATATTTACAGCAGGTGTTGCAACAGGTGTTACTTCAGGTGTTACTTCAGGCGCTACTTCAGGCGCTACTTCAACAGCCGCATCCGTTGGGGTGGTAGGAGGTGCAGGTTTAACAACAGCTTTTTTAGGTTTAGCAGTGGGCTTGGCAACAGCAGCTTCTTTAGGTTTGGCAGCGGGTCTTGGTTTAGCACGGGGCAAGTCGAACGCAAGTTGACCCCCTGTGTTTGGCATCTGCGTGTATATACCCGATTCGGCTGGTGCACTTAAGAAGCTATTGATTGCGGTTTTGGTTTGGTTTGATGTGCTTTTTAGGTTTGCGTACCCCGTAAGCTGCGTGCGTAATGCCGCGTCGTTAACCTCTTTACCTTCCAACCGCTTTCTTATACCAGCCTGTTCAGCTATACCCAATGCGTTCAAGAACTTCTTGGTAACTTTCTTTGGTTTTTCTGGGGCAACTACCTCTTCTGCTACTGCAGGGCGTGCGCTCGCAGGTAATGCGGCAATCTCTTCTGCTGTTAGTGGCGCTCTTTCTTCCGCCATACGTGCGGCAGGGAATAAGTCACCTTCTTGTTTACTGAATTCTTCTGCTTCTCGCCTCTCCTTGGCGCTTCGTATGCCTTCATTGCGGTCAAGTACCGCTTTTCTTCTGGCTAAAATTTCTTGTTGCCGCGCTTTGTCTACCCCTTCTGCGAGCCTATCGTCGATAGCACGTCCAAAAGCAGTCAGACCTTGGGCCTCATCATCTGTTCTCGCCACACCTTCTGGGGTTACCTCTAGTGGTTTCCCTTTACGGATAGCTTCCTGAGACGTTTCGGGTTCAAAAGCAACGGGCATACTGCGCCTACGTGTTTCAGCAGCAGTTTCACGGGCAGATTCTAGTTTTTGTTGGTCGTCAAGGACTTGTTGGCTTTCTTGGTTTTGTGTAGCAGCCACTTCTTGTGCGGCGGCATCTACCGCTGCAAGTTCTTCGAGTTGCGCGTCTCTCTCTGCTTGTTTCCGCGCCGCTTCTATAGGCTTGTTTTTTATTTCTTCTCGTAGTTTTGCTTGTTCCGCTGCTTGTTTTTTGTCCGCCGCCCTAACAAGTTCGGGATCAGCTTCTTCGCGGGATCTGTCAAACCCGATTTCTTTTACTGCAGGCATACTGAACAAGTCGTCAGTTAAAGCAACACCGGTATCAGTACCGTATAGATAACCTCTTACCGCTTCTATCTCTGCATCGGTGTATTCTTCTTCAGGCTTGCCACTATCCAGTAGTTGAGGCACGTCTATGGCTTCTACAGACCCTTTCACCTCAAGGGCAACTTGGTCAAGTATATTTTCTACAGAAGTTTTACGTTGGTCTGCTAAATCCGATACCGCTAATGTTTCTGCTTCTTCCCGAGACTTACCTTCCGCTAGTAACGTACCTATCATAGTCTCAAGGGACGCACTTAAATCTTCTGCACCTGTCTCTTCTTGTGCAGGTCGCGCACTAGCAGGTAACGCCGCAAGCTGTTCGTCGGTTAGGGCTTCGGCCTCAGCGTCTGCTTCAAGTAGCTCGCCTTGGTCTTCAATTTGAGTTGGGGGTGGTGTAGGTTCGGGTTCTACGTCCGTCCTACTGCTAATACCCGCAGCACCGCCACCTAACGTACCACCAACTAGCCCAGCAACAACGGCGGTTTCGATGTACCCGTCTATGGCTTCTTCACTGTCGATTTCTAGCCCAGCTTGTGCACGTTCAATTAACGATTGACCAAGTTCAGTGGGTACCTCGACAGCGACACCAGAACCAGCACCTTTAGTGACGCGAGTGAATAACCCGCCTGCACGAATGGCTTTTTGTGTGGGCAACAGCCTACCTACCATCAACCGTTCAGCGAAGGCATCTAAGGCAGCTTGTGGTAACGAGTTTAATAATGCAGCACTTTCGCTCATCTCGACGCGAAGCCCTTGCTGTATAGCTTCCTTCTGTGCTTCACGGTTATTACCGTAGAAGAACGGTATTTGTGACAAGGCAGCACCAGCAAGACCACCAACAATAGTACCTATCCCCGGCACAACAGACCCAGCCGCAGCACCAGCGGCAGCACCCGCAGCTAAACTAAGGCCAGTCTGTGGAGCGGTTTCGCCAAGGGCTTCAAGGGCAAAATCTACGGTAGTATTAACGCCTTCTACGTCTTTCAAGCGCGTAGCCATTGCCTCTTGTTCGGCTAGTTGGGCTTCATTCTCGGCAATCATTTCTGCGCCGTAGGCTTCTAACCCCTCTGCACCGATTACCTTACCCGCACCTTCAAGGGCAGAACCAAAGCCCCGACCAGCAACGTCGATACCACGAGAAAAACCGCGACCTAACGCGGTTGTACTTTCTTTTTCAGCTTCGAGTAGTAACCGGTCTCTTTCAGCTTCAAGTTCTTTTCTTCTGGTAGCAAACGAATCTTCTCCAGCACCACTAAAGTCTTCTTCGGTAGCAATCCCAGAAAGAATAACACGGCGCTTCAACTCTGCTTTTGTTATGTCGTCAGGTACATTCTCTACGACTAATCCGTTAGGTAATGCTACGTTCACGCGTACTCCTACTTCAAATTATCAAAAGTCACCGTGCCGCTACCGCCACCAAGTATACTTGCTAGGTCTTTCCGTTTGTTTGCTATAAGACCTGCAAACTGTAACTTGATAATTTCCGCCTGATTATCCCGTAATGCCTTATTAGCGTCACCCGTATACCTAGAATCTAACCCTAGCGCCGTAAGAGCTTCTTGTTGCAATTTCAACACGTCTGCTTCGTAGTCGCCCATTGCTTTTTGAGCTTTTATTTGGAGGTCTTGATTCCCAATATTAGTTTTAGCGTTTTGGAATGCGGTTAAAGCGTTTAATTCCGCTTCTTTTAAATCTAGTGTAGCTTGCTGGCCTATGATCTTCCCTTGCGCTTCAAGAACGGCGAGTGCGTTACTACCCTTCCACTGCTGCTCAGACGTTGCCAACTGCCGGTCAAACCGCCCTTCAGTAGACGCTAACGTTTCATCAAACTGCCTTGTGGACTCCGCTAATGTGGCCTCTGCGGTATCTGCCGCTCGTCCTCGAATATCTAGACCCTGTTGCCCTTGGCTAATTTGAGCAAGTCCTAGCTGACCGGCTAACTGGCGGTCTACCAACTCACCACGACGTTTTGCAATATCAGCCAAACCTTCTTTGCGTTCCGCCTCTTCGGCACGAACCGCTTCACTAACACCTAAGCCTAGACTAGCAAGTGCACCTCTGCTTGTAGTAGCAGCAGGTCTTTTAGACGCGTTAATAGCCGCATCAGTAAGGCGGTCAAGCAACCTTCTGGTATTGCTTCTGGTGTCTTTTAACCCTTCCTCTTTCTTATTAATAGCCTCTTCTTGCGCCTGCAACAACTTTAAGTATTGCTGTTGTGGGGTTAACTGCTTTTCAGGTGCAGCAGGTGCAGCAGGTTCAGGTCTTCTTATCCCTTCTGGTGGTAGCCGCGCAGAGTTAAATAATTGACCTTGATTTAGGGCTTCTATTCCTTGCGCCCCGCCCCCTGCTCCTAATGCTTCTTCTGCATTTATCGCAAGTCCTTGTCTAAGCCTGTTACCTTGCGCTTGCTGTTGTTGGTTAGCATTCTCTTCTGGAGTCATTGAAAACTCAGGAGAAATAGACCCAGTACTTCTAGGGGCAGCACCAGCACCAGCACCAGCACCAGATTGTAACGCGGTTATTTGACTGAGGATGTTATCTAACCCAGCATCATCAGCAGCAGCATCAGCAGCATCATCAGCAGCATCATCAGCAGCAGTATCATCAACAGCGGTATCATCAACAGCGGTAGCGGCAATTGCTGCATCTATATCCGCGTTCTCTTCGTCTGAAATGTCACCAGCGGTGTCCTTAACAGGAACATCAACAGGGGCAGGTTCTTCCGCCTTGAGTTCGGGAAATTCTTCTTTGTAGTCACGTAAGGCTTTAAGTTCTCCACTACTTAACTGCTCTCCCTTACGCATCTTCTCTAACATCTTTTTGTATGCGCTTCTTCGACTATCTTGAAACGGCGAGAAATTTGCTATTGCTTGTTCTATAGGGTCTTTAACGTACCGATTACCAGCTCCCATGACACCACTTCCCGCTGTACCATCAAAAGCAACAATGCCGCCGCCTTCAAAGTACCGTGGATCTATATTCGGTGCAGCTTGGGTCATAAGACCACCGGCTGCAGCCATCATTGGTTGACCCTGTGGGCGTTGCTGTTGTTGAGGGGGACGCTGTGGTTGCTGCCCCTGCTGCTGCATACGTCTCTGCTGTTGCTGCTGTTTCTGAGCAAGGGCACCGCCTACGTCTTTAGTGCGTTCACGCAGACCTTTAATGCCTTGTAGACCTTGAGCCATTTCAGCTTTTTTACCCTGAAGAACTTCTTGCTGCATCTGATCCGCGACCGTTGCAGGGTTCTGTTGGGCTTCCATCTGCATACGCTGAGAGCGTTGCTGCTGTTCTTTGGAGATCTCTTGTAGGGCTAACAAGTCTAGTAGCTGTTTGTTCTGCCCATAGCGTTGCTGTAGTTGCTGGGGATTATCCTTGAACTGCATTTTACGTTGTTGTATCTGTTGGTCGATACCGCCCATAGGATTCATAGCCATTAGTCCCCACCCCATCCTCTAAATAAGTCTACAATACCACCAGCACTAGTAATGAATTCGCTTAATCCACTGGGTTCTTGGTAGCTATACTGCTGTGCGCTAATAGGTAGTCCTTGGAGCAGCGACTGTTGATACTGTACTTGTTTGTACGGGAAGTCGCGTTCTTCTTCAAACTGAGCCAGATCCGCAGATATACCCGCTTGTTCGATGGCACGTTCTTGTGCACCAAGATTAGCTTGTGATGCCAAGGCTTCCAGACCATACCTATTTGCTGCGTCTTGAGCGGTTTGTTGCCGTTGTTGTTCAACGTTGAACTGATTCATAGCTTGGGTATAAGCATCTTGATAACCTTGACCGGTAATGGCTGCAACGTTTTGTCCAAGGTTACGGTTTAATTCAGACTCCATAATGGCCTGACGTGACCCACCATAGGCACCAGCCTGAGTCAATCGCCCTGCATCAGCAAGACGAGTAATTTGTGCTTGGCGTCGAGCTTCTTCGATCTGAGGGTCTAACGCAGCCTGCACATAAGGGTTCATATAGTCTTGAGCCGCTTGAGCAGTAAACTGCTGCGGTTGAAAAGCGCCCATCTGTTGAGTGGGTACTGCTAACCCTGCTACACCTTGGAACGCTGCTTGTTGCCCAGCAGATTGCCCAGCGGTGAGCGGCCCTGTATACCCTTGATACCCTTGATTAGCGAGTGCCTGACCTTTGCCAAGCATACCCGTTACGTAGGGTGCTGCCCACGGGGCTAACGAACCCGTTTCTGAAGTTGGATCTCCGACTGCCATAATCTTCTACCTGCTTGGTATGAATTTGTTAGGGTTTATCTCTTTACCCTGTTCTTTATTACCGGTACGGGCTTGTCGAACTTTGTCCATCATACCGTATAGCGTGTTAGCACCAGCACTAGAATTGCCGTTACCTAGATGACTAACAACATCTGCAGGGATAACGAACTCCCCGTCGCTTAATCTGGCTTCTTGAGTACCATCAATTGTAGCAGGGATCTTGTCAGCCATTCCATCCGTCGAGCCACCTAAATAGTAACCCCTACCAGTACTTCCGCCAGCCGAATATGGATGGTAGCTACGGTTATATGCAGAAGCAGCGCCACCACCAGCAAGGGCAGCAATGCCCCCACCGTATTTAAACTGTGAACTGGCAACGCCTCCAGTAAAGCCTGTGTTGCCTCCACCGACCGTCCCACCGTTGTTAGTTGGCACTGGGTTTAAATCTATTACACCAGAGGCAGGGCCGCTACCATCGTTACCCATCGTCATGCCGGTAGGGTTTGGTGGGCTATAAGTGCCGGGGTAACCCATAGCATTTGCAGTGTTCATCGCTGCAAGTTGTCCCGCTTGAGGTGTTAATATGTTCTTAGCCTGCTCTTCCATTCCCGGTGAGGTATAAGCAAAGTCGGTAAAGTATCGTTGCCCTCTGCTGCCCGGTCGTCGATCAGGGTTATACGTTCCCGGCACTGCACCGCGCACAAAAGAATAGTCGGGCACACCAATAACCATCTTGCCATCTGCATCTACAGTGACACCACCAGCGTTTGTATTGGATAGCGGTAGGTTATACCCAACGGTAGTGTTGGCGTTAATACCGTTGTTTGCGCTTAACGAACCCAACCCTTCGGTTTCTGGCCCTGCATCCATTATCTCAAGTGCATCGGCATAGTAATCAAAGAAACTCATTAATTGTCTCCATAACGCATTATCTGCATAATTTCGTCGGTAAAATCATAGTCTACTTTACCCCCTTGTGCCATCCCTCCAATCTGCAACGGGCCTGACGTACTACCTTGCCGCTGCGCCATTTGCTGTTGCTGCGCCATTTGCGGTTTACCGTAAGGGGACGGGAATAACCCCCGTTGTTGTGGTGTAGCAAAGACATCTTCAAAGTCGTATATGTAGTTTATACGTGCAGGGTCAGGGGTGCTTACATCTACGCGTCTGCCTGATATATCACCAGCACCCAACATAGCGTTAAATAAAGTCGTAGCGCCCATCAACCCGCGAGTGGTCTTAGCCTCGTCGCTAATCAGACCCCGTGTTATATCATCTTGGTCGCTTATATACCCTGTTAGTTCTAATTGCCTTTGCGCTGCATCTGCGTACAGCCCTGTAGCAGGAATTTCGCCAACACCGTCCACACCTGCATCTACAAACCCTTGAAGCAACCCGATGTCAATGTCGTTAATGACGCCATCAAAGTTAGCGTCGTATATACGAACATCGTTGTTGATTTCAGTAATTGCTTCGTCTTCACCGATCAACCCAACAACAAAATCTATGTCTTCTTGCGTAAGGTCTGTGGCAGGGATGCCAATTATTTCACTAATGTAGGTTAAGTACTCGTTAGTGTTATCTTCTGACTCTGATACGGCATCTATTATTCGCCCTTCAGAAATAGCGATACCTTCGTAAATACCTGTTGGTAAAGTCTCATCTTCAGGGGTATTAGGGTCGTCTACATCTGCACCGGGGCTACCTATAAAATTCTTCAGGTCAGTGTTGCTATCACCTATAGCAGTGAGAACTTGTTCTATCGTGTACTGACCATCGCTGGTAAACGTGTTAATCGCATCTATTATTGCGTCACGTTCCGTTTCGCCCGCAGCCCGATTTGCTTCGATAGTAGCAAATAATCCGGTAGGTAGCGTCTCATCTATTTTGGTGTTTGGGTCGTCTACAGCGGCACCGGGGGTACCTAAAAATCCAGATATAGATGTAATCTCAGGGATTACTGTGTCGTTAATAGTAGTTATTACGGTATTTATATCTGTATCTAGGTCAAATACACCTCCATACAAGCCGGTACCACCAACTATTTCGTCAGTAGGGTTTCCATCGTCATCTACACCGTATTCTGGTACCCCGACAATCTCTTCTATTATTCCCGGTATAGCATCTATGGCTACACCTTGGTTAAACAATGTTCTATATAAACCAGTAGGTAGCCTTTCATCTATTTTAGTGTTTGGATCGTCTACATCAGCACCGGGGGAACCAACGTACTCAACTAGGGTGTTAACGTCACCTTGTATTTCCGTAACTTGTCCGGGCACATCACCAAGAAGGTTATCTATATAAGTCTTAACGTCTTCGTTACTTTTACCGACGTAGCCAAATAAACCGCGCCCTTCGTTTACATCTTCGGTTTCAGGGTTGTCAGGCACACCAATCAGATTTATAACTGTGTCGTAATCAACACCAGCGTTGTAAAAGTCAAGGTATAACCCAGTGCTTTTGTTAGTTAGTTCTCTAGTAGGATTCCCATCCTCATCCGTACCCTCAATAAAGTCAGGTACACCTACAATACGTTCTACATCGTCTACAGTGGCTAGGTCTTGAACGGCAGTATCTATATAGCCGTATAGCCCTGTACCTTCATCTTTGTTGCCAATTGCATCTTCAATACGCCCTACATCTACACCAAGAGTAAACAGGTCGCCGTATAGGCCAGTACCGCCAATTACTTCGCCACTTTCATTGGTAGTGGGTGCACCAACGGCGTTTATAATATCTTGTGGTGTAGCTGCACCTTCCACTAAGGCATACATACCTGTAGCTTCTTCAGTCACCTCTTTTGTAATCGGGTCTGTATAGTTAGAGGGAGTGCCTATGATGTTTTTGATTTCGTCTGTATCAAATCCTAGCGCCGTTAATGTTTTGGTGACCGACCCATCGGCACCAAAGTAAGTATCTATCGTGTCTTGTACACCCTGAACAGTAGCGTAATCAGTAAGAGCTGTACTTACTAACGCGTTTATTTCCTCGTCAGTACGCGTAGCATCTCCAGCTGTATAGCCGTTATCTGTAAGGTAGGTACTTATTGCAGTAGATAAATCTTCATCTGAAATTTGTGTATCTTCAGGTAGATCTAGGTTATCTACGATACCTTGAGCTAAGTTTGTTATTTCTTCGTCACTACGTACTGTATCTGTAGGTATATCCAGCGCATTAATAGCAGTTGTAATTGCTGTATTTACTTCTGTAGTAGTAGCGTAACCAGTAAGGGCAGTACCTATTAAAGTGTTTATTTCTTCGTCAGTACGCGTAGTATCTTCGGTGATATACCCGTTATCCGTTAGATACGTACTTATTGCAGTAGTTAAATCTTCATCTGAAATTTGTGTATCTTCAGGTAGATCTAGGTTATCTACGATACCTTGAGCTAAGTTTGTTATTTCTTCGTCACTACGTACTGTATCTGTAGGTATATCCAGCGCATTAATAGCAGTTGTAATTGCTGTATTTACTTCTGTAGTAGTAGCGTAACCAGTAAGGGCAGTATCTAAGGCGGTTGCAAGTTCTTCTGCATCTATACCCATTGAAGACAAGCCAGTATCTGGGTCAGTCAACTCGGTAATAAGGTTGGTCCTGAACGTTTCTAGATCTTCGGCAGTAGTAACATTCTGCAGGTCTGTTTTTATGCTCCCTAAGATAGTTTCAATATCGTCTATGTCTAGCCCAAGCCCGTCTAATGTGTCTTCTAGAGTATTGAGTACGAGCCTAGCATCATTCCCCAAAAACATAAGGGGGTCGTACCCTGCTGCACGAGTAATACCCACCGTTGCAAGTTCTTCGACCGTATAGATACCATCTTCATTTGCGTCAACCGGCTGCCCATCTAGCGTCGATATATTAAGTTCTGTACCTTCAGGCCACTGGTTAGTATCTAACCCGAAAGTCAAAAACATTTCTTCTATTTGGCGGGAGTACGTGTCTTGCGCGTCGGGGTCGGGGTCGGGCCAACTTGAATTACGAAAAGCATCGCTAGCAGACCCGTCTTCGTACGGGCTTACTGAAACAACTGGGTCTTCTTCTTCTTCATCAAGTTGCTCGTAGACCGGCAGACCAGTATCGGGGGCATAGCCTGTAGCGGGGTTACCGTTTTCGTCGGTTTGGGGAATGACCTCACCGTTCTCGTTAGTTTCGATATCAAACGGGTTTTTACCGCCTTCTTTCCACGCTTCGTATTCGGCTAACGGTATAGCCCTAAAGACATTACCCACTTCGTCAAAAACTTGAATAACCGCACCTTGGGCACCTTCAAAAATACGCCCTATCTCTTTTGCAGTATCTACTACACCTGCTTCTACCTGCCTAATGATCCCTGTATCAGGCTCTAAAAATAGTTCTTTAAAGGTACGATTTACGTAATTACCGTTCTGGTCAAAGATTGGTATTGATATCGGGGGACCATTTACAGGAAGCGGTACAGGAATCTTCAGGTCTAACCGTAATACCGCACCGGTAGGGTTTGCTGCACTTGCACCATCTAAGTCAAACGTAAGGGCTATAGGGAAACCCGGCATTTTGTCTTCGAAAGTAGGAAAATACCTTTTTTCTATTTGTTCTTTAAGTATTTGTAACCACGGTTTAGGGCTACCGCTATTGGTACCAAACAACAGGTTTTTTACACCCGTACCCATTTTAGACAGAGCTTCTTTAAAACTTGCAGACCCTGTTGATCCCGCTGCCGTAGACGTTAACGACATTATCATTGCGTCATCAAAGGCAGCTTCTGAACCATCTCCCGGTGGTACAGACTGTTTTATCTGTTCTGCGTATTCTTCAGGAGTTTGACCTGCTGCTTCAGCTTGACCTTCAACATCTACCCCTAACCGCTCTAGTCTCTCTATGACTTCATCATTTGTAACTTGTCTTGGGTCTACGTATACTTCAATAGCTGTTCTAGTAGGGAAGGCGTCGCCCATTAGTATTTCTTCTAGCTCTTCAGGGGAAGGCTCGTACCCAGCCTGCCTAAAGTAATCTTCAGCCGCTTCTTCCCGTGACCTACCCCCTGCACCCAAAATATTTTGTAGCTCATCAAAATAGGCATACCACTTTGGGTCGGTAGTGTTAGTAGGTACCCCATCAAGACCTAGACTATCAACAGCCTTTTTCGAAGAGTATTCGTAAACTGCTTGGAATACTTCTAGGGGCGTAGTACCTGTTAGCTCTGCAAGAACACTATTAAATGCTTCAGGAGTTTCATCGCGTATGTACCCTAAAAACACACCTAAATTATCGGCTGTTAATGTGCCCGGATCTAACCCCAATAGCTCATTAGCTTTGTCGCTAAGTTCTTCTGTAGATGAAGTAGTTAGATCAGAAATATATTCGGGTATATGCGGGATTAAACCAGCTACTAACTCAGGCTTATTTAATAATGCTAGTAATCCGTCACTTGGTCGCCATTGACCTATACCTATGGTGGTATCTCCACCTCTAAAAGTATCCCATGATTTTTTAACAAAAGCCTTTAGATCAAAACTCATGAGAACCTCTTATTCTGTCAGACCCTACAAGCAACTTCATAAAATTCATGTCTGCATTTTTAAACACCAAAAGAGTAGAGTCCGTACCAGATAAAAGCCGATTAAAAATACTTAGGCATTTACTTATACTGCAGTCCGCTAAAGCAGAAAAGTCTTTAACGTCTCTTTTTTGTAACCTACAAAAGTATGTAATGCAGTTTGCAATAAAATTTCTACCCGTATCCGCGTTAAATACTTGACCGTTCGCTTTATTTTTAGACAAAGTATAAAGAAAAATAGTGTTCCCTATTTGCACAACGTCATCCACAACATCAAACTGCGTCAAAAATTCATTTATAATGGCGTCTTTGTCATAGTGCCCAAAACCCATATTAGCGCCAACCACTTCTAATATTTCTTTTTGCGTAAGAACTCTATCCTTTTTGCTATCGACGACCATCATATCAGTTTGCTATTAGCACCCCCTCAAATGAAGCGCCGACGACTACGTTGGTAGTATCGGAGCTGGCTCGGCATTCTATATCCGTTTTCTCTGCAATGCTGAACGGGTAATGAAAAGGTAATACAAGCAAATTACTCTGTACTGTCTGTATGATCTTTGTGCGAAACGTGTTTGAGCCAAAGTCTCTAGTCACGAACTTAGCGGTTACGTTCTTGTTAGCAATAGCGATAGCTGCTGTAAACGTAACATCGTCAAGAAATAACGTGAATCCTGCAGGTACGGTATACACTGACATCTGGCTTTGGTTGTCGCCTTGTACAATCTGACCGTACGTTATTCCGGTAGGTACCCCACTTGTAACGCCGCTATTAGCGACATAGATCGTACCTGCAGCAGTGCCGCCTGATCCTGAAGTAGCAACAAATATGCGGTTAACCCGCAACCAACCAGAAGCATCGCCAATCTGCACTTGAGTCTGCCCGTTCATGCTAACGGTGACGGTCTGAGCTGCGTAGTTCTCGTCTACCCCCTCAACGGTTACGGTCTGTGCACCCGTACCTGCACTAGTATCTGCTGCACTAGAGCTACTAATAA
>JGI20160J14292_10001024_pt1 | contig 23633 bp, 20 predicted proteins | sample COG_10_FD_14292 | JGI IMG/M metagenome (IMG submission 14292) | reverse complement strand
ACCAGAATCTTCAATAGTTTCACTGTACTCACCAAGTCTCAGCACAACAGCATTTTCTTTCTCATCAACCTGATAGAATCCTAAAAACGCCCAAACTAAAACCAAACCTACAATCACCATCGGCACGAGACTTTTGAGGTTTCCACCTCCNGAACTACCTGAACTAGAGCCTCCTCCGCCACCAAAGATACCTAACTTTTCTTTAAGCTTCTTCAAAGCTTCATCAATATCTGGCGGCCCCTGATCATTTCGGTTGCCACCCCAAGGGTCTTTTCCTCCACCCGGCTCATTCCAAGCCATAGTAATCTCCAGTTTCAATTAGTGTCTTTCACAGACAAATTTAAACGATGTTTTTGTACAAACACCTCTACTTTACCACTACCTTCTTATAATGTGACCAAATCTTGCAATTTCAAGTTCACATTCTTCAAAATGCGGAAAAAATCACCTTCTGGCAACTTAATTTCCAACTCTATCACGCCCTGATCATCGATCTTCTCTGAAACAATCGCCTTGTGACTATATAAAGCTGCTCTCAAGGCACCATGAGAAGGCTGCAGCCGCAAGTGCTTGTGTATCGTTTCTGTAGGTAACTTTTCGACAACCGCCGCTAGCAGCGCCTCCAGACCCTCCCCTTGCAACGCTGACACCCAAACAGCCGTCGGCTCTCCATCTGAATTACGTTCGACTCTTGGCTTTGGCTCATCTAAAAGATCAACCTTGTTATAGACCATGAGAGTTGGCAACTCGTAAGCGTCAATCTCTTTAAGCACCTCATCTACACGCACTATATTAGTCGCTCGATCTTCAGCACTAGCATCTATCAACATGCAACAGTAAGTCCGCAGAGGCCGCCTCTTCAAGAGTAGCCCTGAACGCATCGACCAAACGGTGGGGTAGGTGACTAATAAACCCTACCGTATCAGCAAATATGACCGACCCAAGGTCATGCACCTCGACCCGACGCATAGTAGGATCTAATGTTGCAAAAAGTTGGTCTGCAACAAACACATCAGCCTCGGTAACCGCGTTAAACAAAGTGGATTTACCTGCGTTGGTATACCCTACCAATGACACGGTGGGAGTTTCAGATCGCTTTCTACTCCGACGCCCTTGATCCCTCTGCTTGCGGACCTTTTCCAATCGCTTTTCAATGGACTTAATACGATCTCTAACCATGCGCCGATCAGACTCAAGTTGAGTCTCGCCTGGTCCTCGCATACCTATTCCGCCTTTCTGGCGCTCAAGGTGCGTCCAACCTCGAACTAACCGGGAGGACAAATGCTGTAATTGGGCCAATTCCACCTGCAGCTTCCCCTCATGAGTACGAGCTCGCTGAGCAAAAATATCAAGAATCAACCCAGTTCTATCAAGGACTCTACACTGTAACTCGGCTTCAATATTCCGCTCCTGACTGGGAGACAAATTATGGTTGAATATGACCAGCTCTGCCCCAGTGCGTTGCACTGTAGCCTTAATCTCATCTAGCTTGCCACTGCCAACAAAAAACTTGGCACTGGGGGACTGGCGCGAACCTGTGATGAACTCTACAGGGTCGCCTCCAGCGGCAATAACCAGTTCCTCGAACTCTCTCGGATCTTCGGGTTCGGACTCGCTATTAAGTTTGATGTGCACCAGAACCGCTGTTTCGCCTGACTCTGGTCGCTCAAAAAATAGAGCCACAGCTTAGTAGTTTTCGTCGCCGTAGTTGCCCGAATCATCATTAGATTCATTTTGTTCGCTACCACTGGATGGCAGGCGCACAGCTCGAGAAGGCACCACTGTAGAAATAGCATGTTTGTATACCATTTGACTAACAGTGTTCTTCAGTAGAACCACAAATTGATCAAATGACTCGACATGGCCTTGAAGCTTGATGCCATTAACAAGAAATATAGATACTGGAATTCTCTCTTTTCTTAAGGCATTAAGAAAAGGATCTTGTAAGTTATGCCCTTTTGACATGAGTACTTCTCCTTATTGAATATTCAATATACGCTGCAAGCTCGCAGCAAAAATAGCGGGATTGCGATCCGCTCTAGGACATAGATTCCCTGTCCTCTTATTAATATATGGGGACGCCTTCGAGTATTTTCAAGCACTGTTTACATAAATTTTGAGAACTTAAAAATTGTTTGCCGTTATCTATATATACCTGATGTGCGTCAGACCACTTTCGCAGCCAAGTTATCTGCCTCTTGGCCAATTGCCGACTGGACGTAATCGCGCTTTCTACAGAATGATCCAAACTGAGATCTCCATCAAAATATTGCCAGAGTTGTCGGTAGCCCGCTGAGCGCAAAGCGGGTAGATCTGGGTGAAGATCTTTACGTTGATAAAGCGCTCTTACCTCTAATTCGAAACCCTGCGCCATCATTTGGTGGAACCGATCCTCAATACGTTGATGTAGCAAAGCCCGACTATTAGCAAATAACGCTATTTGAACAATTTCATAGTCGCTCTCTATACCATTATCCCCAGATCTGGCCTGTAAGTTCGACATAGCCTCCCCAGTCAACTGATATACCTCCAGTGCTCGCTGAATACGTTGCGAGTGATTCGGGTGGAGCCGTGCTGCAGTTTCAGGGTCAACTTGACATAGTTCATCATACAAACTTGGCCAACCTGCTATATCTGCACGTTGTTGGATCTCTTTTCTTACATTTTGGTCTGCTTCTGGGAGGTCCGAAAGTCCTTCAAGCAACTTTTTAAAGTAAAGCATAGAGCCACCTACTAACAGGGGTATTTTTCCAGAAGCCGTGATCTCGGTCATCTCAATGCGAGCATCATTAATAAAATCAGCAACACTATATGACTCAGCGGGGTCGCGTATATCGATGAGTCTATGTGGATGTCTAGAGAGGGTTTGCGCATCAGGCTTTGCGCTGCCAATGTTTAGTTCTCGGTATATCTGTGCGGAGTCCACACTAATAATCTCTACAGGGAGATGCTTTCGCAGGGCAATTGCTAAATCTGTTTTACCTGAGGCGGTGGGGCCCATTAAGAAGATGGCTGCAGGTAGCTTTGGAGTGCCCATTACCAATAAACCTAGCGACCACGTAGGAACAGTTTATCTAGCTCCTCCACAGTCAACTGAGACCAGGTTGGGCGGCCATGATTACACTGACCACTTCTCTCAGTAACCTCCATATCTCTGAGCAGCGCATTCATTTCAGGTATTGTCAGTTTTCGATTTGCTCGCACTGACCCATGACAGGCCATAGTCGATAAGATCTCATTGATATGATTTTTGATCCGCTCTGAACTGCCATGTTGTAGAAGATCAGACAGTACATCTCTCAACAATCTCTCGACCTCAGAACCCCGAAGTATTGCTGGTATCTGTCGAACAATAATACTTTCACCACCGGCGCGTTCTACTGCAAAACCAAGCTTACTAAAGACAGACTGATGAGCATCTACCGCATCCGCCTCACGCTGACTAACTGCCAAATTCTCTGGAACCAGTAATGGTTGTGCAACCAAACCTTGCTCATCAAATGCATTTTTCATACGTTCGTAAGTAATCCGCTCATGGGCCGCATGCATATCAATAATAATCAAACCATGACTGTTTTCAGCGAGAATAAAAATGCCTTTTAGCTGCGCGATAGCAAACCCTAACGGCGGGATCTCGCCATCATTGTTTTCGCCTTCCTGCAGCTGGGATGAATAAAGATTTTGATAACTGCTCATAGGGGCTTTTACGGCGTTCGATTGCAGCGATGGCCAAGATGATGAATAACTATTTGGAGAATTCCCTACGAGCGGTAAAGGTTTTTGATCTGAAAAATTTAGGCTATGGTCAGCAATTTCCTCACCCTCACTAACGCGTATATGATCCTGTGGGCGGTCAGTAGCCAAAGCCTTTTGTAACGTACTGGAAACGAAACTATGGACGCTACCCCCCTCTCGGAACCTCACCTCATGCTTAGTAGGGTGCACATTAACATCCACATCCCCTGGCTCAATTTCCAAAAACAATACGTACGCCGGATGACGACCGTGATAGAGAACATCTTGATAAGCTTGTCGTATAGCATGAGAGACGATCTTATCTTTAATAGAGCGTCCATTAACGAAAAAGTACTGCAGGTCTGCCTGACTACGCGAAAAAGTGGGCAACCCTATCCAGCCCCACAAACGAATTCCGGTACGATTATTGTCTACAAAAAGAGCTTGCTCCATAAATACCGGGCCGCATATGTCTGCTACTCTCTTTTCTTGCTCCAATTGGCTATTTGCAGAACGAAGATTGAACTGAATTTTTTGATTATGTTTTAGGCTAAAAGCAACGTCCATCCGGCTCAATGCTAATCTTTTGAGTCCATCACCGATTCGCTTGTACTCGGTATTTTCAGTGCGTAAAAATTTTCGGCGAGCTGGCGTATTAAAAAATAGATCACGCACTTCTACACTTGTACCAACCGGATGAGGTGCAGGCTCCAGCTCAACCTCCATATCCCGTCCTTCAGAGACTGCTTTCCAGCCAACGCTACCATCAGAATTTGAAGTAAGTGCTAAACGCGAGACTGATGCGATACTTGCCAGCGCCTCACCTCTAAACCCTAAAGTTGATACCGCTTCAAGATCCTCAAGATCTGAAATTTTGCTGGTTGCATGGCGACTGAGGGCCAATGGCAATTCACCCTCGGCGATTCCACAGCCATTGTCTCGGACTTTAATTAATTTACTCCCGCCTTGCTCAACCTCAACCTCGATGTGACTAGCACCTGCATCTAAACTGTTTTCGCACAATTCCTTGAGTACTGAGGACGGTCGCTCAACCACCTCACCCGCTGCAATTTGATTGGCCAACTGAGGGCTTAGTATCTGAATACTAGGCATAAGGACTAACCTTTGAAGCACTGTTAAACAACTGATACACCTTAACTAGGGGGAATGGATATTTTCTGACCAACACGAATCGAACTAGACGAGAGATTATTGTACCGCAATATTTTGCTTACTGAGGTTTTATGACGCTGAGCAATCTCTGAAAGAGTATCACCTCGAGCTATTACATAGGTTTTAATCAATTCTTTCGATGATTTTGCCAATAATGTACCTACTGGGGGCCTCTCCATGTAAAAGCTAAAAAGCCCGTCATAGACCGCTTGTGCCATTTTTTGTTGGTAAATAGCGCTACTTAACTGTTTCGCTTCTTTAGGGTTAGAAATAAAGCCTGTTTCAATCAACAACGAGGGAATATCTGGAGACTTTAATACCAAAAATCCAGCTTGCTCGACTTTTTTCTTATGTAAACGGGCCACAGTACCCATATTTCTCAGAACATAACGTCCAGCATCTAAACTACTGCGAAGCGTCTCATTCATAGACAAATCAAGCAGTACGCCAGCGAGAACATCATCCTTATCATCAAGACTAAGAGCGCTTGCTCCACCAATTAAGTCTGCTCTGTTGGCTGAGGAGGCCAAATATCTTGCCGCCTCACTGGTGGCTCCTTTTGTTGATAAAGCATATACAGATGCCCCATAAGCACGGGGGTCATCGAAACCATCAGCATGAATAGAGATAAAGAAATCAGCCTTTTTTTCGCGGGCAATGCGGGTACGCTTGCGCAGCCCTACATAGTAATCTCCGGTACGCACCAATACTCCTTCAAAGTATGGATTCTGATCAAATAGCTTTTCAATTTTTTGGGCAATTTGAAGAACAACGCGCTTTTCTCGTAATCTATTGGGCCCCGAAGCGCCGGGGTCTTCACCTCCGTGGCCAGCGTCGATCGCGATAACTATTTTGCGGTCATTTCGCTTGAGCATCTTTGCAACAGTTTTGCTTACCTGTTGCTTTTTGTCATAAAGATCAACTACAAGCCTATCACCAGATTTTTCATTCGCTTCAAGTGCAAAACTTTTAGGACTAACGCTACCCTTGAGATCTAAAACAACGCGTAAATCGTTGCTATTTCTGACCGCGTGCCGAATCTTCAATATAGAGGTTTTACTTAAATCAAGCTGCTTAATATTCGCCTTAAATTTGGCATCGCTGATATCAATAACTAATCGATCTGGGTTCTGGAGAGTAATAAGCTGATGTTTCACCTGCCCACTCAAATCTATAACAAGTCGAGTTTTCTCGGGTGATCGCCACACGCGCAATGAATCGATATCTGAGCCTATCGCCGAGATAGGTACCAAGACTAGGACGATAACAAAAAGTCCGCTAAAGGCTATGTTCAATTTTTTATAGATCCAGCGACAGTTTAAATTCACAGAAACCTTCTTTGTTTCCTAGCCATGACTAAGGTCACAATTCTTTATTGCAGCCAATCGAATGAGAAATTCTGCTCCAGTGACAGTTTGCGCAGTAACAGTAACATCTCTCCCGATCCGATGGTGTTCAATATCAACACAGACATCCACATCAGATAGGTACCCATCTCCTCGCTCTGGCCATTCTATTAGGCTCAGAGAACCTTGTAAAAGGTAGTCAGAAAAACCAATATAATCAAGCTCTTCTGGGTCGATCACTCGATACAAATCAAAGTGAAACACAGTACCAATATCTAGATCATAAGGCTCAACTAAAGTATAGGTTGGACTTTTAACTGCACCTTGGTGACCAAGGCTTTGCAGTAACCCACGGCTCAATGTTGTTTTACCAGCGCCTAAATCGCCCCTAAGAGTAATAGTCATTTTAGGCCTAAAGGCTTCGGCGATATCACCACCAAGGGAAATCATCGCTGCTTCATCATCAATTTTAAATGTAGCCTGATTTTTTATTCTACCGTTACTCACAATTCGTCAAAATTCCGTTGATTAGAGATATCGCTTAAATAAACTAAAATATCGGTTGCTACCAAGCCTCGAGGCCCCAATCCTTCTGCGGCTTTGTCAGCTGCAAATGAATGCATGCAACAGCCTAGCTCAGTTGCAGTTTGTAGGTCCATTCCTTGAGCAATAAGGCCTCCAATGATTCCACCCAATAAATCACCCATCCCAGCCGTCGACATTGCCGGGTTACCATAGGGACAAACTCGTAATGGCCTGCCGGGCGGAGATGAAATGATGGTTCCAGCCCCTTTTAAAAGTACTACCGCATTGTATTTTTCTTGGAGATCGCGAACAGCCGCAAACCGATCAGACTGAATATCAGCTACAGTAACCCCCAAAAGTCGAGCAGCCTCTCCAGGATGGGGCGTCATAACCCATAACCGATTTTCAAAATCAGTTACCACACGACCATCGGCGATGATATTTAGCGCATCGGCATCGATTACCATCGGCAACTTAGTGGCCATAGCCTTTTGTAACATTTGTTCCGACCAAGAGGATCTCCCAAGGCCAGGCCCAACAACTAATACTGTTGGTCGCGCAAGCAATGGCTCTAAAGCTTGCCCTGAGACCACACCAAATGCCATGACTTCCGGTTGCCGCGCCAAGCTTGCTGGAACATGCTCGGGTCGTGTTGCATGACTTGCCAAACCTGCACCAATTTTAAGGCAAGCCTGAGAGGCCATCAATGAAGCACCTCCAGTTCCATGATCTCCACCGATCACCATGCAGTGCCCACGTTGGTTTTTATGCACGTCGGCTTCAAATTTGGGTATGTAATCAATTAGCTCTTCAAGGTCCATTAATTCAGCAGAAGGGAGTTTTTCTTGAATAATAGTTTCTGGAATATCAAGAGAATCGTATATGACATCACCAGTCACGGCCGGTCCACGACCTGTAAATAGGCCTTGTTTGACTCCTACAAAAGTTATGGTTATGTCTGCGTTTACCACGATATCTTTTACAGACCCAGTATCACTGGACAACCCTGAAGGTATATCAACTGATAAAACTGGAAGCAATGAGCTGTTAATATGCTCAATCGCATCAGCAAAATTCTCTCGCAAATCACCATCAAAGCCTGTCCCCATAAGGCTATCAACGATGATTCCCTCTGAAAGATTACAATTTATGGTAAAAGGCTTACATTCCACTTTGGCATCAAGGCACATCTGTTTAGCTTGTTTTGTTTCAGCAGACATGGCCTTTAAATTCCCTAATTCATAGACCTGCACTTGTATGTGTTCATTGGCTGCTAGAGAGGCAATAATATACCCATCACCCCCGTTATTACCTGATCCACAAAACACATGGATACACTCGGGACGACCAAAATTTTCTAACAGCTCGGTAAAGGCGGCTTGACCAGCTCTGCGCATTAATTCAGCACCTGGAATATCGCCTTTTCCTGTAGCTGATTGATCGATTTCGCGAACAGTTCTGGCATTAAATAGAGCTTGATGAAGAAGATAGTGCGACATAGAGATGATATCCCAGTAAAATTAGAGCGATTATAAGGCAGAACAGCTGTGAAACCATGCATGAAATTGAAGGCGACGTCGAAAATCTAGAAAATTTAGCCACAAAGATCAAATCTTGGGGGGCTGCGTTCGGATTCCAACAAGTTTCTATTATTGAGCCTGACCTAAACAACGCGTCGAAGCGCCTGCAGGAATGGTTGGCAAAAGGATTTCAAGGTTCTATGGGGTGGATGGGAGAACATGGTGATAAACGCTATGTTGTCGACAAGTTGGTGGATCACACAGTCAGAGTTATATCGGTACGCATGGATTATCTTGCAGACACCAATATGATCGCGGTGTTAAGAGACGATAACAAGGCCTATATCTCTCGCTATGCCTTAGGCAGGGACTATCATAAAGTCATTCGTAATCGACTAGCTGCTCTGATCAAAAAAATTGAACAAGAACTCCCCGAACTCAACTTATCTCAACGACCCTTTGTAGATAGTGCCCCAGTCATGGAAAAGCCAATTGCCGAACAAGCTGGCCTTGGTTGGATCGGCAAAAATACGCTGTTGCTCAACGAGTCCGCAGGCTCTTGGTTTTTTCTTGGCGAAATCTATACCTCTCTGAAATTACCCGTTGACAACCAAAAACAAGAAAATAAATGCGGTAACTGCCGCTCTTGTTTGAAGGTTTGTCCCACCGATGCATTCCCTGAGCCTTATGTTTTAGATGCTCGTCGCTGCATCTCATACCTCACTATTGAAAGTAAAGACGCTATACCTGAGGAGCTTCGGCCACTAATGGGTAATAGAGTATTTGGTTGTGATGACTGTCAAATCAGATGTCCATGGAACCGATTTGCTTCACAGACCCAGGAAGATGATTTCACTCCAAGACACAACCTCGATGATCCATCTTTAGTGACCTTGTTTAATTGGGATGCTGAGGACTTTTTAGAGAAAACTCAGGGATCGCCGATACGTCGCATTGGCCATGAGCGCTGGCTACGAAATATCGCGGTAGGATTGGGCAACGCATCAGGCTCCAATACTATTCTTGATGAACTTAAAGCCAAGGCTAATCACCCTTCAGCACTAGTCAGGGAGCATGTTGAGTGGGCAATCGCTCAACAAAAAGAAAAACTTAGTCTCGAATAAATACAGTTCGATAATAGGCCAACTCTGCAATTGAGTCGTGAATATCATCCATCGCCAAATGACTCCCTTTTTTCACAAAACCATTTGCAAGGTCAGGACGCCATCGTTTGATCAATTCTTTCAGAGTACTAACGTCCAAATTTCGATAGTGAAAAAAAGATTCTAGTTCAGGCATATAACGGACTAAAAAACGCCTATCTTGGCCAATTGAGTTACCACACATGGGTGATTGCCCTGAGGGAACCCATTGCTCCAAAAAGCTGATGGTTTGTTCCATTGCCTCAGATTCGCTAATCTGGCTAGTTCGAACACGCTCGGTCAATCCCGAACCACCGTGCTGTCGAGTATTCCAGTCATCCATTTTAGATAGCAAGCTATCTGGCTGATTAATAACTACAGATGGGCCCTCTGCCAAGACGTTCAGCTCTGAATCAGTCACAACTGTAGCGATCTCGATTATTCTCTCTTTCATAGGATCCAATCCAGTCATCTCCAGATCAATCCAGATTAAATTAAGCTCATTCTTGTTCGTCATAGGAATCCCATTTTGACATTTTGGCAACAGCAAGTCCGTTACTAGATGTTACTTAAGCTAGTAATGCTATATCCTTAGCGCCTATAACGCCAGAGATGGCCTTCAGTTACATTGGATTAATGAGTTATGAGTATTAGTTTCTAAACCCTATGAGCAAACGTAGACTGAGTGATCGTCAAAAAGATCGCATTCAATCCATTCAGGAACGAAGACGCCAGCGAGCGATCAATAGCAATGCCGTGGCGGTAGAAGAGATAGAAAATCTAAATAATCTTGGTCCAGAAATACTCGGAACAGTCGTCACAAACTTTGGTGCTCAGGTGGATGTTGAAGCCGCAGAAACAGAGATCCAGGGTCGTGTCGTCCGCTGCCATATGAGGGCTAATCTTGAGAGTTTAGTGACAGGCGATAAAGTGATATGGAGGTTTGCAGAACCACATGGAGTTATAGTTGCTCTTCAAGACCGCGAGTCAGAATTAATGCGACCAGACATCTATGGGAAATTACGGCCAGTTGCCGCGAATGTTAACCTAATCGCAATTGTCTTTTCACCCAAGCCTGCTGCTTTTAGTAATCTACTAGATCGCTACTTGGTTGCTTCTGAGGTGCAGGGCATTAAGCCAGTACTAATCCTTAATAAATCCGACATGCTGGATAGTAGTGAGTTTGATGATATTAGTCAGTTAGTTAAAAACTATCAGTTCGTTGGATACGATGTTCTTCAAGTCTCAGCCAAAACTGGGCAGGGTATTGACGCTCTGCAAGATTATCTTGCGAAGAGCACTGCGATATTTGTGGGCCAGTCAGGAGTCGGCAAATCCTCACTGATTAATCTCTTACAACCCGCAGCTAATATGCAAGTGGGGCCCCTATCTGTGGGTAAGGAGAAAGGCACTCACACGACCACTGTATCTAAGCTTTTTCATTTATCTGGCGGTGGCACCCTTATCGACTCACCAGGAATAAGAGAATTTGCATTAACTCATCTTACTAAAGATCAGGTGATAAATGGCTTTATTGACTTTCGTCCTTATCTCGGCCATTGCAAATTTCGTGATTGTAATCACAATAAAGAAATTGGATGCAGCCTTCTGGCTGCTGTGGCAACCAATAAGGTGCTTGCAGATAGATTGCACAATTATCGGCAGATACTTCTGTCGCAGGAATCTAGTCGATTGTAGCTACCTAGAGTACTCAGCTGACACTGACTAGCAGATAGATTTGGAGACGGCTAATGGCCACACCATTGTCAAGATTACTGGAACCCTCGGAATTGGAAGCGCTTCTTGGACGAGAAGACCTGGTAATTGTCGATCTTTGCAAGCCTGAGCTATATGCTCGGTCTCATGTACCTGGAGCTCTGCATCTTAAAGGAACTCGACTAATGTCAAATGCACCTCCGGCACTAGGTCAACATCCTAGCTTTTCAGAGGTCGAATCCTTGTTAGGCTGCCTAGGCATAAATCCGTCCAAGCATGTGGTAATTTATGATGATGAGGGCGGCGGTTGGGCCGGCAGATTGGCCTGGATTTTAGATTTAGTTGGCCTACATCAATGGTCCTATTTAAATGGCGGTATCGTTGCCTGGATCAAAGAAAGGCATAAAACTGAGAGTGAAGCAAACCTGCCCAAGAGCTGCGACCCTATGATTGGCTGCGACTTTGCAAATTTATCTGCAACTGTTAATGCAGATCAGATTATCAGTCAATTAGGTTGTACTGACTTTGCAGTTTGGGATGCTCGCCGTCGAGAGGAATATACTGGAGAAATAATGCGGGCTAATCGCGGCGGCCATATTCCGGGGGCAACAAACCTTGAATGGATTGAACTGATAGATCAAAATAATAATTTACGGATTAAACAGAACGCGCAAAATATTCTTGACGATTTCGGTCTTACTAAAGACAAAATTATCGCTACCCATTGCCAACTACATCAACGTTCGAGCTTTACATATATGGTTGCACGGATCCTAGGTTATGAGAAAATAACCGGATATGGAGGTTCCTGGGCTGAATGGGGCAACCTTGACCACACGCCCATAGAGTACGGTTTTTGAATGTTGTTTGTAATAACTTGTTTAACATAAAAGAGTGAAATCTATGAGTCACAGCGCCGATATTTTTGTCGCCATTCAACGAATACTTCCCAAGCATGCCCTATCTAGACTCGTTGGAAAGCTGGCGGAATCGAAGCGAACTTGGCTAAAGAATTTTCTAATAAACCGGGCTATTTCTGTGTTCGCTATTAATATGGAAGAAGCCGCAAGTGCTGATTTGAACGATTACGACAACTTTAATGCTTTTTTTACCAGAGCACTAAGGACTGACGCACGACCCATTGATAATGACGACAATATCATTTGTTGCCCCGCTGACGGCGTTATTAGCCAAGCGGGTATAATAAACCGACAGCTAATTCTGCAAGCCAAGGGTATTGATTATTCTGCCAGTCGTCTTTTAGGTAATTCATCCTCAGCCCAAAAGTTTCAAGATGGATTCTTTGCAACCATTTATCTGTCTCCTAAAGACTACCACCGTGTGCATATGCCTACTGCTGGCAAATTGCGCACTACCCGCTACATCCCCGGCGAACTTTTCTCGGTCAACGACAAAACTGCGCAGGGTTTGGACGGCTTATTTGCGCGTAATGAACGATTAGTCTGTGAATTTGACTCTGAGTCAGTGGGTGATTTTGCCGTTATTTTTGTTGGCGCAATGCTAGTTGCTGGTATTGAAACCGTCTGGGATGGATACGAAAAACCAGGGCCTGGTGCGGTGCGAGAGTGTGACTTCTCTGACCAAGAACTTGCTTATGCCAAAGGCGAAGAAATTGGCCAATTTCGATTTGGTTCGACAGTCATTGTTTTGTTTGGCAAAAATAAAGTCTCCGGACTAGAACACTTAAGTCCAAAAGCCCCCGTTATAATGGGAGAGAAACTGGCACTTCTCAACTAGTGCACCTCTGGATTTAATTGGAGCTTGAGAACTCATGTACAGCATCGATAAAAATCTTAGCATTATCAGGGTTAATATCAGGAGTAATTCCATGGCCAAGGTTGAACACATGGCCGTCATTCTGACCAAAAGATCCTAGGATTCTCTTAACCTCCCCCCGAATAACTTCTGGCTTGGCTCTGAGGATCGCTGGATCCATATTGCCTTGAAGAGCAACTTTATCACCAACTCGATGGTGAGCAGCCCCTATACCGACCGTCCAATCTAGTCCGAGACAATCACAGCCTGTATCTGCCATAGCTTCTAACCAAAGACCACCCCCTTTGGTGAAAAGAATCACGGGTACGTCTCGGCCATCGGCCTGCTTAATCAGACCATCAACAATCTTAGCCATGTATGTAAGAGAAAATTCAAGATAAGCACTATGACTTAGTGCGCCTCCCCAGGTATCGAATATCTGTACTACCTGTGCTCCTGCGAGAATTTGCGCATTTAAGTAATCAATAACAGAAAGAGCAAGTTTTTCGAGTAGTTGGTGGAATAACTCAGGCTGTGTGTATAGCATTGTTTTAGCGCGAGTAAAGTCACGACTGCTCTGTCCTTCAATCATATAGGTCGCCAATGTCCAAGGACTCCCAGAAAATCCAATTAANGGAACACGACCATTCAGTTCTTGACGAATCATAGACACAGCATCAGTTACATAAGTTAGATCTNCAGCCGTGTTAATCACCTCAAGTTGGTCTATATCAGCTTCGCTTNGTAAAGGTTTATGAAATNTAGGGCCTTCACCCTCAGCAAAATANAGCCCTAAACCCATAGCATCGGGAATCGTTAGAATATCTGAAAAAAGAATCGCTGCATCTAATTCAAATCTCTCAAGAGGTTGCAGAGTAACTTCACAGGCTAGCTCTGTATTTTTGCACAGGCTCATGAAGTCACCTGCCTGTCCCCTAACCTGACGGTATTCAGGTAAATAGCGCCCTGCTTGGCGCATCATCCACACTGGTGTTTTATCAACCGGTTGCCGAGCTAATGCTCGTAAAAATCGATCGTTTTTTAATTCTGTCATAAATAATTTAAGTCAATAAGGTGGGACGACTAGTATACGTCGCGTAGATAGCGTTTTTCACGCTTTAGATTATTAACATACTCTTTGGCCTTGTCACTACTTAGACTACCCTGAGCCGCGATAATGTCGCAAAGAGCTTGGTCCACATCTTTCGCCATGCGAGTCGCATCTCCACAAACATAAAAGTAGCCGCCATTTTCGAGCCACTGGTAAAGTTCGGCGCCATGTTCATGCATTTTATTCTGTACATAAACTTTTTCTTTTTGATCCCTCGAAAAAGCTAAATCAAGGCGCGTTAGTACACCCGCTGCCTGCAACTCTATTAATTCCTGCTCATAAATAAAATCAGAAGCTCTTGTTTGATCACCAAAAAATAGCCAATTTTGACCTTTTGCGCCACGTATTTGGCGCTCTTCTAAAAAAGCCCTGAAAGGTGCTACCCCAGTACCAGGACCCACCATAATCATTGGAGCATCGTCGTTACTGGGGATACGAAACGCCTTGTTAGGTGATATAAAAACACCTGCCTTGCCATTCTGTGCAATTCGATCAGCCAAAAATGTGGAGCATACTCCAAGGTGGTCACGCCCATTATCGTTCCATCGCACTGAAGCTACGGTTAAATGAACTGAACCTGGATGTTTGTTAGGGCTTGAAGAAATCGAGTATGCTCGGTGCTGCAGAGGCTTAAGCAATGCTAAAAATTCTAACGCAGAAAAGTATATCTCAGAGTTTAGATTCAATAAATCGAGAGTATCCTTACCCCACAAGTAGTCGGCTAAAGCCTCTTTATCTCCATTTTTGACAACGTGGGAAAACATCTCATCTTTAGCCTGAGCCTCCACTGCGGCAATAAGCTTGCGGGAGGGGGTAGAAATTTCATACTGGAATGTCAGCAGCTCAGTAAGTGATTTTTCTTGACCCTCAAGAATAATATCACCACTCACTAAAAGTCGTTCTAAGATCTTTGCCACTAATTCGTCATCGTTTACCGGCATGACATTTAGAGCATCCCCAGTTTCATAGACCAAACCGCTGTCCTCTAGGTCAAACTCATAGTGTCGAATCTCTTTACCAGATAATTCACCAGAAAGAAGGTAATTAACTGCTAGTGTGGCCGGATATGGATTCTTTCTATTCCAGATGGATTTAACAACCGCAGGAGTGGGTTTATCAGCTGGAGCGACCGCTTGGCCATCATTAGCTAAAGGGATCGTTTTATTAATCCATTCCTCTGCAACATCCTCAAAATCTACATCACAATCTAACCGATCGACCAACCGCTGGGCACCAAGCTGCTCAAGACGCACATCAAGTAGCTTTCCCGCCTGACAAAAGTCATCATACCCGGAGTCGCCAAGTGCTAGAACGCCAAACTGCATGTCGGGTAATTTAGGCATCTCAGAACTGTATATGCTCTCCCAAAATAAACCTGCATTATCTGGCATTTCTCCTTCGCCATACGTGGCGATGGTGATAATAACTCTCCTCATCGCCGCGAATGCTTCTATACTCACATCATCTAAACCTTGGACTACAGCCTGAAACCCCTGCGCTTTGGCAGCAGCTGCAGCATCCATTGCCAAACCCTCAGCATTACCGGTTTGAGTGCCATAGAGAATGTTAACCAAGGGTGCCGTCGAAGCTGCAGTATTGGCCGCTGTACCCAATTGACTCCCAGTTATTGTTTTCGCCGATTGCATACCTGCAAGGAAGCCCGCTAACCAAGATTTTTGGTCACCAGTTAAGGAGCATCTTCTGGTATAAATGGAAGTTTCATTAAACGGCCTCAGTATTAACTGACATTGGGCAAAATATCACTCAACGCGTTATGTGCAAATAGTTCTTCAAAGCTTGGAATTCGACCCAACGCAGCTTTGTTTTTCTGCTGCTGATGTAATATCCAACCATAGGTAGCAGGGCTATCCATTGATAAAATATTTCGCAAACTCAGAGCTTCTTTAAAATCATTGAGACGCTTGCCCGCAATCATGGCAGCAAGTTCGTCAGCACTATACCCTGAAATAGCCTCGCGTGCATGTCGAAGTAGAGCATTCATCAACCCAAAATCTTCGGTCAAAATGAGATTGCGAGTTATTTTAATCACATCGGGGTCTTCCACAGATGTTGAGCCAGGAAGTTTTTTAAGAGCTATTTTTTGAGCTGCATCGAGCACCGAGTAGGTATTTATGAGCTCATACATATCGCCACTCTCAGCCAAATCAGGGTTGGGGACTGAGCCTTTCATAACCGGCTGTCCAGAACGCCACGCCTTTTTAAGCTTATTAACTTGAAATGCCGCAAGAGCACTGGCGAGTTCCTCAGCTAGCTCTTTACGCGGCTTGGCCTCTAAAATAGCTTCAGAATCCTGATACTGTAAGAGCGCTCGGGGAGTTATGTAAGCAAAATTTGCGCGCTCAACATTCCAATTTTTAAGGAGCCATGACGCCTTTTTAGATCCGGTTGATTTGGCATGCCACTGCAGCATAGTGTGTATTGCTTGAGCATGAATTTCCGCTTCCTCAGTATTGTTATCTACATAACCCAGCAGCACAGAATCGTGGCTGATACAGTGAGTGAACTTCTTGTAAGGATCATATTGATAGGCGAACCCACCTGACATACCGTTACCGAAACCCTTGGCAAATGCTCCTAAGTTCAGCACTGCGCCATTGGTCATGTACTCTGCACAGAAATCACCTACACCTTCAACCACTGCTGTAGCCCCTGAGTTACGCACAGCAAACCGATCTCCAGCCTGGCCCTCAACAAATAATCGGCCCCCAGTAGCGCCAAATAGTGCAAAATTCCCTATGAGAACATTAGTCCCAGGTTTATCAGACCCTCCTCGTGGTGCATGAATTATGAGCTCCCCACCGCAAGCTGTCTTACCAACACCATCATTGCAAGTCCCCGTATGCTCCATCAGCATGCCGTCATTACAGAATGCACCATAGGACTGACCTGCAGAGCCATGAGTCGCTATTTTTATTGCACCGTTCCGTAAAAAGCGCCTTCCTCGTCTGTCTTTGAGCACTGCAGGCAAATCAAGATCCCTCAACTCATGATTGAGCATACGCTCAATATCTATTGCAAGTTGCCCACCCACACTCTTATTGCAGTTGTTTAATGGCTGACTATTCGGTAATTCTATTGATAGCTGCTTTTGATCTACCAGTGCCTTACGAATAACACCAATAAAGCCTTCATCAACGGCATAGTCACGTTCCATATAAATTGGTTGGTCGATCTTTCGCTCCTCCACTACAGTCAGCATTGCTCTGAGATCTAACTGTCCTACTGATGAGGGATGATCTAGTAGATGAATCAAATCACAGCGGCCTCTGGCATCGCGTAACGATCTCAACCCCAAATCCGCAAGAATTTCTCTTACTTCATGGGCAATATTGAGTAGGTATTGTCCAAGAGCTCGAGGGTCACCATCAAACACCTCAGGATTTGTCGTTAAACCCGCTGGGCATTTGATATTACAGTTCTTTGCCATGACACACTTCAGCATCATCAACGCTGTAGTACCAAACTCGAAGCTATCTCCACCCATTAATGCTGACTTAACAACATCTGAACCTGTTTGGTGGGCTCCAGAACAACGAAGTACGACCTTTTGGCGCAATCCGTTAGCACACAGAGCTTGGTGGACTTCCGCTATACCGATCTCTGCGGCCCGCCCTGTATACTTTAAAGAAGTAACTGAAGCCGCCCCAGTGCCTCCAGTATTGCCTGCAACATTAATCACATCAGCACCAGCTTTTGCTACGCCGACGGCGATTGTTCCAATTCCATCAGAAGAGACCAGTTTAACGATCACACGCACCCTGGCGGCTTTAGCGTCGTGTATAAGCTGGGCCAAGTCCTCAATCGAGTATGTATCATGATGAGGTGGAGGCGAAATTAACTCTACACCAGGGACACCACCACGCGCAGCAGCTATTTCCACATTAACCTTAGGTGCTGGCAACTGACCACCTTCTCCAGGTTTAGCTCCCTGACCAATCTTTATTTCTATCTCTTCAAGCATTGGGTCAGCTAGATAACCAGCCCAAACACCAAAGCGGCCAGAGGCAAATTGTTTGATACGAGAGGCGCGGATAGTGCCGTAGCGAGAAAGATGTTCACCACCTTCCCCACAGTTAGACATTCCACCGACCATATTAGTCCCATGAGCTACTGCTTCATGGGCAGTGGCAACCAAAGCACCGTGACTCATGGCACCGGAGGCTAAAAGTGGTGTGATTTCACTGGCAGGCTGAACCTCAGATAAATCTACTTTTGGTTTAGCTCTCCGCAAGCGACTCACATAATCCTGAGCGGCACCGGACACATGTAATGTTAAAATATCAGCGCTAATTGATTGGTCAATGATGTCTACGCCGAAACGATCAACAAATGAGGCCGCTAAAGCGTCTAACCTTGAAGATTGATCGGCCAGAGGACCTGTCAAACGGAGTGCATATTGATCATCTGCTAGCATTTCACAGTTTAAACCTCGAATAACAAAATGATTGTTTCCCGCTCTGTTAAACAACATCATCTCACGCTTAAATTCATCCGATTTAGAAAGGAATGAAACATCCGCAGGGAATGCCAAGACATCTCTTAATGCAGCCGGCCTAGTAGACCTTTCTTCCGTCATAGCTCGAGAGAAGTCTCTATATCCGGGTGTGATCTTGAACTCATTGATTGCTTGGGGTGTAAGTCGATCAAAACTCGTGTTCGTGTATCCCTCATCGCTAATTCCAAAAGCACCTTCCATGCGATTAAGAGTCAAAAGTCTCAACACATCGTTGGTATCGGCATCATTGTCTGTGTCAAAAGCGATAGGTTCTTCTGTTAAATCAACAAAGCCACGAACTGCTGCCACACCATATGAGTGCCCGGCACCTCCTGCTCGCTCTTTGAAAAGCCCTAACATGGGGATATCGCTTTCTACCTCACAAATAAGTGCTCGCTCATGCCAATCCGCGTGAGCTTGAGCAATCTCAGTAAAGCCCACACCCCCAACCGGGGACTTCATGTTAGGGAAATAGCGACGGAATACCGGATCGTTTGTGTTTAAGAAATTAGGCTCAAAAAACTCTCCACCCGAGTAGCTCTCCACGGTGCAAAGACCAACCTTACCCATAGTCTTCATCAAAGCCTTTTCTGCAGCCTTAGCAAACTTCTGATAAGCACCATCAGCATCATCAGAAAACTTATCTTCAGCACGCATCTGCACACCCATTGGATAAACTGCCGCGGCACCAAATCCCAAAGCACAGGCAACATGGTGTGACGAACAAATTTGTCCGCTCTCAACAATCAAAGAAACCCTCAATCTGAGACCCGTTTCAATAAGCCGCTGATTAATCGCCGACACGATCAGAGTCATGGAAATAGAACCTTGGGACCGTGTTACATGGCGATCACTAATGATGGCGATACCACCTTGCTCTCGTGCAAACTGCTCAACATTGTCACAAACCCCATCAATTCCGTCAATTAGCGACCTCTTATTCGCCTCTACGTCACCAAAGATCGGCTTAAATAACATTGAAAAACGGCCAACGGGAGTCTCTTTCTGCGATCGAATTCTAAGTATCTGTGCGTGATTAAGAATCGGAGATTGAAGAACAATTTGGCGGCCAGGCTTCGCACCAATATTGGGTTTAGTCCCAAGAGCGACACGCATAGTCATTCCCTCAATTTCACGAATTGAGTCTAAAGGCGGATTAGTTACTTGCGCAAAACGCTGGGAAAAATACTTAGCAACTCCCCCTTCATTGTCGGAAAGCGCATTAATTGCATTGCCATAACCCATGGCAGAGACCTTTTCAGTCCCAGTCGCCAACATTGGATCTATCATGAAGCGAAAACATTCTTGATTTTGAGAATAGGCTACATATCGTCCCGCCAAAGGAAGATCACCTGAGTAACTAGTAGACAAGGACGTTTCTTCGCCGGAAATGTCAGGCAAATCCTCAATTGCAATACGAGCTTTCTCAACTAAATCAAGGTAATTACGTTGGCTGGCCAGCAGTTCTAAAGCCTCTTCAGTACCAAAAGAACGTTTTTGCGAATGATCATAGTAGAGCATTCCGCCGGCTTCGATGCGTCCTCGACTCAAAACAGGTTCATCACCAAAATCTATCTGGCCCGCTTCTGACATAACCGCTAAGTACGTTTCAGTTTCTATACTTCTGAGCGGCCTTAGACCAAGTCTATCCAACCGAGCTCCAATGATTGAACCGTCACCAAAAATTAACGCCGCAGGACCATCATTTTTCTCCTCATAGAGAGAAAAATACTCGAGCATAGCCCTGACATTGGGTGAGAGCGTTTTATCGTTTTCCCATGCTGGCGGCATCATTGAAACAACCGCAGTAACCAAATCAAGGTCATCCTCAACAACTCGAGATTGAAGCGTCTGATCTAAACGACAACTATCCGACTGGCCTTTTGGCCTAATAATATTATTCTCTTTAGAGCGGGCAATAGCTGTCTCAGAGAGACGGTTCTTTTTGTCGGTATTTAATTCGCCATTGTGAGCCATCAACCTAAATGGCTGAGCCATAGACGGATGAGGATCAGTATTCGTCGAGAATCGTGTATGAAAGTACAGCGTATGAATGCTGTGGGATGAATCATTAAGATCTAGGAAATACGGAATTATTTCATTAGAATTCAATCGCCCTTTCAAGACTTGCATCTGCGCTGACATCGATAAAGGATAGAGCCCATCAAGCGCTACCTCTGTGTAGGCCTTTGACTCTATAGCTAGCAGGGCCTTGTGAATGACTTTATCTAGTTGAGTCCCTCTAACTCCTGCTGGCGCAGCAAATACCCACTGGGCAATTGGTAATTGATATTTAACTGATGCCGGACGTAAAACAGAATTATCAACTTGTACATCGCGAGTAACAAGAATTTTCATCCCTTGAGCTTCTAATGCTTGATCGACCAATTCTCTGGCACATTGATGCTGACTTGGATCGTTTGGTAAGAAGAAGTTGCCAACTCCAAATTCACCAGGGGTTAAATCGGAGTTAGTCACTTTATTAAAGAACTCAACTGATAGATCAACGGACACACCGGCGCCATCTCCGACACCTTCAGCTGACATGCCACCACGGTGAGGCACTGCACAGAGTGCCTCATGCCCCTTAACTAAAAGTTCGTGAGTCTGCTTGCCATCTTTGCGAGTGAGAAACCCTACGCCACAACTACTTTTTTCGAAAGCACTGTCATATAGGCCAAACTGTGTCGCTTCATTCATATTCACTAATTCTTCGTTGAGGGCTACGGATGCGGTTTATGGGACATGATTGCTGTGCCCCGATCTATCTCCGAGGGACACGCATTTTACACTTACAAACCCTTTTCGACAAACGTGATTACGCAGTGAGACCGCAACAGAGGCCATTAAAAGTGCAGTTTTAGATCGAATTCAACCAAAATATCGAATATTCACGGCATGATTAACTAGTTACACGGATATTCTTGCCTGACGCCTTATGCGCCGCATGTGCTAATTAAAACTTTTTCCAACCAACTTTGCGAGGAATCATCCTCAATATAGGCATCCCCTAATGCTCTGAGTAATATAAGCCTGAGCTTGCCATCAAGCACTTTTTTATCTCGATACATTAGCGAGATAAAGTCAGTCGAAGTCATATTATCTGGCGGTCTTGAAGGTAGAGAAAAAACCTCTAGTAGACTTCTAATTCTTTGCACATCTTTATCCACTAAATGCCCTGCTAGCACAGAAACCTCCATCGCCATTAACATTCCTATGGCCACTGCTTCCCCATGTAAAAAACCAGTGTATTCTTGAAAAGTCTCAATAGCATGACCGAAGGTATGTCCAAGATTGAGTATTGCTCGCTTGCCTTGCTCAGTTTCATCCGCACTGCAACTACCTTAGCCTTGTTAATACAGGACTTTTCTATAGCATAAGCGAGGGCATTCTCATCTCGATTTAATAGCATCTGAGCATTGGCTTCCAGCCACTCTAAAAAATCATAATCCGTAATCAAACCATATTTAATCACTTCGGCCATACCCGCCGAAAACTGCTTGGCTGTGAGTGTATTTAAAATATTTAAATCGACAACAACTGCTCTTGGCTGGTGAAAAGCGCCTATCATATTCTTACCCAACTCATGATTGACCCCAGTTTTTCCACCGACAGAGGAGTCTACCTGAGCTAACAACGTTGTAGGTATTTGGATAAATGGGACACCGCGCTGATATGATGATGCGGCATAACCTGCCATATCTCCAACAACCCCTCCGCCAAGAGCGATCAAGGTTGTCTTTCTATCGTGCTGCTTCTCTAACAGCGTGGTGAAAATCAAATTTAAATGATCTAGATTTTTAAACCTCTCACCATCGGGCAAAACTACAACATCCACCTGCTTTTCAGACAGGCCGTCGATAACCAAGTCTAAGTACAAGGGGGCTATAGTATCGTTAGTGACAATTAAGACTTTTTGGCCTTGAATATATGTATCCAGATTTATTCTAGATAACTCTGCTGAGCCTATAAAAATCGGGTAGCTGCGATCACCTAAATCGACCTGCAGGACTTTTGAGGCACTAGCGTTAGGGCTTGGAGATTTGATCATGGCTCTTTATGTTTCTTGGATTCGGCCCTAGTTTAACCTTTTAATGCCCCTCATGCTCGGAGAATTTATATTCAGACTAAGTATCAACTAAATTACAGATAGCTGATCAGCAAGTTCAGCAGCTACTTGTTGAGCATGAAAACTAGAGGATCTGAAGACAATATCGGCAATCTCGCGATAAAGCGGATCTCTCTGTTCGTAGAGAAGGTCTATTGTTGACTTACGATCTTCGACCTGCAGTAAAGGCCGCTTCTTATCTCGTTCGGTCCGCTCATAAAGTTGTTGTTTTGTGACCCAGAGATAAACAACTTTGCCGGCAGTGGTCATCGCATTGCGATTATCTGTACTTAAAACAATTCCACCACCTGTAGCGATAACAGATGGCGTTGAAGAAGAAATAGTTCGCATGAGCATATTAGATTCACGCTGTCTAAAACCATGTTCTCCCTCCATATCAAAAATCCATTGAATATCTGCACCTGTTGACTTAACTATTTCTAAATCAATATCGAGGAATGGGCGCCCTAAAACACTAGCGAGCTGTTTGCCAATGGTAGATTTACCTGCGCCCATGGGGCCAATTAAAAAAAGATGCCTTGTGGTCATGTGTCTATAAATTTTTCATCTATTATTTTGGGTGTTATGAATATGAGTATTTCACGTTTATCCTTTGCGCGCATTTGTTTTTTAAACAAGTTGCCTAACAGCGGTATATCGCCAAGAACTGGAACCTCCTCTATATCCGAAAGTTCTTCAGACTGGAAAATTCCACCGAGCACGAGAGTTTGTCCATTGCCAACTAAAGCTTGCGTGGTTATTTCAGTAATATTTATCGCTGGTTCAGCGTTCACCGTAAAGCTGCCTACAGGATTTAGATTCCATCTCAATAAGTTTTATCGCAGACGAAGAAATGTCGATGCCTAATATTGTTTTAGGCACCGACTTGAAACCGGGATTTAGTGATAATATCTTATCTTTAAGCGCGAATAATTTACTGAACACAAAAGAAACCCAATAATAGT
>JGI20160J14292_10001015_pt1 | contig 23780 bp, 30 predicted proteins | sample COG_10_FD_14292 | JGI IMG/M metagenome (IMG submission 14292) | reverse complement strand
TGTCCTATAAGTTTGGTGATTTGTTCACAGAATTTATGAATAGAAATGGTTCTAAGTGGTTTACTGTTCTTGGTGTATTGTTAGTTTTAATATTTATTATTATATTTCTAGTCATAAAATTTGATGCTTAATTTAATCCAAAAAAATTATATCAGAATTATTTTTTTAGTAAGTTTTGTCGCCTTAATATCTGCTTATTTTATTGAATATGTTTTGGGTCACCAACCATGTAATTTATGTTTAATGGAAAGAATACCTTACGCGGTAGCATTAGTAATAGTTATATTTAACTACAAGTTTAATCATTTAGAAAAATATTTTATCCTCTTATTATCTATAGTATTTTTAGCTTCTACACTATTATCTCTATATCATTTAGGTATTGAGCAAGGTTTTATTGAAGAATCTCTTGTTTGTGATCTTCAAAATAGCTCTAAAATATTATCAAAAGAGGAAATATTAAAACAATTACAGGAAAAACGAGTTAGCTGCAAAGATGTAACATTTAAAATCTTTGGTTTATCGCTTACAACTCTAAATATAATAATATCAATATTAATAACAATTGTTCTTACAAAAATATATTTAAGCTATGAAAAAAATAAATAAGATAAAAGTTGAAGAATTTATAAGAGTGGATCATGCTGGTGAGCGTGGTGCCATAAAGATATATGAAGGCCAATTACTAGCTTTGAATACTTTTGTTAAAAACGATAAGTTNAAAAANACAATTGAAGAAATGAAAGAACATGAAAAAGAACATTGTGATTATTTTGAAAATGAAATTAAAATAAGAAATATTAAACCAACAAAGCTTTTACCNTTATGGGATTTGTTGGGTGTGGGATTAGGCTTTGGCTCAACAATTCTTGGCAAAAAGGCTGCTATGTTGTGTACAGCTTCAGTTGAAGAGGTAATTCAAGAGCATTATGCCAATCAAATAAAGCAGCTTGGGTCAGATGAAAATAAGTTAAAAAATAAAATTATCAAATTCAGAGAGGATGAAATTGACCATAAAGATATTGCTTACGAAGAAGGTGCAACTAAAGAAGGTCCTTATTCAATATTAGATAAAATTATCAAAACAGGTTCAAAGATTGCAATTAATATTTCTGAAAAAATTTAAGACTCCAGTTCAACATCCCAATACAAATAATCCATCCAACTNTTATGTAAAAAATTTGGTGGNAAGTTTTTACCATTTTTATGTAAATCTTCTGTAGANGGTCGATACGGATTTTGATTAAGCATCATGCCTGAATGTTTTAATAATTTTCCACCTTTTCTTACATTACACGAAGAACAAGCTGTCACTACATTATCCCAATTAGTTTCACCTCCTTTTGATCTTGGTAATAAATGATCAAAAGTAAGCTCTTCATTGCTCCCACAATATTGGCAGGAAAATTTATCTCTTAAAAATACATTAAATCTAGTAAAGCTTGGCTTTGTTTGTGGGACTATATAATCTTTTAGAGCAATAACACTTGGTAATTGCATATTAAATGATGGGCTTCTAATAATTCTGTCATAATTACTTACAATTATAACTCTGTCCAAGAAAACAGATTTTACTGTATCTTGCCAAGACCATAAAGATAAAGGGTAATAACTTAAAGGTCTATAATCAGCATTAAGAACTAAGGCTGGACATTTTTCCAATGAAACATCTTTTTCAAAAAAATTATTCATTAGATAATCTTAACTCAGTTAAAGAATTTTATCAATAATTAGGGGTATTAAATTTTTTTCAAAATATAATTAAGTGCTGTACTTGAAGCTTCCATGGGAATATTGTGATCACAATTTTTAATTAATAGTGTTTGAACATTTATACCATTTCTAATTAAAAAATCTTTAGCTTCTAATAGATATGTAGAAGGTACAACTTGATCTGCATCACCATGGATTAATAAAACATCTGAAAAATTTTTTATTCTTCCTTTTAAATTATTTTGATCAATTATTTTCCCAGAGAAACCAACAATACAAGAAAACTTTTCTTCTGATATCAAACCAACATTTAATGACAACATGCATCCCTGGCTAAATCCTGCTAAACATATTTTATCGTTTGTTAAATTAAACTCTTGCTTAATCTCGTTAATAAATTTTTGAATTTTATTTTCAGCTTTTATTGATTGTTCAAGTATGTAATCAGGATCGTCTTTAGTGAGATCAAACCATTGAAAACCCGATGGATTTATTAGACATACCTCATGTCCATTCGGACAAATAAAGACTGTGTTTGGCATATGCCTTTTCCAATTCAAAGATAACATACTTATATCCTTGCCATCTCCTCCATACCCATGAAGTAAAATAACAGCATTTTTTATCTCAATCCCACTTTCAGGTTTTATTATTATGGAGTTTAGGCAAAATGTCATAGTTAATTAATTATGTTTTTTATCTTTCTAAAACACTCTACAATAATTACATGATTTCAGGAATATTTGTAAAAATTCTATCAATAGTTCTTTTGCTGGCAGTGGGCGTTGTTTTAATCTTAGGTATTGGAACTCTTTTTAAGGGTGGTGAAACTAGCAAAAAATACTCAAATAAATTGATGCAGTGGAGAGTACTTTTGCAATTTATTGCAATAATTGTTCTTGTGGGATTTGCTTATTTTTTTAAGGACTAATTATAGTTTTTTAACCATTCAATAAATTCCAAGTTATCGAAATCAATTGAACCAATAATTCTTGCAAATTCTTTACCCTCTGTATTAAAAAGTATTGAAGTTGGTACCCCTCTTAAAGAAAGTGCTTTGGCTAAAGTAGTTGGCGCATCATAATATGGCTCTAAATATTCAATATTTAAATCTTTAAAAAAATCATTAATTTTTTTTAAACTTTCTTGACTAATGTTTATTGGAAAAATTTTTATATTACTTAGTTTTGAATTATTTTGAAGTCTATCCAGGGATGGCATCTCTTCTTTGCATGGTTCGCACCACGTTGCCCAAAAATTTAGTAAAATTAAGTTTCCATTAAAATCTTTAATATTAATTTTTTGATCATTTTGGTCTAAAAAAATAACATTATCATAAGTTTTTAAGTCTTTATGAATGACTATATTTTTTATTTTAGGCAAATCATCAGCCAAGACATTTGAAATCAAAAAAGTAAATAATATTAAAAATCTCATGTTAAATAGGTATAATTAAATACCATGAGAAAAAATAAAAACAACCAAGCAATATGGGGCACTCGAATTAAAAAGAGCTCATCAACTTTATTTCAAAAAATAGGTAATTCTATAGATATTGATAAAAGACTTTACAAAGAAGATATTCAGGGATCNATCGCACATGTTGAAATGTTGTTTAAACAAAAAATNATTTCATTTAANATTAAAAATAAAATTATCTATGGCCTTAATAAAATAGAAAAAGAAATATCCAATAAAAAGTTTGAGTTTAATAAAAAATATGAAGACATTCATATGAATATTGAAAAACGACTTTTTCAAATAATTGGTGATGAGGCAGGTTACGTTCACACTGCAAGATCCAGAAACGATCAGGTGATTACAGATTTTAAAATTTGGATAAGATCTGCAACTAAAGAGATTAATTTTACTATAGATAAGGTAATAAAGAGTACATTAATATTAGCTGAAAAAAATATAGAAACTATCATGCCTGGTTTTACTCATCTTAAAAACGCACAGGCTATTTCTTTTGCTCACTACCTAATGGCTTATGTTGAGATGTTTAACAGAGACAAGAAAAGATTTATTAATAATTTAGAAAGTTTAGATGAGAGCCCCTTAGGTGTCGCCGCTTTAGCTGGAACCTCTTTTAATATTGATAGAAACTACACAAGTAAAAAACTGGGTTTTAAAAGACCAACAAGTAATTCAATTGACACTGTTTCTGATCGAGATTTTGTTTTAGATTTTTTATATAGCGTTTCAGTTTGTTCAATGCATATATCTAGAATTGCAGAAGAGTTAATTATTTGGAATTCAGATGGATTTAACTTAATAAATTTATCAGATAAAGTTGTAACAGGCTCATCAATAATGCCTCAAAAGAAAAACCCTGATTTACTAGAATATTTAAGAGGAAAAGTTGGAAGCAGCTATGGAAATTTNTTTTCTATGCTTACGATTTTAAAAGGGTTGCCATTATCATACTTCAAAGATCTTCAAGATGACAAAGAGATTGTATTTAAATCAAACGATACATTAGTAAATTGTCTTAAAATTTTTGATGAAATACTTAAAAACTCTAGCGCTAACAAAAAACGAATGCTCGAACTTGCAAATTCTGGGTATATCACAGCAACAGATTTGGCAGATTATCTAGTAAAAAATCATTCAATGTCATTTAGAATAGCTTATCAAAAAACTGCTGCAGTAGTTAATTTGGCTGAAAAGAAGAAAAAAAAACTCAATGAATTAAGTTTGGAAGAATTAAAAAAAATTGAACCAAAATTAAATGATGATGTTTTAAAAGTGTTTGATTTAAAGAATTCTATAAACTCTAAAAAATCTTATGGAGGAACATCTTTTGATAATATTAAAAAAATGATAATGAAATATAAAAAACAAAAATGATAAAAAAAATTATTTTAACTTTGTTACTTTGTTTCTTAATAGTTTCTTGTGGAAAAAAAGGTGATCCCGAATATAAAGATCCTGAAAAAAAAACAGAGATACAAACTATCCTTAAAAATAAGGCTTAATGAAATATATTAATAAAAAACTAACAATTGAAAATGTTAAAGTACAAAATATTGCTAAAAGATATGGTACACCAGCTTATTGCTACTCATATAATCAATTAAAAGAAAATATTAATAACTTTAAAAAAAGTTTTAAATCATTTTCTCCATTGATATGTTTTGCAATTAAATCAAATACTAATGTAAATTTAATTACTGAAATACGAAAATTAGGTCTTGGGGCAGATGTTGTTTCGATAGGTGAATTAATGAAGGCTCTTAAAGCTGGAATTAAACCAAATAAAATTGTTTTTTCTGGCGTAGGCAAAACTGCTGAAGAAATTAAATATGCAATCAATAAAAAGATACTTCTAATAAATGCTGAGTCAAAAAGTGAAATTTTTGAAATAGAAAGAATAGCCAAAAAAAATAAAAAAATTGTTAATGTTGGCATTAGATTAAATCCTAATGTGGATGCAAAAACGTTAAGTCAAATATCTACTGGTAAAAAAGAAAATAAATTTGGTATTGGTGAAAAAGATTTTTTAGAACTTGTGAAATATATAAATAAATCTAAAAATTTGAATTTAAAATGTTTAAGTGTTCACATTGGAAGTCAAATACTTGATGTTAAACCATATGAAGATATGCTCAAAATATTAAAGAAGATAATAAAAAAAACTAATCACTCATTTGAATATATTGACCTTGGTGGTGGAATGGGGATTGATTATAAAAATAATAAAAAAATACTTAATCTAAAGAAATATTCACTAAGTATAAAAAAATTTTTAAAAAATAGTAATTCTAAAATAATTTTTGAACCTGGACGCTCTATTGTAGGAAATATTGGAACATTAATCTCAAAAATAACTTATATTAAAGAAGGTCATAAAAAAAACTTTATAATTCTAGATGTTGCTATGAATGATCTAATGAGACCTGCGTTATATAATTCTATACACCGAATTCTTCCGGTCACAAAAAATATAAAAATATCGAACAAAACTTATGAATTTGTTGGTCCAATCTGTGAAAGTACAGATAAATTTTTAACTATAAATAATTTTCAAAGACTTAATGAAAAAGACTTAATTGTAATTTGTGATGTTGGTGCTTATGGAATTTCTCTTAGTTCAAATTATAATGTAAGACCAAAACCAATAGAGATACTTGTCAAGAACTCTAAAATTAATGTAATAAATAAAAGACAGAAACTTGATGATTTAATTTAGCTTCTGATAAAAATGATTAGAAACGCTATATTCTCAATTTTTTTCTTTACAGGGATAATAATTATTTCTTTAATTTTTTTACCAGCTTTTTTTTTACCTCAAAAAATTGTTTTGGTTGGTGGAAAATTGATGGGTTATTGGACTAGCTTTTGTCTAAAAGTTTTTTTATCAATAAAAATTGTAATTAAAGGTAAAGAAAATATTATTAATAACGAAAAATTTTTTATTGCATCATCTCATCAATCAATGTTTGAAACATTTTATCTACAAACAATTTTTAATTCTCCAGTTTTTATTCTAAAAAAAGAATTACTTTTAATTCCTATTTTTGGGTGGTATTTGAAAAAAATTGGATCGATATCAATTAAAAGAAATAAAATAACAAAAGATAATTTAGGATTCTTTGAAGATATCTCGAAAACAATTAATAATTCAAAAAGACCACTTATAATCTTTCCACAAGGAACGAGAGTTCTACCAGATCAAAGAATTCCTTTTAAAAAAGGAGCATCAAGAATTTATGAAGAATTAAATATTAAATGTCAGCCAATTGCTATTAATTCAGGTAGTGTTTGGCCTAAGAAAGGCCTAAAAATCGGCCACAGAACCATTACTATATCGATTTTAAAGCCTATAGCTGCTGGACTTACAAAGGAAGAATTTATTAAAAGTTTAGAAAATATTATTTATAAAGAACTTGATTTATTAAACTAGCCCTTCATTGGCATTACAACAAATATACTATCAAAATCACTCGGGTCTTTTATTAAAGCTGGTGAGCCTGTATCGTTAAAAAATATCTCGACTTTTTCTCCATCTAATTGGGAAGCAACATCAATTAAATATCTTGAATTAAAACTTATTTCTAAATCATGATCAAATTTTATATTTAAGGTTTCTTTACCATCACCACTATTTGTATTATTCACTGAAAGATCCAATGTATCTTTAGATAAATTGAATTTTACACCATCTTTTTTATCTAAAGAAACTGATGCAACTCTATCAACTGAATTTAAAAATATTTTTAAATCTATCTCTAATTTTTTTTGATTATTTTTTGGTATTACTTGAATATAATTAGGAAACTTTCCATCAATAAGCTTTGAAATTAAAATACTGTTATTTAATTCAAATTTAATCTTAGATTTGATATTAGAAACTTTTACATCCCCATCATAACTATCTAACAATGAACACAGCTGAAAAATTGTTTTTTTTGGCAATATAATTGGCTCAAAATCAATTTTTTGGTCTAATCTTATTTTTGAAATAGACATTCTGTGACTATCTGTTGCAACAGCTGTTAAATAATTTTTTTCTTCCACTTCAGTTTGATGAAAGTATATACCACTTAAATAATGTCTGGTCTCATCATTTGAAACAGAAAATTTACATTTATTTAATAATTTTAAAAGTTGTTTTGATTTTATAACAAATTCATTTTGATTAAAATTTTCATCAGTTAAGGGAAATTCTGTAGCACTAATACAATTCAAATTAAAAATAGATTTTTCAGACTCTACTTGTAATTTACTTATATCCGTCAGGGACAAGTTAATTTTCTTTCCTGAAGAAAATTTTCTTATTATATCATACATAATTGAGGATGTTGTTGTTGTTTTTCCTTCTTCCATCACTTCAACATTGTTTAATTGATGAATAAATATTAAATCTAAATCTGTAGCTGTTATTGTAAGTTTAGAATTACTTGCATCTAACAAAATATTTGAAAGAATAGGAAGTGTGCTTCTTTTTTCAATTACACCCTGGCAATAGCTTAATGCTTGCTGTAGATCCTGTTGGTTTACGTTAAATTTCATTATCTTTGTTATTATATAGTATCTGATTTTTTAACTTATTGATATTATCAACCATCTCTAGATCTTTTTCTTTAATTTTTTCAATAGTTTTAACTGAATGAATTATGGTTGTATGATCTCTATTAGAAAATTCTCTTCCTATCTCAGGTAGAGATTTTGATGTTAGAATTTTTGTCAAATAAATGGCTGTCTGTCTTGGTCTCACCAAGTATCTTGATCTTCTTGATGATAACATTTCGTTCTTACTAATTTTAAAAAATTTACAAACTATTGTTTGGATTAAGTCTATTGTTACTTTATTTTCAGCTAAATTAAGCAAATCTTTTAAAACAACCTTTGTTTCAGACAAATTTGGTACTTTGTTATAAATTCTTGAAAAAGAAACTATCCTATTTATTGCTCCAACTAATTCTCTAACACTAGCTGTAATTTCATTGCTTATAAAATCTTGTATTTCCTTAGAAACTTGTAGTTGATCAGANTATAAACTATTTAATTCTTCAGTTTTGCTCTCAACAATTTTTTTTCTAAGTTCAAGATCTGGTTTTTGAATATCAACAACTAAACCACCTGAGAATCTAGATTTAATTCTATCTTGAATTCTAGATAATTTATTTGGAGCTCTGTCAGCTGAAACAATTATTTGAGAGCCTTTATCTAGCAATGCATTAAAAGTATGAAAAAATTCTTCCTGCATTGCTTCTTTACCACTTATAAACTGAATATCATCAATTAATAAAATATCTGTGTTTCTAAAATATTCTTTAAACTTAACCATATCATTGGCTTTAATCGATTTTACAAACTGATACATAAAACGTTCTGCAGATATAAACATTACTTTATTATTATTTTTTAGTTCGATACCAATAGAATTTAAAAGATGAGTTTTTCCCATTCCAACACCTCCATAAATATAAAGCGGATTATAGTGAGATATATTTTCTGAAACTTTAAGAGAAGCTTCATAAGCAAGCTTATTACTTGAACCAACTATAAAATTATCAAATCTTTTATTAGGATCTATTCGGTTATATTGAAGATATGAGTCTTTAATGAATGAAACATTTTCACTCNCTTCAGGTGATTTTACATTGACTTCATTCTCATTTTTATTTGTCACATAATCATCTATTTTAAATTCAATTCTAATGATATCTTTTTTATAAAGTCGAATAATTTGTAAAATTTGATCTAAATATCTTGAAGTAATCCAGTCTCTAATAAATCTAGTTGGGACTGATAATAATAAATAATTATTAAATTCATCTACAAATGTAATTTTTTTTAACCAGCTCTCATAAACATCAAGCCCTAACTTATTTTTCATTTCAGTTTGAACCAACTTCCAATCAAAGCTTTCAGACTTAAAATTGCTTATATTATTTGTATTTATAGATTTATTCATAACTTGTAGGGAAATCTCAGTTAGAACGAATTAAAAAAATTTGCAAGAATTTAATAAATAAATAAATAAATAAATAAAATCTATGATTGTAGATTTTATTTACTAATAAAAAAAAAATTTCAAAAAAATAAAAATTAAAATTACTAATTGAATCATTCACAGATTGAATCATTCACAGATTGAATCTAAAAATATAAACTGTTTACTAAATCTAAATATAGTAAACTCATTTACTTTTTTTAATATATAGTGTGAGTATTAAAAGTTGTTATTTGGATTGCTAAATGTATTAGCGTTTAGATTGCAGAAATCTTTTTGGTTATTCTTGAAACGTTTCTTGAAGCATTTTGTTTCTTAATTATTCCAGTCTTTGCAATTTTCATTAACTCAGAATTGAGTTTTGGCAAAAATTTAAGGGCTTCATCTTTTTTTTTATCTCCAATTAGAAGGTTCATTTTCTTTAGAGCATTTCTAAATCTGCTCTTTCTAGCTTTATTAACTGTTGTTTGCTTAGAAATTCTTCTAATTCTCTTAATTGCTGATTTTGTGTTAGCCATATCCGCAGGGGTATAACTTGAGAATTTATGGTGGTCAATAAAATAATTGTTTATTTTTGACAGGAATCACAAAAAAAAGTTGATCTATTAGAGGTTATTATTTTTTTTATTAGATTAGAACATCCTAAATATTTACACTTTTTGCCTTCTTGTTGATAAACCTTAAATTCATTTTGAAAACCACCTTTCAATCCTGATGTATCTTTAAAATCTCTAATGCTAGACCCTCCTTTGCTAATAGCTTTAAGAAGAATTTTTTTACTATTAGTTATAATTTTTTGACATTCTTTTTTACTTAATAATTTTACATTTCTTAGTGGATTAATTTTACTTAAGAATAAAATTTCACTAGCATATATATTTCCTATTCCTGAAACAAATTTTTGGTCCAAAAGAAAATTTTTTATATCCTTATTCTTTCCTTTAAAAAAGTTATAAACATAACTTAAATTAAAATTTTGATCAAAAGGTTCTGGCCCCAGATGATTAAATCTTTTTTTTAAATCTAATCTATTTTTTATAAATTGAAAAAAACCAAATCTTCTTGGGTCATTATAAACCATTTTAAAATTATCAAAAATTAATTCAATATGGTTATGTTTTTTTGGTAAAAAGGGTGAATTATAAAAACTAGTATTTGTAGCTCTATTAATTTTTTTGTTATTTACTAAATGAATTGTGCCTGACATTCCCAAGTGAATTAAACAATAACTTCCTTCAGACATATGAAGAATTAGGTATTTAGAAAATCTTCCTACTTTAATTATTTTTTTATTATGAAAATAACTATTAAAATTATGAGGAATTTTAAATCTTAAATTTCTATTTCTTATTAATACCTTTTTGACCTTTTTTTGTTTAATTTTTTTATTGAGAGATTGTCTTACAATTTCTACTTCTGGTAATTCTGGCATTTCACACTATATTCAATATATATTTTTTTTTATGCAACAATATCTTCAAAATAAAAAAGGGCTAGTAGAAGGTGTATTTGATCAGGTCTATAGCAAATATGACCTAATGAATGACTTTATGTCCCTTGGTGTTCATCGATTTTGGAAAAAAAGTCTAATAAATATGATGAACCCATCCTTAAATAAAAACTTTATTGATGTTGCATGTGGCACTGGTGATATAGGTAAACTTTATTTAGATAGCACTAATAAAGACAACAAAATTACGTGTGTGGACCCTAACAAAGGAATGGTTAGCGAGGGTAAAAAAAAACTTTCTAATTATAAGAATATTGAATGGATAATCTCACCTGCAGAGAAATTACCTTTACCTAATAATGCTTTTGATTTTTATACTATCAGTTTCGGTTTAAGAAATACAACGAACTTAAATAAAGCTCTTTCTGAAGCTTACAGAGTTTTAAAACCTGGTGGACGTTATTTGTGTTTAGAATTTTCTAAAATACAAAATACAAATCTTGATTTTATTTATAAAAATTATTCAAAACTAATTCCAATTATTGGTCAATTTGTTGTTGGTGAAAAAGAGCCATATGAGTACTTAATAAAAAGCATAGAACAATTTATCAACCAAGAAGAATTAATTGAATTGATGAATAATAATAATTTTAAAAAATGTTCTTATAGAAATTTTTCTGGTGGAATTGTTTCAATTCATAGTGGGTGGAAATATTAGTGATTAAAAAACTTATAACTCTATTCAAATTGGCAAGAAAAATTGCTAAATCAGACATATTAAGTATTGCCTCAAAGTTCAAAAAACCTCCATTAGCAATAACAATATTATTTCAACTATTATCAATTTCATTTTCTAAAAGTGAAAAACAAAATTTAAATACTAACGAAGGTGAAAGACTTTCAAATTCATTAGAGTCCATGGGCACTACATTTATAAAACTTGGACAATTTTTAGCAACTAGACCAGATATTATTGGTGAAGAACTATCAGCCAAACTTGAAAATTTACAAGATCGTCTTCCACCTTTTTCTATTAACCAAGCAAAAGAAATAATTAGAAAAGATTTAGGTGATGAAACATATAATTCTATAATTAATTTAAGCGAACCAGTTGCAGCAGCATCTATAGCTCAAGTGCATAAAGCACAGATTAATGATAATGGAACAATTAAGGATGTGGCAATAAAAATTTTAAGACCAGATATTAAAAAAAAATTTAATGAAGAAATTGATGCAATGATGTTGTTTGCATTTATAGTTGAGTCTATTGTTAAAAAAACAAAAAGATTAAAACTTGTAGAAGTGGTATTTTTATTAAAAGAGATAACCAATCTTGAAATGGATTTAAGGTTTGAAGCAGCTGCAGCTAATGAGTATGCAGAAAATACTAAAAATGATGCTGGATTCAATGTTCCTCTAATTTATTGGAATTTTACAAATGAAAATGTAATGACACTTGATTGGATTGATGGAGTTTCCATAAGAGAAACTGAAGAGTTAAAAAATAGAAATCTTGATACTAATAAAATTGCAGAAGATATTATTCAACACTTCTTAAGACATGCTGTGAGAGATGGTTTTTTTCATGCAGACATGCATCAGGGGAATATATTTATTGATAATAGCGGTCAAATAGCCCCTATAGATTTTGGAATAATGGGCAGACTAGATAAAATTAGTAAAAGATTTTTAGCTGAAATTTTATATGGATTTATACAAAGAGATTATAAAAAAGTAGCTGAGGTACATTTGACTGCTGGTCTAGTTCCAAACAATGTTCCTATTGATGATTTAGCCCAAGCTTTAAGATCAATAGGAGAGCCTATATTTGGTCAAGCTGTGAAAGATATATCTGGCGGAAAATTATTAAAACAATTATTTGATGTAACTGAGAAATTTAATATGCAAACTCAGCCTCAATTATTAATGTTACAAAAAACTATGGTTGTAGTTGAGGGCGTTGCAAGAAAATTAAATCCAAACACAAATATATGGACTACATCAAAACCAGTACTTGAAAGCTGGCTGAGAGAAACTAAAGATCCGATAAATACAATTACAGATACTTTGCAAAATACATCTGAGGTTATTAAAAAACTTCCAGAATTTCCTGAAATTATGGATAAAGCTAATCAAGCTTTAACATATTTAGCTAGTGGTCAAATTCCTCAAAACTCAAATTCTTATACTGCTTTAAATAATAAAAGATCTGAAATGACTGCTTTTAGAAATCAATCTATTATTGGCTTATTAGTTCTTGTAATTGTTGGGTTATTGGTATTTTAATTCGGCAAATGAAAAATCTGGTAGATAAAAAAATTCTTTATATAATTTGTGGTGGCATTTCTGCATACAAAAGTCTTGAAACAATAAGACTTTTTAAAAAAAATGGAGCTGAAATAAAAACAATATTAACTAGTAGTGCTAAAGAATTTATAACACCTCTTTCAGTTGCATCACTTTCACAAGGAAAAGTTTATAGTGATTTATTTAGTGTTGAAAATGAAACAGAAATGGATCATATAGCCCTATCAAGATGGGCAGATATAATTTTAATTGCACCTGCTACAGCTAATACAATTTCAAAATTAGCTCAAGGAACAACCGATGATTTAGCTTCAACTGTAGTACTTGCATCAGATAAACAAATTTACTTAGCTCCAGCGATGAATGTTAGAATGTGGGAGCATCAATCCACTAAACAAAATTTAGAAAAGCTAAAAAGTTTTGGCTACATGCTAATTGGCCCAGAAATTGGTGAGATGGCTTGTGGAGAATACGGTGAAGGCAAAATGTCAGATCCAGATAAAATTTTAAATAAAATAAATAATCATTTTTTAAAATTAAAAGAAAATAATAAATTAAAAGCACTAGTTACTGCTGGACCGACAAATGAGTATATAGATCCTGTTAGATTTATTACAAATAAATCCAGTGGTAAGCAGGGGTATGAAATTGCTAAATCTTTATCTAAAAAGGGTTTTGATACAACTTTAATTTCTGGACCAACTAATTTAAAAATTAATGATGACATCAATCTAATAGAAGTTGAAACGGCAGATGAGATGTTATTAGAAACTCAAAAAAACTTACCTACTAATGTAGCTATTTTCTCTGCAGCTGTTGGTGATTTCAAAATTAATAAAAAATATGAAAATAAAATTAAAAAACAAGACTCTTTAAATTTAAATTTTGATAAAAATGTAGATATTTTAAACTACGTTTCTAATCATAATTCTATGAGACCAAATCTTGTTATAGGTTTCGCAGCTGAGACTAATGATGTTGAAAATAATGCTAAAAAAAAATTAGATAATAAAAATTGTGATTGGATTATTGCAAATGATGTATCTAATAAAAAAATTGGTTTTAACTCAGATTTTAATGAAGTAACAATTCATTATAAAATTAAAAATAAAAAAAAAGAAAAACTTACCTATAAGAAAAAATCTGAAATATCTGATGAAATAGTTGATAGAATAATTAATCAATTAAATTAATGATAAAAGTTCTTATAAAAAAGTTAGACTCATCTATAGAATTACCCNCATATAAANCAATTGGAGCGTCAGGCATGGATTTAATGGCTTTTATTAAAGAACCAATAACTCTAAAACCACAAAAATCTTGTTTAGTTCCAACTGGTATTTCTGTTGCATTTCCTGCTGATTTTGAGATTCAGATAAGACCAAGATCTGGATTAGCTGCCAAAAATAATATTAGTGTTTTAAATACGCCTGGGACAATTGATAGTGACTATAGAGGTGAGATCAAAGTAATTCTTTATAATCATGGTGATAGTAATTTTTTGATAAATGATAAAGATAGAATTGCCCAAATGATTTTAGCTCCAGTTATAAAAATGAATTTAGAGGAAGCAGATACTTTACCTGAAACAGTAAGAGGAGAGGGTGGATTTGGCTCAACTGGAAAATGAGTTCTAAATTAAGTAAAAATCAGCTTGAAAAGTTTTCAAGACAAATTATTCTCAAAAATATTGGTCCTTTAGGTCAAAAAAAAATTCTTAACTCTAAAGTATTAATAATTGGTATGGGCGGCCTAGGTTGTCCTGTAGCTGAGTTTTTAACAAGATCTGGAATTGGTTTGCTAGGAATTGTAGACCATGATTTAGTTAGTCTTTCAAATATTCATCGACAGACTTTATATAATGAAAAAGATTTGAATGAGCCTAAAGTAAAAATTGCTCAAAAAAAATTGAAAAATATAAATTCTAAAACTAAAGTCAATATTTATAAATTTAAACTAGATAAAAAAAAATTTATAAAAATAATAAAGAATTATGACTATATAGTAGATGGCACCGATAATTTTGAAACAAAGTTCTTAATTAATGATATAAGTTTAAAATATAAAAAGTTTCTTGTAACTGGAGCTATAAGTAAATTTGATGGCCATATATTTACCTTTAATTTTAATAAAAAAAAAGTTCCTTGCTTAAGATGTTTTTATCAAGAAGAAACTATATCTGACGACATATTAAATTGTGAATATGAAGGAATACTAGGAACTATTGCAGGAATTATTGGTACCATGCAGGCAAATGAAATCTTAAAAAAAATTTTAAATATTGGAAAAAATTTAAATGGATTTATCTTAATTCTAGATTTATTAAATTTAAACTTTAGAAAAGTAAAAATTAATAAAAGAAAAAAATGTATATGTAATTAATGCAAAAGATTCTTTACACTATATTTTGTTTAACAATTTTAGTTTCAACTGTTATGGCTGAAGAAACTTTTCTCTCTTTAAAAAAAGGGAAAGTTAACGTTCGTTATGGACCCAGTTTTGANTCAGATGTAAAATATGTTTATAAAAAAATTAATCTTCCAATAAAACAAATAGATAAAAAAGAAAATTTTAGAAGAATAATTGATTTAAAAAATAATAGTGGGTGGATACACATATCACAATTAAAAAAAAGTAATTCTGTTATTACAACTAAAGATAAAATTTTATTTAAAAAACCATCTTCTTTTGCAAGACCAATAGCTCAAATAAAAAAAGGTAGACTATTAATTGTTCAAAAATGTGAACAAAACTGGTGTAAAATCAAATCTCAAAGTTATGAAGGATGGATCAAAACTAATGATATTTGGGGCTTAATTAACTAAAATCAGCTGACAAGGAACTTAGATTTAAAGTACTCAATTTTGTTGTATGTGAGTATTCATTGTGGTCAATTCCAATCTCAACTTCAGCACCATCTAATTTAAATTTTTGTATTTGTTCATTAGTAAACTTAAAGTGTAAAAATTGAACAGAAGAAGCTTTACCTTCTGCAGAAGTTCTATCAACATCTTGTTCTGGAATTGCATTTACTATTTCTCCATCAATTTTTATAAAAATTTTTTCTTCAATTCCTCCAACTTTACCNAANAAAGCTGCTCTTGAAACTGGATTATCAATTTCAAACATTAATGTGGCTNTTAATTCTTTTCCATTAGGTATTAAAGGATTATAAGCAATAAGCTCATCTTTAAGTTGTTCATCTCCACCTTTTTCGATGTAGAGCATTTCTTGGACTTGCGCTAGCATTGTTTCATAGTTTTCGAAATAAAAAGTTGCATATGGACCTAATGCAATTCTTCTATCCTTTTTAAAATTAACAATATTTTTTCTAATCTCTTTTCTATTTTTTATATAGACATCTAAGGGCATGATGTCTTCTTTTTGAATTTCTCTTTTTTCTCTTGACATAATTATAATCTATAACTTTTTGCCATTAATTCTATAGGATGTAACGCCTCATCATTAGAAATATTTGTATCAATCTCTAATTGCTTTAAGTGTTTGCCTGCTAATGGACAATCTGAGGCCATATATTTATTATTTTTATTTTTTATCTGTCTTGCTGTTGGTCTTCCAACTTTATTTGCTAAATCATGTGTGTCCTTCATGACTCCAAAAGTTCCACCATGACCTGCACATCTTTCAACAACATCTAGCTTAACGTTTGGTATAAGCTTCAACATGTCTCTTGATTTAATTCCCATATTTTGAGCTCGCGCATGACAGGCATTGTGAACTGTTACGCCGCCATCAATTTCTTGAAGTCCTTCAACTAATCCCTCATTATTTGCTATATCAACAACATACTCATCAATATCCATTACATTTGATGATAATCTTTTTATATTTTGGTCTTTAGGTAGTAAAAGTGGCCATTCAAATTTTAACATCAAACCACAACTTGCCGTTAACGTTATTACTTTATAGCCTTTATCAACCCATTCTAATAAATCCTTAGATACTTTTTTGGCTTGCTCAACTACTTTTGGAAGGTCTGCTTGTTCTAAGAAAGGCATGCCACAACAACCTGGATAAGCTTCTTGAACTTCAACACCATTTTTTTTTAAAACTTTTAAAGCTGCAACTCCTGTATTTTTTTTATTAAAATTAACAAAACATGTTGTATAAATTACAACTTTTCTATCTTTATTTTGGGTTTCAAAATTAACTCTATTATTGTTTTTTTTAAAAAAATTTGAAAATGTTTCAGAATTATATTTTGGTAACTGAACTCTTTTATCAATGCCGACAACAATTTCTAAAATTTTTCTTAAAAACTTGTTTTTAATGTCTGACGCCCAATTAACTAATTTTGAAAACATGATGCCAAATTTTGCATTTCTATCTATTTGAGCTAGTTGCGCTGGTATACTTGGTAATTTTCCTAATTTTTTTTGAGCTGTTCTGTATCTCAGCATTAAATGAGGAAAATCTAAATCAAAATCATGGGGTGGTACATATGGACATTTAGTCATAAAACACATATCACATAATGTACAAGCATCTACAACTGGTTCAAATTGTTCACTTTTTAAACTTTCAACATCCTCATTTTCAGACTCATCAATCATGTCAAATAACTTAGGAAATGAGTCACATAAGTTAAAACATCTTCTGCATCCATGACAAATATCAAACGCTCTTCTCATTTCGGTATCTAATTTTTCAGGATTTAAAAAATCAGGATGTTCAAAATCTATTGGATGTCTTATAGGCGCGTCTAGACTACCTTCTTTACTCATAGGATTTTTTTTAAAATTTAGTTGAATGTTTAGTGGGCAAATTAATGCCCACTAAAAAATTTAATTAGCTAATAGATTCTAAAGTTTTTTGAAATTTACCAGCATGAGATTTTTCAGCTTTCGCTAAAGTTTCAAACCAATCTGCAATTTCTTCAAAACCTTCTTCTCTAGCTGTTTTTGCCATACCAGGATACATGTCTGTATATTCATGTGTTTCACCTTGTACTGCAGAAGCTAGATTAGCTTTAGTTTCACCAATTGGCAAACCAGTAGCTGGATCACCTACTTCTTCTAAATACTCTAGGTGTCCATGTGCATGACCTGTTTCACCTTCTGCTGTTGATCTAAATACTGATGCAACATCATTATATCCTTCGATATCCGCTTTTTGAGCGAAGTAAAGATACCTTCTATTTGCTTGGCTTTCGCCTGCAAATGCCGCTTCTAGATTTTCTTTTGTCTTAGTTCCTTTTAATGACATTATATTCTCCTTATTTAATGATGAAATACATATAGTGCTTCTTTTCTATATGTCAACAGTTTAGAATAATTATAATGTATTATTTAAATTATTGATTTTATTGAATTAATTTTGATTTTGATTATCACTCGCAACTCGTATCAACACTTCAATCGAGTTAATTTTTTTTCTAGTGATATTTTTATTTACCCGAATAGCATCAATGTCATCTTTATCACAATCTATTAGTTCGTGGGTGTCTTCATCATAAAAGTGATGGTGAGAAGATGTGTTTGTGTCAAAATAACTTTTATCACTATTAATTGATATTTCTTTCAAATAACCTTTTTTTTGAAAAGCGTGAACAGTATTATAAACTGTAGCTAGAGAAATTTTTTCATTTAACTCATTTGAAATTTTTTTTGCTAAATCGTTGATTGTAAAATGAAAGGTTTTTTCTCTATTAAATAACACTTCGCAGATTTTTACCCTTTGTTTTGTGGGTCTTAATCCAGTTTCTCTTAATTTTGTAATAAAATTGCAGTTTTTTGTCATATTTGTTTATAATAATTCTAAACTAAGAATTAATTATACTGTTTTATTATATTATATTATCATTAAATCAAGTATTAAGGGAACTCAAATTTTATGAAAAAAAACTCATACACCTATGATGATCTCATAACATGTGGAAATGGTGAGCTTTTTGGTCCAGGAAACGCCAAATTACCCCTTCCTCCAATGCTTATGTTTGATAGAATAACAGAGATTAACGATAATAATGGAACTTATAACAAAGGTTCTTTAAAGGCTGAGCTAGACATAAAGGATGAGCTTTGGTTTTTTGAATGTCACTTCAAAGAAGATCCTGTTATGCCTGGATGTTTGGGTCTCGATGCCATGTGGCAGCTGGTTGGATTTTATTTAGGTTGGCTTGGAAACCCAGGTAAAGGGCGTGCCCTGGGCGTAGGTACTGTAAAGTTTACAGGTGAAGTTATTAAAAGTGTAAAAAATGTTAGGTACGAAATTGATATGAAAAAAATTATGTCTCCTGGGGGAACAACAGTTGGTTTAGCAAATGGTTTGGTATTTGCAGATGATAAAAAAATATATTCAGCAGAAAGTTTAAAGGTGGGGTTATTTAAATAATGAGAAGAGTTGTTGTTACAGGTTTAGGAATTGTATCTTGTTTAGGAAATAATCAAGAAGAAGTTCATCAATCACTATTAAATTCAAAATCAGGAATTTCTTTTAGTGAAGAATATAAGGATCATAATTTAAGAAGTCATATTCATGGTAAGCCAAATATAAATCTAGCAGACCACATTGATAGAAAAACTATAAGATTTATGGGCTCAGGATCAGCTTACAATTATATTGCAATGAATGAGGCTATAAAAGATTCGGGCCTTGAAGAAAAAGATGTGAGTAATTTTAAAACTGGAATTGTAATGGGTTCGGGTGGACCTTCAATTGAAAATGTTGTTTTATCAGTTGATAAAACTAGAGCTAAAACTCCAAAACTTATGGGACCTTTTATTGTACCAAGAACAATGGCAAGTACAGCATCAGCTACACTTGCTGTACCATTTAAAATAAAGGGTGTAAATTATACAATGAGTTCTGCTTGTGCAACTAGTGGTCACTGTATTGGTCATGCGAGTGAATTAATTCAAATGGGTAAACAAGATATTGTCTTCGCAGGTGGAAGTGAGGAGCTTCACTGGGCAATGACCGCTATGTTTGACGCTATGACTGCTCTTTCATCAAAATATAATGATAATCCTGAACAAGCTTCACGTGCGTATGACAAAACTAGAGATGGTTTTGTGATTGCAGGAGGTGGTGGTGTGCTAGTGCTTGAAGAATACGAACATGCAAAAGCTAGAGGTGCCCAAATATACGCAGAATTAACTGGTTATGGAGCAACATCAGATGGCTACGATATGGTGGCCCCATCCGGAGAAGGAGCTGTAAGATGTATGAAAATGGCACTATCAACTACAAAAAATAAAATTGATTATATAAACACTCATGGAACTTCAACTCCTGTAGGAGATATTACTGAGTTAAGAGGTGTAGGAGAAACTTTTGGGGCTGATGTTCCAAAGATTAGTTCAACTAAATCATTATCTGGTCATCCGTTGGGAGCTGCTTCAGTTCATGAGGCGATCTATTGTCTAATTATGATGAAGAACAGCTTTATTACTGGATCTGCAAATATTACTGATATGGATGATGAAGCTAAGAAATTTCCAATCATAACTAAAACTGAAACAGGTGTTACTTTAAATACAGTTATGTCAAATAGCTTTGGTTTTGGTGGAACTAATGCTGCTTTAATTTTTGAAAAGGTTTAATTATGAATTTGATGAAAGGTAAAAAAGGATTAATCATGGGTGTTGCCAATGAAAGATCTATTGCTTGGGGTATTTCACAAAAACTTTCAGAAGCTGGGGCAGAACTAGCATTTACTTATTTGGGTGATGCTTTAAAGAAAAGAGTAATTCCTTTAGCTGAAAAATTAAATTCGAATGTTACATTTAGCTGTGATGTTGAAAAAAAGGAAGACATAATAAAATTATTTGAAGATATTAAATCTCAATGGGGAGAAATTGATTTTGTAGTTCATGCAATTGCATTCTCAGATAAATCAGAATTATCAGGTGAATATTTAAATACTACTAGAGAAAACTTTTTACGAAGTATGTTGATTTCATGCTTTTCATTTACAGAGGTTGCAAAAGAGGCTTCTAAAATAATGAAAGAAAATGGAAGTTTGATTACCTTAAGTTATGAAGCCAATAAAGCTATCCCAAATTATAATGTAATGGGTGTTTGTAAAGCAGCTTTAGAGTCAAGTGTTAAGTATCTAGCAAGAGATCTAGGTGCAAAAGGAATGAGAGTAAACGCAATAAGTGCCGGACCTATTAAAACACTAGCAGCTTCTGCTATTGGAGATGCAAAATTTCTATATAAATGGAATGAAGACCATTCTTTGCTTAAAAGAAACGTAGATATCCATGATGTTGGAAATTCAGCGTTATATCTACTAAGTGACTTNGCAAACGGAGTTACTGGTGAAATTCATTACGTGGATGCTGGTTATAACAAAGTAGGAATGCCAGATCCTAAAAATATTACCTAAATAATACTCTAAATAAATATATAAATAGTTAGATTAATTGAATTTATATAACTTAAAAATAAGTTTAAGATTTAAATAATTTAAATTTTAACTAAGATTTATGAAAGAAATTTCAATCATAATCCCAATATTAAATGAGTCTGAAAATATTAAATTATTAATTCCTGAAATATCAAAAAATATTAAAATATTAAAAATTCTAAAATATGAAATTATATTAGTTGATGACAACTCAGAAGATCAAATAGAATTGGTTGTTAGAAAATTAAGGAAAAAATTCAAGTCACTAAAATTACTTATAAGAAAAAAAAAAGATAAAGATTTATCTAAATCATGCATTCTTGGTTTTGAAAAATCAAAATATAAAAATATATTAGTTATGGATGGTGATTTTCAGCATCATCCAAAATATATATTAAACCTAGTACAAAATTTTAATAGAACTAATTGTGATATAGTAGTTGGAGCTAGAGATCTAACTTCTACAAAAAAAACGAAATTGTCAATTTTCAGATTAGGGTCATCTTTCATTGTTACAACCTTTTTAAATATTGCCTTAGGTAAAAAAACATCAGATCCTTTAACTGGTTTTTTTCTTTTTAAAAAAGAAATTTACAAAAAAAATAAAAAACTATTATTTGCAAAAGGGTATAAAATATTAGCTGATTTAATTTATTCTTCAAAAGAGAAATTAAATATCGTTGATGTAGGTATAAATTTTGGCAACAGAGCAAGAGGGGAAAGCAAAATGAGTTTTAAAATTTTAATTATACTTATATCTTTTATTGCTCAAAAATTTCAAAATAGAGTTTTTTAATGATTAAATTAAATTTAACTTCATTATGGATAAATTAATTTTTTTTATTCCAATTACAGAGGTTATAATAGCCACATATGTATTAGGTTTTGGACTATTAATTACATCATTTATATATAATAAAGAGGATATTAAAAATCACTTAAATGAGATCTGCATATTAGGATTTTGTCTAAGCCTTCCATTGGCTCAAATTACTAATTTTTTTTTTCCAATTAACAATTATTTTTTTTACATCACTTATTTAATAGCAATTGGAATTATTTATTTTCATAGAAGTCAATTAACATCACTTAACAAATGGATATTTAAATTAATAATAATTTTTATAATATTTCTACCATTTAAATACGTCATAAAAGGTAATGAAGATCTATATTACCATCTTCCAAAAGTTGAGTTTTTAAATCAATTTAAAATTATTTTTGGAATAGCTCATATTAATTCAAGTCTATCTTTCACAAATGGTTGGGCACACATATCTTCGGTGTTTAATTTTTTAAATGGTGGAGACAAGAATTTATATTTATCTAGTTACGTTTTTTACATTTTGGTAATTTTAACTTTCTACGACTATATTAAAAATAGTTTATCAAATAACATTAAAATATTTTTTTCTATTTTAATATTATTTATAATTATCAAATTTAATAGACTGCAAGAGTTTGGAAATGATTATCAGTCAATGCTCTTAATTTTATTAACTTTGGGTTTATTTTTAAAATACTTTTTTGATAAAGATGAAAAAAAACAAATTATAAATAAAATAATTTTTTTTTCTTTTTTTGCATTCATGTTTAGATTTATGCAATTTTTTTGGTACCGATGTTTATTATTCTTCTTAAAGAAAGATGGGGATTATTCACAATCATTAATAAAAAAATTATAGCAATAATACTAGTCACGTTCATTTCAACATCCTTAACTAGTTTTGCAAATAGTGGATGTTTTTTTATGCCAATTGAAAAAACTTGCACTGATAAATCAAAAATATCTTGGAGTTATCATGATAATATCAAAGGTTTAAATTTACACCTAAAATCATTTAATACCTCTTACGGTGAATATAAAAAAGAAAACAAAGATGCTTTATCCAGACAAGATTGGATTAAGAATTTTAACTGGTTAAAATATCACATTTCAAGTGAACGTTTTTTAAAGCCATTAGCAAAAACATTAACAATTATATTATTAATATTTTTAATATTTGCTTTTAAATATCGACTTAAAATTGAAAAATTAAATTCTAAAAAGATATTATTTTTATCTCTTTCTTCTTTAAGTTTATTGCTTTGGTTGCTAGTGACTCCTCTCTTTAGAGCAGGTGGTTTTTCTTATGTTAGCTTTTTTATAATTTCATTATTAGTTTTAATATTTAATTTCAAAAAAAATTTTGAGTTAAAAAATTTAAGATTTTTACTATTAATATTTCTAATTATAGTAAGTTTAATTAATGTTAATAGACTCAATAAAGAAGTTAAAGAATATCAAACATCTGATCCTTTCTTTTTTACGAATTGGCATACATTAAATCCTGCTTATCATGGACATTACACTGACTTAATTAAAGCCCTCAATTCAAAAAAAAATGGAATAATTTCGAACACCTGGCAGATTATTGGGAATAATAATTATTGGTTTGTTTCAAAAATCAAATAACCCTAAGCTAGAAATT
>JGI20160J14292_10001000_pt1 | contig 23991 bp, 27 predicted proteins | sample COG_10_FD_14292 | JGI IMG/M metagenome (IMG submission 14292) | reverse complement strand
CGACAGGGTTAAGGCTTTTACCAAGTTTAGAGGCAGCTTCTTTCATTTCGGCTTCGATCATTTCACGAAGTATGTTTTTTGTAATTTTCATTTTATTATCCTTTTATTTTTAGCTTTTCAAGAGGCCAGCGAGTTTCTGGAAACGGTCAAACGAGAATGATTTAGACTCAAGCACATTCGCAAATTTATTTTTAAAATCAGAATAAGATAAGTTATTGTTTTCTAAAATTGTTTTCATTGTAGTGAAATTTTTTCCTGCGAGAACAATATCAAGTTTGTCTATCAACTCTGGAACATTATTTGCTTGAAAATATTCTATAACTCGTCTATTGTATTCTATTCTTAGTAATTCTGAAGGTGTTTCTAATTTGATACCGTTATTAAGTATTTTAATTGTATTATCCATGTAAAAGCTATTTGCTTTATCATAAAATGTGTTTAACTTTTCTAGCATTGCGTCTTCGTCTGCAAGATCCATCAAGACGGGTATATTTTTTCCGCTTATAACATCATCAAGCTCTAGCTGGCTTATGTTGAAAGCAGCTTTAAATCTGTTGCCGCCAGTATTTTTACCAAGAGTATCAGCTGTTTCTCTAATCGTTGTCATTAATGCTTCTAACGCTTTGTTAACTTTTTCTACTTCTTCTTTATTACTTGCTTTATCATCATATGATACTGTTTTATTTGTCGCCCATTCCTCTATCGGAATATTGTTTTTCTGTATTATTCTACGCGCTATAGCTGTCTGTCTATGTGAAAGAAAAAGACCCAGGAGCGACTGTAAACGTGTTATGTCATCTACAGAACTGATGAAGCTTATTAAAATCTCCGAAGGAGTCTTAGTAAACAAACTACTGTCTCCACCATCTAGTTTGAATTTTTTTATCTTGTTAGAAATATTATCATAGAGAGCTTTTGCCTTAGTTTCAAATAATTCTAACTGAGTCATCGTTTCAGCTTCATCTGCGTTTGCAATTAGGTGCCTACCCGCCTGGATTTCTATTTCTAGTTTTCTAGCTATTTTCATAACCTCGCTGGTGAATGTGTGTATCGCTTTTTCAATTTCTTCTTTGTCATTTTTAAGAACAACAGCGATAGAAGGTTTAGCAGAAATTTCTTGTATAAAATTAACACTCTCTTGTATTACGAGCTGTTCTTCTAAATTATTTACGTCGTCACCTTGTGGATCTAGGTCTGCTATATACATATCAACACTTCTGTCACCATAGTCCTCTCCTGCGTCCAGGACAGCGTAGTGGTCTACATTATTTTTTGAAATCCATAAATTATAACCTTCTTTACCCGTTATCTGTCCTACATAGTACCACACATTTAAGGCGGAATCCCACGTGAACTCTAAACGTGAGGCTTTGGCTTCATCGCTGAGTTTCCAACGTGGGCCGTCAAAATACTCACTATCAATCTCGTATGTTTGGGTGTCATCTGGGTTTTTAGCCTCGTCTTTGTGTACCTGCAAGGTTTCATTTTCTTCTTCTGTGTTACCAAGCTTAGTGTGAATGTGTAATCCTGAAGGAAAAATTTCCCAAATATCGTAGCTATCGTCTTCAACAAAATGTTGTTCGTACGCCATAAATATACCAGAATTCTGTAACTCTTTAAAACCCTTTCCTAGTTCTCCAGACATAGGGACATCTTCATTATTTACTTGATTACGAGTACCAGCGCTGGCTGAACTACTTCTAACATTGCTAACAGGCGCTATCGGTGCAGCTCCGTCTGACTTAATAGCAGACCACGTCTGTCTACCTACAACGCCGTCTACTTGAATATTGTATACTTTTTGTAATTCTTCTACAGCTGCACGTGTATTTTTTCCGAATTTTCCGTCTACTACGATTAATTTATCTTGCTTTCCGTGCGACTGTAGTCTCGCGTTTAGTATGTTCTGAAGTGCTGTTACTTTGGGTCCTGAACTTCCGACTTTAAGAACTGATCTTCCTTCTAGAAGATAGTCGAGTATATTAATATCACTGCTACTCGCTTTACTTGTTTGAACAGGTGTCGCTTTTTCTTCTGGAGTGCTTAATCCTGCAGAAGTGCTTAATCCTGCAGAAGTTCTTCCAGCCGAGAGATCGGATAAAAAGCCAGTAGGTAGCCAACCTAATGTTATTGCTCCATCTATTGCCCTCTTGAGAGCAGCACCGTGGTTTGCATCTTTGATGTCTGCTTGATCTATGTTTGCAAACTCATTTCTCCACCAGCGGTCGAACTTTCTCTTGTTCTCGTCGTCTACGGCAGTTTGTAGCTTGCTAACTTGAGCAGCATTACGGCGTAGATCTACTCTTTGACCGATCCTTTCATTGACTATCTCTGATTCGATCATCTCTTTAAGAATACTTTTTGTAACTTTCATTTTTAACCTTCTAATTTTAGCGCCATGGGCGAAATAACACTTTGTCTTTTATAAATATAATCTATATATTGTTTTTGTGCATATTTATGACAAAATATGTGCACTATTCATTGTAAGCTTTAGTTCATATCTGTTAATACAGTTATCATCGAGCATCTCAGTCACTTTATTAAATAGATGCCCCAAGAACCTTATATCGCTCGGAAAGAACTTGATAACGTCTGTTGATCTTGCGGTTACCCTCATTGTCAGCACATCATCTCTCATGATTGTATGGATCATTGATATACATTCTGGCTGAACAAATACGAATCTTCTTGTCTTGTTCTGTTCCTGAACTGTGCCGTATGCATTGTTACCCGACAGTTCATCGGTGATATTCCCGCACACGCGTTCCAATATATCGGTATAGTGTTCTCTTTCGAGGTCCCAGTCGAACACTGCATCATCAGGCGGGAAGGGTACGTTCGACGATAGAGTTAAAGACAGTCCGCTGGCTTCGTTATTAGGCTGAGCAGCTGCCATCTGTCTTACATCATTATAGATTGAGTTGATTGTTGGTACACAATTAAGCCAATTCAATGACAATTCAGATGCTCTTAAGACATCATCATCTCTGATAACATAGACATTAGGATAACTTTCGAAGTGTGCTAGTTCTTCGTTGTATAGTTTGTATACTTGCCTGATAGAATCTAAGTCATGTATTTCGTCACCACGTATTTCATATCTTTCTTCTAGTAGACTGAGTGTTGGCATTAACACGATAAGTCTGTTGTCAAGATTAAAGAGATGTTCTTTTAGTTGACTTCGCCATCTTTTTATTATTTGGTTGTCACGATTATAGCGACGAGCGTAGACAAGCATAGTTAGCTGCGCCCTGTCGTGGATGTTGAAAGCGTAGTCGTTGCTACGGTGAATATCCCAATAGAGAGTGCTTTTACCCGAGAGATCAGGACCTTCTATTGTTAGGTTATCGATTTGAACTGTTGGTGTCATCTTCACTCCTTCGCTTTGTGACAATATAAAGTTATATTCATGGTATTCTATTCAAAAGATCTAATTTGTTTCATCTTCCAGGCAGTAGTACTCATACCCCAAGCAGCATCATGCTTGATTTCAGATACCCAGATTGTAAACGGTTCAGGCGCCTTATCAAACCTACCCCAGACTCTAATCCAGGATTGATTATTGTCAGCATCAATTGCTTTTAGTCTAAAGAACTTCTTATTGTTCTTAGTTGTCTTTTCAACGACCTCTGTAATACAACACCACCCAACATCAGTTGCGCCTGGGGCTATATCGAATACTGATTGTACTTTTTTCTCTGTAATACGTTTCATCATAGCTTCAGGGAATAGAAGCGAGTTGCTTACTGTTTTAGTGATTTCATGAAAGAATAGAATCTTTTCTGATCGATTCCAGTCGAAGACATTTTTATATTGTTCTAACAACCCAGGCAATATAGGCTCAGGGAATTCATCATTCTTGAGCATACGTGCTTGTTGAGTCTTTGTCAGACCGAATTCACCTTTCTTGAGTGTCTCATAGTTTTTACCGTCAGTAATGATATGAAGTAGCTGATTATGATTCTTAATTGTACCATCACGCATCTCTGTTATTGAATTGAACGCCTCGATCTTACAAAGTGAAGTAAACGCCGTCTTGTTCATCTTTGAGTGTTTCCACTTACCATCTTCGTTAAAGAGCAGATTGTTAAGATCAGTGAACGGACGAGCTTCCATGATTTCAAGCATTGCAGTCTTGCCGACGCCTTTGACTGAACTTAGCGGTGGGACGAACGACTGAATATCATCAGAGAATTCCCATTCATTGCCTGAATAGTTGATGTCTGAAGGGGCGAACCGATAGCCAAGCGCTTTTATCTCACCAATAGTCTTTTCTAGCTTAGCTGGATTATCATTATTTGTCTGTAATAGAGTCGCTAGCCACATTGGCTCATGATGTGTATGTAACCAAGCAGCATAGTATGAATCAATAGCATAGGCAACAGCGTGGCTTTTGTTGAAGCCGTAACTAGCGAACGCCTCAATTTCAGACCATAGCTTGTTTGATATTTTTTCATCAATATCATGAAGATTACGAGCACCTTCAACAAACTTGTTTCTTGCCACCTCACGTTCACCTACTTTACCTCCTGCTGAGTCTACAGATATCTTAACAAGCGTTTTACGCAGTTTATCAGACTCACCAGGTGTGAACCCAGCCATTTCTTGGGCTAGCATCATGAACTGCTCTTGGAACACAATGAAACCGTACGTGTCTTTTAAGACTTTTTCGATAGACGGGTGATCAAAGACAATAGGCTCGCCGGCAGCCACTTTGTTTCTTACTTTAACGTACTTCTTGTGAACATTAGCCTTGAGTGGGCCAGGACGATAAATTGCAGTAAGAGCAGCCAGTTCAACTAATGTAGTTGGCTTAGCCTGTAGACAGAACTGTTGAGCCCCGCTAGCTGTGAACTGGAACACGCCAACAAACCGACCTTCATGATAAACATGCTTCCAGACTTCTTGATCATCCTGAAGATTAGTACGACAATTTAAGTGTTCATCAAAGTAGGCTTTAATTTCAAGGAATGTGGGTTCACTGCTATTTTGCTTACGAAGAATACGACGGATGCAGTTTTCAGTATTCTTTAGAAGTGATAAACCAAGGAAGTCAAATTTCAAGATGCCGTTGTCTTCAAGATGACGGAAGTTCATACCTTCTGCCCAAGGAGTCTGCATCTCACCACGGACGCCGATAACTGGCATCTGTTTCGACATTTCAGTTGGGTCACCGATAATAACACCACCCGCATGCCGACCGATTGATTTATTCTGTTGGAACAATGTTGCAACGTGCTTTTCTACATCTGGATATTTTTCCATGAATGTTCTGTATTTATCAGAGTGCTTCATGCTATCTTCATGCTTTAGTACGAACACACCTCTTTCTTGATTTTGATCATGTGCCTTTGAGAATACTTCATCTTGAATGTTGTTAGTAACATCATTGACTTCCATGAAAGGAACGCCATAGAACTTACCAATGTCTTTGACTAGTGATTTTAGTTTTAATGTGTTGAAGTTTGAAACAGGAACTACTGCTTCATCACCGTATAATTCCTTTGCAGCCTTAATCAGTTCATCGCGATCACCAGCATCGGTATCAATATCAGGCCAAGAAACGCGATGACGGCCGAGGAACCGAGCCCACAAGAGATCATAAGGAATAGGATCAACGTGTGTAATACCAAGTAGATAGTTGACTAGGCTGCCAGCTCCAGAGCCGCGACCAGGACCCATTAGTGTTCTGTTTTCAGCAACCTTAAAGATTTCTGTCATTGTTAAGAAGTAAGAAGAGTGACCGAGGAACTTGATATCAGACAGTTCTTCTTTTACACGTGCGACATACTCAGGTTTATCAGCCATGCCTTCAGCGACCATAGCCTTTTTGACAATAGCAGCTAACTGTTGAAATTCATCACGCTCAGGGTTAGCCTTATCAATGTGCTTTGGAAGCTTAACAGAAGTATCAATCCAGACGTCTTCACAAAGATTCCATGCAATATCATGTGTTCGTTCAATGGCATCTTTGACAATACTTTCAGTTCCACTATAGAAGTCAAACTCTTCACGTCCTTCACCGTATTCATCCCACATTTGCTTAGCATTCTTAGGATAGAGAAGACACTTTAAGTCTTCTTTTTCAGGAAGAGTCTCTTCAGCTAAGTTAGCGCCCATCCAACCAAGCTTTTTATAGAGCTCACGTGCCTCCCAGGCATCAGAGCTTGGAAAGTGAGAATCAGCAGTTGCTATAAGCGGTGTTCCTGTCTTTTTAGACAGCTCGAGTAGACAGTAATTAGAAAGATGTTGAGCGCCTAACTTGTTAAACTGTAATTCAAGGAAGAAGTTCTCAGTACCGACAGCATCAACGAATCGATCTGTCATATTCTCTAGACGATTCATAATTGGAGTCAGAACACTTGGGTCTGTAATAAGATCAGGACCGAGCTCCATAAAAGTCTTTTCAGGAAACTGTCTAAAGATTTCACCAGCAGCGTATCCACCAACACATGCTGTTGACACGACAAGACCTTCACCGTGTTCCTTTAGAAGCTTAAAGTCGATACGAGGAAAGCGATAGAAACCGTCACGATAAGACTTTTTAACTAGAGTGAAGAGGTTTTCAAGCCCCTTTCTGTTTTTAGCAATGACAATAAGGTGATAATACTTCTTAAACTCAGGCTTTCCGATACGCCCCTTCTTAGAAGCGTTCTCGTCTTCGATAACTAGACCACCTTGCTCATCATCAGAAGTGATTGTGACGCGCTTTTTGGCAGCCTTGTTTAAAGACTGTTCTTCTTTGTGAGCTGCATGTTGTTGCTTCCAGACATCAAGATCAGGTACAAAATAGAATTCAACACCGTTTAATTGACGATACTTTTGACCTCGCTTTTTAGCAGCCTTGGCGCCTACATGGGCATGAGCTAGACCGTTGCCGTTACCATGATCAGTCAGTGCCCAACTGTCCATACCTTGCTTTTCAGAAAGAACAAACTCAATATGATCTTGTGGATAACCTAAACCGTCGTACGGTGAAAAGTTACTGTGGCCGTGGAGACCTGTGAATGATTGTGGTATTGCGAAGTCATTAAACGATTTCATTATAGTCCTTTTGTTTCAATGTGTAGTTTATTATACAATAGTTTTCCTTCATTTACACGAATTCCGAAGGATTTTATTTTTTCTGAGCGCTTTAGTTTTTTATATCTCGATTCAGCTTTCGATGCTGAAGATCTGTCATAGTGAGCTTCAACGTAGACTAAAGAGACAGGGCGTCTAGACCTCGTGTATTTTGCCCCTTTACACGAGTTGTTGTGCTCTCGTATGCGACGTTCTACATCTGTAGTAATTCCAACGTAGATGCTTGAATCACTGCATATAACAGCATACAGGCTCCAGGGTTTGACCATTTTAATCTCTGTCGTTTCTGAAACAGACAAATGTCGGAAATCTTAACGAACCGTCTGGCGTTATTTCTTGATATCTGATCTCAATTGTCCTTCCGATATAATTTTCTTTGTTGTTCCAGACTTCAGACCTAATCTCGTCAGATAACCCAGAACCAACTTGAACTTTGACCCCATGGTAATATACAACAAACGCACCAAGCGTCCCCTCGTGCTTTCCTCGTCCTTCTAAAAGGCCATCTACTTTTAAATCTACATCAAAAAAAGCCTTGAGCTTCATAATATCGAAACTTCTTTTGAATTGATATGGAGCTAGCGGGTTTTTGATCATAGCTCCTTCGAAACCCTCAGAGACAAATTTGTCATGAAGAACTTTCACGAGATCAGAGTCTTCAGCAACAGAAAGCGTCTCTTTTTCGACATAGGCAACAGACTTATTTTCGCTATCGAGAGAGCTGATTCTGTCATGAAGAATAGAGAGTCTGTCAACATAGCTAGTTGTCGAGTCTTTGCTGTCCCACTCTTCAAGAGAACAAAAATCAAAAAGAGCTAAAAAAGTGCCGTCTGTCTCAACGTTTCCTTTGCGATAAGCTTGTCTCATTAGTGCAACAAAGTCGTCTCCCATCAGCTCACCGTCATAACAACCGTCACCCATTGAGATAAGCGAGGGACCAATAGAGTCAATAAAGTTAGTGATCGGCTTGCCGGAGCGAGCATACATGACAACTCCACCGTTTCTAACAATGCAGAAACACCTAATACCGTCGAGCTTTCTTTCAACGATCATGCTGTTCCACTTTAAGACTCGCTTTTCATCGAACTTTTGAGCCAATGACACATCGAATGTAGGAATTAACCCTTGAAAGTCTTTGTTGATTGTTGTAGTAGAGAGGCCGATTGCAATATGCTTTTTAAGAGTCTTGCGCATCCACTTTTCTTCGGCTTCAGTGACAAGACTAAAAGCCGACTTCAGCTCTTCAATTGCAGCATTCCCAGTGATCACTCTGCTGGCACACTTGTCACAAGCATCAAAGAAAGACTCCCATCTTGTATTTTCGTCTGCTAGTGGAATCCTCTCAGTTGTTTTCGGTATTTTAACAACGTGAAAGGGCACAAACGGATCGAAGCTGTACTTGAGTATCTTTCGTAGTAGTAACGAATTGTTCTCAAGCATTAGCATACGTTTCGCGTTTGTGCCCTTTGTTGTTTTGATCTCTGTAAGTAAGTCAGATAGTAGCAAATGTTCTCCTATAAGAGTATTATACCACAATAAACTCTTATTTACACGAAAATCATTTATTTGCGTACTTAATCCTTCTTCGCTATATCACTCGATCTCTTGATCGTACATCTCAACTATAAGACTACCCTGCTCATTGCACCTATCAATGTAGTCTGTAAGCTGTTCAATAGTTGTACACACCTTGACACCAGATCGTGCTAGCATAAGATTAAACTTAGAGCCGGCCGGAAGATTTTCGCAAAAGTATATGATAGAGCGACCAGCCTGGAAAGCAACGCCTGCCTCGAATATAGTGCCAATATCACGATAGCTAGTGTTCACTAAGACAATGTCAGCTTCTTCAATATGACGGACATTACCACGAAAGACATCTTCCTGAACTTCTTGTGAAGCGTCTGGCTTACAGACAAAGATACGACGTGGTGAGCGCAGATCAATGTAACTGGACCGATCATCAAAGACCTTTTCTAGTCTTGTTAGTTGTTCATCTTGATCTGGAGAGAACCAGCCTGATGCTAGATATACTACTTGCTTGTTTACTGTACTCATTTTTATAATCCTTCAAAGTTAATTGTTTGCTGTAGATCACCTTGGGCTGAATCAGCTGACACGGTAATTAGCTTTTCATTGCTGTATTGCATCTTAAGAGTCTCTAGATCACGTAGTAGACTGTCCCATCTCATCTCGAATGCAGTAGGACCCTCTGGCGGGTTTGTACCGTTTAGCTCTTCTCGACGACACTGATAGATACTGTCATTTGGGTGATACTCAAAGACATCGTTCTTTGGCTCAGGCCAATATAGATTAGTTCCTCGAGAGACCCACTTGTCACCGTCCTGGACACGGAAAGTCTTGATGTAGTGCATATCAGGCTTAGTGAAGTCTACGACTGTTGAGGCTTCTGGCATCACACGTAGGATCTCCTTAGCCATCAGTGCAGCGATGATATTGTCTGATGAGGGCTGAATCTGCATGTCTTGACGCTGGCGTATGAAACCAAGAACGTCCTTAAAGTTAAGACGCATCTGATAGAATGTAGACATAGACTTCGGCAAGATAATACGAGCATCCATTAGTGAAACAGTCTTGTCGTCTACCATATCAACATAGAGCTGCTTGCTTGCGTCTACGATCTCTGTCCAGCGACGGAGAAACTCAGGAGAATTCTCTACAGCGCCTGGAATAACGGACGGGTCGTTACGCAAGTCACGGTCACCTGTGCATTGGGCAGCAAATGAACCTGCGCGATGACGGATAATATGTGTGACGTCTTGGAAAGAGAGACCAGAGATCTGGAAAGTAAAACCCATTGCTTCCATAGGAGTAGGTAGGGCACGAAAGTTAAGCACGTCTTCTAGATTAGTAGAGAGCTCAGCATCACTAGCATAGACAGGATTCGTCTCAGTAGGAGAATCAGCCCAAGTAGACTTTGTGTACCGCCAAGCAACATTCCACATCTGACGTCGTGTGGGTGCGTCTACTAGCTCAACTTTTAGTGCGTTGATATTGTTTGTGTAAGTGGTATGATGCTCTTCACCAAAACGTAAGGGCATTGGCAAGACAACTGGATCGAGTAGGGGATTTTGTGGCAACGTATACTCCTTTTAGTATGTTTTATCGTTATAGTATAATATAAAATCGATGAGGAATGTTCAACATTATTGTTGAAGAATAAATTATTCTTCTTCTTGCGTCATCAAGCTATTCTGAGACAAGTCCATGATGTGTCCAAAAATCTTTCTCTTTAGCCGACGTGTAAATTGAGAGTCTGCAAAGTCAACAAAATACTCTTTGAATTCATTTGAAGACTCTGAACTTTGCGGCATAAACTTTCCACGTAGCACGTCTAGTGCCTTTGCCGCTCCGTGCTTGTTGATTAGCTCTTCTGCGATCTCATGTGCGTATGCGTCTATCTCTATTTTAGAAGAAAGGTAGTCTTCGCGAGAGTCTCCGGAGGGTATTTCTCCTTCAGCGCGATATTTTTTCAGTGTGTCTAGTCGAGAGATTCTTTGTTGCTTTCTTCTTGCCTCTATTTGATTCATATGAATAATCTCGTGACGTATTATGGAGCCTATGTGATGGGCTAGCCGAGCAGGGTCTATGTCCGAGTGGGAGAAATTATCTCCGTATGTTGCTAAGAACAAGTTCATTAGAAATTTTGATGAACCCTTTTTATTATTTTCCCCTGCTAGTCCTTGGTTACCGCCTATTATAAGATTGTTAGGGTATTTAGGGTGTCCGGGGTTTATAATTGTTTTTGGGTTTGTTAGCGGGTCTGGTGTGTGGACAGCTACTCGGGTCGGTATTTTATTTGTAGTGAAAAAATCGTTAAGGTATGAGGTCAAGACTTCTGCTGCCTCTGACTGGTCTACGTCGTTTTTTAATACTGTGTTGTAGTCTATTTCGTCTACGTCGGTAGAGTTCGAATAAGTCCAGAATTGAGACTCGATAATTACACTATCGAGTGGTGCGTAGAAGACATCGTTGAGTTTTTTTGACTCTATTAATTTATTGAGGGTGTGCATTTTTTTATTTTTGTAGTGGTGTGTGAATGCGGGCTATCTTGCGCGGGGCAGAGTAGTGCTTAGTAGCGGAGTGAGCACATGAGTTAACAGGTATATGATTTTAAACCCAGTCAATGAGTGTATGAGCATGGTCTGTTAATTGCAGTCAATGTGTGTTATAGCATGGTCTGTTAATTGCAGTCATGAACTTGTTAGCAAGGTCTGTTAATTGCAGTCATGAACTTGTTAGCATGGTCTGTTAATTGCAGTCATGAACTTGTTAGCATGGGACAACAAAACACTTAAAGTGTTTTTTGGGAATGCATTTATTATTCACAAAGTAAGGTCAAACACTGTTTTTAGTACGAGACCTACGACGCCTGATGCTAATAACCATAGAAACTTCTGATAGCTGGCAATCGTTGCTTTCATTAACGCCATATCTTCATTTAAGTTTTGTGGTATATTCTGATAGAGTGCGCTTTGTTTTTCTTCTAATAGAGTTAGTCTTACTTCTTGTTTTCCTGTAATGTCTGAAAGCTTGTCAATTGCTGATTCTACTCTAGCAAAGTCCTCTTTCATTTGATCTAATTTTTGATCTATGTTAGCAGAAGTTATTTTTATCTCTGTTATTGCGTCCTGTAGTTTTGAAACCCATGATGATGATGCTTTTCCTTCATTACTGTCTGACATAGTTGTTCCTATTATATCAATATATATTTCGTACTTTTTTATTTATTTTTTCTTTTTTAAAACATTTCGCTTTTGTTTTGGGAGGCTTGCCTCGTAACCTGCAGCCCTTGCTTCATTTTCTCTTTTAGCTTTTATTTTGTTCTTTTTTGCTGCAAATTTCGACGCCTGACGGCGAAGTCTAGCAAAAGTTGACTGTAAAATTCGCGATCTCTTTGATGACTTTATATCTTCTTTTACGTCTTGAACGATGTCTAAAGCTTCTTTCATGATAGCATTCCTTGTTCTATAGTTTATAGTATCATATTAAGATGAATAAGTTCACATATATTTAGTAATATGCGAGATATTCATTTCAAAATCGGTGATCTTTGCTGGATATGTATTTACGACGAAAGTAATAAAAAACCATATAAAGTGTGCGGGACTGTTGTTCAATATACTAGTCAAGATTGTTTAGAGGTTTTAGCTGTGTCAAAAATATTTAAAAGAAAAATCTATGAAATTAATAAATTTGAAAACAAAGATAGTTTTCTGTCCTGGCCTTTTGATCACAGAAGTATTTAATTGTTAAAAGATTAGAAGTTTATAAAGTTCGCGTATATTTATAATGTGGCAGAATATTTATTTATTCGCCATGTTATTCACAGTCTGTATCGGTTATAGAAATTATTATCTAGATAAGGATACAAAAACTAATATGAAAAAATTTATAATTGCACTAATGGCGCTTGTTGTGTCATTTAGCGGGGCTATTGATAAGCCATCCACGGAAAGTAGTGTTACACATACTGCTGCAGAGACAGTTGACGCTAGTTGGATATCAAATATCCGACTTCAAGCATCATTGTCAAAAGTAGAATCAGATGTTCGTAATTCTTCTGTTAGAGTTGAGAAACCAGATGGTAGAGGTTATGGGTCCGGAACCTATGGCTATTACGATCGCCAACTAGTTGTGTTTACAGCTCAACACGTTGTTGATGACAATCTTATCATGGTCATACATGGTAGAGATGGCGAAATTGCTATCGGTGTAGTTATCTATACTGATTCTGCCAATGACTTTGCTGTTTTAAAAGTTGATGAAATGCAATCCAGAGAGCCTATTGTGATTAAGCCTGTCGATGACACGCTAGAATCATATGTTGGTTGGGACATAACATACACCGGATTTCCATCTGGTTATGACTTGTTAACCATTACAGGGCGTATTGCAGGAGTAAGAACTGATGGCCATGCAGTCGTTGCACATTCATTTACTTGGATGGGAGCATCTGGTTCTGGCGTATTTAACTCAAAAGGTGAATATGTAGGACCATTAGTAGCAGTAGGTCTTGGGACGTTTCAAGTAACTCAAGTTGTCGAGGATATGGTCTGGATTATTCCTGCCACTAATCTTGATTGGGATGCCGTCTCGAAAGCTTTATTGCCATTTGCATAAAATAATATTTTTATTTTTAATAGGCTGGGATTTCACATCCTGGTCTATTTTTTTATGAGAAGCTCGTAAGTAATTAACATTAACAACGCTGAATTTAGAAAGTCATAATAGTTTACTGGCTTCATTATAACAGGAATGCCCATGAAGACATATACCCTTGGACCTATAAATAATATAAGGAACAAGAATAAAAAAAGAGTCATTAGTTGTCTTGATTTTTCTGACATACGTTATTAAGTATGTCGCTATTTTTTATCATCCCACATGCTTGTGTCAAGCATGACGATTTTTCCACCGTTCAACTTAGATATGCCAAGGTTTGACGCCTTAAACTCAGTTGCAGGGATATTGTGCTTTGCCATTAGTGCTAATATTCTAACTGCCTGTACGTTTCTAAGTATTGACTTGATATTTTCTTTTATTTTATTTGTGTATGTTGTGCTATTTTGACTTTGTTTATCGATGTTTGGAACATTTGACATCTTTGTAGTTTCGTCTTCACCGATATGCTGTTCAATATCATCTAAGCTAGAAAATTCTGAAGACTCTGCTACATATTGATGTGAATAATGAGATTTATTTTCTTTATTTTGCCAAGCTTCTATTATCATACCTGAAAGTGCGAGTATAGTAATCTTACTTGTATCATCTGGCAACCCGAGAGCAGCTATGAATTCTTGTTTTGTTAGCTGTTCTACTTTTTCAACAAGAATCCAAGAATAATCTTCTGCATGCTCTGTAGATTTTGGGAATAATATCGGATTATCTATTTGTATCTTTATGTCTGCCTCATACATGTTCGCATTTCTTTTGTTCTGAATTGTGAAACCATGTCTGTCTATTACTCCTTCTTTGTTAGGATCTTCTCCTGGGACTTTAGATATCTCTTCTTTGTTTATTATCTTTAGAACGAAGTCGTTGTTGTCTGGTAGTTCGAAAACTACTCTTGTTGAACCACGCCCTATTTCTTTTAATTTTGCTCTGTAGGCAGACCACAAAGGGTCTCCACCATTCTCTACCAATGTCTTATAGTTAACGAAGCTATTACCAAAGTATGATGCGTCTTCATTCAAAAATTTGCGCCATTCGTTTAATATTTGTTTCATTTTTTCTTTGCCTTTGATTTTTTAACAACAGCCCACTTTTTGGAAGGGGTTGCCGAATTAACTCTAGCATGCGCCCACTGGTGTGCTGACATGCCTTTGCGTGACCCAGACGAAGCAAAGGCTGCTAATCCTTTTTCAAATTCCTTGTAGACAGATCCTTTAGTTAGGCCTCTCTTTTCTGCTTTTTTGTTAAGTGACTTCTTTACCTTAGCAGACAGCTCTTCTTCTAATACTCTTTTAATAAACTCTCTTAAGTCGTTTTCAAAAAGCTCTGTATTTTCATTTTTTCTATGTTTCTTTTCCATTCTGTCTCTTCTGCTATACGCTCTTTGCTCGAGCTCTTTAGCCTCTTTGTGCTTGCCGGAGTCCCGGAACTTCTTTGCTTTTTTAAGATCTTTTTTTGTTTGATCTAGCTGTTTATCGCGTTTGGACCCTTGTGGGGCGCCATATTGCGCAGGGTGAGCTGAATTAGTGTCGACTTCAATAAGAAGACTACCACTCCCTTTGATAATTCTATGCCATTCTAGGGCAGAAACTAAGAACTGATCACCTGGGTTCATTGTTATAGGGAGGCTGTTGTCTCTTTGGAACTTCCACCCTGTGGACTCGGTAACAGTAATAATTCTGTCTTCTTGATCTCTATGCCAGACTAGTTCTTCTGGGCTTACATTTTCCGAGAACTCTCGAGTAAAAATCCCCTCTGAAATTGTTTTTTGTTTGTATGTCCTCATTTTATTTTCCTACCAAAATCTATAGCTATTCTTTTTAAACCCAAGATCTTCCCAGTATCTTGGAAGTCTACAAGACCAGTAACCTGGTTTCGTTTTGTCTTTCTTTGACTTTGAATCACAGTCATGTCTAGCTGCAAAGTTTGCGCGAGCGCCTTCATCGTTAAACTTAGCAGTTAGACCACCTTTTACGTCACCAAAATTTACTTTTATGACTTTGCCTTTTTTATTCTTGGTGTAAACCTTGTATTTTTTAGGCCCAGAAGAACGCATAGGGCTGTTAAGTTCTACGTTTTTTCCTTTGTATTCTGCCTCGTACAAAGAGTCATCAGGCTCTGGCCAGTCTAAGTTTACAATTTCGCCCTCGTACTCTGCTTGTTCTCCGAGGTTAGTCTCAAAAATATAGTAAGACTCAAGAGCTGAAGGAGTATATAAACCTTTTTCTGCAAGTGATCTGCATTCTCTCATAATATTAAGAAAGGCTTTTGACCCCGGTCTATAGATACTTTCTGTAAGTGGTATACCGTTCTCTATATGATATGTCATGTCTTGCGAAGCTGATAGTTTTGTTGCCTGTTCATTGACTGCTAAGCTTACTTCTTCAGTCTCTTCTAGAAAATCAAACCATTCATTTAACAATTGTTTCATCAATAACTCTTTACTATAGTAGTATTAATTATTGGCATTCGTCACAAAGTAATATCATTTTTTCATTAACTACGCTTATTCTCCAATTGTCGAGGTGATGATCATTTTTTTTGTCTAAAGTTTCATTGCAACTATTACACACACTCATTGATGCTATCTGCTGAATTGATTCATTCATGTCTATCATCTCGTCTGCTGCAGTCTTGCTCTTCATTGATTTGTTGAAATCTCTGCGCTTCTTTCTATTCATTTGGCTCTCCAGTCGTTTTTATTTTATATTGCTTTTTATTGTTTGATTACTTTTTATTTGTAATTTTGTTTGTAATTTTGTATTATAAGATCACGGAGAATAAACATGAACAAAAAAAATAAAGACATAATAGACGATAACACGAAGTTCAGTGGTACTGGAACTGAGACCGTCTATGTGTATACATTTGAGTCTTTAGTCGAGCGCAAGAATCGTAAAAGTGGCATGATAAAAATGAAAATTGGGATGACGACTCAGTTAGACCCTTACGACAGAATAAAGCAACAAATTGGCGCATCTGGTCATGAAAAAATAGTGCTTATTAGTATCTATAGGACTAATAATGGTTATAAGTTTGAAAGCAATATCCACAACAAACTTAAGAAGATGGGTCGGCATATTACTAAAAGAGATGCCGTAGGAACAGAGTGGTTCTGGGTCAAGGAAAAAGAAATAAACAGACTATTGAATGAATCTAACAAAGAGGTAGAAAAAGAATACCCTTCAAAGAGTGGAAAACCAAAGAGTTCAAGCGGAATAATTAAACTTATAATGTTAGCTTGTTTTCCACTGGCTGTCGTTTTTGTTCCAGCCATTGGAATTCCAGCTCTGATTATAGCTCTTCTTGCTAAGCTCTTTCCTAACGATTAAGGACACTCACTAAATATAGCGTAATTTACTTCTATGATTTGATTATTTAGTGGAATTGACATTGAATCAAAAATAATTGCGTTATAGACTGAATCGTATGACCAGTCGTAAGAGATAATTCCATCGACAGTAACTTCTATTGTCTGCTCTACTGGTTTGTTATCTGAAAGTGGGAAGGAGTTGTTTATCATTGATTCAACTGCGAGCTGCTCCATAGGTGTTCCCCAGTCTGTTGCGCAAATAGACAAAGTTGAACCTGACATTAAAACAGCTACGTCGTTATAATAGTCGCCTGACGCTGCTGTATTGCACCCGTATGGGATATCACCAATAACCGCATGGGCCGTTATATAGGCTAATGAAGATTTAAGCGCAATAAAATACGAAGAAGCGACAGCCGGTGTTATTGACCCATGATCATCTTCATCAGATATGTATATTATTACTAGTTTCGAATCGTCTCTAAAGAAATCAGATCCTGGAGCAGCTTCTCCTGAACCCCTTAGTGCCTCGTAAGACATCTGTATTCCTTTTTCGTTGCTTGACCCTCTAGTTCCTATTGAGACTATCTGACTGTTAGCCTCACCGATCGGGTCTACAAGCAAAGGAGTTACTATGTCACCAACTAGTGTAGGATCATCTGTAGTTATAAATGCTATATGATAGTCAACGCCAGACGATGCAAATATGTTAATGAATGTATCGAAGTTATCTGAAAGACTTGTTTGAACTCTCTGCATTGATCCTGAATTGTCTACTACAAACAGTATGTCTACATCTTTTAGTGAGTCTTGTTCGAACTCGTCTGTTACCCAGTTGTAATAAACGCCTAGTCCATCTGTTGATACCATTGTCGGAGAAGAAATGTCGTTTGACTCAATTTCAAGAAAAGCGTTATCTCCTAAATCGTCAGTTGGATTGTACGTTATTGTAAATGTTTTTTCTTCCTCTGCCATTAAAAACCATGGGAGAGCTCCGTTTGCTGACTCATCTAGATCATAAGAAAAATTTACAGGAAGAGTTATGTAGTATTCTATGCCAGTTATTTCAAGCATTCCAGTTCCAACGTTTTTAACCTCGATATCTTTCGTTGTTTCACAACCAGCGCTAATGTTTGTTATCATTAGATCATCTGGAGTGACTTGAATTATTGGTTGAGGTGGTTCATTTGACACTATTTTTGGATTAAGCGTATAATCAGTACAGCTTAAAGTTAGTAAAATGAAATAAAGGAATGACTTAAACATAAAAATACCCGCCAAATATTAAGTATACTTGATGGGCAAAATTTATTTTTTATTTTATGCGGTATAAACGTCTAATAGTGTTCATTGTTCTGATAGTCTTTGACAGCTAGCACGGGCTTTGATGAAACATAAGGAACATGAGCAGCAACGTCGTCAATATTGCAAACGAACTCTTCATTATGATGTGAAACCAAAAGAACGCCTGTGTTCACTCCCTTTCTAATCTCTTCGCCAAGAAGTATACACTTTAGTCCATTGTTCAAAATAACAGTATCCCACTTATTCATCAATTTTCTCCTTTTTTGTTGATGTTATATTATATAAACTATCTTTTGTTTGTTTTATTACAAATTATAGTCTTTAGGTGATCTATCAAAAATTCACGTGTTCTTTCTCTTATCTACTAGCTCTTTTAAACGCTTGATTCCTATTGCCAGCGTTTTAATATCGGGTCCATACGAGAATCTTAGATAGTTATTAAATCTTGATCCTGCTTTTTTCATTCGCTTACCTGGGTTGATGTCAAAAAACGCTCCTGGGACAGCAATTACTTTTACTTCAAGAGCAGCTCTAAGGAACTCCATACCCGTGTTAAGTCCAGGTGGAAGTTCAGATACGTTACCCCAGAGATAGAACGACCCGCCTGGTTCGCGGTCAAATGTCACACCTATGCTTCTTAGACCATCAAGCATTAATTGACGCTTTTTACTAAATGTGTCTTGAATTGCAACTGTCTCTTTCGTCCATGACTCCGGAGCTAGCAGTTGAATTGCTGCCTTCTGAAGCGGTCTCGGGGCTCCTCCATCAAGAAACGATCCAGCGCTATTAAGTGATGTTATTATTTGCTTTGGCCCGATTGCCCATGCTATTCTATAACCCGGATATCGCCAGTTTTTGCCGAGTCCATTTACAATTACTATTCCATCTTCGTCTACATCTTTAATATATTTTGCGCATGAAAGTGTTTCTCCTCTTGCTACTCCTTCCCAGACATATGAAGAATAGAACTCGTCCATTATTGCATTGCATTCTAGCTCAGTACATGTGTTTACCCAATCTTTTAATTGACGACCGTGAATTGTTGTTCCTGTTGGGTTACATGGGTTTGATATTAAAATTGCGCCGAGTCCTTTGCCCATGATTTCATCACGTAAATTTTGAGTAGTGAATTGATACCCATCTTCTGGTTTAAGCATTATTGGGATAGTGTTGAAAGTACCAAAAGTTGACAATAGCTCTTCATATGCTGTATAGTCTGGTAAAAAGTGCCCAAGGTTTACATTGTCAAGTGAAGCTGCCATTCTAGTTAAAAGGGTTCTTCCGCCAGCAGCTATTGATACGTTTTCAAATGTATATTTTGATTTTTTATCTTTTCTGTATAGTTCGTTATATGTGCTGGCTATTTGCTCACGAAGCTGCTTGAGCCCAGCTGATGGTGCATATTCATTGTCAAGCTGTTCTACTTCTATATTATCTATTCTATCTATACCACCAGGGAGTTTGCCTACTTCTGGCTGTCCTTGTCCAAAATTACACCATTCTGGGTTTCCACGATAAAAACCGAGTTTTGATGCCTCGCTTGTAACGAAAATTACTCCTGTTTTGGATACTTTTTTGAACGAAGACATTTAAACCCCTTCCGACTGTAGATCGGTGTCCGTTATATTTGCTAGACGCATCATGTGACTGTCCTTAAGACTTTTCATTTTAAGCTTAAGCTCTTCACTAACATTTAGCTTTTCTACAAAATAGTCAAGTGGTGCTATTTTCTCTTTTATTTCAAGTTCCGGATTATTTGCATATAGAATTTGTGCTCTTGGCCCAATAAGCTTAGACATAAAAGAGCTAAATATTTTGTCTACAACGTCTTTCTTCATATCTACTGATATTAAATCGATTAACCCTACAAATGATGAAAACTTATTTTGATTTTCACGAGTAGGTTCTTGATCAGGAAATACGGCCAAGAATAATTTGTTAAATTCTTTTTCGTAGACTGTATCTTTAATAAGTGGGACGTTTGTTCCTTTTTTCGCATTTCTTTTCATAATCATTGCATTTTTCTTTTTCACGGCTGCAGGTGATAGCATCTTTTGAATTAATGGACCATACGATTCATCTTCACCGAATTCCTTTGCCATCTGACGTAAGCCACGATCTACACTAAAACCTAATTTTGACATGCCTGTTTGCGGGACAACGTCTCCTTGAGAGTTTCTTCTTGTAGCCACTCTGTAGCGTTCAGGTGTTGAAGAATCTGTGACAACTGTTCCTTTCATTGACGAAGAAGCTGAATATATCGAACGAAGAAGCAGTTTATGAGCAAACCCTTTTGCCCCTACTCTCATGTCTTCTATCTTTGATGAATGAGACATTCTTGGAAACCAGGATGGGATCTTGTGCCCAGCATCGTCAGTGTCTGAAAAGTCTACTCTTTCAAAATCTATTTGCATGTCAACAGTAGTCCCATCAGGTGAAGTATATTCAAAAATGCAGTTTATTTGACTTGAATCACCAACTTTATTGGCAGTAGCTCGTCCTGACCCTATGTACGTTACAGCTGGGATTATTTCGTTTCCGTTATCTTGCAGTTTGCATAACAAAGACAAAAGATTTTCAGCATTATCGCGTGGAATCATTATATCGATATCGCCTAATGTAGGCTTGAGTTCACAAAGTTCATTGTTACAGACTTCATTATCGTGAATCCACGAAGAAGAGCCGCTGTATATATCAGGTGTGGCTTTGTATCCGCCTGGCCATAATTCAGCATTAAACATACTAGTGTATTCACTGTTCAAAGCTATAAACAGTTTATTTAAAATGCTTTCGAGGTTTCCTACGCCCATTTTTTTAATTGGTATGCGCTGTGCTCTTCTTACCTCTTCGTCACCGCCATCAAGCTGTCTTAGTATTGCCTCTCCTGATCCACATTTAGTTGCAACAACATTGCCCCCTTCTGATAGTACATTTCGAATAAAAACTCTCAATATATTTTTACTTAACATTTAGTCACTCTTTTTACTTTTCATACCATTAAATATGCTTTTGTTTTTTATTTTATTGTCTATAACTTTACAAAGTATTCTAAGTTGTGAGCAGGCATTTGTATTACAACATTTTTTAGTAGTATATCGACAGTAGAGGCCCAGCTTATTGACTTGTCATAGTTTATTTTTATTAATGTTGCAACGTCATATGCTTCTTCATTCGCATTTCTTGCAATTGTGAAAATATCAGACTCCTTAAAACTTGTACCCTCTGATGTTACTATCTCTTTCTTGTTTAAAGTACGTAAACAGTTTACGCTTTTTAATAGTTTTTTGTTTTGTACAGAGTTAAGTTCGTCAGTGAAGTCTTTACATAGCCCAGTGAAAAAATCTCCTCCCTTGTAGTGAGAGTCGCCATGTAGAAAATCATGATACTGATCTATGATTGCGTTATCAATAAAAATATGATTGTAGTTGTTGTTTAATATTCGGCTTTGGTCTTTCCACGCAAGCAAAGACATGATATTAAGATAATTGTGTGAATAGTTGTGTGAATAAACTACTTTATCTTTAATCCCTAGCTGCCTTGTGAGTGACTCAAACTCTCTAACTAGTCTTTGCTTGTCTTGTGTGTTAAATACAACTATTAAAGAAGATTCATCGTTGTATACGTAGTTATAAAGAGAAGTCAATGAATTATGAAGCGATCTACCTGCCTGTCTAAATCCGTGGTTATCGTTAAATCTTATTAGCTTGTTACGCAAATATACTTTAGCAAAGTTTAGCTTGTAGTCGTCTACTTCGACTTCGCCGCCAGCTGCATAATCTTTTACTTTTAGTTTTTTTGTAAAATCATCAAATTTCATCTTCTGTCTTTAATTCATCAAGTTCGAATAACTTAAAGTACATATATTTCATTGATTTGTCAAGATCTTCGTAAGTTACAAACTCATCTGCTTCAGATTTATCTAAAGTTAGAACATAAGGGCCTGTTTCAATTGGTCTTACTTGCCCAACTCGTTTAATTCCTGTCTTCCAGTCCCTTGTGGGCATGTTTACTATTTTTGTAAATGTTCCATCAGAATTTCTCCTAAAAGTGACTAATACCTCAGTGTGAATTTCAGATCCTGCTATGCGTGCATATTTTTTAGCCAAGTCTAACTCCTTGTTATATAATATTATTATTTATTGTCTTAAATGTTTCAATATATTTATTAAAAGTTTTTTCTTTAACGAGTGATGTAAAACCCATAGTTTCAAAAGCATTTCGAAGTGGATCAGGATATAGTTGAGAAGAGTGAATGTTATAATCTTTTGGTTGAAAGTTCGGTATGTCGACAAATTCAATCAATGAATAGTTTCTTTTAAATATTTCTTCTTTTTCACTGTCTTCTAAGAACTGAGCAAGAGCTCCTTCTTTCATTAGTATTTTTTCTGCAGTCTTCGGGCCTACACGTGGTATGCCTGGGATGTTGTCACTGCTATCACCTGTTAATGANTTCCATGTTAAATAGTGATACGGCGTTTGTTCCAAATACATCTTCTTAATTGGATGGTATAGATTTATAGTTGGTCGTTCATCAAGTAACTGGATGAAGTCTGAGTCGCCAGATATTACTGTGACGTCGTCGCCTCTTTTGTCATGATAGATTGCTAAATTTGCGATGACGTCATCACATTCAAGTTCATCAGCTTTCATTATGCTGAATGGCATCGTTTCACCAATTAATCCTATTATTTCATTTACCTGTCTGTAAAAATCATCGCCGGCGTCTTTGCGCCCACCTTTATAATCTATGCCCGGCACTTCTTGACGATGTGCTGGTGTCCCTTCAAGGACAAGATAGACTTTATCAGGATTTGCAAGCTCAATTATAGGGCGCAATTGCCTGAAGAAATTGTATGTTATTGCGTGTGGTCCTTTTGCGAATCCACTTCTAGCTCTGTGAATTAAATTCATTGTATCAAGGCAAGTTACTCTCATTTTATCATCTCCTTAGTGTTACATGTACACTCTTGATCTAAATAGAGTGCATCGCAATTAGCACAGTCATACCATTTTGATTTATCTTCATTGCTCTTAGTCGGATTATTTTTCTTTAGCGTTGTAATATGATAATCCAAATAAAATCTCGCCTTCTCCAGATCCTCAATTGAGTTGTTGGATTTCTTTTCAGCCCTCGATATGTACTTCAACACATTCCCAAGACAAAAATTTAGATTCCACGCTATGATAACCTTTAGAGCCTCATAGGGGTTTTTTTCTCCACCATAATAATCTGGGTGATTAATGCTTTCTGCTTTCTTCATTGTCTTTTTTATTTCCATGTAAGGTTAAAATTATGATTACAAAAACAAGCGATTATGCACCAATTTTGTGGCATAAAAACATGAATGTAAAAACCTTCATTTCTTGTTTCAGTTTTATTAAAAGTATACGCGATGCGAAGCTTTTTGTTTAACAGGTATAAAAAGTTGTGCCGGGATTCATGTCGTTTGATTGAAGACAGGTGAACGCAGGCTCAAATTCATAATTAAATTTATAGAAATTATTATCCAAAACGCACTACCCACTCGTCAAAAGACATTGATATTGGTGGCGTATACAGTTGGATTGAAAAACTGTGGCAGGGTCCAGGCTTTTGCCTAATGCGATCCAACGCTCTTTGCGCATCTTCTTTCGTGTTGAATATAATTTCAGCGTCGTGCTCATCGCCCGATACAGATGTCATTGAAAATGTTAGTGTATATTTCATTCTACAATTTTCCTATTTCAATAAAAAAATTCTTTGCCCTTTGAAATGATTCACGATCGAATCTAATATCTTCATCAAATTCCCAGCAAGTATGCTGTCCTTCTGTGTTTAGATTCCAGCAAAACCAACGATCATCTAAGACAATAAGTCTGCGGCGTGCATGTGCTGTAATTTTGTCACTAAAAATAAATCCTTCAGCAACTAGCTTGGTAAATTCATTTTCGTCAACCGGGCGATGACCTGCTTTAGTCGCTTCATATTCGATGTAATACTTCATTCTTCGTTCTCCTTGTATCTGCTAGGTATCACTTCCCGAAAGAGTTTATTCTTTGAGGACATCAACAGATTCATTTCAGAAACTATTTCTGGATAAGAGTTTTTTAGA
>JGI20160J14292_10000969_pt1 | contig 24445 bp, 28 predicted proteins | sample COG_10_FD_14292 | JGI IMG/M metagenome (IMG submission 14292) | reverse complement strand
CCCGACGGCGATTTCCAACCGCGAATGCGAGTTACAGACTGTCTGTACCTCCGACGAGTACGAAGTCTCAGCACCTGAGGACACCGACGGCGACCACGACCTCGACAAAGACCGCGAATGCGAGTTACAGACTGTCTGTACCTCCGACGAGTACGAAACAGCAGTCCCAACGACGACTTCCAACCGCGAATGCACTGACATCGACGACTGTGCCGCCAACGAGTACGAAACAGTAGGCCCAACGACGACTTCCAACCGCGAATGCGAGTTACAGACTGTCTGTACCTCCGACGAGTACGAAGTCTCTGAACCTTTGGACACTGACGGCGACAGCGACCTCGACAAAGACCGCGTATGCACTGACCTGGAGACCTGCGACTACCCATCCACGCAGTACGAAGTCTCAGCACCTGAGGACACCGACGCCGACGGCACGTTTGAGGTAAACCGCGTATGCGGTGACATCACGTTAAGTTGTCCTACTGGAGAATTCATTTTTCCCAGTGGACAAGCATCGGACAACAGTGAGTGTCAAACATGTCCTATTCTTGACGCAAATATTCAGCAAAACACGGGATGTGAAGATATTTGTGGTAACCCTTTCGACATCAGGTGCGAATTGACTTCAGGAAGTTCATTGAACACGGTCAATGACAACAATAATGTGTTTGACAACGCCGGTGATTTTGTATTTGACCTTTTCAAGTGTGTATTGGGATATTACGTTGATGGTCAATCATGCACACTGTGTCCGGCCGTCGCTGGTGAGGGAGACAAATTTAGAATATGTACGAATGCTGACGACTCAGCAATCGCAGTATGTGCTCCTGATTTCAATGACCCCAGTCACCCAGTGTTCAAATATGTTGTCCCCGACTCTGACCAAGATAACGGATACAGATGTGAAGCCATATCTGAATGTACAGGGGAGCAATACATTATTAAAAGTCCGATCCACGACGGTCGTATAGCTAACACTTATAACCGCGAGTGTGCTCTTGTCACTCAATGTGCCGCCAACGAGTACGAAACAGTTGCACCTGTTATTGCTAGCAGCCCCGAATATAATACCGAAGATACCAACCGCGAATGCACTGACATCGACGACTGTGCCGCCAACGAGTACGAAACAGTAGGCCCGACGACGACTTCCAACCGCGAATGCGAGTTACAGACTGTCTGTACCTCCGACGAGTACGAAGTCTCTGAACCTGAGGACACCGACGCCGACGGCGACCTCGACAAAGACCGCGAATGCACTGGCATCGTCGACTGTGCCGCCAACGAGTATGAATTGGCCGCACCCACGGCAAACTCACAGCGCGTATGCAAGAGATGTGACGCGACCGGTGACCAGTACGGTGTCCCGCAGCACAGTAAAGCGCTTGTGCTCACATGCACGAAAGATGGCTCAAGTGATGATGCCGTGGTATCCACGTGCAAAAATGGATTTAAACCGAGCGGCAACAAGTGTGTGTTTAACATAGACGCGACCGTACACACTTCGGCGCGAGCTGATGGCTGCACATTCTATGCTGTCGATAAACTGTTTGCTTTTGAATACACTTACAACTCCGACGTAACCCCCGCCTTTGCACTAAACGACATCGATATAGCTGTCTGGCGCAATACTGTCCTATTTTTGGGTAGAACCACCGTGGACTTTACATTGACTTATTACGAAGAGGTCAAAGACCACGTTACGTATTATGCCGACGACAGCACGGCGCTGACCACAGGCTCTTTCGAAAATATTGCAGCTTACTGTTACATCAAACCCGACGTGGGCATTAATGATGTCAACGTACAGGGAGAAGCAGAATACAAAGCATTGAAATTTGACGCCAATGGAGAGGTAGATGAAAATGGCGCAAGAGGGTGTCAAGCAACCGATAAAATACGCTACATTGTCCCATTTAGCTATGTGACCGACGGGGGTGCGTCTGCTTGGAACACCGTGGCCAAACACTTTCTTGATGACGACGATAATCCAGTCGCCTACGTCTTGCGGGATACAGACTCTGTCGGTGCTCAAACGTACGTAGGTGTGGCCTCCAAATGTGGCTCAGACCACGGAGACGCCAAAAACGCCGCCAACAACCCCATCCACGATATATATGCATGGGGAACTCTTTCTGGTACGCTCGCCGAAAGCAACAGAATGAGCATATCGATGGACTTTAACGACGGTCGTGATACCTCCGCAACCGGCTCATATGGCGTTGACGTTTTAGGTGTAATAACAGCCGTGTCGTTTGAAATCACAGGCGATATCTCAGCTCACGATTTGCTGTATGTACTCGGTGAGAAGAGCGCGCACGCTGATAATACCGATGCGTCATTGTCCAATTCCGTTGAATTTACCGGCGAGATTACCCTGCCTCTGCTGTCATTGCCACTTTCTGGAAACGTCGTGGCCGGCGGTTCGGCCAAGACAACGTGCACAGCCAACATTATCGTGACAAGTAGAGAAAGCGAGTACAAATGTTTTGCAGACACAGACACTCCGGGAGAATGTCAAGTGAAACTTGAGGTTGACTGTCAAACCCGCGAGGTCGTTGCAATGTATATCCGCGACACCCGTACATGCGACTCCAGTACAAATCCTGTTGGTTGTGCTGGCGAAACACCGTTGACCGTGCCAGTGGACGGCATCACTCATACTATCAACGTCGACACGGCCATCGTCGATGCGGTGCGCATGGGCAACACTCGTGCATACCCCCATAACGACCAAGCGCTGTCCGACCCAGGCAATGCCGATTCATTGGATGAGTTTGAAGATTTTACTGATTTTACCTGTATCACCGCGGCTTGTGATACGGACGCATTCATCCTCTTAGATACCAACAGCGGCACACACAACGGTGAATGTATGTGGAAAACCGACACGGGTAGCCCCGTGTCTATTGCGCAAACCAACGGTAACACGACTTGGTCCGGAGAGTGCACCAATTCGGACAGTACTCCGGGTTCAATTGTGAATACCAACATCATCACACCGAGTGAGACATTCGTGCAGTTCTACGTGTACGGTATCGCGACATTCGACAACATTGTACTAGGTACAATAAATAATCTTATCACTACGGGTCGCCGTCTCGGCGCACCTCAAGAATCGGGCGAGGTAACCAGTAAAACGATTATGCTCATCGCACCCAGGAGCGTAATTCAACATTAAATCCACAAAAATCGCTAAATAAATATACTTAAATAAACAAATTAAACAAATAAATTATGTGGTTCATTATACTCATTCTACCATGTGCAGTGTCGACTGTTGTAGAGACGTACGTGACTTCTTTTGGATGTCCTGGCTGTGACCAATGGGTCTCTATGATTGAGGAGCAAAAAGCGGATTTCCCGAACATTACGTTTGAAACGGTGGAATTTAACTTGTCGTTGTCGGAACAAGTGTCGTTACCGTATACAAAATTCGTCGACAAGGTTTACCCGTACCCGCTCACTTCCGACTATTTGCATCGGTGGCTGTCTGACATTTCCCATGGGCGCTCTTTCGACCTTGTACATAATGTCTCAGTCCATGACCATTGGTACAGCGGGTTTAAATATTGGGTGCACGTATTGTCTAACGACTACCCCAATTTAGAGTACCACGCCAAGAGACTGCCGTCGATTGGGTTTGCTTGGACTCGCATGGAGAATCACACATTTGATAATTCGGTGGTGTATAAGGATTATACTGGGAGTATATTTGTTCGGAATGACGTGACGTACATTAAAGACGTGCTGCAGCGCCTGCTTCCGCCCTTGATTCCGTTCGACGAGGCGGAATCCCGCACCGGGCGCCAAATATTGCAGTATTTCGACGACAGCATTTATGTTGTCGCGCCCAGCGTGCCGGCGTACAACTTGCCGAACGTGGCCTTCGTTCACATGACTGGCGAAGAAGACCATGCGGTGCGTTATAACATGACGGCACCATCGGCATGGTTGTGGAAACGCAACGTCGAATTCATGCTTCCGAGTGTGGATGTGGAATCCGTCTATCGGTGGTACTACGGCATTGAATACGGGTCGGAGCCTCCGTTTCAACGTTTCTCTCTCGCCAATGAGGGCGATTTGAGCGGGGACGATGTCTGGGACTGGGTCCGCGCCCGCGAGCATGCGTTTATTTTTGAATATGCGTCCGACGAGACCCTGTCATCTTGCCACTCGTCACTGTCGGACATGACCTACGACGTTGGGCAGATGGATATGCGCACAAATGACCACGAGAGCTTTCCCAAGTGGAGTAGACCAGGCATGATACATTATTACCGTTCGGGGTCTTACGTCGGCACGCGCAGTTGTGCCGACGCGCATACTTTTTTACCAAAAGAAGAACTCTAAAATATGGAGCAGGCACTAAAAAAAAACTCGGGTTCTTAATAGTGTCAACTAAACAACAATTTTGATATATAAATACATATCGTTTTTTTGTTATATGTCTGAAGGTGTAGTCACTGCTGTCTCTTATTTGAGTACATTTATTGGACTGGGTTCAACCTTTGCCTATTTGGCCACATTTTATTTGACACCGTACAATCAATTGTATTTGCCAAGCGAGTCTGGTTCTGACGACACTGATGTGTCGTATACGTTGGCCATTGTTGAGTGTGTCATTTCCGGTTGTACTTTTATTGTGGGAGTGTTAGCATTTGCTGCTGCCAAATCACCGCCTCGTCGAGTTGTATTGGTTGCCATGTTGTTTTTTATCGTGTCTACTGTTCTCGAAGGTACTTTTAGTACTATTCGCGCTTGGAATCTTGGATTAGTTGGCACGGACATGGAGCGCACCTGTTCCGACATTGGTGTTTTTACTGGATGTCCAACTACTCGGTATGCTTTGAGCCCCCGTGAGATTTTGTACACCTCGCCTAATGGAGGTGATTGTCAGTTTTGGTTTTGGGACGAGATGCGACCACGGTGGCAGTCAAATTCGTGCGGTTCCGGTGGACTTGGCAATCCAATATGTGACAATGATATCGAAACCTATATGGATTGGTCATCTCCTGGTTCGTATGGTTGGAGAGACGATCCAAAAGCAATCAAAGAATTGTTGGAAGGCAGTGGTTCTCTGACCACTATTGACAAGGTGCACAATATGGCCGAGCTGATGATAATTCAAGCTAATGACACTAGCATTACTACAAAATTGACANCGTACAGCCCTCGTTGGCTTACTGTTGGTACTGGGGCTGTAATTCNGTGTGTAATTCTCATCGTTATCTAATCAATCGTTTGTGGTTGATGGTGTCCATTTCGTTGACAGTATTGCATTTGGTGAATACGTTAATGGCAGCAGCGGTTTGGCGTCGGAAGCAAGTGAAGTCAGAAGCTGTAGTCGAGTTTGTGGATACTCTGGAAGCACAGCAGCCCATGGTACCTGTAATTGGTCGTCGAAGGAGACGTAATTTTCCATCCAAAAATCCGTCCTTACTACAGTTCTGATGTATAAAGTAGCTAACCGTGTCGGAAAACAATGTCCGCCAAATCTCGCACAGTCCCAAACAAATGTTTTAAGACTCGTATTGATATTGAGGGTCGTGCTTATAGAGCGTTGTCATTTTTCCACGAACATCCTTCAGCGTTGTCTGAAGAGAACTGGTCGTTATTTCAGCACGAATCTGGTTCTGTAATTGTGGACAAATTGACGCTCTCTATGATGGCGGAGTGTCAATCTGAGTTTATGATACATGACGTCGACAAAGAGGCGAAGGAGCCGACGATAATGGCAGTGAGACTAACAACAAATAACCAGTATAAAGCTTTGGATTCCAACTAAAAAAATATGACGCTGACATTAAAAGAATCTTGCCGACTGTACGAACAAAATTGTCGGCGTCGTCAGAATGTTCCAAGTTTTGAAGAATTTAATGTTTCTCATTCTGCCTGTTTGCCCCACAACGTTGACGTATTCGCCGTGTTCAAACAGAATATTGAGCTTGCGTACAAAGCTGAAGGCGTTCCAGTGACACGTCGTTTACCAAGTCTGTTCAAGCGTCTAAGTACGTCCAAGCTTCAGAAGTCGGCTCTACTACCCCCTTCTGTACAAATGTCTGTGTCTCCAGCACCAGCATCGGTTGTTCCGCCTTTGAATAGGTCTATGAAGATGAAGATTCGCGCTCCATCGGCTCCATCGGCTCCATCGGCGGACTGGACGTTGGAAGAGTACCGCCAGCTGGTTTTGAATTCTGGAGACAGCAAAATTAAAGAAAGCAAGGGTTTGATGGTGCATTTGATGCCGTCAACAAAAATTAAGGAAAGGTTGTTGGCATCGTATGCGTGCAAATTGACGAAGAGTACTTGGAAAGCGTTGATAGGTAAGCAGGGGGATAGATTGACAATGCGTGACGATTCCGAGCTAAAATTGTCGTCCGTTTCACTGAACAAATCAGACGTGGCGTTGTTTGTGAAAAGTTACAAGAATCAGACTCAGGGGCCTTTTTTTATTCGTATTTCTTGACTATATAAAAGTGGTAAAATATATAATAATGGAAGTTTTTGAAACTACTTTAATTAATTTGCGTGTACTACAATCGTTGGAATGTCACAATCGTCTGGACACTACTGAACGGTTGTTTAAAATCCATACAGTTGCACAATGGGTGCCTGTGTTTTTCAAACGGTGGTGGCAGTCTCAAACCCGTCAAACTGACATTTCACGCATCCAGTCGTTGTATGTAGAAGCAATGAAATACATTGAGAGCAATACAGACGAATCAGTGCGAATGCGTCAGTACGTGTCCGATTCAAAACGTGGCCTGAAGAATTTCCAGACTACTTATGACAGTGACAAAACCATGGTTGCGTTAATTGATGTGATATTGGACAGTGTCAACCGACTGGTCCCAGTAGTTGAGGACTGAAACATTCCGTCATGACTTTGACGATATTTTGAATGTTGTCTTGTGGTAATTTGGAGTGAAGCATGTCTACAATGGTTTTTTGTATACTTTGTTGTGAGTTTAGTCGTTGTGTGACGTAATCTTTGACCGCGTTTGTTTTGAGTATGAACAGCAGCATTTCCACCGAGTGTACCTGACAGGCAGCAAACACGAGCTCTGCTTTTTTCCCGACCCATTTGATAGAACGTAGACTGTTGGTATAGGAGGAATAAATGGGTCCGGTCAATACCCACCGACCGTTGGTTAGTGCATTTAAAATTTTGTGGCAGGCAATCACATCGTACTTTGCTCTGTGTGCATTGCAAATGGGTTGTTGAAAAAAATGTTGATGTAATCCTCGCAAAGAAAAGTTACCAGATGGCGAAGTTACGTTTTCTCTGCAAAAATGTAACGAATCGAAAAAAAACCAATGTAATGGGAGTAAGAGTTGGTGTCGTTTTGATTCTAGCTCCATAATAGGTTTGTCTGCCTTAAAAGTATTGTGTGAGACAAAGACTGGTATTTTGTCAGTTTGGCACGAGACCCATTGAATCAGCTCTGTGAGTACAATTTTCCATGTCTGTGCTTTTTGTGCTGTTAAAAATGTCCGCGTGAGCTGTGGCAATTCCGGTATGGGTGGTTTTGCAAAGACTTTCAATGTTGGGTCAGGGTCTACTACTTTGGTAAACCAGTTGCCTGTGGCTGTTGCCAAGACACTAATTTCCCAGATACGACAACTGTGTAAATTGCCTATCTGACCAATAAACTCGAGGTCAAAAATAAAAAAGTCAGTTTTGCCTTGTAAATGTTCAAGACGACTCATTGTGTACAATAACAATACTACTTATACTTTATTTGACAATTATGTCACAACAATGTGACTTCGCATACCAAGCGATTCTGTTTTACAGAGCCTCTCACCCTGTCTTTTCCACTTTTTAAAGGATGTACAGACAGTGGTCAGTCTGTTGTCAGTCAGTGTATAGCAAGCTACCCATTCTGTGTCTGTGTCAAAACCTACGTACCATTTTCCAGTTTCCACATCTTGATAGACTTTTTGTAGTGGAGTGTCGCAACAGGGACAGGACAATTTCAATGACTTGTCAGACCATTGGTTACGCAGACATTGAATGTGAAAAGAATGGTGACAACAGGTTGTCACTGTCACTGCTTCGGAAGAACACAAGTCACATTTTTTCATTTCTATCCTGTAGTACTCAAATTTATACGATTGTGTAAAGAATATGTGTCTTTAAAACGAATCCAAAAAAGTAATCAATAAAAATGCGACGATTGCAACAATTGATTCAATCTCGACTTGTGTTTGCAGAGGACATCTTATACTTTACCTTTAAAAAGAATACATTTTTTGGTAATATAACGCAGGGAGGACTTATCTGGAAATGTCGTTGGCAAAAACCGGGAGCTGCTCCCATTCCTGTCTTTCAAAATTCTTCAGTGGTTGACGGGCGACCCTATGTGAGAACTTTTGAGTCACTGACGGATTGGACAGAGACTTGTATACAAGAGTGTTTAGACGAGTATCACACACGCTATTCTTCTTGGAAACGAGTGCGCCACCAGCGCTTGGACCAACCGATGGAAGTACTGTTCAAACATTTCCAGCGCCGCAATATACCACCAACCGCCGAAAATTCTAGTGCTCTACATGAGCATATTGCTGCATTGCAGCACCATCTGGACTTGGCAAATGATTGCATTTCGAATTGGAAGGGATGGTTTACAACCTCGTACCCTGGTACAGTGCTGCCAATTACGGACATAGCAGACTCTGTGGACGCCGCACTTCCGCCTCCTGCAGTGGAAGCACAGCCATTTGTCCTCAATTCTGACTCTGGTCAGTACATGGTGTTGCACCGAGTCAATGAAGTAGCACCGCCAGAGTGTGTGTCCTGGTTGAAGCAGAACGGACCGGATGCCTTCCAAACACTGTTGGGTGCGGTTAAAAAACATGTAGTGTTCCAGCCTACTACAGGTGGACAAGATAATTGGGCTCCAGTGGACAACGACACTGCAAAAAGATTTGTACATGATTTTTTTGGTCCTGTTGGTCCTGCTACAAGTTAAAAGTTAAGAGTTTAAGTTATGTGTTTTTCGTCTCATTTTAGCTCTGTAATCGGAACTCGACCCCGAAGTATCTTCTGTATCAATAAAATGTTGAACTATACCAAAAAATAATTGTGACCATGTTTTTGAAATTTCTTCACGGCATTTTGCTCCTGTAATAACTACTTTACCACTTCTAAAAATAAGAAAAACCAACTTTGGTGCTGTAGTGCGAAAGACTAACCCTGGGAATAGGTCTGGTTCATAGGAGACATAGGGCCCGTACGCTTTGGATAGTTCCACTAGTTTTAACGCATGTGGAATTTCAGCAGAGGCAACAATGTTTTGTATTTTAAAGTCTCTGAATGACACAGGTATGCCATGTTTCTGCATAATGCGGACATATTTCCGCCCTGCAAATCTGGATTCGATTTCTGTTTTGGCTCCGGTACAGACCATGTTTCCAGAGGCAAAGGCCAGCGCTGTAGTTCGTGGACTTCTAATTCTTAGCGATGCTGCAGCAAATTTGTGCGGATTGTATTCAACAAATGGTTTTTCCAATGCAATGGCACGCAAATCAATATAGTCGACACCGAGATTGAAGGTTGCCACCACATTTTGCAATTCAAATTCAGGCAATGGTATTGAAGTCTGGGTCAATGTCAGTGTGGTAGGGTCAATCGACTTTTTCTTTTTTTTCTTGGGAGCTTTGGGCATTCTGAAAAATCTGTTACTGTTGGTAACAGAGATCGCTATGGCTTTATATTGACAAGAAACAAATCCCAAAAAAAAAACAAATCCAAAAAAAAAATAAGTAAGGAGTATATTATTTTTGGCTGACTATGAGTATTAATATTACTCAACAATGTACTCTTTACCAAATTACTCAATGCTCAACTTTCGCAGTCAATCTGCAGCCAAATTTACCTCTACTCAGCGTCAGAGTAAAGTGACTGGAAAACAGGAAACCTTTTACGATATTCAAAACGATGCGGGATATACCTTCAAGATGGTGACGCCTCCTTGTAATTCATTGTTTCCACATTTGGGCGAAGGCGGAAACTTTGGTGGTAAATTTTCTCAAACAAAGGAAACATCCAACATTGTCACTAATTTATTGTTGGATGGTGTTGATACTCAGTTCAAATCAGAACGTGTCGATTACTTTGCCTTTTTGGAAAATTTGAATGAAAATGTCTTGGAACAAATGTATCAGCAAGATGCTGGCGGTGTTGCCACTGCTAGTCGTGCAAAAGCCCAAAAACGCTATGGTGCCAAGAAAACAGCGGATGAAGTGGAAGCCATGTCATTGAAATCTTTCAAAAGCAAAGCGATGACACCACTCAAGAATCGTGATGGCGAAGTACAGCAAGTCATCAAATGTAGAGCTTTTAACAAAGATTTGTCACCACGTGATGTGCGCTTTGTCCAAGCAGCTGGTGGTCAATACGAACAAATGGCGGAGAAGCCAGAAATTCGCAATGGTGCGCTGTTGTCTGTTCCCTTTATGGTGCGTCCCTTCATTATGTCCAAGGACAAGTATGGTCTTACCTATACTATGATTCCTGACATTGTTGTCTATTCCACTGGCAATGGTCGTCCGTCAGCTACTATGGAATCTATTGAAACAGTGGGTCGTCCGTACAGTTTCAATATCAGTGAGTCTAAAGATGGTAAAACGTACATGAACATCAATGATATGGACTCGTGTTCATATGAAATCCGTCCGCCTTCGGTGGAGGTTATCTTTTCTGATTTGACTGGCGATGGGACCATGGGTCGTATTGCAGGTGTCACTGAAACAAATGCAAAATATACAGCTCTCTGCAAAGAATCACCCGAGTCTGGTGCGTTCTTTGATTTTATGAGTAAACTACAAAATGACGTTATTGACTTTGCCCTCAGCAACGACAAATTGTTGACAAAATTGAAAGCCGATTCCAAGGAGGAGGCAGAAGAAATGTCGACTGAGACTGGTGAAACATATGAATCTTGTTTTCGTACTGTCATCCTCGATGCTTTCAATGGTGCAGTCTACAAACGCGACGAAGACGACTATCGTCAGTTGCGTATGAGCCAAAATGTCTTTAGCCGTAACGGTACGAAAAATATTCTACCGGTACAGGATGTTGATGGTAAAACGCTCGAAATTGTCTCTGTGCAGCGCGGTGCGATGATTGCGCCCGTACTGAGACCTTCTATCTATTTCATGGCTGACGGTAAATTCGGTGTCAAAATGAGCATTTCGCTGACCCATGGATACCGTCTTGTTTCTAACCCAGAATCAACCGAAGGTACCACTGGCGTTTTGTATGCGTTGGACACTGACGCCCGCCCTGCGAAACGTGCCAGACTTTCGGAATAAAGTAGAAACATTAGCCTGCGGAAAAATTAAAGTACTGAAGCAGGCTGTTATAAACATAAAGTAGAAACATTAGCCTGTGGAAAAATTAAAGTACTGAAGCAGGCTGTTATAAACATAAAGTAGAAACATTAGCCTGCGGAAAAATTAAAGTACTGAAGCAGGCTGTTATAAACATAAAGTAGAAACATTAGCCTGCGGAAAATAAATTAAAGTACTTTTTTCATTATAAACATAAACTGTATCCCTATAACAACAGCAGTGGTTCCAGAGGCAATGAGCAGACAAACAACTATTGTTCTGTCTCTCATCAATAAGCAGGTCGAAATAAATGCCAACGATGGCCACAGTTGATAGGCAAGCATGTAGACATGTTGCGACGTAATTTCAGTGCCAATGGACGTGAGTGTTGATTGTGCCAACAGACAAACAGATACGAAGGGTATGTTTGAAATAATACTTGCAATCAATTGCTGGTCATTGTTGACCAATTCGGAAATACCAAAGACAACTCCAACCACAACAACATTTGCTATCAGGACATAGAGCCATGTTATCTTGATAGCATTCGATTTCAAATGATGGTGCATATCTTGAATATTTGCGAAATTGAGGAAAGCACTACCTATACCAATGACTCCTAGTGTCAACTCATTTTTGAGAGACCACAGACTGACAAAGGCACCGACCATTACAAATAGAGCAACAAGCCAAACTATTGACCACATTGGGTGCGATGCAAAACGTGGTTGACGACCTTTGGAAGTGACGATTCCAATTCTGAAAACAACCAGAAACACGACAGGTATGATATGACTGGCAATGTTGGTCAGTAAGGGTAGTACCAACTGCTCTTTGGGTAGAGACAAGAGTGAAAGACACACGATGATGGTTCTACCAGGTATCCAGGTGAACATGATTCCAGCTGCTCCCGTCAAATAAATTGCAAGTAGTAACAGATTAGTGGCTACTAAACTACCAATAATGGACATCCACATCTGAGTATAAATAATCCTAGTTTATAGTGTATTATGTTGTCTTCAGATAATATGTCGGGTCGAATTGAAACTCTTGAACAAGGAGTTGCAAACCTTGACAGCAAAGTATCACAACTTGACGACAAAGTTGCACATGTCATTCAAATGAATTCAGAAATGATGATTCAATCAAATGAAAATTTTCGGACTATTCATCATACGCTCGAGTCCAATCGCGAAGAATTGAAAAAATCTATTCGGAAAATACGAAGCCAATATACTTCACGCTTTCAGCTCTATTTGTTTGGCTCCATATTGGCTGTATGGACACTGTTTGTGGCCTATGTTCTATGGTCTTAGTTGCCAGTCCACTTTTGATGGGCGTGATGTCAGTACTGGATATGCTTGTGCCACATACACCATATATTCTGCCACACCGCAGGCATTGTGCCCCCTTTCTAAATACAGATATCCCTCATCCCCCCAGTTGTCGCCCCATGAATTTTTGATAATCCATGCAGTGTCCGTGTAGCCGACAATAGTGACTGCATGGTCAATGTCATGTGTACACATGGTATGTCGAAAGACACCACCTTTGTAGTTGTCCCATTCAGACGAATCGACACCCACCGCTACTGGCCCGTAGGCATGTAGAATAAATTCCAGTTCCTCTTCTGCCGTGGCTATAATATCATGTTCCAATACTTTCCATTTTCCTACACGGACATGAGACAATAGATGAGTATCTGGACAGGTTGCATCAGTGGCTGTATATGGTCTTTCAAAATCTAATTGTATAGCATAATCTGTGCCATATTGAAAGATATATTCCATCAATCCGCCATCGCAACCATCGTTTGGTCCTTCAGTGGTTGACGTACAGTCTAACACGTGCTGAACCGATAACGATTTGGGATTCCCGTGTTTTTTGGACCAATATTCCAACACGGTAGTGGCAGCAAAAGCAAAGCAGCCGCCGCAGTCGCCTTGGTTTTTCACTGAAGTCACATAGGAGATACCGTCCACATTTCTCCAATCAATAGGTGGCAAGTGCGATGAAGCCATATATTGCACATGTTTTTGAGAATGTGGTCTTGACACCGGTCGACTCTTTAACATATTGTTGCGTTTCAATTCATGTTTGAAACGGTCTGAGCGAGAAGTGTGGCCGAATTGAACTCCGTTTATTGTCGAACTTGTGACTGCGGAAATGCGTTTGGCTCGAAGATTGAGTTCTGTATGGTTCGAGTATATTTTCCCAAATGTATCCATGTAATTACACACAGTAGAATGGTGTTCTGTCTTGTGACAATCTTGGAAATCAACTGCCCCTGATTTTGAAAATAACAAGAACAATAATATATAAGACATAATCATTTTTATAGTTCTGGCTACTATTATATACTAAAATGTCACGATGTCCTCTCGGAATGTCGCACATGTACGGCCCACATAACATGTCTGATTTCTTTAGTGGAGATAATCGTCATGGCACTGCTCTGTCGACTGAAGTGTTGCCTGCACCTGCTTGGTTGGTCGCAGACTGGATGATAATGAGAAAAAATGGTCAACCGTTGACACCACTACAGGCAGCTTTTTGTGACCAACCCACACAGAATCGTGCACTGCTCTGGTTGCGTGATTATCTTCGGTAATTTTGTAATTTTTTCCGCATGTTTTTTTCTCTGAATGAGGACCGCGCATACTTCCTTAACTCTGATAATGACGTACATAATTTTGTGTTTCCAGACACAGTCTGTCTGCATCTGTCAGACTGTGTATAGTATGATATTCTGTAGTAATCGCCAGCGCCACTCGACAAATATTGTCAAATAGTGTATTGCTACAGTTTTGACTTAAAACGACTGCCATTTCTTGAAAGTGTTGATTAATTTGTCGCAACTTATTGCTGTGAATTTGTGTCGGTGGTGTTAGAGCAAAGCCCAGTTCAATAAGTTGCATTTTCAATTGTTCTGTGTGTTGCTCCAGTTGGTCAATCATTGCCGAATCCAATATATATAAACACACCTATATTTATAGTCCTATCTTTTATACAATGTCGTTATTTAAGACGTATTCTCCTAAAGTGTTGTGGACAACGACTTTACAGTTAACAAATGCAATTTTTCGAAATCCGCCTCGTCTCCAGGTGGAACCCAGTAGTTATTTTAAATCGGTGATTCAGGCTCATACCTACATCCGTCATGATTTGTCTGGTACTTTTGATGACACCAAAGTTCCAGACAAAAAAGCGGAGACAACTGTTGAAAATATCCATGACTCGTTACAAGGATTGGAACAGCTGTTGTTTGGCGAGATGTCGGCTTTTGACACGAGTTTAGAGGGTTGTTGTTTGTACACGTCCTATTTAGAGCAATCGTTGAATAAACACGACAAGCGCTGCGTTTTATTGTAGGAAAAAATGTCGACCATAGTGGTGTAAAAATTGTATGATTGTACTGAGAGCTTGTTGTTTGTCTGGATTTGCTTCAATCTCTGCGATGGTGTTGGTATTGTCAAATGGATTGGGTAGTGTAGCGTTCAGGTTTTGTTCGTTGTCGGACAATTGTTTGCGAATATACAGCATAATTCGAAAGGCATCGATACCGTTGTCAGCAAAGGTGTCTGTATTGTTGGACATGATATGTGTAACCCATCCTGTGTAGGGTGCGGTGGAAACGTCTGGTGCTGTGGTTTCTGCTTCGACTTTCATTTTTTTCACATTTCCTCTTGTCCGCCGGTGTGTCAGGCTGCCTCTTTTGGACCTTTTTTGCGCCACGAAATCATCTGGTATAAACGGCAACACAACCGAAGTGTTTTCTGTCAGTCTGACTGTGATTCTGTTGTTTTGTGGGATGCTGTGAATATTGATGTTGTGAAAACAATGGCTGTATAGTCGTTTTGGTAGTGGTGCAAAGATGTTATTATTACCGAGTACTTTGTGAAAAAAGGTGTTTGTTTCCGGTATGTGTGTTATGAACACATGTGCAGCTGTAATTTCTGACCGGAGGTCACGAGATTTTGTACTGCATTGAAGTTTCATTCCAGGATAGACAATCCGTTCGTTGATATTGTCCTGACGAGGTACTTTTTTGTTGTACCATCGGCTGAAGCTTTGCTGTGATAACGGCGGTAGCGTGAATTCCATATGTATAAAAAAATGTATTGTTTATAAGTTTGGAGGTTGCTCTTAAATTGGATTTTTTTGCACATTTATTTGACATATGATTTTTTTTTTCGATTCTGAAAAATAGGAATATAAAAGAATGGAGCATTTAACCCATATGGAACCACTTGCAAAATGGGGTCATAATTCTCATTCAAAACCCACAGAACATACACAAGTAAAAAGTATAAAGGACTATGTTGTGTATGAAATCCCTCGTTCTATGTTCCGCCAGGCTGCGTCGATGTTTTCTGATGTCCGTCACGCGGACCAGCAAGCTCGTTATGACGAAATAACGCTGCAATTTTTTTTGCAGATGTTGTACATGTCAGCAACGTTAGAAGGAGATATGGTTCCCGGTGATATTTTTCCGTATATGAAAGTATGGCTGGAATGGGTACCTTGTTCGACTCGTTCGTACGATGCGGTCTCCTATCGAATTCATGCAGTGTCGTTCTCTGACTCTGTGCGCTTTGGTACCTCTCTGTCTAAGATGTTGAATGAGTCGTCTGGATTACATGCAGAATCTTCAAAACGCAAAATGAATTCGCGTAAAGCTGACCCTTTAAAAGGGTTGTACCCCTACCAGAAATGGATGCGTGTTTCTGGCAAGGAAATGTATATTCGAACTATTTGTGATGGGTATCACAAGACGCAAGATTTTACATCGCAAATCAATGATATCTTGAAACCATCAAATAAGTTGGATGTGGACGGTCCTGAAGGCAATCCTGCCAATCCAACCAAGGTGTTTACGATTGACCGCGCACTCAAGTACACACCTCAAACTGCCGACAAGCGTTTTTTGGTGCGAGAACATTACACAGGCTCTTCAATTGACGGTGAGCCTGTGCGTTCACTCCGATTTCCATCGTCAGAGCACGTCATGCTGTTGACACCAGCGCAACTAGACCCGAAGGTCTTTTGTGGTAAATATTTACCAGACCATCAACATTGGATGGAAAAACATTCAAGACCAAACAAAGAAGGTTGGGACAGTAGTGTTTTGACAGAATATGACATAAGTACCACCGCAGATATCGAACGTGCTCGATTGGAAGGATTGACTGACCGTTCTGCTTTCGCCTCACTTTCGCTGGAGACCAAGGCAAAATATAGGAAAGATTGTTTGCCACACGAGAATACTCCTGAATACGCCGACGTCTATCGCGAGTTTCAAGAGTGGGCGATGGGGGCCATGCAGAAACAATGTCTTGACCCTGATGCTTGCATCTCCGACGTCGTCTCCAAAATGTTATCTTGGCGTGAAAAATATGGACAAGAGGGTTCTATTATTAAACACCGTTTGTCCGACCCAAGTATGTCGGTCTTTGCAAATCGAATTGTTCGTCTGATGGAAGGTTACGAGCAATATTACATGCTGTCAACTGCTCACCGCATGATGTTTTTAATCCATCATGCTCGCTACGATTCGTTTCGTCGTGATTTCGGACTTCATTTCAATTGCTTTCAAGCTGGTGAGAGTGCCTGTTCCAAATCGTTCTGTTTTTTATTGATGGAAAAACAAAGCATTCCTGGTACAATCGAAGTACTGACCTACCAAACAGGCAAAGCGGATGCTGTCGACGGCAATCGTAATGATATTACCACGGTCTGTCACGAAGCACCACCAGGTATGTTTCGAACTGCAAAAAATCCAAATGCGGATTCTACGCAAGAGGCTATGTTCAAAGAAAAATTGACTTCTCAACGGGTCACTGCGAAAATATGGTGCCAAGACGAAGGCACTGGCCGACGCTCTGCTCGTCTGACACAGTCCGAATGTGTGGGGGTTTGGATGGGCGCAACCAACGACCCACCTTCTGAAGTAGAAGAAGCACTAAAGACTCGCTTTTTCTGGGGGAATTTTGAACAACAACAGCGACGGGGACGCGACATTGACGACTGTATGAATGGCGAACGCATGATGTCCAGTGCAGACAAAAATTACAGACGGAAATTGTTTGCTGAAGCAAAGGAAGAACAATTTCGCGTCATGCTAATAGAAAAAGCTATTTGGGCTGGTGTCATTCGCGACGTCAACATATCGGCATACAACATTGTCATGCCACGCCTCAAAAAGAAGATGACCAAGAATTCAATTGTACGACCTGGACCACGTGATTGGGAGCGTGTTAAAATATTTTCCAGATTAATGGCCATTGTTACTGCTATTGAAAGGGTCTGGAATTTACCGGGCGGTGAACACTACGGAATGCCATTTACAGCAGACATGATACCATCAATCGAAGCTCATCTTTGTGTCACTGAAGAAATGGTTATTTTCACATTGTCATTACTCTCAGACCAATTTCGTTCACCTATCGAACACAAAATTCTCAATACAATTTGGACTATGGAAGAAAAATCAAATCCAACCTTTGAATCACCAACAGCCAACAATTCTGCCGTCAACGAAGAACGTTCATGGAATTATCTGAAATTACCCAGGATGCATCTACTGACCAAACAAATCAATTCGCGCATCCCTCTTTCAAAAGGAAGACCCTCTTCCAATAATATTCAAAATTTTATCCAAAACATGTGCAAACACTCAGTCAAATCTCATAAATACAAGCAAGGTGCGACAGCCAACGGTTTCCCAATCGAAGATACTGGCTCCGACAGTCAATTCTATCAATCGTGTGTCTCAACCCAAGACGGTGTCTATATCCATGTCAGTCACCTGCTTGCACATAGAGAAGACAATGCCGACAATATGTTTCAAATTTTAGAGTCAGAGACACATCAACATTCTGCCAGGAAACGCATGCTAACAGCATGTCCGTATACCAGCAATCATTTTCATGTATTCAAAGTCATTGACCGCAGCCCTGATGGTGACGAATTGAAATACGATAACATTTTAGCAAATTCGGCCGCTTCTCGCTGGATTACAGAAACGCCAGACGATGCTGCAGCATCAAGAACACGCGACGGGTACAGAATTAAACACGACATTGATACTCACGTGGCAAATGACTGGAAAGACAAAATTGGGAAACAAACATATACACCCCAGGATATCATGGACAGAATCATGGCAGTAGATACAGAACCGCGTCCAGAGATGACCTACCCTGAAACATTGACAAATAGCATGGTGAAAAAAAATACCATGTCGAAAACTAAACGGATGAGAGAGCCAGATGAACATCAGCCTAACAAAAAAAGCAAAAATGGACTTTAAAAATAACTATAAATATATGGTTATTTGTGACAGCATGCAAAAAAGAGACTGGATTGTACAAATCAACGAATCTGTAAACATGGGGAAATCTTTCCATCATTCTTCCATTGACAGCGACAAAGCACAATTGTTGTTTGCATGTGATACATTTCGTCGTAAAAAACATGATGTTGTCCTCAGTATCGAGCCAACTGTGAATAAAAAGTCGATTTTGCATGTGGTAGTACATCCGTTCAAATGTTGTGGCGATTTCACTGTGCGTCGAGAAGAGACTACAGCCGATATCATTGAACAGGTGACTGACAATATGAACAAAATACGTATCCGCGGCTGTGGCACTGTGATAAATACCGTCCTCGGTTTTACAGATATTGCAGTCAATAGTGGATGGTATATCGAAAAAACAATGATGAATACGTTGACTCAATACGATGGTAGTCATAAACAAAAAAATACAACATTACAGATTGTACTACGTCGAGGTTCACAACCCGACACTATATAAAGAGCATATTTTTATTAAATGTCTACTAAATCTCTCATTGAAAAAAGACTCAATGTCGCCCGTGGTGCTTTTGGTATTACCATTGGCCTCTGTGCTCTTGTCACTATCTCCTTGTTTGGAGCCAACATGGATGCAGCCAATTTCCCCGGTTCCAATATTAAATTGGACATCTGGCCGGCGGGTCCCAAGAAAGGTCAAAACACGGCAGTATTAGATGGCTATCTACTTGAAAACAGAACGTGCTCCAATGTTGTCCATCCAGATAATCTCAAACCACTCGCCCTCTGTATGACAACAGTCAAAGACCAGGAACAAGACAAAATGTGGACATCTGGGTGGGTTTCCGCCATGGAGTGTGACCGCACTGTCGATACAGGTCACTGTGCACCATTCAGTGCTTGGGGTGCATTGTCCATTTTTGGTATGATGACCTTTGGATTTCTTGCCATTCAAACATTGTTGTTCACCGCACACACTGGTGTTGCATTGTCAGACGGTGCTGTTTCGTTGAAAGCAGCCAAAGAGTTGTATGCTGACAAGGCCAAACGCGCAATACTTGTTCTGGTTATTATCTGGGGTATTTTGGGATTTGGGTTATTTGTATTGGCTGCCTTGTCCTGGCAAAGTATGTGTGATAAAATTGACACTGGTCTAGGTCGCATTGTGGATACCAGTGGACCTGATGCACCCCTTGCCGCAAGCCGCCCAGCCTGTTCTACACTGGGATGCGAATCCTCCTTTCTGTACTTTTTCTTGACATATGCCTTGTCAATTGTCTGGTCAACAATTCCATTATTGTTGGTCTGGTTTGGTGTTCTTGATTCAGCATAATAGACTGTGTAGATTATCTCTAAAATTCTTCTTATAATAATTTATTAAAAAGCCATGCTTATTGTAATATTTTTTGACTTTAGACTGATGTGGTTGTGACAGGACAGGATTAACAGTTGTCATCAGCGAAATATTACTGTGATATTTTTCCAAAAATGTGATGCAATTGTCAACACGGAGACAGGATAGAGAACAATGGTTATGGTACCAACAGACACATTTGTCCATATAGGGCAGAATGGATTCTGCCAGACATTTGACAACTGGATGTTGACATGCAATCCATATTGTGGTCTGTTCATCCCATCTATATTTTTGAATTGTCCCTTCTTGTGTTTCGATTTCGACATGTGCAAGTGCGGCATTGGTCAATGCCGGTGTCATTGTACTCAAGATGAATATATGTCGTTCCATTTTTTGTCTGGTCTGCTACCTTTTATACTGTAACAACTAGTGTTTTTTTGATAGATTGGAAATATATTTCATACAGCATTTGTACAGGTATAATACACCATGTCACTTCATGCACCAATAAAATCCACACTGTCTTATAATAGTTGTTGTCAGCCCATCGTTTCCTTGCATTTGCCACTATCAGAAAGACAACGTAGCGCAGACACGAGCGTATCGGTTGAATCTGTGCAGCACCGAGCCAGTGTACAGACCAAGCTGCGCAGACCCACCCAACCAGTCGGTAATCTTGGACAAAATATTCGAGCAGTACAGCGGCTGCAACAATGATATGGTGCAAAATTTGATTGACCCATTCATCTGAAAGTGTTTTCGATAGATGAACAAAAACAACGACTGCGGTGGCGGTGTGGTAGGACTGTTGGGGTTTGACCATGGCACAGATTAATGTTTGGAGAGCCAACACTTGCTCTCTCCAAAACGGTATTAGAAAAAACTGTACCAAAAGTAGAGGCCATCCAATTAAGGATGGAAACATGTAATTAGTTTAATGTTAATTTATAGGAATATCTGCCATTTCTGTTTGGATGTACTTGCAGACAGATGTCAATTTAATGTAGGCCTGTTTTGCAAACAACTGTTCTTTGTATTGACAGCATTTTTCTACAGCATCGTTGTATGTCATACTACCGTTGAGCCACCACCGCTGCTGCTGCATCCATGTTTGTACATTTGTAATCATTTCTTCCGGTAAATGTATGACATACCAGAAATGAAAAACCATATTTTTGTAACGCTTGTCAAATGTAAAGGGAGTCGTGTTGTCAATAACAATGAGAATTCCATCAGCTTCTTTTAATTTTTTCTTGGAAAAAATACAAATACTATTGTCTGGAACCAGATTGTATTGCCGAACACCCCGTGCTCTTGTCATTAGCTCAAATACTTTGGATATGCCCATGTGATTCAATATTGCCCGGCAAAGTTGTTGGCGCATTTTGTGAAAATTTTGGATGGACTCAACCAATAGTGTATTGTTGTCGTTCAACGTACTGTCGATAGTTTGGACATATTCGTTGTCAATTGACGACCGCACAAAAAAACGAAAAACTGGTTCAAACTTTGGAAACTCTTGCATTTTGGGTCAATATTGACAACATATATAGTCATTAAATCCCCATCCACACTCGCGATCGCATTCGCAACCAGTCATAGTGTCAAATAAAATGTACGCTCGAATGACCGAAATTGAAAAGGGTCGCTGTCAATCAGACCATCTGTACGATTGTATTGTTAATTCTGACCCAGCAAGACTGAACCGTATTTGTGCCGAGATTTACAATATTGTCCAAAATCGGTGGAACACGGACACGATGTCACCACGACTGCTAAACATGTTGACGCAAACATTGACTTCTGATGACCGAGTGGCCAAACATGCTCTCATCTTTTTTGCATTGTATCAGGAACCACATTTACACACCTTTTTTATTAACGATTCCCCCACCGTACCACCTGAAAAATTCACATTTTTTGTGGAAAAGGAGCTACCCGGTACTGTCAATAAACTTTTAAGAGGTGCCTTCACATCACTGCGGGCATTCGTGGAAGATACACGCTGGACTTACACCACTCTGTGAAAAAAAATCAATATATAAAAGCGACTCTAATAAAGAATAAGATGTTTTGGTTTGTTTTGTTTACTATTGTTCTCATTTTTGGTATAGTCAGAGAACATCAATATCTCTTTATTTACTATACATTTTGGTCGTTTACCCTTGAGATTGTATACTTTGGACTTTTGTATAGTGGTAAACCCACCAGGTGGCTCTATGGTATTATTCTTGCACCCTCTATTGTTGTGTGTTGTGGTTTTTGGATAGTGATTGCACCTGCCTACTCTTGGGACAGCCCTCTTGCCAATGTTGTACTAACTGTTGTTACACATGGACTCAATATGATTGCAATGTTAATGCAGTCAACAGATAGGATACAGGCCAAAGATGTGTGGAAACCAGTTCTATTTACAAGTGTGTATAATCTTTTTTTAGCAGTGTATGTGGGTAGTGGCGGGCGTTCCATCAGTGGTCAGTTGCCTTATTGGTATGCACAGTATGATAGGCCTATCGGATGGGTATTTGCAGCCTTGTCCGTTATTGCATCGGCCGTTGTACATGTAGGAATGTCTACTTTGTTGTACAAACATACTTCTACATCACATATCGTATAGTGGCAATGGTCAGTCCATCCTCTCGTGGTGTTGTCTGTATTTGAAAAATTCGAACAGGGTCAGCCTGGACTGCAGCACACACCGTCAACGAGTCGTTTTGTGAGGTCACATTCATACCGATTGCTTCAATCTTGTCCTTTATTTCTGAAAGGGTAATGCGAATATTATCTAGGATATAAGGTACAAAGACAGCACGAGTTTCACGCACAAATGTATAGCGTCTAGTCTTGGGTGTGAGCTCGGACCATTCGATGGTGGCACCGGGGTCTGCAGTTTCAAGTGGGTCCGGGTCGTTCGCTATTGTGTCTTCTTTTTGTAGCTGAATCTGTTGAGCTTGTGAAGTTTTGGCAGTGGAAAATTTGGACAGCATTTGACGCACTTGTTCGCGTTGTTCATCAGAGAGCTCAAGCGTTTGTTCTTCTGACATCTGCCAACAATGAGGGGAGTTTAAATAGATTAATTTTGTAAACTGGGATGGGCACCAGTGCACGACTTTTACACGATGCAAGGTGGTAGGCGATATAAAAACAGTTAAATATCTTTAGCTTACTATAAAATGTTCTCTTTGGATTTATATTTTACGTTTTTTTGCAGGTGGTTCATCTTGTTCCAAAACGACCACCAGTGACAACGATTAAGGTTGGATACAAGCCCGTTGTTCATTGTCGAACTGTCAAGAGAGCGGCGGAAATTGTGGAAATGAATAAGGAGGTGATTCGTTCTGGAGATTATGCCAAGGTGAAGATGCGTTTTAGTGTGCCGGTGTTTGTTCTGAAGGGTGATCATTTTGTGTTTCGGGAGTCTAAAAGTAAAGGTGTTGGTAAAATAATGGAGGTACATTAATATGGATTTGTTAATACAAATCTTGAAGTTTATTTAATAATTAGAAATCTTCACAGTTCCAGTCAGGCCAAATGTGTTCCATGTCCGTTTTTTCTATTCTCCTAGTAGGTCTTATGTCGAGAAGACGTTGAATGCGTTCGTCTGGTATATCACTAGGCCTTTGGATGAACGTGGCCTTTTCTCTATAACCCGAACCATTAGAGCCTACTTTGTCAGCTGATGGATTATTTTCTAACGGTTTAACATAGTAGAACGCTAGTGTTTTACGACAGACTGCCGGCGGACACAATATTTTTTCTGGAACGCCATGCCATGATTGTTCCGTAGTCTCAAATATTAAAGCCCTGTTGCATACAGGAAATGACCTGAAACACATTTTTTTCATGTCTTTAGACCACAGTTGTGTATCCCCATTCCATTCAGGATGCCAATCCTTATTCAAATACAAAATGATATTAATCGCACGTTGTTTGTTATGTAATCGTGGATGTTTTTCATAGTCCAAATGCATTGCAAGTCTACCAAATCTTGGGTGCATGTGATATCCAGCACCATGGAATGTTGGATCTGCTTCCAGATGTCCAGCGCCCATTATTTTTTGAATTTTTGCTACTGTTTCGTGATCTGAAAGTTTCTGGAAAAGCGCTATAGACATTTCGGACGTTTCCTGTATATTATCAAACGTGTACTTAACTTCGATTGGATTCCAATATTTCCACCATTTTGAAATGGGCCTTTGGAATTCTGTATCCAAACAGGCGAGAGCTTCTTTAGACAAAAAATTGTCTATTATTGCAAACCGTGTACATTCTTCTTGATGTAATCCAGCCGTATCGATTTCCCAATTTCCAAATATGTTTGAGGACAAAGTTTGTATATCTGAGTAGGACATTTTTATTACACTTATAGACTGTACCATTTAACAGTACTATCATATGTGTAACTTAGTTGGGATACCGCCTTTTGCCTGTTC
>JGI20160J14292_10000917_pt1 | contig 25168 bp, 19 predicted proteins | sample COG_10_FD_14292 | JGI IMG/M metagenome (IMG submission 14292) | reverse complement strand
TGTTGCTATTGGTTTGTTTGAACTCTCCCATAAATAGAGTGTCACTTTCTGATTTCTGCCTGTAAAAGTCACAGACTCCCAAACCATTGCATTTTTTCCCTTTTGCAGCACTATCCCACCAAAAATCTTCAGCATCTATTTCTGATTCAATTTTGACAGAACGCGAGACAACACCTTTTCCAAACAACCCTGGACATGCTCGGCAAATTTCTTTTTCAGTACCATAAAAGGAATGTTTAGTGTATGGACCATATTTTGAGAATTCACCAATAAATATAGAAGAGCCTGTTGTGGAATAGATGCCATTAATATTTGACAATTCTATTGTACCATCTTCATTCTCGCTGTACTTGGGCTTGTTGTTTTGCATCCATAAGTCTTCATCAGTCCAATAGTCCTGCACAGTATTCTCAATATTGCTAATAAATGGCAATGCCGAATGCTGGAAATATGGTTCAACTTTTCTTTTACCAAAATACACATATGGTTCAAACCCCACTGGGCAACACATAGCATCAGAATCGTACATGTCTGAGGAACAGATGCATTGTGTTTGTGGCAGAACTACATTCTTGAAATTGCGAAAGTCACTGTCAATCGTATAAGTATAGTAGAACGGATGAGGTGTGTGCAAGCAGTGACCATTATTAACACACACAGCACATTCGTACTGACAGTTTTCCCCGTGAAATCCATTTTTCACTTGAATATCATTATTAAACAATTGGTATGTGTTGTCTTTGTTGAAAAAACCAATTTCTGTGTCCGTTGTACCATCATAACTACCGAGACACATGCTGCAGGTATTTTCATAAATAGATGTTGGGGAAAATCGTTCAAACCACATGTGTCCATTTATTGGTGTAAATGAACTCAATTGTAGTACAAACACTGAATATTGACGATATTCCAAAATGTAGTATTGTGGGATATATTGTGCAGTTTCCAAGACATCGTATCCAGAACATCGTTGTCCAACCGGACATGACTTAACGTTCACTACGATGTTATCACTGGAAGCATCTAATATATTCTTACCGCCACACAGACATTGTCCATTACCATATTTACCAAACCAACACTTACCATTGCCGCTACACATGGTAGAATCATGCACACCATCATAGCCTGGACATTTAATTAAACATTTACCAACACCACCACCTGCAAAACCATGGCGACATTCGTTGCAGACAGGACCATCCCAATACCCATCGCGTGAATTATCGTTACATGTACATGCTGGACATAATAGAACCATATTTGGCCGAATCTCACATAACGAACTATACTGTTCGGCTTGTTTACTGTCATCTTTCACATCGAATACGAATGTTACAATATTGGTTGCATCAAAACAGTCTGTTTCGACAATTGACCCAGACTTTGACATTGGGTTTTCTCCAACACATTTCTTGCAGTCAGACTTCCCTGTTTCGTTTTGCCAAGTACTTTCAGGACATTCTTCGCATTGACCATTTGCAACTCCAAATTTACCACTTGCACAATCTTGACAATCACTTTCTCGTGTTGCTTTCATATTGACACTCGTTTTTCCAAGCGGACAGGTTTTACAGAGGTCATGACCCAATGAATCTGCATAACTTCCACCAATACAATCGTTACAATCGCCTTGTTGTGACAAATGTTGGAACTGTCCCTTTTGACACAACTCACAATGGATGTTCACATTTGCAGCAGAATATTGGCCTATAGTACAGTCTATGCATTCCGACTTACCCTCTGACGGTTGAGCTTTGCCTGCACGACACTGTATACATCGAGTCTGTTGACTACCCCCATATCCTCGAGGACATTTCTTACATGACAAATCAAAATAGTACCCTGATGCACATGTATTTCCTCCCATCTCTAAAGAACATTCTGTACTTTTTGCTGCCGAGTTGTAACCAACTGGACAATCTTGGCAGTAATATTCTTCAGTAATGTCAATGAACTTTCCAATTTGACATTCTGTACATTTTTTATGTACAACTTCTTCACCGGGTGCACATGGTTTACACAACTCTTCCGGAGAATTAACTTTTCCAAGAGGACAGTTTGCACACTGGCCATCTTTAATAATTTCAAAGGAGTCAGTACAGTTGACACATGTTGTTGACCCTGTTGTGACAGTTGTGGCAAGTCCATCACAAACTTTACAACTTACGCTGTTTGTTTCATCTTGATATTGACCATAATAACATTCATCACAAATGCCTGCTGTTCCAGCATATCCCTGTGGACATTGTTGACACTGCTGATTTTGGACATACTGACCATTACCACACTGTTGACAGTGTTTAAATGGAGATACGGAGTATGAGCCGGTGGCACATGTTTTGCAGATAGCATTAACACCACCAATGCTGTAGGTACCTGCAGTACACAGAACTTCGTTGTTGTTCTGAAGCCCTGAGCCAGCACTGATAAATGTACCGGTATAACATTCTGAAAAACCAACATCTCCAGAAGAATTCTTTCCATTTGGACATGAAATACATTCACCCTGACCTGTTACATTTTGAAATTTGCCTATTTGACACAATGTACAATTGCTGCCTTCTGTGCTATAAAAGCCTACCTTACAATCGTTACACACAAAAGGTGCTACAGAACTGGCTTCTTGTCCTGCTTGACACTCTGAGCATTCCGTTCGGATGTCATTTGACGGTTTTTTGATTGTACATGTTGTACAATTCATAGCATTGACATCAGACACAAAACCTGCCTTGCATTCTTCACAATAATTCATTGCTCCTTCACGTTGAGAGTACCCCTTTGGACATTCTTTACATTCATTGATATTTTGATACTGACCTGCTTCACATTTGCTGCATCTTTCATTAGAGGAGTCAACGGAACCGACCCAACCACCTGGACAGGTAATGCACTCCTCATCTGACAAGTTTCTGTATTGACCAGTTGGACATGTTTCACATGATTTTAAGCTGTTTTTTCCTTGATTAATAGGACATGTTTCACATCTAGTATTGTTTGTGTTATTCACCATTGTATCAGAACATTCTACACACTGACCATCTTGACTGATTAACTTTTGTGTTTTGACCCAACCATTTGGACATTGTACACAACCTGAGCTCTCATCAGGATAGTAGTGACCATTTGTACATGTTTCACAACTATTATTTGAATCATTTCGGCTGTATGAGTTGCAACTTGTTGTACACAATGATTGACCAATGTGTGACCTATAGCCGCTAGGACAGGATAGGCATATACCATTTACCCCATATTGACCAGAACTACACAATTCGCACCTATCCTTAACTGCAAATCTTCCACTTTCACAAATTTCACAAGATTCGTATCCCAGTAGACTGCTACCATGGATGGAATGAAACCCTACAGGACATTGTTCACATTGGTTTGAATTAGCTTGAAATTGACCTGGTAAACAACTCTGACATGTTCCTGATGCATGCAAGCCCCATCCAGAACAACATTCAGAATTAGAACACTCATAGCATTCGGAAGCTTGCTCTTTTGAGTCATGGTTATTTTCGCATCGTTTACAAAGCAACTTGGCAATATCGTCTTGAAAATACCCTGTTGGACAATTTTTACATTTGTACTCGTTTGTGTCATAATATGCATATGTTCCAGGAACACAGTGTTTACATTCACTGGCACCGCCATCGGTTTGATAATATCCTTGCGGGCATTTTTGACATTCTTTTGCTTCTGTTTTGTCTTGAGACCATCCTCTAGGACACTGTTTGCAATCAATAGAGCTTCGGTCCTCTTTGAAATATCCACTTGGGCAATCTGTGCATGTTGGGGCTCCTTTTTCATTTTGATATTGTCCCATTTCACATTGTTTGCAGGTGTTTAAACTGTAAGTGTCTGCATACTTGCCTACAGCACAATCTTCACACATAGTCTGTGCTTGTTCATTTTGATATTTGCCTGCACCACATTGTATGCAGGCAGGTTCCGAGTGTGAGGTCTTTGTCATATAGTAGCCACTTTGACAAGGCAAGCAATGATCTTTATAGACATATTTACCAGAAGTACACACTTGTCTTCGTTGTCCCTTGGCATTTGGAACAAGAAGAAACAACAACCACAAGTACATATTTGTCAAAAAATACAAGCCCTTAAATACAAAAAAATTCATATGTACAGATTATGTTAGAGTCTATAGAATTTAGAGAGAACAGCATACCCGAATGTTATTGTTTTCAGATTTGCATCTCAGTGTGAAAACCTTTGCCACATGCATGAAAGTGTTGCGCTCTGTGCATGCAGCAGCCAAACAACGCAATGTTCCAATCGGATTTCTCGGTGATTTCTTTGACCATGTCTATAACAAAGGCACATTGCCTGTCAATATTCTCAATGCATTGATGCGTTTTTTCGAAACGGAATGGTCTGTTCCCATGATTATGATACCAGGGAACCATGACTATTTTGATGCCTCTGAAACTGAACATGGTCTCACACCGTTCAAATATGCCTCCAAGTATATTACAGTCATTGACGAACCCACAGTTTTACATCGGCAACTGTGGGTACCATGGCGCCGCTGCAATCAAACACTGGAAAACATTTTACAACAGCACCAAGAAGTTGATGTCATTTTTGGTCACTTTGACATTGTTGGGTTCAAGTTAAACCCTACAAAATTATCAACCGAAGGCTTGGTACACTCTGTATTCCCACAGGACAAACCCATTTACACAGGACACTACCACACTCCTCAAGTCCACAAAAATATTCGTTACTTGGGTTCGCCTTATCAATTATCATTGTCGGAAGCGGAGGATAAGAAATCGTTGATTATTGTGGACCATCTGTACCAAGTCAAAGAGCAGCTACCTTTGGACATTGGACCACGTCAATACAAATGGTCAGTAACAGAGTTGACAACACGGAATTCTATCTTGCGTCCAGGTGACCGTGTTGTAGTTTCAGCCAGTGCTACTGACTCTGTCTTGGCCATTGTATCCGAACTTGAAGTTCGTGGTGTTGACATCCATATCAAAAAAAAAATCGCACCGGTATCTACTCGTATTGAACAACAAGACACACTGACACCACAGCAATTATTTCAAAACTATGGTCAGCGTACTAAGATTGATTGTGAGTCCATAGCTTTTAAACAGGTGCAAGCGTGGATTAGCACAGAACCCAACACCTACCTAGCTGTGGCTTCGACTGTACAACCAACAAAAATGGAAATATCAGGCTTTGGTCCATTCAAAGGACAAATCACTATAGCTCTCGAAGGTCAAGGATTTACCCTTATATCGGGTGAATGCAACGAGTCCAAAAATGCCTCCAACGGAGCAGGTAAATCGATGCTCTCGGCTGGTGCTTGGCTGTGGGCATGTACCGGCATGATTGATGGCCGAGGTACTGTCTCCTTTGGTGGGTCAGTACTACACACTGACTCGACCAATGCCAGGGTTATGGTCTCTGGGACTACTGGCGGACGGGCCTGGAGTATTTCTCGCAGTATCAATGAGCGCAAAAAACAAAAACTACTCTTCACAATGGACAATAATGACTGCACGCGGTCAACCATTTCAGCAACACAGAAAGCCATTAGCTCTGAATTGTTTGGGTTGGATATGACTGCCAGTCATTTACATGCTTGGCTCCTGCGCAATAGTGTCTGGAGTCAGATGTCAGTACCGAGATGGTTGGATGCCAGTGACACCCAGGCCAAAAATGAAATCAGTCCTTTTGCAAATATGCAATGTTGGTTGGCACTGTATGACCGTGCAAAATCAGAACACACTACAGTCAAATCTACTGTTCAGAAATTGACTGCTGCTCTTGAATTTGCAACACATCAACGCAACACAGCACAATTGTTCTATGAGAAACAGCTGATTGACAAACAGACTTGGGAAACTGAAAGACAAGTCATGCTTGACACAGCAACCTCTGATATTGGAAAGGTAACTGTTATTCCAGAGCCTGTCAAACCGGCGGTTGTCGTGTCCGGTCTCAAAAGCCGCATACGTCAAAACAGGACCCAGCTGGCTACAGCCATCGCCAGGAAAGAACTCATCCCACCGACTGACAGCAACTTACCCCCACTGCCAAATATGGAGATATTGAAACAGGAAAATGAACAACAAATGTCCAAGAAATACCAAGCTGTACATGCTCTCCGTCAGTCTCGGTGTGAATTGCAGCATTTTATCGCCTCGGGTGAGTGTGTTACTTGCCATCGACCTTTTGAGATTGACAACAATCGCACAATAGACCTTGAAAAGCAGGTTGACACAGCCGTACAAGAGGTTGCACAAACAGCAGAACAGGCACAAGTTAGCCAGAAAAAATATACTGATGCAGTCAGACTGGTACAACAGCACAAGAATGCCAAGACACTGGTATGCCTGACACAGGACATTGATAGATACACTACTGAAGAGACACTGCTCAAATCGCAAGAAGCTGAGGCAGCAATTATCGAAACACAAATGCAAGAGTACAGACTTTTGAAGCAACAATATGAACATTCAGTGCAGTCTGCCAAAACTGCAGCACAATTTCTTCAACGAGTCCAACAGATGACTTGTCCTGTTCGACTTTCTACTGTAGATATTCAAAAGGCAGAGGACAAAATGACAGTAATCCGTTCACAACAAGTCGCTGCACTCGAAAAAGAACAACAGATGAAGGCTGCTGTTGGATGGTTGGGACCGCGTGGGATTCAGACCTATGCTATGGAATATACTGTCCAAAAACTCAGTGCGATTACTACTGTCTGGTTGCAGCGTTTCTTTAAGACCGACGATATTGAACTCCGTGCACACTTTGACGACAAAGAACGCCTGGTTCGACAGGTTGTATGTCCCAAACATGCTGGTATTATGTCTGGTGGTCAGTGGCGACGGGCACAGCTCGCATCTTTTATGGCGTGGCGGGAAATGACAGACAATTCCTTTCCATTGTTGGTGATGGACGAGGCCTGTACTTCGATGGACCAGGATGGTATTTCTTCAGTACAGGAAACTCTCAAAGAATGGTGTGAAGAAAACGAGCAGCGGTCATGCTTATTCATTACACATGAAAACAGCCAACATCGTGACACTTCTATATACCAAAATCATGTTCGGATACTGCACAAGAGAGGCAGGTCAACTCTGGTTGAGACTGCACCCAGTAAAAAACAAAAAATCAGTAGTACATAAGAGTCGTTCTTTGTCAAAAATGCCAACACCAGACCAAGTGAATCAAATAATGGTCATTGTCTCTGCACAAACTGTTTTACGCATTCGTCAAATTATGGCCACTTTGATTCCACCAGCAGCCATAACTGAAGCAGAGTACATTGGTCAGGTAGAACCGCTACTAAATCATATACGGATGGATACGTTTAACTATTATACAGCAACGGTATGGCCGGATGTGCAACAAAATGTATTTACACCAACTGACAATGTTTGTTTCCGCAGGGTTCAGTATTCTGTGCGTAGAATGTTTGTCAATAAAGTCTTGGCACAGCTTGTTCCAACAATGAGAGAAGAATGGAGGGCTGAAAACATAGTGGCTGTGGGTGTAGAAGGTCCGGCATTTGTTGGTGGGTTTCGACAATTTAGCCTGAGGAAAAACTGGTAATCCAATGCACAATTTATACTTTGCACAATGCTATACACTATAAATAGTGGGTTTAGACAAACAATTGGTAATCATTTTGTATTTGTTTTTGTTATTTTTAATACACCATCATAACTTTTGGTCAGTTCCAAATAGTTGGCCGTTACAATGGCAGACCGACGGATTCATTTATCTAAAGGGATGCACCGAATTGGAGTATTGTTGGATTTGAACTGCCCCTATGCAATTGACATGACCAAGACCGAAATGTCATCAGCACCAGAATTGTGTTTTTCAATAGTAATTGATTCCTCAGATACTACTTGAACCTTTCCGTTAAAAAATGTAACATTGACATTATTATCTACAGTAGGGGTTGCTTCAATTATTCTGGTTGGGTTGCCATCCAACATTGCATACTGACTCTGTGTGGTGGGGGCAGTATTAAACACAAAAAGTCCATTGGGATTGGCATAACTTTCAAAGCCTTTTGGTGTGTTAAAATATGGTGTTGTCCAACGCTGTTCAGCAGTCCTTATGATGTCATTGGCAGTTACACCAAATCTTGTGAGCAATTCATCCTCTGGATGCACCATGTCGGAGACTCCATCGGATGACATGACCATGTGAAAGCTCCCAGGTGGTATGGGAATAGTAGTGAAACAAGGCGAAAGTCGTGGAATTTGATAATGTCCCACAAAAGATGCTGCTGCTAGTAGTAAAGGAGAGGTTGACCATCTAAAATAAGACGGTACCTCTCGAATAGTCATTGAACGATTGTTGATGCCAGGCACCATTGTTAATCTTTCTGCAGACTCAATTCCAAACCCTTTGGTATTCATTTCTGCTAATAGTTGTGGGTTATTGGTCACAGTTGTGCAACTGTGATGCGGTTGGGCATGGATTAAACGATTGTTCTGATACACTGTGCACGAAGCATCACCAATTGAGCAAATCTCGAGAGTACGTTTGACAATATCGAAGCGTGTTAAGACAACCATAGCTCCGGCATCTTCTCCTTTGCAGAGTTCGAGACATGTGTCCATTGCAGTTTGAACACCATTGTTCAATATATTTTCTAATATCTGTTCAGAAGCAGTATCCAGTATTGTGGTACAACCTTTACCGCTATGTCCATCAGCCACTAAGCAAGCAACATGCCTAGTGTTTCTTTGATATGTTGGTTTAACATCTTCACCTTTGCAGAGTTGGAGAATTCCAGTGGTGACAGTGATGTTTGGTGTCTCATCTAGCGGGTCATTAAATATCGTATTGATATGAGTCAAAAACATATAATATTTATTTTTTGGTGGATTATATACTATGAATTTATTGTTATTGTTTGAATACCAACCATAGACCAGCGTTCTTTCATCACGCGGTACATATGTAGAGCTGCGTGTCTCTTGTCGTGTTTGTAAATAATGGTTCTTGCCTTTGCTGTAGTTCGTATTTGAACAATATACCCAAGCAAGAGGAGATGCAACGCACCTTTCGAATCAATATTGTACAACAAACAGTCTTGCTGCAGTGGTTGGTCTAGAGCATACCAAGGTAACTGTGACAAAAAAGAATTGAGAGTCCCTTTGCTAGCAGTCCAAAGTGTGTTTTCAGTAGTCTTTGGTGTGGAGATGTACTCCCATATTTCGTCGCTTAGCATTTTCTGTACTGGCAATCTCCTTTTGTACTGAGATGTGGGCTTTTCTTTTTGGTGTTGCAAACATTTTGTTCAGATTACGAAATGCAAAGGTACACTGCTGTCGTGTGCAAGCATTACCCAGTAGATGAAGTCTGTCTGTGTTGGCAGGCGATGTTTTACACAGTCGTGGTACATCAGTAGGTTCTGGTTTTGTTTTTTCAGAGGGTTGTTCGTGAACATCAGTGGTACACGAAGACCATCCTATTGGAAATCCCATAAGCCAATCGACCCAATCTGCATTACATTGGCGAAACAGTTTGTCTCTGTCGGGTGTTGTTGTTGCAAAACGCAGTTGTGTTCCCAAGTCGGTGCTACAGCGTTGTGTCAAGTTCTGTGCCGTAAATGTACCACCGCGACACCTGGGTGTGGCCCAGCGGTGTTTTATCATTGGCTTCGATACAACAGTGCCACGACATGGTTTGTCTTTTTCTGCTTTGAGTATCACAGGTACTTTAAAAGCAAAGCGTTTCTTTACAAAAGAGGTTGTCTCTTGGTACAGATATTCCCTGCAGCTGCCAAAATTGTGCATTTTGTCGGAACTACCAAAGTCAATGGCTGGGTGATTTTGCTGCGGTGGGCGCATTTTCTTGCATAGGCAAAACCACCGGTTGCGACGATGTGCCAATCCAACATTGCAGGCACCCACCACTCCCCAATTGCAATCATATCCGAGCGACGCCATGATAGTCAAGACTGGTTTCCATACTGAGGGCATGTGTTTGATATAATCAACATTTTCAAGAAACACATACTCGGGACGAGATATCTGGACAAGACGTGCTACATGATAAAATAAAATAGATTTTTTACCGTAAAACCCGCGTTGAACACCGAGACAAGAAATGTCCTGACAGGGAAATCCTGCTACAAGGATGTCCACACCAGGTGGTATACACAGCAGCGTTGTTACATCTGTGTGGATGGGTGCAGTTGGTAATGACCCATCTTTCATCCGTGCTTTGAGTACACGGACGGAGCGTTCGTCGTTGTCGCAATACATGACTGGTTCACCAATGCTCAATCCTGAAATTCCAGAAAATAAAGAAAGAGATTTCATCTGTTATTTCAGAAGTTCGTTATATACGCGTATTTGACTGTTAAGCGCGCGTGTTTATCGAAGGTAGTTAACCCTATCGGTACCCTCGAGATTGAATCCGTGTCAGTACATTTTTGAACAAACTTGAAAAATTTCAGTATAAAGATGGGCTCATTAATCTCTATTATGTTTCGTTCTATTCTTACTACTACTTTATTAGGTACAGCTGCATTATTTGGAAATGTGTCAGCCTTTGGAGATGGACCAGTGTGTGAAACTATGCGCAGTACTGATGCCAATGTTTTAGGAAATTGCATCAAAAAAAGTGCCTGTACCACTGATGAATGGTCATATGGTAGTACAAAAAATCCAGTGTGTGATGTTGCAGGGTCTGATTACAAATTACCAGACACTTTAGTGTGTTGCTTGGAAAAACCTGAACCTGAACCTAAAGAACCGTTAAGTATTTCCACCTCAAAATAAAAAAATATTCTAAAAAAATAATTCAACTTCTAAATATCAAAATAAATATGTTTTTCTAATTGATTTTTTTGCTCGGATACACTCTTGAATGGAATTGCCCACTTCATACACTATACACATATCTTGTGCACGAGTAATTGCAGTGTAAAAGCGCTCGCGCTTGTCACCCCATGTACANGNAGCCTTGACAATCACTATCGGATACTCACTGCCTTGTGCTTTATTGACAGTCAATGCATAGGCTGGCCGCAACGAATTGTCTTGCGCAATGTCAAAAACCACATTGGTTTCAAAATGCACAGTCACCTCAACACCCTTTGCTCGGACAACTGTACCTATTTCACCGTTGGCCACTTGTAGATAGGTCTTGCCATCTTTGTCTGACTCGTACTTGTTGGTAATATTGATGACAGAATCACCCACTCCAAAACGCCAGTCTTGATACCGCCATTCGGTGCCATAGTATTCCATACACACAGCTGTCGAATAAGGCTTTGCACCGATTGGGTTGCATATCTGTCGCAATTTCTGGTTTAGTGGTGCAATTTCTGCATTAGTATTGCACAAAATCATAGGCATAACTCCCGTTTTTGTGTAGATGACTTTGGCATTGTTAACAATGTCGTCGTCGTTAGTGTATGGACATATCTCAAAAGAGCCGGGCGATGTGTCGAGTGTTGTAATGCCGTCTCTGACCTTTTGACCATTGGAAGCGATGTACGAACCTGGTCCTGATCTGTAAATATGCACGAGTTCAATTTGTGCCATGTCTGAGTTGCAAATGTCTCTGAAAAACTGTCCAGGACCTACTGAAGTCAGTTGACCACAATCACCAACAAAAATAATTTGATTGAATGTGTTTTTTTGTAAAAGCAAGGCCAAAATTTCAGGCTCTTGCATGGACTGTTCGTCAAGCAACAGTGTACCAGTCAAATTGTCAGAGGAGTAAACCAGACGATGCACCGTCGATGCAGCACACCCTGTCATTACCGACAGTCGTTGTGCTGCTTTTCCCGTCGGAGCAGCACAGATGACGTCTTCAGAGAGACTCTGGACAATGTGTTTGCAGACAAGGGTTTTGCCAACACCGGCACCGCCATGCAGAATAAAGAGTGGTTCTTGACATGCTCTTTCAACTGCTTCTCGTTGTGTACTGTCGAGCTGTGCATCGTCTGGTGGTGGAGTCCAGTGAGACTGACTGTAATTGGTAACAATACTTGCAAATGTTGTTGTCAGAAACTTTTCAATACCGGCATATTTTGCCAATGCTACATGTCCATCATGAACATTACATGGCCAGGAAGTTTGTATTTCACCACAGGCTGCAGTAAGCATGTACAGGGGCATCCAATAGTTTCCTGTTCGTTTCATGTATTGTCGAATAAAATGAATGGCATTGCAGCGCTTGGCTCGTCCGTCAGGGAGAATCTTTAAATCTTGACAGGCCAGTTCGACCATTTTGGTACGGCTCTTGTGTGTAGTCGATGTCAAAAATTCAGAGCGACGCTGCTGGGGCATTGAAAATGAATCGTACTCGGTGTCGTACAACAACCGCCAAGGGTCTGCTACCAAAAACTGCACGAAACGCTCCGACGAATCGTGCATCCATTTCATGGCAGCGGCGGTCTGGTTGGCATTCATATAGCTATGCAACAGTGGAAATGTCTTTGATAACTGCAGCGATACAGACACGTCGTTGGCAATCGCGTCGTAGGCAACATACAACTTGGAGAGTTTCTTACGACCAATGTGGGCAACATTCATCAACTGTTGGTGCTTTTTATTCTTTAATGCCGATAACAACGTGTCGAGAGGCTTTATCGCAGAAAAGATAGAGGCTCTGTCGGTATAACTTATTCCGTTTCGCTGAAACGAGGTTTTCAACGCATGTGCTGTGCGGGAGACCGGTAATCCTACAAACGAACATTTCTTAGGACCAGCACGAGTTCTCTTCAGCGTTAATTTACCGCGGTACCACTGACCAGGAACAATGGCAGAAGCTTGACAGCCAAATTTCCCACCACAAGTCCCAGCACCATCGACCGAACGATACTTGACTAGCGCCCAGTCTTCAGAACGGGTCAGAATCACTTTAGTTACTTCGATTTTAACCATTGTCAATATTGAAGTACAATTCTAGTTCAGAAGACAACTTATGCGATACATAAGTTTATGTAAACGACTGTATTTAACAAGAACAGTTGCAAGCAATATGGAACAACAACTTCAAGAACAATTTCACAAAGCTTTTTATGACCTTGTCAAAAGAGCAGTCAAAAACGATGACCATGACTACATTGTCCAGCTGTATGTTGAAATACGTGAACGCTTAGCCAACATGATTATTCGCAAATCTGGACCTGCTTACCAACGACTTCTGTCAGACTTTGATGTAGAATTCTTCGAACAACGACTGCGACACAAAGCCTTTGACGCACACTCTATGGCATCATTGGTCAATACAACTTTTCAATGGGTTCATGATTTACAAATGCCAATACGTGACTCAGACACAGACGCCGCTAAACAAAGAGTCCTGTCCACTGATACCATGGCAGAGATGGTGCCTGCTTACATCAACGAAGTTCACAGTTGCATAGACACGATGGAGAAAGACATGAAAGAGTTTTACGATAACCGTAACCATCCAGTAGTGAGGGAAATGATTAAGCAGTCAATAGCTAGTGCCAGACAATAGATAGTGTTCACCATACTGTGGTAGAATGCTTGCTCTCTCTGAAAAATCACGTGGGCGAATACCTGTGATTTTTTGAGTGTCTATAAATCCCAGTAGTTGCAATACAATAGCAATGGCATACCCTTCTCTGTCATGCTGATTGACTGTTGTTGTCAGCATGGTGTACGCAGACCGTTGTACCAACTGAAATAGGTTATCGGGCGCTGCTGATTTCAATTGACGTATTTCAATAGTGTTGTGTCTGCCAGTATACTCTTCTATTGCTTCCAGAATACCGTCATGGTACACATAGACCTTGCTATGGTTATGCACAATCATCCCGACATGATTCCATAACTCACTGTTGAGTGATATTTCTAAATCTGTCGAAGCAACAAGGAGCAAATCACCTGGTAGTAGGTACAGAGTTGGTTGCAGCAGTTGTTCTTGTAGTGGTCTGGCCTCTTTTGAAAAAAGATAGCCCATTTCTTCTTTCGTTTTGGCTTATATAGTCATCAGACATATGTCGTATCGAACATCGGAAAATTCGAACATATCCTACTTTATCAGACATATCCTACTTTATTATGACTATAAGTATGGGTATGTTTTATTACAGTTTCTAATGTCTATACATTTTTACCTTTCTGACCATTTTGGATTTTACAAAGATGTCGACAATGTGGCTGAGATACAGGCATTGTTCAAACAATATGAAATAGAAATTATTGCCAAAGATAGTTGCCATTACAGCGAAATATACTTGGATATAGTTGAGGAAAATTCAACAATTGCAAATCTTGAACTAGTTATGGAGCGAATACTGGTCTACCTGTTGAATAAATAATGCGAAACAACTTTTTTCCGCACAATTTTAAACAATTTTAAACAATTTTAAACAATTTTTAATGATTACTTGTCACAATTTTAAACATTTTTTAATGATTACTTGTCACAATGTCTACATTTTGTTACTCGTGTCGAATTCCAGTGTCCATTGACGCACAACTTGGCCGCAGTAGATTTTCCTACTTTTTGCATGGACGGTAGGAGCAAATGTCCACATCTTGTCACAATAGCCATTCGCTTTGAAAGACCATTCCGTATCCATTCCTGTTTCAAAATATCCCAGTTCCACACATTACCATCTTGAATCGCCAGTCCATTGGTCCAGTCATATTCAGTCACCTGTCGAACCATATCTGTCAGTTGGACTGCGAAAAGACCATTTTCGTTTATTGTGCAGAAAGAAACATCCCGAGTGTCTTCCAACATGTGAAAACTTTCCTCAGCTATTGGCACTAATTCTTTATCCGGATTCAGGGCTGCCCATAACTTTTTGTTGATTCTGTGGACTAAAATGTGCTCCAGACCCTCTGAAATCACATGCGAGAACGATTGGACTGGTCTATTAGTCTCTTGGTGGCGATTTGCGGATACAATGCAGGACATTCTGTTAGAGTGTATTCTAAAATTATGATGTATAAACGTGTGTTACGTGAGTAAAAATGTTACAAGCCAGACTGAATGAAATAATTAATAATTTACGTCAACCGAATATTTTCAAAGAAATAGATTTACAACGATTTACTTTGTCTGCTTCTGCGTCAGAATCTGGGACTTGTTACACAGTTATTGATGGCGAACAAAACCAAGGTTCTAATTCGATGGTTCTGCATTGCGTGGATAACAGAGGAGATGACTTTATACTCAAGGCCCTAAAAGTGTACGGAGATAATAAACTGGAGCGTTTTGCTAAAGAGGTTGCTTATCAACAGATTGCTGGTACACCTGAAATCATACAGTATGGACTTGGAAATAAGCTATTTGGTTTACCAACATGGGAATTTGGGGGTTCGGACATGTTGTTTATTCTGATGAAATACAAGGGCACAGCGTTGTCTGAATATTTGCAAGCAGAATTAGATGCCTTTGAATTCGCCGAAATGAGCAACAAAGTGAAGGATGCTTTTGCAAAAATGATTGCCAAGGGTTTAATTAAAAAAGATGTCGAGTTGGCTAATATTGTTATCGATGACGAAGGAAATATCACAGTGATTGATTTTGATCCACAAATGACATATTACCAAGCGCCACTGTCTCGTCAACAACTGCGGGATTGGGCTGTTGCGAATCCAATCAACGACGACGATGGATACAACATTTCAGACAGAATAAATGGCAATTCTTCTTCAATTGACATAATTAAAGCGATGCATGAACCGTTTTTTACGATATTGGATGAAATATTAAAACCGTACCATCCACATGTGACATGCGATACCTGTGGCAATCGTTGGGACGGACATGCGCAGTGTACTCATCCTCATTACGAGGATGACGATGCTTCTGACAGTGAAGAGAGCAACTCAGTTGCCGTTGCAGCCGAGTACCATCAGTTTGTGTCGACTTCATACTATATATTCCAAAGATATGAACAGTTATACTAAAGCGGTATTTTTGTATTTGTATGGGTTTCTATAAAATTAAAACCGAGGGCGTCGCCCATTATTTCTACAACATATCGCTCCTACCAATAATGACATAAAAACAAATAAAACGAATTCTAATTGAAACATCTGTTCCCCCAACACTTGTTCGACGTTTTCTGCTCTGTATCTTTCGGTAACAATTGCACCTGCGTGAATATTGTCGTAGCGAATCGAACGTTGTCTTTCCCTTTGAAAAGCTGCTGTGAGATTTTCCATATATGGATAAACGGCTACAAATATATACCGAATTTCCGCAGGCTCGTTGAAATTTCAAGGAGAGTCGTGAGGCCACTATATATTCAATTAAATAACACATATATGTCTTTGTCTCTGACTCTGTCTATCTAGTGTACAAAAATGCAGCAAGATGTTGTCGATGCGTTGTTCCGAGATGTTTCGTTAACCCGTCAAGCCCTGTATTCTTTTGATGATTTTGTTTCTCGCATTGTACCACATGTTGTCAACAACCACCGACCCATTCAAGTCAAAGCCTCGCTCGACTGTTTTGACAGTACTGTCGAGCCCAATGTCATCCGAATCAGTACGCCTCGTTTTGGTACACCTTCGTTCATCGAAAAGAACGGCGACATACGTCGCTGCACTCCGATGGAAGCTCGCAATCGTGATTTGATGTATTCTGCGCCGATGTACGTCGATGTCGACCACACCTTTCCAGGTGGTAGCAAGAAATATACTGATGTTTTTTTTGCGCGCATGCCTGTCATGGTACGTTCTTCGTTGTGTATACTCCATAACGGTGGCGATGACTATCAAAATGGAGAATGTCCGCACGACCCTGGTGGATATTTCATTGTCAACGGTAGAGAAAAGACGCTTGTGGTACAAGAACGCATCTCTCCAAATATTGTCTTTTGCTTTTCGCCCAAAGATTGCATCTATCATGCCGAATATGACCCTGTGGCGCACCGAGTGGCTACCATGCGGATTATCGTCAAAAAATTCGGCAGTTCACCCTTTCGAGTTACATTGCCAGGTATCGAGACCCAAATTCCCATCCTTATCCTGTGGCGAGCTCTGGGTGGTATTGGCGACGCCTGGGAACTGCATATCGACACCAAAGATGCCAGCCAATCGGTCGAAGATGCTGGCACCGCATTGACTAAGGAGGAGGCATTCGAATGGTTGAAATTATACTGCGACGACCCCAAGTCGTTGTTGGAGCGCCGTGTCTATCCCAATATAGAACCAGCGATGAAATGTCTACAGTTGTGTCGTCAGTGGTCCGTGTACTTGAACTGTTTGCACGGGCGCCAACCCTTTCATGACCGGGACCATGTGAATGCGAAACGTCTCGATACTGCGGGAGCCATGATGGGTACTATGTTTGTCCATTTATTTTATCAAATGTTGAGCACTATAAAGAAATCTGCCGAGGCACTCCTGAACAAAAACAAAAACATACGTCCCAACCGTTTGATTCAGCCCCAACACATTACAGACGGTATCAAGTATGCACTGGCCACGGGTAACTGGAAAATTAAATCTTCAGCTTTTGCAGGACGCGTCGGTGTGTCACAACTCCTAAACAGAAACACTTATATTTCCTGCATTTCACAATTGAGAAGAGTCGATACTGGTATTGACTCGCAGCAAAAAATCATTGCACCACGCCTGCTCTACGGTAATCAATGGGGCTACATGTGTCCATCGGAAACGCCAGAAGGGGGTCCTTGTGGGCTTGTCAAGCAACTGTCGCTGTCCACCCACATTACAACACAGTGTGATGTCACCACCTTGTTGAAGCGTGTCTCTGAACATCAGCAACTTGGAGGATTTTGTTTGGTCTTTCACAATGGTGCACCTATTGCCACAGTGACGGACGCTACGGCTCTGGCCGGGATGTTGCGCCGCGAACGTCGAGCACGCACTATTCCTTCAGACACTTGCATAGTAATAGTCGACAACAACCTGCATCTATGGACAGATTCTGGACGCGTATCGAGACCAGTGTTTGTGGTCAATAACGGCAAGATTTTAATTACTAAAGAACAGGTACAAGATTTGAAAGCTCAAAGATTGCGGTGGGATGACCTCTTTTCATTGGGTGTGATTGAAAATCTCTCGATTTACGAAGAAGAAAGGTCGTTGATAGCCTTGCGGCCGAAAGATTTACAAATTGACCACACACACTGCGAACTCGACCCAGCACTGATTTTAGGGACATTGGCCTCGACCATTCCATATCCCGACCATAATCAGTCGCCGAGAAATGTTTACCAATGCTTGGACCATCGGACGCCCGTGCTCATGCACGATGGTTCAACAAAACCTATCAAAGACATTCGAGCGGGTGATCACGTGATCACATTCAACCCCGAGACAATGAAACAAGAGACGACGCGCGTCATGTACCAACAAACAGCGCCAACTACCAAGCAACTGTATCGCATTACCACGTGCTCTGGCCATACCATCTCGGCCACTTTTGACCACAAGTTTATGACCGACACAGGGTGGAAACAAGCTGACGCGTTGGCCGGTGGTCTCGTGGCAATATCGCCCTTTAACAAACCGCTGTCCACTGTTGTAGAACCAGGCCTGATCCTGACTGCAGAGACATTTACGCAGGCACTGGCCGACTCATGTTCAGACACTCTCATCCAAAAATACGTACATCGGTTGCAAGAATTGCAGTTGTTACCATTGAACAATACCGACACGCGTGTACAAACACTGGCCCGTATGTTTGGGTTTGTGTACACAGATGGAACACTGACCTACCACAAACGAGACCGCACCTACATGCTACAAGCATGCTTTGGTTGCGAATACGGTGCGCAACAGTTTGAACAGGATGTAGACACCCTCGGGTTTTGCAAAACCAAAGTGCGTTACGGTGAACGCACATACAAGGGCGGGCACACGTGGGACGTAGCACATCAAGGGGTCATCGGATGTCTGTTTTACGCTCTGGGTATGACTTCTGGCAAAAAAACCACCCAACCCACCAAAAACGTCCCTGACTGGATCGTACACGGTAGTCTCTCCACGGTGCGCGAATATTTAAGTGGGTTTCAAGGTGGCGACGGTTGTCAAATACGTTTCAATCTGTTGAAACGTGGGTCGGGGTATAATTTTGTCTGTGCCGCCACGTTCTTGACCACGTATACGGAACACCAGGCATCCCTTCACACCCTCATGACCACGGTGTCCAATCTTTTTACACGTCTTGGCATTCAGACCAAAGTCATGAGTGTAAAGACGCCGCCGACAGGACGTGTGCAATATGGTGTTTACATACTAAACATACAAGAAAATCTGGTCTCCTATTACGAAACTGTTGGGTACCGCTACGACATGCGCAAACTGGAACAGTCGGGCATTGTTGTAGATTATCTGAAAGCCAAACAGAGACTCTTTGCACGTCGTTTGGCCGCGGTCCAACAGGTCCGCGATTTATATGACCAAGACGTGTCACGCATCTGGGAACACGTGGATTTCACTGCAAGACAAGTCAGCGATTTGGTACGCAGTTATAAGAATGGACGTGCCATTTCTACTGGTCATTTAAAAACCTTTACTCCAGATAACTGGCGTACACGTTGTCAAACATTGAACGGCATGCTGTTCGTGCCCGTCGAATCAGTCGAACCGATCGACACGGTGATAATCGCTGACCTGACAACAGAATCGGACAATCATTCGTTTATCGCGTCTACAGGATTTGGCGTGCACAATTGCGCGATGGGCAAACAAGCCATGGGAGTTTATGCTACCAACTATGCGAAGCGTTTTGATACGAATGGTCATATCATTCACTACCCGCAGAAGCCACTGGTCACCACCCGTGTTGCCAAAGCGCTCAAGGGAGACCAACTACCAGCTGGTATGCAAGCTATCGTAGCCATCTTGTGCTTTGGTGGCTACAACCAGGAGGACTCGTTGCTGTTCAACCGTTCAGCAATTGAGCGTGGATTTGGCCGGTCGACCACCTTTCGAACATATACAAAATCGAATTCGTCAACACGGCAAGCACCTGGTTCGGAGTTCAAGAAGCAGGAGACGTATGGAGATGTTACAGCAGGACTGGACACGGATGGTCTGACGATGCCGAATACAAAGATAAAGAAGGGAGGGGCTATTTTTTGCAATGTGACCAAAGACAAAAAACACCCACACATTGTCAAAAACAAAAAGTCCAGTGGTGTAGTCGATTCTACTATTCTTTTTCAAAATACCAACGGTGGTCAAACTGCCAAGACACGGATTCGAGAACAACGTATTCCACAAGTTGGCGACAAATTTTGCATCTCTGTCTCCAGCTACGTGATGACGTCCGTCGGGTGGGTGCAATTGAGAGATATCACGCTGCAGCACAAAGTTGCGACACTTCGAGACGGTCAGTACCTGGATTACGTCCATCCCACGAACAAGTACATCTTTGATTGCCACGACGAAGAACTCTACCACCTGGACGCTCAGCAGGTGAAAATCATTTGCACCAAAAATCACAAACTTTATGTTCAAAAAAGAGACTCGCGCAGCGCCAAATTTGAGTTTGTCGAGGCAAAAGATGCATTTGGTAAGAGAGTACGACACAAAAAGGATGCCACAAACGACCGCTTGGACCAAGAATTCATCCAACTTGGTGGCACCCAATACAACATGGATGCATTTTTAATGCTTTTAGGTGCTTTTATTTCCGATGGGTATGTGGACACTGGGGAAAAGCATAGAAGAATTTCGATTTGTATGAATACTCGTAAAAAAAAGGAATTTATGGTTTGCGCTCTGGATGAACTGGGCGTCCATTACAACATAAGACCCGACCGTGTTTTAATTGGAAATAGATACAAACAATTGGTGGATTACTTCAAGGTATTGTCGGTTGGTGCCGCGAAGAAGTACCTTCCACAGTTCGTGTGGGAGTTGTCCCAACGGCAATCCGTCATACTGTTGAATGCGCTATTACAAGGCGACGGTTCTTACAACAAAAATGGTTCGGCGGGGTACTACACCTCTAGCAAGCAGCTCGCAGAAGATGTGCAACGTCTGGCGCTTCACTGTGGATGGTCTGGCACTATTAAACTATACAAAGGTCGTGAAGCTGGGCATGAGTCATTTATTAATCCGGTCGTCCGAAAAATCACCACAAATTACGACGCGCTTGCGGTGCGAATTGTAAAGAAGAAAAACAACCCGCAGGTGAATCATGGTCACGTTCATCAACAAACTCGTCAAACAGAGGAGTACGTTCGCTACACGGGTCAAGTAGGGTGCATTGAAGTTCCAAAGACCCATTTATTCTTCTACAAAGAAGACATGTACTCTCCACCCTGCTGGACAGGGAATTCGTCACGACACGGTCAGAAAGGCACCATCGGCATGATGTACAGCCAGGAAGACCTTCCCTTTACAGCGGAGGGCATTGTTCCAGACCTCATTGTCAATCCTCATGCTATCCCGTCTAGAATGACAATTGGACACGTGTTTGAATGTGTGGCATCCAAGTTGGCTGCCCTGACAGGCCAGCGTGTAGACGCAACAGCCTTTTCACACGAACCAGTGGCAGCGATTTGTGACATGCTTAAAAAGGCAGGATATTCGGAAGATGGGAAAGAGGTGATGTACCACCCACACACAGGCAAGCGCTTAAAAGGTCGTGTGTTTATTGGACCAACTTTTTATCAACGATTAAAACATATGGTGGATGATAAAATCCATGCTCGTGCCAAGGGCAAAATTGTTGGACTTACACGACAACCGGTGGATGGACGAGCCAACGGTGGGGGTCTTCGCTGGGGTGAAATGGAACGGGATTGTGGCGTGGCACACGGTGCTTCCGCAGTACTCAACGAAAGAATGATGATATCGTCAGATTCGTACAATGCCACTGTCTGTCTGCCGTCAGTGCGGTCTCATTGGCACTGTCATCGCGGACGAATGTGGTGAGTTGTGTACTTCTTGTTCCAAACGAGATGTACACCAAGTACAAATGACATATGCTGGGAAATTGCTGATGCAAGAACTTATGTCAATGGGTGTCTCACCACAGTTTATGTTAAAGAAAAAATAATCTAGCCTGCGGAAAAAACACTTATTTAAGAACACTTATTTCACTCATTCATGGGACTTACTAGTAGTTCACCCAGTTGGTATATCTACGGCAGAGACAAACAAGATTACTGGTTGCCAAATCATATCGATATGTCAGTTGCACAAGAAACCAACGAACTGTTCCACATTGGTCGTTTCAAACACCAAGTTTTTTTAATGGCATTGGCCTTGGCACATGGACATGTACACAAACTATATTTGTATCACGGATGGCGGGTGGCCAAATGTGAAAAAACAGAGAAAACGCTTTCAATCACATTTACAGATGACAAACATTATGCATTATGGTCAACATGTACTCGTTCCAGACTTCAACAGTTGTTCGACGCAATGTGGGAACCTACAGAAAATGCTCTGACATTTACATTGCGATNNNATAACTCGTGTGCTTCATTCAAATCAGTCACATGCTTGGAAATTATAAATAACATTAGTTACATTTATACTCTAGTGTTTTTTTTTCATCCTATTACGTATTGATGTCGAAGCGAAGTGCCTCTCCTCCGCATCTAGAAAAGAAGCAGAAAACAATCAACGACGAGTTACCTAACGGACGGTATCGTGTCGTCGAAAGCTCCTACCGCTACATTTTACGTTTAGTACGCTTGACGGATATCAAGGACAGGTGTCAGAATGTTGTTGATAAGCTGCTTTCAACGCATCGGTGGTGTTGGATATGCAGTTGATATCCGTCAAGCGTGCTAATTGGGTCAATAAATTCAATAATTGTGTGACATGAGCACCAGTAAGATCCTGACCATTTATCGTCAACTTTCCTTGAACCACTACATCACCGTCTACCGTCAAATCATTATATACCGTCAAATTTCTAGACACCGTAGCATCACCATTAAACATTACTTTAAAAGCATCACTACGTGTTCCAGAACCACTACCGTTTCCTATCACAAACGCTGCGTTATCCTTGTTGAAACCAGTAGCACTAGCTGTGACTACTGCCCCCTGGAAGTTATATTGTCCAATTGTTACCGAAGCATAATCACTTGCTGTCGTTGAATAGCCCATTGCTGTGGAAGATACGCCATTTGCTTCCGTGTAATAGCCCATTGCTGTGGAAGATCTGCCACTTGCTGCGGAGCCAAGGCCCATTGCTGTGGACCCAGATACGCCACTTGCTTCCGTGTAATAGCCCATTGCTGTGGACCCAGATGCACTTGCTTTCGTTTTATAGCCATTTGCTGTGGAATAATCGCCACTTGCTGTCGTTTTATAGCCATTTGCTGTGGAATAATCGCCACTTGCTGTCGTTCCATAGCCAAAACTGCTTATATAGTGTTTATCCATTAATTTGACAACACCCCTGTTACTGTGACGAGTTGTCACTATCAAATTTTTGGCAGTATATATACAGAGGTTTTAATATAAAATGTCTAGACTTTATAAAAATATATCGAACCAATCAAAATTAGGCAAACCAAACTATGCTGTTCCTCTTTCTACTGCTTCCCAAGACAAATTAAAATTAGGCAAACCAAACTATGCTATTCCTCTTTCTACTGCTGGTGTACGTTCGACTACAGTACGTTCGACTGCATCATTGTTTGCATCGGCAGAAGGTACCTGTCTAAAAAATGGAAAAGAGTGTAGACCAGGCAAAAAGACAGAAAAGGGTAGAGTCCAATTTCATGCGCGAGATTGGAAGTGGTCCACCACCAAATCAGGACAAAATGAAATTGTTCCTTATAAGTTTAATGGTATTCTGAATACATTAAACTATAAATTTGACAAAATTTTGGCTTCAGTGAGAGGGGAAACTGAAAAAGACGGTGGCTTAAATAAATCTGACATTATTAAAATATTGAATGCTAACGGGATGTATGGGGGAGGTACAACAAAAGAAGTTAGAGCCCGACTTGGCACTATAGTTAATGTCAAGTCCGAAGCAGTGCAACGGAATTCGGATGATTCTGATGAAGCTTCCGATGATTCTGGTGAAGCTTCAGATGACGCGGTCAAAGGCAATGGTGTCATTTACGAGTCTATCCGTGCCGGGATGGCAGCCACTGACATCGGTGGTACATTTGAAACAGCAGCAGGATTTAAATATAAAAAAAAGACTAAGACCACGTATATCAAATTGGATGGTGAAGCTTCCGATGACGGGGTCAAAGGCAATGGTGTTATTTACAAGTCTATCCGTGCCGGGATGGCAGCCACTGACATTGGTGGTACATTTGAAACAGCAGCAGGATTTAAATATAAAAAAAAGACTAGGACCACATATATCAAATTGGATGGTGGAGCAGCACCACCACTGGCACTGTTCTGAGACTCATTCAAGAAGACGATGAACCGGAAGACGATGAACCAGAAGACGATGAACCAAAAATATTAAAATAATTGACAATACACCCACTTGTCACGTTCCCATCAACTTTGGCAGTCCTGAACCCTATCTTATCCATCAAAAAAGAATCAGTATTGCACAGCTTTCCTTCCAACCAAAAGTGTTTAATAATAATACTTTCACCAATGCCTCTATCTCTATTGCGAGATGCTTTGGCAATCGATTTGGTTGTCAACGTAATGAAGAAGAGTTGACCACGGTGATGCCATTCAATACGGTCAATTTTGTGCAAATTTATGAGTTCTATGAGTTGTAATCTTCGGTGATTTTTGGACCGTGTTAGATTTTTGGACCCTATTAGTAACAGAAAAAGGAAAAAAAATAGTGGTAACAGAATAAACCACATTCATTATTTAAAACTATAATATATACTAAAGTTTGTCGATTTTTGATTTGACAACAAGCGGACCAACACGATCTTAGTTGCAACAAATCAACAACAACAATGACCACCCCAACAACAATGACCACCCCAACAAAACAAACAACATTGGCTTCGTTCGACAATTTTGCCAAGCACACCAAAATATTGAGTGGAATCAAGCAAAAGAACAACCGAGTGACCAAGACAACAAAACAAACAACATTGGCTTCGTTTGACAATTTTGCCAAACACACCAAAACATTGAGTGGAATCAAGCAAAAGAACAACCGAGTGACCACTCCAACTCAGTCGAGAACTCAGTTGAGAAAGAAACAAACAACATTATCTGTGGGGACACGCAGTGATTTATGCAGTGAGTAATTTGTAGCTGTA
>JGI20160J14292_10000909_pt1 | contig 25256 bp, 28 predicted proteins | sample COG_10_FD_14292 | JGI IMG/M metagenome (IMG submission 14292) | reverse complement strand
GGTTGAAAGCACCGGTCTTGAAAACCGGCATGGGGGCAACTCCATCCTGGGTTCGAATCCCAGTCTCTCCGCCATTATTCTTTAAATACAAAATTTTTAAATAAATTAGTAATAATATTTGGTTTTATTTTCATAGTTGTTTCTTTATTTTGTTTAAATTTATATAAATTTTCGTCATCTAAATCTAAAAAATCACATAAAAGTTTTAGCTCAGATTCGTTAAAGGTATCAATATGTTTTTTTACAAAAGAACTTAATAATTTATCCATTTCTTTAGTTCCTCTATAATTAGATCGATAAATAATTTTTTTTTTTAAATCCATTATATTAATAATAAGAAAATTAAATATATTATATCTTATATGAAAAATATAAATAATTCTGATTATTTATTGTCTGATTTAACCCAATTAAATGGTGTTGGTAAAAAAACCATGAACATATTAAGAAAAAAAAAAGTTAATAATATTTTTGATTTATTGTGGAAGTTGCCAAAATCTCACACAGATAGAAGTTTAACAATTAAGATTGAAGATCTTCAAGTAGGAAAAATACAAACAATAAAAATTATTCCTATAAAATATCAATTCCCAAGAATTCGAAACTTGCCAAAAAAAGTTATTTGCCAAGATGAGACAGGAAAAATTGATTGTGTTTTTTTTAACAGTAATGAAGGTTATATTAGAAAAATATTACCATTAAATGAAGAAATTACAGTAAGTGGTAAGGTAAATTTATTTAGAGATAAATATCAAATAACAAATCCAACATATGTTTCTATGGATAGTTCTCTAATTGAGTCAAAGCATAATAAATATTCACTTACTGAAGGTATTACCGAAAAAATATATAATAAAATTATTGCACAAATTTTAAAAAATTTACCCAAACTAAAGGAGTGGCATTCAAAAGAAATACTTTCACTTTTTGACAATGAAACATGGAATGATGCAATCATTAAATTACATGATCCTAATAATATAGGCAATTTTAGAGCCAAATTTTATGAAAGACTTGCTTATGATGAGATTTTAGCATCTTTTTTAGTAAATTCCGAAATAAGAAAAAAAATTAAAAAAATAAAGAAAGATAAAAAAAAATTTGATCTAAAAAATTCTGACAAAGTCATAAAAAAATTAAACTTTAAACTTACCAATGATCAAAAAAAAACTTTAATAGAAATAAATAATGATCTCACATCAAAAAGCAAAATGTTTCGACTTTTACAAGGAGATGTTGGGAGTGGAAAAACAATTGTTTCGTTAATCTCTGCGTTAAATGTAGTTAATTCTGGTTATCAAGTTGCTCTAATGGCACCAACCGAAATTCTTGCTCGACAACACTTTGTATTAGCTAAAAAAATTTTTCCTACTCAAATTAATCTTGCATTACTCTCAAGTAAAAGTGAAAACAAAATAAAAAAAGAAATTATTGATAATTTAAAAACAAAAAAAATTGATATGGTATTTGGCACCCATGCTATTTTTCAAAAAAAAATCACTTTTTCCAATCTGGGATTTATTATAATTGATGAACAACATAAGTTTGGTGTCAGACAAAGAAAACTTCTATCTGATAAAGGTGGTAAAAATTGTGATGTTTTATTGATGTCAGCAACACCAATACCTCGGACTCTAACAATGTCAATATATGGCGATATGGATATATCGATAATTAGGGAAAAACCTAATAACCGTAAAGAGGTCAAAACATATAGTAAACTTGAGAGTAAAATTGAAGATGTTATTAATTTTGTTAAAAAAGAAATTTATGAAGGAAACCAAATTTTTTGGGTTTGTCCTTTAATAGAAGTGTCAAAAAAGCTAGATCATGAGTCTGCTGTTAAAAAATTTGAATATCTTAATAAAATATTTCCAAATAAAGTAGCATTATTACATGGAAAAATTGAAAATGATGAAAAAGAAAAAATATTAAATAAATTTTTGGAAAAAAAATTCTTAATATTAGTTTCAACAACAATAATTGAAGTTGGGATAGATTTCCCTAATGCTAATGTAATAATTATAGAAAATTCAAATAAGTTTGGTTTATCTCAATTACATCAACTAAGAGGACGTGTAGGAAGAGGTAATAAGCAAGCCTCATGTATTTTGATGTTTAAATCTAATTTAACAGAAAATGCAAAAAAAAGAATTAATATCTTAAAAAACTCAAATGATGGTTTTGATATTTCTGAAGAAGATATGAAATTACGTGGATTTGGGGATATACTTGGTTTTAAACAAAGTGGTTTGAAAAATTTTAAATTAGCTGACCCAGTTCATAATGAAAATCTTTTTAAATTAGCTGAAACAGAGATAAAAAATATAGAAAATAATAATTTAGATATTGATAAATACAAAACTTTACTAAAATTATATGATCAGGCTGATATCATTAATGATATAGTTTAACTTTTAGGATTAGATGTTCCAGCTGAGACAATAAATTTAGATGCCTCTTCAAAGCTCATATCTAGATAAATTACATCTTCTTTAGGAAACATTAATAAAAAACCACTTGTAGGATTAGGTGTAGTTGGAACAAAAACATTAATCAATTCTTTATTGGTCTTATCTTTTAGTTCACCTTTATTTTCTTTTGTAGCAAATCCGACTGCCCATGAACCTTTTCGTGGATATTCTACTAAAACTACACTTTTTTTTGAACCTTCTTGATTTCTAAAAGAATCTGTCAATTGAACTATTGCTGAATATATAGTTCTTAAAATAGGTATACGTTTGAATAAATTATCAACAATCTGTAAAATTTTTTTACCCAAGAATGACAAAGACAAGCCTCCAACTATTGTGATAAAAATTATAGTCAGAAGTATCTCAATTCCAGGAATAGCATAAGGGATATAATTATTAGGATTTAATCCAGCCGGAACTAATTTTGTTGAAATATTAATTAAAAATCTACTNAAGTATAAAGTAAAGCCAATTGGTATTAGTACTACTATGCCCGTAATAAAATAGTTTCTGAGTTTAAGTGCTAAAGATTTTTTTTTTGCCATGTAAATTGTTAATTATAGCTTGAATATATTACAAAAGAAACCGCTACTAAAAAAAGGAAAGCTAAAATTTTATTGTTTAAATTCATAAATGTTAGTATTTATATTTAACAAAATTTTTATAAAATGAATAGAAGAAAATTTCTAAATTATGTTGGTTGTGGCTGTTGTGGTTTTGTAATGAATGCTTGTTCTACTGCTCCTATAACAGATAGAAAACAACTTAAAATTATCCCAGAGGCAAAATTAAATGCCCAGGCAGCTCAAATTTACGAAAAAGTAAAAGAAAAAGAAAAGTTAAGCAAAGATACTAAAACACTCGATCAAATCAAAAATATTGGAAGTAAAATGGAGAGTGCAATTTCATTGTACTTTGAGAAATCCAATTTACAAGATCCCACTAGAAATTTTAGTTGGGAATATATATTAATTGAGAATGATAAATTACGAAATGCCTGGTGTATGCCTGGAGGGAAAATTGCTGTCTACACAGGAATTTTAGATGTAACAAAAAACAAGAATGGTCTAGCTGCTGTCATGGGACATGAGATTGCTCATGCCGTTGCCAAACATTCTGTAGAAAGAGCTAGTAGATCAGTTCTTCTTAATACAGGATCACAACTAATTGATATTTTTACAGGTGGTAAGCTTTCACAGGTAAACAGAGTTACAGGTATGAATACAGTAGGACTTTTATCCCAAATAGGAATTATGAATCCATTTACAAGAAAACAGGAAACAGAAGCTGATTACTTAGGTATGATTTTTTCATCTTTGTCTGGGTATGATATTAGAGAAACAAAAGAACTTTGGAAACGAATGAAAAAAGCAAACAAGGGTAATGAACCGCCTCAATTTATGAGTACCCATCCATCTTCAACTAATCGTATAAAAAATTTAAAAGAATGGGAAAATTCAGTAATTCTTGATTATCCGCCAATTTCAATTAGTTAGATAATTTGGTGAGCCCTGATGGACTCGAACCATCGACCCATTCCTTAAAAGGGAATTGCTCTACCAACTGAGCTAAGGGCCCACATTTAAATTATTAAAGTTAAGAATATAAGTTTTTTTTTATTAAATTTTAAAAAAAAACTTTTGGTGAAGTCTTCTTTAAAATTTTTAAATTTCTTTACACTTAAAAATTTAAATAATAAAAAATATCTAACTTAAATAAATTTTATAACCAAAAACAGTTATTTATTGCATAAGTTGTCAAATTGCAAATATTAAAATTACAACTTATTAATGTATTTATCATGAAACTCATCAAAAGTTCCTGATCTAATATTTTTTCTAATTGCAGCCATTAATTCTTGATAAAAATTAATATTGTGAAGTGTTAACAATGTTGATCCGAGAATTTCATTTGTATTAAATAAATGATTCAAGTAGTTTTTTGAGTACTTGTTTAAATCTAGATTTTTACAATCTTTATCTAATGGTTCATTATCATTTTGATATTTGTGGTTCTTTATATTAATTCTTCCATTCCAAGTAAAAGCTAAACCAGTTCTTCCAGATCTAGTAGGCATTACACAATCAAACATATCCACACCTCTTTTTACAGCACCAAGTATATCTGATGGTGTTCCTACACCCATTAAATACCTTGGTTTGTCTTCAGGCATAATATTTTTAAGGTCATCTAGAACTTCAAACATTTCTTTTTGACTCTCACCAACAGCTAATCCTCCTATAGCATAACCATCAAAACCTATCTTGGTTAATTCATTGATTGATTTAATTCTTAAATCTTTAAATAAACCACCCTGAACTATTCCAAATAAAGCTTTGTGAGGATTTATGCCAAATGAAGATTTGGATCTTTGTGCCCAATGAACTGATAAATCCATAGACTCTTTAATAATCTTATAATCATTAGTTTTTTTTGGACATTCATCCATGATCATTACTATATCGGAGTCTAAACCTTTTTGAATTCTAATACTTTCTTCTGGGCTTAATATAAATTTTTTTCCATCAACGTGGGAATTGAATATTGCTCCTTTTTCTCTATCAACTTTGTTTAATTTTGACAGTGACATAACTTGGAAACCACCAGAATCTGTAAGTATTGGTAATTTACAATTCATAAACTTATGTAGGCCACCAGCTGATATAATTCTATCAACTCCAGGTCTTATCATTAAGTGATAAGTATTTGATAAAATAATTTCAGATCCAGTTAGTATTATATCGTCTATTAAACAAGCTTTGACAGTTGCTTGAGTTCCAACAGGCATAAAAGCAGGTGTTTGAATGTTGCCCCTATGAGTTTCAATAAGTCCTACTCTAGAAAAATTTTTTTTTTCAATAACATTAAAATTAAATTTTTTTAATGCCATAGAAAAAATTAAAATTATTTAAAACTAATAATTTTATCAGGATCAGATACTGATCCATTGTTATTTTCGTCACCTCTTTTAATTTTGTCAACAAATTCCATTCCCTCAATAACTTTGCCAAATACTGTGTATTGTCTGTCTAAAAATGGAGCAGGTTTAAAGCAAATAAAGAATTGACTATTGGCACTATTTGGATCTTGTGATCTAGCCATTGAAAGTGTTCCTCTGTCATGTGGCAATTCACTAAATTCTTCTTTAAGATCGGGAAGTTCTGAACCACCAGTACCTGCTCTACTTAAATTAAAATTATCATTAGAAGAATTTCCAAACTGAACATCTCCAGTTTGAGCCATAAAGCCATCGATTACTCTGTGAAATACAACACCATTATATTTTCCTTCAGCTGCTAATTGTTGAATTCTTTTTACATGATTTGGTGCTGTATCTTCAAACAATTCAATTTTAACATCTCCATCTTTTAATTTTAAAATCATTATATTCTCCTCTGCTATTATGTTGTTAATTGTCATTAAAAAAAAAATTAAAATTTTAATTAAAAATCTATTCATATTTTTTTTTTAAAGATTTAATTGTACTTTTTGTAGTAAATTTTTCTATGTCACCATTAAGCCTAGCAATTTCCTTAACAAATCTTGATGATATAATCTGATTTTCAACATCAGACATTAAAAAAATTGTTTCAATATTGTTATTGAGTTTTCTATTCATTCCAGCAAGTTGAAATTCATATTCGAAGTCAGATACAGCTCTTAATCCTCGCAAAATTATATTAGAATTATATTTTTTACATAAATCTGTAGTCAATGAGCTAAAAACTACTATTTCAATTTTACTTTCATCAATCTTTAGATCTGTAAAAAGTGCATTTGAAACTATTTCCTTTCTTTCATCNGCACTAAAAAGANAATTCTTGTTGTTTCCATCTGATAAAGCAACAATAACTTTATCAAATAATTTTAATGATTTTTTTATAAGATCTATATGACCAAAAGTAATTGGATCAAAAGTTCCTGGGTAGACGACAACTTTACTCATTATTGTAAGTTATCATCAATTTTTATCGCTGAAACAACTTTTTCGTCCCCAGACAATTTAATTATTCTTACACCTTGGGTGTTTCTACTTGCTGTTCTTATTTCTTTAACTGCAACTCTTATAACTCTACCTTTGTTAGTTGAAATCATTATTTCATCCCCTTCAAAGACAGGGAACGATGAACAAATACTTCCGTTCCTAGGTGAGTTAATTATCCCAATGATCCCTTTGCCCCCTCGATTAGTTACTCGGTAATCAAAATGTGTAGTTTTTTTACCAAAACCATTTTCTGTAATTGATAGAATAAATTTTTCGCTAGCTTTAATTTCTGATTTAGTATCTGTATCTTTTTTGGCATTTTTTTTAATCTTATCTTGATTAATAATTGACAAAGAAACTATTTCATCATTTTGAGCTAAGTTAATACCTTTAATACCTTTTGATGATCTTCCTTTAAAAACTCTTAATTTTTTTGACTCAAATCTTATACATTTACCATACTTTGTACTTAACATTATATCTTGGTCATCTTTGCAAATTTCGACGCCTACAATTTTATCATTAGTATCAAGTTTCATTGCAATTTTTCCAGCGGCGTTAATTGACGAAAAATCTTCGAGACTATTTTTTCTAACTTTACCTTTTGCTGTTGCAAAAACTATTTGTAAATTTTTCCAGTCACTTTCATCTTCTGGAAAGGGCATAATTGAACTAATAGATTGATGACTTTTTAAAGGTAATATATTAAATAACGATTTACCCTTGGATGTTGTTGATCCTTCTGGAATTTTCCATGCTTTAATTTTATAAACAAGACCTTCTGTAGAGAAGAATAAAACAGAAGTATGAGTACTGACAGAGAGTGTTTGAACAACAGAATCAGCATCTCTAGTAGTTATGCCTGATTTACCCTTTCCACCTCTTTTTTGTTGTTTAACATTGCTAAGGGCTCCTCTTTTAATATAGCCCTGGAGTGTAACAGTATAATTACTGACTCTTTTTGAATTGTTTCTTCTATATCATAATTTAATACAGCATCTATAATCTTAGTTCTTCTAGGTACAGAAAATTTATCTTTAATTAACTTAAGTTCTTCACTAATAACTTTTAATAATTCTTTTTTTGAATTAATAATTTTCTTAAATCCCTTAATAAGTTCAGCAAGTTTTTTGATTTCTATTTCAATTTCATTTATCCCTAGTGCAGTTAATTTTTGAAGTCTTAATTCTAAAATTGCAGTGACCTGTTCACTTGATAAAGAATATAAATTTTTAGTTTTTTTATCATTAATTAATGAAATTAATTTTAAAACTTTATTTATTTTCCATTTTGTTCCTAGTAATGCTTTTTTTGCATCATCGGGTGTTTTTGAAGATCTTATAATTTTAATAATTTTATCTAAATTTTCTACAGATACAGAGAGACCAATTAAAATATGCGCTCTATCTTCAGCTTTTTTTAAGTCAAACTTTGTTTTTTTTATTACTACATCTTCACGAAATGTTAAAAAATTTGTTAAGAAATCTTTTAAGTTACACGTTTTAGGTTTACCGTCTACAATAGCTAAAGTATTAAAACCAAAAGAACTTTCAATTGAAGTATTTTTATAGAGTTGTCTTTTAATTGTTTCTGGTTCAACGCCATTCCTTAAATCTATAGCTACTCTGATACCTTCTCTGTTTGATTCATCTCTTATATCTTTAATTCCTTCAATTTTTTTTTCTCTAACTAATTGAACTATTCTTTCATTAAGAACTGATTTATTAACTTGGTAAGGGACCGATGATATAATTAATCTATCTCGACCATTTTTTAATGGTTCAATATTAATTTCACCTCTTATTTTAAATGATCCTCGACCTATATTGTAACCATCTTTTATAATACTTTTGCCTATTATAACTCCACCAGTTGGAAAATCTGGTCCAGGTATATGTTTCATTAATTCTTTAATTTTTATATCTTTGTTATCTATAAGAGCCAGTGTCCCATCAATAATTTCACCTAAATTATGGGGGGGAATACTTGTTGCCATCCCGACTGCAATACCACCTGCTCCATTGACTAGTAAATTTGGATATTGAGCGGGTAATACAGTTGGTTCTTTTTCTGTTTCATCATAATTACTTTTATATTCAATCGTATTTTTTTCTATATCATCTATTAAAAATTGTGAAACTTTAGATAGTCTTGTTTCTGTATATCTCATTGCTGCGGCTGGATCACCATCTATTGAACCAAAGTTACCTTGACCATCAACAAGAGGTAAGCTCATTGAAAAATCTTGGACCATTCTAACTAAAGCATCATAAACAGACTGATCACCATGAGGGTGGTATTTACCAATCACATCCCCAACTATCCTTGCAGATTTTCGAAATTGTTTAGACCAATCATATCCACCTTTGTACATTGCAAATAAAATTCTCCTATGCACAGGTTTTAATCCATCCCTAATGTCTGGCAGTGCTCTACTTACTATAACACTCATAGCATATGATAAATAAGACGAGCTCATCTCGTCATGCATCGAGATATTCTTTATATTTTTATCTTTAGGAATTTCAGTCTTTTGCATAAAAACTAAAAGGGAATTTCATCATCCATGTCGTTTGACACTTGAGGGGCATCCTCAAAATTATTTGTAGGAGCTTGAGAAGTATCATTTTGAATTCCTCCACCACTATTACCACCACCAAGCATTGTTAAAGAAGAATTGTATCCTTGTATTACAATTTCTGTTGAGTATTTATCTTGACCAGATTGTTCATCTTTCCATTTTCTTGTCGTGATTTGGCCTTCTACATAAATTTGAGCACCTTTTTTAAGATACTGTTGAACCACATTAACTAAGCCTTCATTAAAAACTACTATACGGTGCCATTCTGTTTTCTCTTTTTTTTCGCCAGAAGTTTTATCTTTCCAAGACTGACTTGTTGCTAGGCTTAATCTAGCTACACTTTTGCCATTAACCATCTGCTTAATTTCAGGATCTGCGCCTAAACGTCCAATTAATAATACTTTATTTAAACTTCCAGCCATAATATTTTAAAATTGTTAATTAATTTATTTAGTTTTATATCACAATTTAACCTGAATATTAATTTTATTAATTTAAAGCAACAAAAATTATGATCAAAAAGATAGTTATCAAGGGGGCAAAAGAACACAATTTAAAGAATGTGTCAGTAGAAATTCCAAAAGATCAATTTGTTGTGATTACTGGTCTGTCAGGATCTGGTAAATCATCTTTAGCATTTGATACGATATACGCAGAAGGTCAAAGACGGTATGTTGAAAGTCTTTCAGCCTATGCACGTCAATTTTTAGACAAAATGAAAAAACCTAATGTTGATTTAATAGAAGGTTTGAGTCCAGCAATAGCTATAGAGCAAAAAAATACATCAAAAAATCCAAGATCAACTGTAGCAACAGTTACAGAAATATATGATTATATGAGAGTACTTTATGCAAGAGCTGGGGTTCCCTTTTCACCTTTTACTGGTAAACCTATAACCTCTCAAACAATCACTCAAATTGTAGATTTAATAAAAAAATTACCAAAAAAATCTACGATATATATTTATGCTCCAGTCGTAAGAGGTCGTAAGGGTGAATATAAAAAAGAAATATTAAGTTACAAAAGAAGAGGTTTTAGAAAAATAAAGATCGATGAAGTAATATATGACATTGAAAAATCGCCTAATCTCGATAAAAAGTTAAAACATGATATCTCTGTTTTAGTAGATAGAATTGTTTTAAATTCAAATCTTGGAAATAGACTAGCTGAAAGTATTGAAACAGCAATTAACTTATCAAACGGCTTGGTTTTTGTAGAATATGAAGATGAAACTTTACCTCAAAAATATAGAAAAATTGAAAAACTAATTTACTCAACAAAATTTGCATGTCCTGAAAGTGGTTTTACAATTGAAGAAATAGAACCAAGACTTTTTTCTTTTAATAGTCCTTATGGTGCTTGTGCTGAATGTGAGGGCATAGGTGTAAAATTAAATGTAGATCCAAATTTAGTAGTTCCAGATGAAAAAAAAAGTATTGCAGATGGAGCTATTGAACCATGGGCTAAATCTACAACACTTTATTATGCACAAACTCTTGCGTCTATTGCCAAACATTATGGGTTTTCGTTAGATGAAAAATGGAGAAAACTACCAAAAAAATTTAAAGATGTAATATTATTTGGATCTGATGATGAAGAAATTAAATTTAATTATGACGATGGTTATGAAAAATATTCACATAAAAAAACTTTTGAGGGGGTTATTAATAATCTTGAAAGACGTTTTTTAGAGTCTGATAGTGAGTGGAAAAGAGAAGCTATAGCAGAGTATCAATCAGATTCTGCTTGTGAAGGATGTAATGGTAATAGACTTAAGGAAGAAGCTCTATGTGTAAAAATTGACAATTTAAATATTAGTGATGTTACAAAAAAATCAATCTTAGATGCTGCTGATTGGTTTAAAAACCTTGAAAAAAATTTGGATAAAAGACAGTTTAAAATTGCTGAGCATATATTAAAAGAAATAAATGAAAGATTGAATTTTTTACTTAATGTTGGTTTGGATTATTTAACATTATCAAGAGAGTCTGGGACTCTCTCGGGTGGTGAGGCTCAAAGAATTAGGCTTGCATCACAAATTGGATCAGGTTTAACAGGTGTCTTATATGTACTTGATGAACCATCAATTGGTCTTCACCAAAAAGATAATGTTAAATTAATAAATGCTTTAAAAAGATTAAGAGATTTAGGCAATACAGTTATTGTTGTAGAGCATGATACTGAAACAATGGAAAATGCAGATCACATAATTGATCTTGGTCCTGAAGCTGGATCTAACGGGGGTCAAGTTACTGCTCAAGGTACTTATGAACAAATATTAAAAAATAAAGATAGTATAACCGGACAATATTTGTCTCATAAAAAATTTATTGAAATCCCAAAAAAAAGAAGACTTGCTAAAAATGGAAGATTTGTAGAAATAAATGGAGCGAGCGGCAATAATTTAAACAATGTAGATCTTAAGATACCAACAGGAAGCTTTACTTGTGTAACAGGTGTATCTGGTAGCGGTAAATCAACTTTAATTTTACAAACTTTATATCATGCCTTAAATTTAACTTTAAATAATAAAGCAAGAAAAGTTCCAAAAGCATTTAAGGGTTACAAAGGTGTTGAGCTTATAGATAAAATTATTGATATTGATCAATCACCTATAGGAAGAACACCAAGGTCAAACCCAGCGACTTATACAGGTGCATTCGGACCAATTAGAGACTGGTTTACTTCACTACCTGAGTCCAAGACTAGAGGATATAAACCTGGAAGGTTTTCTTTCAATGTTAAAGGAGGAAGGTGTGAGGCTTGTGAGGGTGATGGTGTAATTACCTACGAAATGCATTTCTTACCTGATGTTTATATACAGTGTGATGAGTGCAAAGGCACAAGATATAATCGAGAAACTTTAGAAATAAAATTTAAAGATAAAAGTATTGCTGATGTTTTAAATATGTCTGTTGATGAAGGATGTGAATACTTTGAAAATATTTCAAATATTAAAACAAAATTATTAACTTTAAAAAAAGTTGGTCTTGGTTACATCAAAATTGGCCAGCAAGCCACAACACTTTCCGGTGGTGAGGCCCAAAGAATTAAGCTTGCAAAAGAATTATCAAAGAGATCAACTGGTAGAACTATGTATATTTTAGATGAGCCAACTACAGGACTACATCAACATGATATAAAAAAACTTTTAGAAATTTTACATACATTTGTTGCTTTAGGTAACACTGTAGTGGTTATTGAGCACAATTTAGACGTGATTAAAACGGCTGATTATATAGTTGATATGGGCCCTGAAGGAGGAGTTAAGGGTGGACATATTATAGCAGAAGGGAAACCTGAGGAGATAATTAATATAAAAGCTAGTTATACTGGGCAATTTTTAAAACCTATGCTAAGGGATAAGTTTAAAAAATAGCTTATAAATTTTCACTTTTGGTGTATAAGTCAATTAATGAGTTCATTACTTTCATCATTACCAAAAACAATCCATGCATCTCTAGGATTAGCAATCCTGCTATTTTTAGGGCTATTTTTTGGAAATGGTGGTTTCGATTTTGATTTATTATTTTGGAGCTGGCTAACAAGATTTATTCATGTGGTTGTAGCTATAATGTGGATAGGATTACTATGGTACTTTCAACTTTGTTCAAATTCCAAATATGCCAAATATACCTGATGACCAAAAGCCTGCTATAGGAAAAGTTATTGCACCAGCAGCACTATTTTATTTCAGATGGGCTGCATTATTAACTATAATTTCTGGCTTAATCTTGGGTTACCTAAATGGTTATCTTCACGAGGCAATGACATTAGGCATAACCTCTGGGGGTGGAAAAAATACAGCTATAGGAATTGGTATGTGGCTTGGCTTATACATGGCATTTAATGTTTGGTTTATAATTTGGCCAAACCAAAAAAGAGCCCTAGGAATTGTTGACTGTGACCCCGATTTAAAAGCTAAATCAGCAAAAACAGCTATGCTTTTTTCTAGAACAAACACACTACTCTCTCTACCAATGTTACTTTCAATGGTAGCGGCTCAAAATTTATACTAATCTATATCTTCTTTTATAATTGTTTTTTGAGAAACTCTTAGTCTCACTAAAACTGGATTAGCAATATATATAGAAGAATAAGTTCCAAAAATTACTCCTAATATCATTGCCAAAGAGAAACCTTTTAGAATTTCTCCACCAAAAATATAAATGGATAATAAAGCAAGTAAGGTTGTGACAGAAGTAATTATGGTTCTAGATAAAGTTTCATTTATTGAAATGTTAGTTAATTCATAAATCTTAATATCTGAAAATTTACGTAAATTTTCTCTTACTCTATCAAATATTACAACCGTATCGTTCATAGAATAACCGACAATAGTTAAAACTGCCGCTACTATAGATAAGTTTATTTCAAGACTAAAAAGTGAAAAAAAACCTAGTGTTATAATTACATCATGAAATAAAGCTAAAATAGCACCAAGACTAAATTGCCACTCAAATCTAATCCATATATAAAAAAGCATTGCGGCAAGAGACACTATTATTGCAATCATACCAGATTTTAAAAGTTCAGAGCTGACTTTCGGTCCAACATTTTCAACTCTCCTAAAATCAAAAGTATCTCCAATTAGATTTTTTAAGTCAACTTTAATTTTTTCAATTGTATTGGGTTCAATATCTTTTTTTTCAAACTTGATTAAATAATCATTTTCTTTTCCAAATTTTTTAACATTTACATCACCCAAACTCATTTCATTAAAAGACTTTCTTAATGCGGTAACACTAATATTATTATCTGTAGTTCTTAACTCAATCAAAGTTCCACCTTTAAAATCAACACCAAAATTGAGCCCTTTTACTGATAAAAGCAAAATTGAACTTAACATTAAAATAAATGAGATTATGTTAAAAAGCTTATAAAATTTATTAAAATTAATCATTGCTATATTAAATTTTCTTTTTCTTTATTTTTAATCACATATAGAGCAGTGAGTAACCTTGATATGAAATAAACTGAAAACAGAGTTGTTAATATACCAACCGCCAGTGTAATTGAAAAACCTTTTATAGGTCCAGAGCCCATAAAAAATAATATAATCGCAGAAATCAAAGTCGTTATATTAGCATCAATAATTGCAGTTTTTGATTTAATATAGCCTGAGTCAAAAGCTATTATGTTATTTTTTTCTTTTAAAAGCTCTTCTTTAATTCTTTCAAAAATTAGTACATTTGCATCTACAGCCATACCAACAGTTAGTATTATGCCTGCTATTCCAGGAAGTGTTAAAGTTGCTTCAAAAATTGTAAGTATAGCAACTAAAAAAAATAGATTTAAAACTAGAGTTATATTTGCAATTAAACCAAACATTTTATATTTATAGAACATAAATATAATTACCAATACAAAACCAATTATTAATGCAATCACACCAGCATTGATAGAGTCTTGACCAAGATCTGGTCCGACAGTTCTTTCCTCTATTATTTTTAGTGGTGCTGGTAAGGCACCAGATCTTAATAATAAAGCTAGGTCTGTAGCAGATTGGAATGTAAAGTTTCCAGTAATTTGTCCATTGCCACTGACTATAGCATCCTGAATCACTGGTGCACTAATAATTTTTCCATCCAATACTATTGCTAATCTTTTTCCTATCCCAGTACTAGTTACTTTTCCAAATCTTTTGGCACCAACTCTGTCTAGAGTAAAAGTTACAACAGTTTGATTTGTTTGATTGTTCATATTAGGCTGAGCATCTAATAAATTCTCACCACTTAAAATAATTCTTTTACTAACTAAGGCTTCTCCGTCATCATTTTCAAAAAATAATTTTTCAACTCCAAAATTATCGTTTGCATTTTCTGTTACCAATCTAAAACTAAGGTTAGCTGTTTTACCTAACAATGATTTAATTCTCATTGGATCATCTAGTCCAGGTAATTCAACTAAGATACGATCACTTCCTCTTTTTAGAATATTAGGTTCATTTGTACCAACTTCATCAACACGTCTTCTTACAATTTCTATTGCTTGATCTTGTGATGAATTTTTAATTTCAATTAACCCATATTTTGAAAATTTTAATAAAAAATTATTTCCATCAACTGTAAGATCAAATTTATGAGATTTGTATTGATTAAAATATGGATTAATTTCACTTTCTTTATCTAAAAAAAATTCCTCCACATTCTTAGCATCTTTGCTCTCAACATTAAATGATATTGATTTTTCAACTAACTTTAAGTCTGTAAAATTTATATTTTTATCTTTAAGAAAATTTCTAATACTAGTTGTTGAGTTTTGTAATTTTTTAATCTCAACTGGTTCATTGTCAATTTCAAGTAAAAGATATGATCCACCTTGGAGATCTAAACCTAAATTAATTTTTTTACTTAAAAGGCTATTATCAGTATTTAAGAAATTTGATGAAGCAAATATAATAAAAAAAACAGATATTAAAAAAACTGTTATTATTTTAAATTTTGAAAAGTATAACACTTTTTTAAAATGTTACTTTTTTTCTTCCGGAGTATTCATCAAAGCCTGAATTCCTGTAGCTTTAATGACTTCAACTTTAACATTTTCAGCAATTGAGACTTCTGCTTTTTCGTTATCAATAATTCTTTCAATTGTACCAATAATCCCAGCTGAAGTGATAACCTTGTCTCCTCTTTTAAGGTTTTCAACCATAAATTTATGTTCTTTCACTTTTTTTTGCTGAGGTCTAATTAAAAAGAAATAAAAAATAACAAATATTAAAATTAAAGGTATGAATTGGCCGATTCCTGAATTTTGCATGTTTCTCCTTGTTTTTACGAGAATACTTATACTATCTATTTTACTAAAACAACTTTAAATCTTATCAATTTTTTCCATATTATTCATGTATGGTCTTAAAATTTTAGGGACAATTATCGATCCATCCTCTTGTTGGTAATTTTCAAGTATAGCAACTAATGTTCTTCCAACAGCTAAACCGCTACCATTTAAAGTTCCAACAAATACCGTTTCGTTGTTTTCATTTTTATATCTAGCTTTCATTCTTCTGGCCTGAAATGAGCCACAAGAAGAACAGCTAGAGATTTCTCTATATTTATTTTCTGATGGAAGCCAAACTTCAATATCATATGTCATTTCAGCACTGAAACCCATGTCACCAGTACATAACATTATCTTCCTATAAGGTAGTTTTAGTAAATCTAAAATTTTAGTAGCACAATTTGTCATTCTTTCTAATTCAGAAATACAATTATCATTTTCAACTATACTAACCATTTCAACTTTGTAGAATTGATGTTGCCTAATCATGCCCTTTGTATCCTTGCCATAACTTCCAGCTTCTTTTCTAAAACATGGCGTTGATGCAACCATACGCATAGGTAGATCTTTTTTTTCAATGATTTTATTTTTAACTATATTAGTTAATATAACTTCAGCAGTTGGGATTAAAAACTTTCTATCTGTAGANTCATCTAATTTAATTTCAAACTGATCATTTTCAAACTTTGGTAGTTGTCCCGTACCAAACATTGTATTGTCTGTTGCAATTAATGGTGGGGATATTTCCTTGTAATCATTTTTCATGGTATGCATATCAAGCATAAAATTGGATAAAGCTCTTTCTAATAATGCTAATTTATCTTTTACAAAAACAAACCTTGATCCAGTAGTTTTTGTTGCGAGATCAAAATCCAACATATTTAATTTTTCACCTAATTCGTAATGTGACTTAGGTTTAAAAGAAAATTTTGGAATTTCTCCTGATTGTAAAATTTCTTTATTGGAACTCTCATCTTTTCCCAAAGGAACATCATCGAGAGGTATATTTGGTATAGAAGATAAAATATTATCAAGTTTATTTTTTATATCAGATTGTAATTTGCTAATTTTATCTATTTCTATTGAGATAACCTTAGATTTTTCAAATAGAGTTTTATCTTTAGATTTTGAAATTTCTTTTTTTTCTTTTTCAAGATTTTCTTTGTCATGTATAAATTTTCTATTTTTTTCATCTAATTCTAATATAACATCAACATTTAAGTCTAAATATCTTTTTTGTAATGACTTCTTAAAACCCTCAATGTTGGTTCTTATTTCTTTAATATTATGCATCTTTATTTATATTTTTTTTCTCAATGATATTTACAGAAAATATAGATAATTCATATAAAATCAATAAAGGTATAGCTAAACCTATTTGTGTAACTGGATCTGGTGGTGTTAACAGTGCAGCAGCAGCAAAAATGATTACAACAACATACTTCCTTCTTTCTCTTAAAAACTTTGAATCAACCACTCCTACTCTAGCTAAGAGACTTAAGACTACCGGTAATTGAAAACTTATGCCAAAAGCAAATATAAGTTTCATCACAAGTGATAAATATTCATTTACTTTAGCTTCAAGTTGAATAGGCATACCTGTTGTTAGCCCTGTACTTTCAAATGAAAGAAAAAACTTAATTGCTAAAGGCATTACTAGATAATAAACAAGCATNCCTCCCAAAAAAAATAATATAGGTGTTAAAGCTAAGTANGGAATTATTGCTATTTTTTCATGCTTATAAAGACCAGGAGCTATAAATTTCCATATTTGCATCAAAATATAAGGGCATGTTATAAAAAAAGCTGTAAAGAACGAAACTTTTAAATATGTTAAAAAGGTTTCTTGTAATGCTGTGAATATTAACCTTCTTTCAAGTCCACTTTCTTTTACTGCTTTTGAAAAAGGCTCTACAAGAAAGCCGTAAATATATTCTGAAAAAAAATAACAAATAATGAATATTATAAATAAAAAGATAAATGAATTTATTAATCTTTTTCTCAATTCTGTGAGGTGACTTACAAAACCACCTTCATTTTCAGGTTTTGTCATTTTTTTTATCTTTTAGATTTTTATCTTCTTCATCATCGTAATCTATTTCAGAAATTTCATTTTGAATGCCGCTTATATATCTTTTAGTAGATCCAATCCAAGATCCAACTTTTTTTAACATGAATGGAAAGTCTTTTGGTCCTATAACAACAATAGAAACAGCAACAACTATTAAAATCTCAAACCAGCCAATAGTGGGCATTTAAATTATTCTTTATCTTTAAATTCTTGATTATTTTCAGTCGACTCTTGATTTTTTTCAGAAATATTTTTTGGTTCTGCATCATCTGTAATGTCAGTTGCCATACCTTTTTTAAAGCTCTTTATACCTTTTGCTACATCTCCCATTAAACTAGAAATTTTTCCACGCCCAAATAAAAGGACTACAAGAATTGCAACAATTGCTATTTGCCAAATACCTATGCTCATACGTTTTTATACATCTTTTATATTGATTTTTAAAGAAACTTTTTACTTATCTTCCTCTGCATTTAATGTGCTACTTAACATTTCATCAATGTTTTCATAAATATTATCTTTTTTCTCTTCTTGTTTTTCTTTATAGAATTTCCCAGTTCCAAAAATAGCATTGTCTATATTTGAACTATCTATTAAACCGGCCGAACCTAATTCATCTACTGTTGGTAGGTCTGATAATTTTTGTAAATTAAAATGACTTAAAAAATTGTCTGTGGTTCCATATTGAATTGGTTTACCAGGTACATCTTTTCTTCCCTTAGGTTTAACCCAATTCAATTCCATTAAAATTTCAAGAGTATTAGTACCAAAAGCTACTCCTCTAATTTCCTCTATCTCTGCTCTGGTTACAGGTTGATGGTAAACAATAATTGCCAACGTTTCTACAGCTGCTCTTGATAGTTTTTTTTCAACTGTTTTTTCTTTAGACATAAGAGTTGAAAGATTTTGAGAGGTTCTAAAAGACCATTTATTTGAAATACATACTAGATTAATTCCTCTCGTGGAATATTCGTTTTCAAGTTTTTTTAGAATTTTTAATACATCAGTTTTTTTTGAAATTTTGCTCTCAATAGTGTCAATTTCTAATGGTTCAGCGGCAGCAAAAATTATAGCCTCAACTTCTCTTTCCACAGAAGTAAGCTTAGCTGGAAATTTTACTATATTATCTTTTTTTGAAACTTTTTTTTTTAGTTTAGTCATTTTATTTCTTTTATATAAACTTCATCAAATAATTTGTCTTGTTTAATAGTCAAATCACCTTCCTTGGCTAATTCAAGAGAACCAGCAAAAATGCCAGCTTTACCAGTTTTCTTATTTTGTGGACTATTTTTGAAGTTATTTGGTATTAAATCATCTAGTTTTTTCCAATCTATGAGTTTACCAAAAAATTCTTTTATTCTTTTAATGCCATCTTCAGTTGTGAACACAGGAAGTTTAGGAATATTCATTCGGTGAAAATCTTTCGTCATTATTATTGAAGAGTAAGCTTTTAATATATCGAAAAGGTTTAAATTATATTCAGTACTATAAATTGATCTAATGTTTCCTTTAATTCCTCTCATGTAGACATCCCTACCTAAACGTTTTCTTTTTAACATTTGATCGGAAAGTAATCTTATTAACTCTAATTTTTTTAATTGAAGCTTTAATTTTTCAGCAACTTCAAAAACTTTAAATTCTTCCTCTGGATCACCTGGTAGTAAAAGTTTTGATTTTAAATAGGTCAACCATGTGGCCATTAATAAATATTCTGATGCAACTTCTAGATTAAGTTTTTTTTCAGCTGTAATATATGAGTGAAATTGGTCAGCTAATTTTGTAATTGAAATATTTTCAAGATCTACTTTTTGTGATTTAGCTAAATCCAATAAGACATCTAAAGGTCCTTGATAATTATTTAGATCAACATTAAAAATATCAGAATCAAATTTATTCATTCTAAATACTAACTTAAAATTTTATATAATTGTGAGGTTTTTTTAATTATAAAATTTGATAATTTAGGTGAATTTTTAGCTACATTGAGCATTTCATTATATTTTCCATTACAATGTAAAACAAGATTACAACCAGCTTTGAAGGATTTTTTAGTATTCTCTTTAATTGTGTGTTTTAAACTTTTCATTGAAATATCATCAGTCATTATAATATTCTTAAACTTAATATTTTTTCTAATTAAATTAATAATCTTTTTTGAGTGAGTTGCAGTGTTATTTGGGTCAATATTTTCGTAAATAATATGTGCTGTCATAGCTAGTAAACTTTTTTTATTCTTAAAAGCTGCAAAATCTTTGGTGATTAATTGTTTATATTTTGTATTTACAGTTGGTGTTAATTTGTGGCTATCTACTTTAGCACGGCCATGACCTGGAATATGTTTAATAACGGTTGCAATCTTATCTTTATGGTAGTTCTCAATACAAATATTTCCTATTTTTGATACTAATTTTACATCACTAGAAAAAGAACGATCATTTATTACTTTGCTCGCTCCCTTAACTCTCAAATCAAGTACAGGAACAGTATTTATATTAACACCCAACATTTTAAGCATCAATGCGTTTTTGTTGGTAAAAATAGAATAAAATGAATTAAATTTTTTTTTATCTTTCATATAAAGTTTACCAAAAAATTCACTGGTCAATTTATCTGAATTAAAAAGTTTTCTTAATCTATTAACTCGTCCACCTTCTTGATCAATTAAGATAGGGTATCTTTTATCTTTAAAAATTTTTCTAATTTCATCAGTAAGTTTTTTTGTTTGTGTTATATTTTCAATATTTCTTGTAAATAATATAATGCCCCAAGGTCTGTATTTCTTAATAAAAAACTTTTCTTTTTTAGACAGAGTTGTAGAGCTTATCCCAATGATGAATGAGCGTCGATTATTCATTATTGTTAATTAGCTTCCAAAAATTATAATTTTTTTTATTATCATTTTTTTTTTCAACATATTCAACAATATCCCTGGTGTCATTATTTAAAAGTATTAACTTGTTTGAAAAAATATCAATTTTTTTATCAATAAGTTGCATTGCTCTAAAAGATTTTTTTTTATAATTGTCTGAAAAATAATATTTTAAAGTGAAAAATAATATTAAAAAAACAAATAAAATATAAAATAAATTTTTTAATTCTTTTATCATTACATTTGTTCAGGAGTGTTTACTCCTACAATATTCATTCCAGATTTAATGGTATTAGAAATAATTTTTAAAAAAACTAATTTATCATCTGATATAGTTTTATTGATATTAATAAATCTTTTAGACTCATCTTCTTTACCCATATTCCAATATGAGTGGAATTTAGATGAGAGTTCATAAAGATAAATAGGTATCCTATGAGGCTCTAATCTTAAACTAGAAGCTTCTATACATTTTGGCCATTCAGAAATTTTTTTTAAGATATCAATTTCTGCATCTGAATAATTAAAATTATATTTTGTGATATTTAAATCATTTTTAATATCTAAATTTACATGTCTAAAAACAGAGGATATTCTGGCATAACAATACTGAACATAATAAAGTGGATTATCTTTTGATTTTTCTTTAACTTTTGTAAAATCAAAATCTAACTCTACATCACTACTTCTATTTAGCATTATAAAACGTGTAGCATCTTTTCCAACTTCAGAAATCAAATCTTCAACAGTGATATAATCACCTTTCCTTTTTGACATTTTAAATGGTTTATCGTCTTTTATTAATTTAACGAGCTGACTAACTTTGCATATTAATTTATCTTTAGAGCCAGACATTGCTTCAACAACAGAAGTTATTCTTTTGATATAGCCAGCGTGATCAGCGCCAAGAATATTAATAAGTGTATCAAAATTTCTTTCTAATTTATTATTGTGATAAGCAACGTCACTTGCAAAATAAGTCCAAGATTTATCAGATTTTTGTAAGGCTCTATCCTTATCATCACCAAATTCTGTAGATTTAAATAATAATTGTTTTCTTTCTATCCAATTTTTATCGTCTTCTCCCTTTGGAGCTTTAATTTTTCCCTCATAAATTAGATTTTTATTCTTTAATTTATCGATAGCTTTTTCTACTTCATTATTATTGACAATTTCTGTCTCACTTGAAAATTTATTGTGAACAATTCCAAGATTTTGTAAGTTTGTTTTAATAAGCTTTAAAGACTCTGCTACAGATAGTATTGTAAGGTCGTTTGCTACGTCATCAAAATTAGTAAATTTTAATTTTTTATTGTTGTTTATGATATTTTTAGCAATATCGATTAAATAATCACCAGGGTATAAATCTTTATTTTCTATTGGAAACTTTTCATTGTTTAATATTTCTTTAATTCTAAAAAAAACTGATTTTGTAAAATTTATAATTTGGTTTCCATAATCATTTACATAATATTCTTTAGATACTTCATGCTTATTGAAAATAAGAATATTTGAAATAACATCCCCTAATATAGCACCTCTACAATGGCCGACATGTAATGGTCCTGTTGGATTAGCTGATACAAATTCAATTAAATATTTCTTTTTTTTTTCTTTATTATTGACACCAAAATTTTTGTGATCAGTAATAATTTTCTCAACAAAATTATTCCAAAAATAATTTTTAAACTTAATATTAATAAAACCTGGTTTTACAACAGTAATATTTTCTATATTTGTATCGTCTTGTTTGATAAATTTAACTAAAACTTCTGCTATCTCCAATGGTGTTTTTTTATTAATCTTCGATAATACCATAGATACATTTGTCGAGATATCACAGTTAAAATTTGGAGGTGGTATATCTACATTAATTCCATTTAAATTTTCAGGTAATTTGATCAGGTCATCTTTATTAATTTTTATAATAATATCTTTGATCTTATCTAGATATAAATCGTAAATGTTCATTATATATTTTTATGTAGTTTAATTGCAAATCTATCAGTCATTCCTGAAATAAAATCTGCAATTGCTCTATATTTATTCTTACTAATCTCTTCTTTTGTTAAAAATTTATTTGGTTTTTTTTTAATTGATGAAAAAAGATCTCTTATAATTTTTTTACCTTTATTGTTTTTCGTCAATACTTTTTTATTATTATACATTTTTATCCTTAAAAAAAATTTAATTTCTTTTTCTATTATTGAATATTTATCTGAAAAACAAACAATAGGGATTTTCGATTTATAAATATCATCAATGGATTTAATCTTATTAATTTTTAAATTTTTTATTGTATTTTTTATCAAATCCTTAACCATTAAATCAATTGAATCTCTAATTACTTGATATATTAAAATTTCTCTGTTGTTTTTTCTAATATATTTTTTATGAGAGTTGTAGATATCTTTAAAAAAATCAATTTCAATCAACTCATTTAGACTAAACATATTAGCTCTAATCCCGTCTTGGATGTCATGATTGTTGTATGCAATATCATCAGAAATAGCAGAAATTTGAGCTTCTAGGGAGGCTGATTGGTTAAACTTTATTTTATTATTCAAATTTTTTAAACCTATTAAACCCTTTACCAATGATAAATTTTTTATAGGACCATTATGTTTTAATAAACCATCTAAGGTTTCGATTGTAAGGTTTAGACCTTTAAATTTTAAATATTTATTTTCAAGAAACATTACAATTCTTAGAGTTTGAAGGTTGTGATCAAAGCCACCATAATTTTTCATACATTCATTTAGAGATCTTCACCTGCATGGCCAAATGGTGTATGGCCCAAGTCATGAGCCAAACTCAATGTTTCAGCCAAATCGTCATTTAAATTTAAATGTTTAGCAATTGACCTGGCAATCTGAGCAACTTCCATTGAGTGAGTAATTCTAGTTCTGTAGTGATCACCTTCTGTGTTAACAAATACTTGTGTTTTGTGCTTTAACCTTCTAAATGAGGCGCTGTGTATTATTCTATCTCTATCTCTCTGGAAAGGAGACCTGTAAAGTGAATTGGTTTCTTTAAATATACGCCCTTTACTTTTAAATAATCCAAGTTTTGAGTAATTTTTCATACTTTAAATTCAATAAATTGATATTATATTAGTATTATCAGTGTTGACATATGATTAAAGAAATTAAATTTACAGATAAAGCTATAAAACAGATAAATAATTTATTATCTCAAAAAGATCCTGGTTCTTTTTTTAGAATCGCTATTAAAGGTGGGGGTTGCTCAGGTTTTCAGTATGAGTTTACTTTTGACAATAAATTAACTGCAGATGACCTTCAGCACAAAAATATATTAATAGATAAAACTTCAGCAGATTTATTAAAAGGATCTGAAGTCGATTTTGTATCTGAGCTAATTGGCGATCAATTTAAAATTTCTAATCCTCAAAGCAAATCTTCTTGTGGTTGTGGAGTGTCTTTCTCAATTTAATGATCATAACATCCTGGAATGTAAATTCTGTTAGAGCTCGTATTGATAATATAAAAGAATATTTAAAGAAGTTTTCACCAGATGTTGTAATGATGCAAGAGATAAAAACTCAAGATGAAACTTTCCCCTATGATGATTTTTCAGCATTAGATTATGAAAGCCATGTATTTGGTCAAAAAAGTTATAATGGTGTCGCGATTATTTCCAAACATAAATTAGAGAACATTAGAACTGATTTAATTAAAGATAAATTAAAACAATCAAGAATTATTTCTGCAGAAATTAAACACAAAAAAAAGACGATTCAGATTATAAATATCTATACTCCTAATGGTAATCCAGTTGATACGGATAAATATACATACAAAAAAAATTGGTTGGATAGCTTGATTAAACAATTAAAAACTCTTTCAAAAAAAAATGATAACATTATTCTAGGTGGAGATTTTAACATTATCCCCTCAGCCGAAGATGTTTATAATGTAAAAAGTTTTGAAGATGATGCTTTATACCGTCTAGAAATTAGAAAAAAATTAAGAGAGATGATTAACTTGGGTTTTCATGATGCTTATAGACATATACATGGAGATAAAGAAGGTTATACGTTCTGGGATTACATGAGAGGTGCATGGCAAAAAAATAATGGTATGAGAATTGATCATTTTTTAGTATCTAACTCATTGTTAAATATTGTAAAAAATGTGAATATAAATAAGGACCCTAGAGGAAAAGAAAAACCTTCAGATCACACACCTATAGAAATTGAATTAACTTAATGATTTTATTTTATTAACTAATTCCTCATTTATATTACGAGGACCTTTGTCTTGTCTGNTCTTATGTCTTCTTTCACCAGGCAATCTTACTTCACCCATTGATTTCATTTTATTAAAGAATTCATCTGCATGTTTTTGCCAGTTTGTTCCTGCAGTTTTATCTGGTGATATAGCTAAAATAAATTCACCTCCACTTGGTGGACCACCATCGTTGTTATCTTTAGCAGCTGTTTCAAAACTAAAATTATCACCAACTAATGCACCAGC
>JGI20160J14292_10000899_pt1 | contig 25441 bp, 33 predicted proteins | sample COG_10_FD_14292 | JGI IMG/M metagenome (IMG submission 14292) | reverse complement strand
AAGCGGCTACTCCTTGGGATCTTGGACTTCTTCTAGCAAGCCAGCATACCTGCAGTTCGCAACAACACCTGGGAACTCAACCTCTCCGACCACCAGAATGATGATATCTTCTGATGGAAGAGTTGGCATCGCTACGGCAAGCCCTAGCAGAATCTTGGATGTAAACGGAGACTTCTCTTGTTTGAATGCAAACATAGATGCTAACACCCCAATCCTTAACTTTAATCATACAGGTAGTGTTGTCATGGGAACAGTAACTTCTCAGATAAACATGTTTGATCAAACACTTATAAAGAATAGAGCTAGTGAAAGTTGGAATACTACAGATAAAGGCACTGCTCTTGATTTTCTGACGACAGAGAGAGGATCTGCGACACCTTCCGTAACAATGTCGGTCTCAAAAGACACTACATATTTTTATGCACCAATATCATCAACAGAAAATATAAGCACACAGGGTAGGGTTTATGGGGCAGACGGAGGACAGTTTGACAAAACTCTAAGTGTGAACGCCCCATTAATTATAAGTAACGGATCAACCTCTGGATATTTAAAAACATTAAATGCCAGAATAGGAAACCTTTATGATTATGGAGCAACAGATTTAAAGATCGACCTATCTCAGTCTGGAGCAGTTGTCATACCTCAAAACGATCTTATCGTATCAGGACAGGTGGGCGGAGTGCCTCTAAAGGTGGACACATCTGTAACCTATGGAATGACCTTAATCGGAACCGTTAGCGGGTCTGCGCCTGCAAAGTGGTTGGAGAATCAAGGTGATACGGGTATGTATGTTGAGGGTTACGCAACAGGTAGTCATAATACATCAAATTCTGGCATAGCTACATTTGTGAATAGAAGTCAGAGCAATAGCCAGTGCGTTGTTGACATTATTGCAGGCGCTGGTGCTTACGATTCCTCTAACGTAAATGAGGCGAGCGTAATCACGAACCTTCCAAGCACAAGCACGAACTTTTTAAGATTTTTCTCAAAGAACAAGGTGACTTTTAGCGGGTCACAGTATGCTGGAACACCAATAAGAGTAGGAAGAGTTAGGGGTGATGGGCAAGGTGGCGTAGACTATGTAACGTCATTTACTGGGCATCACGCTGCGATAATCGACAAATCCGAATCGCTAGAGGTTGGAATGATACTCTCAAGCTCTGGAGAGATATGGCACGGCTCTACTGTATCCACAGCTCTTCCGAAGCTTAAAGTCTCTGGAACACCATCTGACAGGACTGTTTTTGGGGTGCTTTCTAAGCTGGAGGGCGGACATGAAGGATACACGCTACTCTCTCCTCCTAAGGAAAGCGAGATGCATATAGAGGTTAATTCGATAGGAGAGGGCAGAGTCTTGATAACGAATTTCAATGGAGAGGCCTCTAATGGAGATTATATAACCTCCTCACCCATCTCAGGTATGGGAATGATGCAGAGTGACGATCTCTTAAGATCATGCACTGTGGCAAAAATAACAGAGAATATAGATTGGAGCAAAATTACAGAAACAATTACCTTTGATGGGTCTGAGCATAAGAGGTACTTCGCAGCATGCACATATCATTGCGGATAAGGGGGGGAACATCATGCTTAACCATGATAGAAACAAGTCGGAGATAAACTTCTCAATAGGTCATCTCTTCATACACACTGTAAGGGGATCTTTTGAAAATTTCAATGTAATTATTGATCACGACATAGAGAAATTAAACCACACAAGCATATTTTGTGAAATAGATGTATCTAGTATTGATACTAAAATATTCGAAAGAGATAGGGTTCTCTTATCAGGGGAACTGCTCGATGTTGAAAACTACCCTAAAATAATATTTAGGTCAAAAGAGATTCTTGAATTGCCAGATAGCAAGCATGATATAACTGGTGAGCTAACAATAAAAGGAGAGACTAGGGATATTATTTTAAAAGCAGAAGGTCCTCTTTCAGGAAATAGAAATGTTTTCCTGGTAAGAGGGACCATAAGTAGGAAAAAATGGAATTTAAGATTTCTAGACTTGTCTAGCAATAATACAAGACTTGTTTCTGACGAAATAGAGATAGAGGCAAAGATCGAAATGCTTACTACGAAAGATATACTTAGAGAAACAGATATTTTTATAGAGAATAACTTTGAGCTTAAAAAGGATAGGGTTAAGTGATCTTTTTAAGAAATACAGGAATAAAACTTCTTCCGAGAAAAGATATTGTAATTATGGTCGCGACTTGTATTATTGCAATACTAACATACGTTGGAATACAGGTTGTAATAATATTAGGACTTATTGATCCGAACTATAATATATCTATAATAAGCTCGGCCTCTTCTTTTCTTTTCGTAACACTATCTGCAAAATTATCTTTTGAGTACAACAAAGATATGATTAAAAAGAAAGAGATGTTTCAGGGAAAAATAGAAGCTATAAGCAAATCCTCCATAGTCCTACTGTTTGATCCTCATGGTAAAATAAAAAGTGTAAATGAAAACTTTGTAAAAGCATTGGGATTTTCCGAAAGAAATGTGGTTGGGAAAAGCCACGACACATTCTTTTCTTGCAGGTCAGAAAAAGAAAATGATGTATGGGATAGGGTACTGCAAGGTATTCGCGTCAAAAGAAACCTCGAGAAGATTAACTCGAAGGGTAATGTTGTATGGATGAAATGCTCATATTCTCCAGTTATTTTAGATGAAAATATCATAGAAGTTATAATGATAGCTCATGACATTACAAATGAGTATGAGAAAGAGCTGGATATTATAAATAAAAACAAATATCTTGAGCACTCTGCAAAAATATTAAGACATGACATGAATAGTGGTATTAACATATACATGCCTAGAGGACTTAGATCGCTAGAAAGAAGACTTACTCCTGAGCAGATAAAAGAACTCAAGATAGAGATGCCTATAAAGCTAATAAGAGAAGGTCTTAAACATACAATAAGAGTATACGAAGGTGTCAAGGCTTTTACGAATCTTGTAAAAGAGGACTCTGAGCTTGAAAAGGAAATACTGTCTCTGGACGATATACTTTTAGATTATTTCTCCAGCACTTCATACTCGGATCAGATCGCAATAGGAAAGCTTGTCTGCGCAGATGTTAATGAATCTTTATTTTGTACGGCTATTGCCAATCTGGTTAGCAATGGAATAAAATACAATGATTCTGAATTTAAAATGGTTGCCATAACAATGATAGATGACGAAACCCTTGCGGTTATAGATAACGGGAGAGGGATGAGTCAGCAGGACTTTGAAAACCTGTCAAAGCCGTACTATAGGAAAACAGACCAGACCGAGCCAGGCACTGGATTGGGTCTGAATATTACAGTTGCAATATTAAAAGAACATGGGTTTGACATATCTGTTGATAAGATAGATGTTGGAACAATGATAAAAATAAAGGTGGTCGCATGATAAATAGCATTTTGCTCGTTGATGATGAAAACTTATTTCACTTGGTGTTTGAAGATGCGTGCAGCCTCTTGGACATTACCTTAACGTTGGAGGCGATATCTTCTTCTGATGAGGCAGAGAAAAGGTTTAAGCATTATATGGAATTTCCAAACGATGCTCAATATCACAAGCCAGAAGTTGTGTTTGTTGATCTTAACATCATAGGAAGCACCTTTGATGGGCTTGAACTAGTAAATAGAATAAATAATCTTTACGGCAATGGTGTTGTGATAGGAATGATATCAAGCTCTTCAGATAGCGCAGAAATAGAAAAGTCCAAAGAGTATGGAGCTCAGTTCTGGATTGTAAAGACTGATGAAATAGAGCCTAGGCTCGAAAGGTTTAGGGAAGACTACGAAGGCTACAAGAATAAAACTATGGGATTTAAAGTATACAAGTGAAAAAAATAGAAATCACAGATGCTCTTCAGCAGACACTAATTGATCTTTCTAAAGATAGAAAAATATTCCTTGAAGGTAATATCTGCAAGGTTATAGATTATGAGAAGGGATCAGATTTCGGCAATTACATAGAGGAGTCTATAGAAATAGATAAGAGTAAGAGAAGGCAAAGGCTTGAGGTTACTAAGGATATTCAAAAAAAGAATATTGAGCTGGTAAAGAAGCATGATGAGAACGACTCTCTTATGAAAGACTTAAAGGTGGCGCTTTCGGATGCGGAGAGTGCGAAAGCGCAGGCTTTAGGAGATCTTGACATTATGCATAAAAAGACCCAGTTCAAGCTAATTGGAAAGATTGTCCACGTAGCACTCATAATAATAATAAGCGTTGGCGTTGTAACGACAATGCTCTATGCATATGCAATACTTTATTCGAGTCCAGAGACGACTCTTATCGGAAATACTTGGTCCAATGTTCTTGGGATATTGTTAACCAACAGTTTCTCGATTGTAGGTACGATCATGGGAGTAAAGTATGCTTCCGAAAGCAAGTCTGATTGACTTAAAACACAAATTTTACCCAAGCATACCGTTTTCTATCTTTCAGATATTCCATATTTGCATCATTATAGTAGGCTTCCTTCTCGAAGGGTATATTGAAGTAAGCCTCGGGTCCCTTCATACCTCTTAAAAGATTTATAATCCAGAAAGAAAGGTATAGTATTATGAATCCAATAAAAAATAATTCTATATACTGCTGATAATGTATAGTCTCGTGATTTTTCACAGAATCAGACAATGGCTCTTTTGAAATAACAATAGGCCCTAGGGTTATTGCCCCAATCGCTATTGGTGAAAATATTTCAAAAAATGATATAATCTTCGGGCTTACTAAAAACATCGGTTTCAAATCTCTAATCATCGAAATCTCCTAATAATTACAGGTTAATAGACAAATAGTAATAAGTATGCTTGATAATACTTTTAAAGTTAAGATTTTGCGACTATTATATGTAAGTATAAAATACTATGCTAGGAATATGAAAGATTAGAGGTTTTTATGGGACAATTAGAAGTGGCGATGATGCAAAGAAAGGCATGTGTCGAAATAGAAGAAAGAATATTGGAAGCAATATTGATCGATTGCGTGGTTGGAGAAGTAACATCGACAAGAGTTACAAAGGACCTGTTTGCAGTAGCAACTATAATTTCAGAAATTGATCAAAAGTTCGGCAGACTATAATTATATAGCAGATGACTTTTGAGGAAAGGAGAGAGTTGTGAAAGAAGAATCGATATTAGGTAGCACGGAAGAAGAACTTCGGAAGGAACTCCAGATAAAAGAGCCATCTTTCTTTGGAACAATCTTATCTATCGCTGTCTGGTCATTAATATTTTCTTATAAAAGGTTTGTTAGGATTTTGAATAGATTCTCAAGAGCCTGGATTTCTTTTTGGAATTAAAAAAACAACATAGGAGCATGTCATGAGAATATGGCACATATCAGATACTCACTGTCATCACGATAAACTAAAAGTACCTGAAGGAATAGACTTAGTGATTCATAGCGGTGATGCCTCGAACCTTAAAGATCCTTACGCAAACGAACATGAGATGAGAAGCTTCATAACATGGTTTGATGGTCTGAAGATACCAAGCAAAGTATTTGTTGCTGGAAATCATGATACCTCAATAGAAAGAACTCTTATTCATCCAGAAGATATAAAAGCATTAGGCATAAAATATCTTCATAACGAAACTGTAGAGATTATGGGGCTAAAAATATGGGGATCTCCATATGTTCCTAGATTTGGAGACTGGGCTTTCATGAAACCTAGAGGAAAAATGATGGATAAAGTCTGGAATCTTATGGATATGGATGCTGACATATTAGTTACTCATAGCCCACCAAAAGGCATTCTTGATCTTACAGGTGGATATATGCAAGTATCGGATAATGAAAAAGATAGAATTAGGATTATGGAGAATGTAGGGTGCGAGTCGCTAAGGAAAAAGGTTTTAGAGTTAAAACCAAAGCTTCATTGCTTTGGACATATACATGGATCTAATAAAATATATAACTCAGGCACGCTTAGGCCATCTGGAATGAGAACTATTTTTAGTAACGGAGCTTGTTGCTCTCACAGAAGAGAAGGAAGCTTTTTCTTTAATGGAAATGTAATAGAGCTATAAGGAGGATTAACTTGTTTTATAATTTTAATAAAATTGATTTAATGGAAGGGTTTGCTGAGGATATCCGCAAGATTAACATGTCTGGACATTCTAAGCAAAATAGTACAAATAAAAAAGAGAACAATGAGAGGGAGGCTTCTGTGAAGACTAATAAGGCTAATAAGAGTAGTAACGTCAATCACCCAGCACATTATGGTGGAGATACAACATATGAGGCTATAAAAGTTATAGAGGCTTGGAGTCTGGGGTTCTGTCTCGGAAATACAGTAAAGTATATAAGTAGAGCGGGTAAGAAGGATAGATTAAGGGAGCTCGAAGACCTGAAAAAGGCAGCTTGGTATCTAAATAGAAGAATAGAAGAGATTGGTGCCAAGTGAAGGTTATGTTTCTAGATCACGATGGAGTCATATGCCTTTCAGGTCAGTGGGGATCTAGAAGGTCAAATAAGGCTAAGAAGAGGGGAGATCTTTTTGATAGATTCTGCCCAAAAGCTATAAATGTTCTGAATAACATTCTCAAAGAGACTGATGCTGAGATTGTGGTCACGTCTACATGGAGAGTTCATTGCGACTTAGAATATATGCAAAAACTATATATTGAAAGAGGAATTGCAAAGGCACCAATAGGCTTTACTAAGGATCTTGAGAATGTCTGGGACGACAATGACTGGTTCAATAGTTATTCTGATTCTGAAAAACTTCAATCTGCAATAAGATCCAAAGAGATAATGGTTTGGCTTAAGGAGAATCCTAGCGCAACCTCGTGGATTGCTATTGACGATTTGCCTCTTCCTAGATTAAAAAACTTCTTTATGGTAAATGAAGATGAGGGTATAAAAAAAATCGGAACCGCAAAAAGAATAATAAAAATACTAAACTCTCAGCAGGAAGCAGTTAATAATTGACGATTAATAAGAATAGGAGTTTTTAATGAGTAAAGAAAACAAAGATTTGAAAGGTGTGCTAAAAGCCCTCCTAGACCAACGAGACTTTGAGTTCTCAGATGATCCAGATACCGAAGAGCAAGAAATAGAGAATATGATTTCCACCATAAGAAGAAAGGTGGATGGTATGATTAAGAGACTTAAAAGTTCCTATAAGGTATAATTAAAACTATCTTATAAGAAGTTTATTATATCTATATCTATTGCATATGATGATGAAATAGATATTGTTGTGAAAATAATAACGCCGTCGGGTGTATTAGCACAAGATAGATCTATAGACGACTTTAACTCTTCAATAAAGCTAATAGCAGAGTCTTACAACTAAACTCAAAACTCTGCAAGACAAATAAGGTGAGGTTATAATGATTATATTATTAATGCAACTATTGCGTGCTGATATAAGTGCTCCAGAAACGTCCTATACTGGAGCTAGAATGCTTGAGCCTGGTATAGACATAGACTTTCAAGGATACAGCTCTATAGGTGCCCAGACGGGAACCTCATACGCTTACTTTAATGGGAACTCTATATATATGGGTACCGAAGACTCTTTTGGTAATCGAGTAGATGCGATTGTCGAATTTTTTTGGTTTGAATCTTCTATCGATAGGGGTTCTGATTTTTATGTTGCAGTAATAAAGGCAAGATCCAATCCTGCACAAGGCGAAGAGCTTTGGATTACTGACTGGAACGACTGGGGTATGAACCCCTATCCTGTACTATCTGTTGATGCGTACACAGATATATCAAGAGAACGGGGTTCTTTTCGCTGGGATTGGTCTGTGCCATTTGAAAACTATGGAATTGAAGCCTATGGTCAAATAAGTATTGGCAGCCAGTACGGAATAGGTGCGGGATCTACTGCAGGAGTAGAGGGCTCAGCTATGACTGCCATAAACATACCTGACGGTGTTGAGATAAATGGGAATGAAGTTTCTGGAGGTGCAAATGCAAACGTAGAGATTCAGTCAAAAGGGTATATGTCTTCAGAATATAAAGTTCAAACTCAGTACAACATAGCTCTTTACGAATGGGATGTTGATGTGATAGGTGGTGCAGATACAATGGCGTGGGATATGTATCTAAATCTTGAAGATCGAGCAGAGGAGTCGGCTTACCACGAGTATTACCTCGCGATACAATCAGAGGGTGGAGAGAGCTTTATGATGGATAGCATCTCGGTTTTGGGTAATTTCGATACATCTTGGTGGAACCCCCTTGCTCGTAGCGAAGTTGGCGTTGAGATTTTAGGATTAATAATATACCCTCCGATTACCGAAGATGAGACATACGAAGTTGATTTTGATTCAGACTCATGGCCTGAAACATTAGACTGCAATGATTTCGATTCAAGTATATATCCAGGAGCCGTAGAAACGCCTAATGACGGGATAGATCAAGACTGTGACGGATATGACTTAACAGAGGATGCCGAAGAATCGCTTAATGGGGATAGCGGAGACTCTAATGAAGGTGTTCAGAGCGAAGATGTTCTTGATGAAAATGAAGATGTGAGGCCCGCAGGATCGTTAGAAGCAGGAGAACCTATAAAGGGATGCTCCTCCGTTCGCAATAAAAATACAAAATTAGTATCAAAGCTTGGGTTTTTAGCCGTAATACTTTTATTAATTAGAAGAAGATTTTAAAATGGAACCTTCAGGTTTCTTTAGTGCAAACATGGCTATTGCAGTGTTTTGTTTTACAATGGGTAATATCTTAGGGTGGTATTCCAGCAACCTTCAGTTTGTAAGTGAATTCTGGAAAGGGAAGGTGTTCCTGTCTATACTTACTTTTGGTATACCATCTCTAGCCTTTTATTGGTTTGGCTCGAAGCATGCAATGATTGCAGTTCCAGAGCTATGGACGGTAAGATTTGTAGGCTTTACGATGTCTTACCTCGCATTTCCAATAATGACATGGTACTATATGGGAGAGAGCCCATTCTCTATAAAGAATATGATATGTATATTCTTTGCTCTATGCATAATACTAACACAGTTCTTCTTGGGATAAAAAAGGCTCCAAATAAGGAGCCTTTTTTATTAGTTACAGGTAAAGAAGCATTAAAGACCTAAAAACTTTGTTATATCTCTCATTCTGTTTAAAGTGGAAGAGCTTGTTTTTAATGCAGCCTTCTCTTCTACAGAGAGACTATTTATTTTATCTTCAATAGCTTCATATTTAGAATAAACTTCGTTATAATTCTCTTCGCTAAGCTCGCCCTGCTCTATCATCTTAGAACATATTCTTATTTCCTTTTTCAATTGACTTACAGCTTGAGATTCAGGCACTTCAAATTCTTTTTGCCCATACTCAAGAATCTTTTCCATCATTGCAGACATACTTTCTTGACCAATAGGTAACTTTTTGAGCCTACCTTCTAATATATCATAACCAGGCATTTGTTCTGTTATAGTTATTCCAATCAAGTTCTCTTTGCCTTCTGGAGCTCCTGTTATCTTGTAAGAGAAATTACCTTTCTCTCCAATAACCTCATAGGAGTACGGGTCTCTCTCAGCTTCATTTAAAGCCTTGGTAAGCTCATCATTTATGCTATAAGAAAGTTTTCTTATAATACTATCAACAATATCTGCCTCTTTAGACAAACCTTTTGAATCTAGGTGATTTGCGAACAATATCATTTCTTTGATCATTTTATATCTCCAGTACTTATATATATTACTTTAATCTGTTTTTTCTTTTAAATTTTGCTTTCTTTTTATTTCTTAAAAGTTTAAAATCTTCTTTCTCGAAAGGCTTACCGTCACCGTCAGCATCGAAATTTTTAATTTGGGATTCTGAATATTCTTCTTCAAGGTCACTTGCGAGATCTTCTGCAACCTTTCTTATCAAAAAATCTACATTATTGGCTTCAGAGTGAAAACCTCTTATATCAAGATTGTTTGACATAGAAATCAATATTCTCATTATGTCTTTTTTGCTTCTCATTTTCTTAATTCTCCAAAGAGTTATGATTCCCTTCTAAGCTTATCGGGTGTGAAGATTCACACATTATAAATGTTTATTAGCAGGGATGAGTATGTTTATCTTACGAAATACTATAAATTTTTCGATACCATAATTTAACTGAAAGAATATAAGCAATTAGCAATAGCAAGTCATGCTGATTTATTAGTATAGCTTTAATTCTATGAGAATAAAAAAAACTTATTATCAGCTCGTTTTGAGTATTGTTTTCGATATAGAAGAAGAAACAAAGATGGTGATGCTCTTGAATCTTTTATAGATATTTCTGATAATTATTGAATATATGACTGTAAAAGGTGCATATAAAGATACTGGAGAGCTAATGAAGAATGATATTGACAAAGTATTGGTAGTTTTGGCGAACTATCTGGATAACGCGGGTTTGAATAAATATTCAGATGCGGTAGACTATCTGATCAAGCACTCTTCATTAAGGCAAGAGATTGTAGACTCCATAAAGGATAAGTTCCCATATGAAAATATAAATAAAATACACGGAATCTCTAATGCCTTTATAAAAAGAAATAAAGATTTTTTTGATGGCCCTGATTCTATAGTAATCTTTAAGGAAATTTTAAACAAAACTAACGGTCTTAATGATCTAGTTTTGGTAAACTTGTCAACCGCAAGAAAGGATGATGTTAATTTATATTCATCTATTCCGATGGGCGAAGAAGATATTAGCAATCTTAAAAGTCTTCGACTTGGCAGAAAAGAGTTGGAATGGTTCAAAAAAGCCTATTCCTTAAACGAAACTCATAATGCTAGAGATTGCATCGCAATTATGAGCCTATATACAAAAAACAGAGAGAAGGTGCGTCTTTCCATCCAAGAATCCACCTCAGATGATGATAAAAGTATTTCGCCATCTTTTGATGATCTGATAAGATCACTTGAGGGTGTTGATACTAAAAGAATGAAGCTTTTTAAAATTAAAGATAAAGCTATTAGAGATACATTTAAAATATATGAAGATTCTGACTTCTCTGTGGTGCAACCTAGAAGTACTGCATCATCTCAGTATTGGGCATCTAAAACAAAATGGTGCACTGGATACATGGATGACTCTACCAATCTTTATTTGACCTACACGGCATCTGATGAATGGATTTTTTACTACATACTTACCAAAAGCTCTTCAGATAAATATAATGCTTCAAAACTTATGGACAAAATATCTATAGTTTATACGAAAGATAATCAGGGTAACATTCATTGTCTTGATGATAGCGGGGATAATGCTACTGTAAATAGAGGTAACGTTTCAATAAAAAAATCGGATATTGAATTATATCTTGGAGATAAATCTGAAGCGGTAATGGCGGCTATAGAATCTGATGCAAAAAGCAAACAGTTCTCTGATGTATTTACAGACGAAGCGATAATGGGCATGAAATCTGATGTCTTTTTCAAGATGAGCACCAGATTTTTAGAAGATTCTATATTGAAAGAAAAGATAGATAGTATACGAAAAGATACATCTCAATCGTTTGATCATGCCGCAGAAATATATTTTAAAGGTAAAGAGTATCTTATATACCCAGAATTAAAACAGGAGATGTTGGAAGATTTTAAGAATATATATTATTTTTTCAAAGATGAAATGTTTAAAATACCAGAATTAAAGTCACTTATACCTCTAGCATTAAAGCTGTTGAATCAAAAGAGAAATAGCTCTGATCTTAAAGATAGTTTTTTCTTTTCTAAATATCAAAAAGAGCCAGAATTTCAAACCGAAGAAGTAAAGCCGATTATTCAGGCTTGGTTAACATGGCTTCCGTACGACAAAATAATCAAACACAAGCTTTATGAGGATTTTAGCTTGATTTATGATAAAATAAAAAATCTCGACGATGATCACTATTTCAGAAGCAATGCTCACCTTGATGATGCATTAAGAAATATAACTATTGAGAGAGTAAGAAAGATGCTTCGTGAAGAATCTCGAACAACTTCGACTTATTTTAAGTATAGATTATATGATGTCGAATATTTAAGACCTTTTCTGGATGAGTTTTTAAAGCACCTTGATGCCGATGCATCTACTAAGATGTTCTTCAGTAAAGATTTTTCGCTAATGCTTTCTAGTAAAGCAATTGCAGATAAGTTTATAATAGGTATATCAAAACAAATAAACGGATTGGAAGACTTTACGTTTAATGATTACTATAGACCTATTGCTATAGACTTTATAGATCTTCTTAATAACGATCAAAAAAGATATTTAATAGAGATGCTTGATCCTGAAACAAAATCTGGGAAGCTTATGATTGCAATGGTAAACGACAAACATGAGGAAATCAAAGAAGAATACCTGGACGATACATACGTTGGATATGATGAGTCTTTGGATGAAACCCTTTTAGATTCTGAAGAAGAATATGTCGAGCCAATGCAGGAATAGTATTGAAAAGTTTTATTGTCCCTTTGCGATATTGAACTTCTTGCTAAAACTTCTTGCTTGCTTTTCTTCTATTATTACCTTAAAGTCCTCTTTTTCGAAGAGGGACCTAAAGGTGCTGAAGAAAATATACAAAAAATATACAAATACTTTTTTATATATCTAAAGACCTATCTTATCTTTTATGGAATGCATTATTGTATGCTTACCAACATAAAGAGTCACATCACCTAATAAGAATTCTTCTTTTGAAATATAAATATTGGCATCTGAATTTGATATCACATCTATAATCTCATCTACGACAAATCCAAATTCTGGATTATTTAGACTGAATTTGTCATATCTCAAGTTCAAAATTCTTTGCATTTTAGGACTCAGATCCTCTTGTGATACGATTATGTTTTCTTCGTACGGCCTCTCATTTATATCTAATTTAAGATACAAAGTGTGCTCGTCAATACCTCTCTCTCCAATCTGAAGCTCCATTTTCCCTGTAATTTTCCTTTTACCTGATAATAAGTCAAGTATATCTTTCGCCAATCCAGCTGCTTCATGCAAATCATTTGCAAATAAATACCTTCTAAGCTCAACAAGCTTTTGTCTGGCCATTTCAACATTCATTTTAAACCCACCTTATTTTATTAAATTTCCAATTATCAAAAAAATCTTATAGTTCTTTAGCAGCATACTCTCCATTAAGAGATATTATTAGCTTATAATTTGACCCAGGAAGGTCTTACTTGCTTTTCTTCTTTCCGCCCTTGCCCCAGGACTTACCCTTTGTCTTCTTATACTTCTCACATGAGGCAGGGGTGGGTCTGCAAGCAGGATACTTACTTCTGGTTTCGCCCTTTTGCCTTCCGCAGGGCTTGCATTTTCCGCTTCTGCAGGTATTGCAATCTACCCACCCTCCAGAGCTACCTTTTGGCCCTTTACGATCAAACCAATCTCTAAGATTTTTTTCTGAAGAGGGTTTTGAGGTTAAGGTTCTACCCTTACTCTTGGACTTCTTCTTAGCTTCTTTAGATAGGAAATAAAGAATTTTTAATTCAGCAACTCTCAAGTCTCTATTCATTTTATTACCTCTATCCTATAATTCAAAGATTATTAGCGCTTTCCTGTTACTTTTTCATGCATAATTTTACCATGAACTGACTGCATCATCTGCTCGCATTTTGCGATGTGAGACTCTGCCCAGTCTGGAATTTGCTCTTCATCTTCAATAATCTTATACAACTCTGAAGCCATATTTATAATTCTAAAAAGTTGAGGCTTGGACATATAACTGTCATGTTCTCTCGCTTCCTTAAGAATAGACTCTATTTTTGACTTTCTAATTGAATTTTTCATTAAGGCCTCTCACTCTCTACAGGTTGGATGGTTTGGAAATCGTTCGCACCAAGGTATGGTTTTATTCTTCTTGGAATTTGCTTCCTGGGCTTCAAATTCATCTAGATTCATATTTACTGTATCATCTTTTAACTTAACAAAATCAGAGTAAGATAATGTATCTATATCTTCTACACGCCTGCTTCTTTCAGGATAAGAATACTCTGGGATTTCTCCTTCTCTTTTCTTAGGTTTATTCTTCTGGTAGTCATATTCTTTTTTAATATCACATCCATCAAGTTCCTTTACCTTATCGTACATCGGATTAGTTATCTCATCTTTTTTAAGGATGGCTATCTTTATATTTTTAGTTTGATAGATCTTATCGTTTGCTGTAAATTTTTTGCTGTAAAAAAGAACGGGATCTTTGCTGGTATTAATCCCAGCCCCTAATGCGAACCATCCACAGCCTATATCTATCATTATAGATGCTCTACTTGAGTGTAAGCTGTTATTGGACTTATCTTGCATTGAACTTACTTGGTAAACGTACTCTCCGCTCCCGAGATGTCCTTTTCGCATCTCTTTAATTCTCACACAAAAATTTAAAGCTTCTGCAACTCTGGGGTCTTTATTATCTAATTCGGTCAAGCTTTTAAGGTGTGACTTCATTTCAGAGATGTCTCTCTTTAGCCTTTTCAACGCCATATGGTGCTCATTATAGTATTCTTGTACGTCCTTATTCGAGAAATTAATATTTTTCCCGTCAGGGTTTGGCTTAAAAATTCTGCTTTCATCTTTAAGAGCGCTAAGAATGTACTCTTCTTCTTTTTTTGCAGCCTCAAGATATAATTCCAGGCTGTCTTTAATCCTATATATTGCTGAATCTACTACCTCTTGGCTTATAACAGATCCCCCGAGGAATAGGTCATTACCAGTTTCAGCATGCCTTCTTTTTCCAAAGTCATAGCTATTGGTGCTCGTTCTTGAAGATATGTCTTTATAATCTATAGCCATGTTCTTGGAAGACTCTCTACGCTCAAGCTCAAGATTATGATTCTTTTCTTTATATGCTGGAAAATAATATTGATTATTCAAATTTAATTCTTTTGAGGATGCCAAAGAACCTATAGCATCTTTTTCGCTTACAAGGTAGATGTCTCCAGAGGGCATTACGATTTTTTCTGAGGATAAACTTTTGCTACCCACCATTACTTGAAGTTTTTCGTAGCCTTTACCTTTAATATGAAGCTCTTGCATATAATCTATACTTTCCGCTATTTTTACAATTTTAAAAGTATCTGCAGCCTCTTTGTCAAGCCCTAAGGAAAGTATTATTTTGTGAAGAGTTTTTGCTTTTTCGAGTATAGTCATTTCAAGCCCTTATTATTATCAGCACTTGCGGACGACTTCTTTTTTTTATTCTTCTTAGTCTTCTTCTTCTTCGAAGAGCCACCCTCTCCCCAGTTTTCAGCACCCATCTCTCTGCACTTCACAAGAGCACCTGAGGCATAGGCACTAGGCCATTTTTTATATCTTGACTTTACCTTATAATAGCACTTATCTTTCTTAGTCTCTTTATTTTTTTTAGACTCTTTTACTAGAATATTTATAACCTCTTCGGATTCTTTTTCCAATCCCATAATTTCCAGGCTTGAAAGCAATCTTAAAAGATATTTTTCTGTATTATTATTTGACATTACCTTTCCGATATTTTTCCGAGATCTTAACAAACTCTTCCGCTCTGACAGAAATATTGCTCCTATTCTTCTTATGAACAGATATTAGCAAATCTTCCGATCCTTTAATTAGTCTGTGATATACACCTTTCTCTATAAATATATTGTCTACGGAACTTAGCTTAAAAGGGAGCTTATCTTCAAACTGAAACATCCATTCTCCATGACTAAATATCTCAATGTATCTATCTTCTCTGTCTCTGTGCCAAACCAAGTCTTCTTGGCTCGTATCAGAAGAGAATCTTCTTTTATATATATCTTTAGATAGAATCTCTTCCTCAAAGGGAAAGCTTGCGTTAGCTTTTTTTTGAGATAACAAATTACTTATAACATTCCAGTCAATAATCTTCCAGATATTATCAAAATACTTCCCTTTATTCTTCTTATAGTCAAGAGACCATGCGTGTTCCCACCAATCTATAAGAAGAACTATGTCTTCTTTTTTCTGATGATTTTTTATAGTCTTTATAGATCCATTTTTACTTAGATATACCCAGCCAGATCCTTGAATCGACATTGCCATCGCCTTCATTTCTTCCTTTAGAGATTTGAAGTCTGAAAAATGTTTATTTATAAACTCTAAAGATGCGCCAGAAGGTTTGTTTAAACCTCCTGGCTTTTTAAATTGAGAAAAGAATATGTTGTGAAGAAATGCACCTGCTTCATTAAAAGAATAATCTCCCTCTTTGGAATCAAGTTTCTTAAAATAGTCCTTAGCCAGGCCGTCCTTATGATACTTTAGTGTATCCTCCGACATAACAGGAGATAGGTCTTTGTTACCATAGTTTGTTTTTTCTAATCTCATAATAAATCTTCATAAGTGTTTGCTGCGAATATTAGAATTAACCTTAATCATCGTATATTACAGTTAATATCTTTAGTGTTGGATTATATTGTAAATGGTAAATGTTATCTTTATTCAACATAACTCCTTTTGAGCTTGTGATTCCAGGAAACAAGAACTCCAGCTCTGCTTCTTGCTGAGGAGGCTTTCCGCTACCATTATTATGAAAATAAAATTTTGAACCGTAATCATTAAACACTATTCCTTTTTCTATAACATATTCTTCCTGATAATCAAAACCAAACATATTTATCGGGTTACGACAATCCTTACACGGACTGCTTTTCCCATTAAACTCTTTTAGTACAAATTGTCTTGCTGGGTGGTATGTTGGTGCACCAGAAGAACATTTCTTAATAATTCTATCAACATAGTCCGCTTCTTTAGATAAACCTTTATTATCCAAATTGTTAGCTAATATTATTAAATCTTTAATCATTATAAATTCCGTGTTTAAATTTTATATGTGTTGGTAGTATTTATTCTCCAACCATCGCCTCTAAAAATGCAGAAAGGTCTTCTATGAAGTCTGAAGATACGTCATGCTCTTGGCACATGCTCATAATCTCCTCTACAAAGGCTGTTCTTGCCTCTTCTAGCTCTAGATCAAGCATGAATAGCATAACCTCACCCAGGACTTTAGATGCGGACTGAGCCTTGATTTGAGACTCCCCCTCAATAATGCCTTCTTCTTGAGCCTTCTTGAAAATCTTAGCCACAAAAATAGATTCTTTTGTGTGACCTTTTCTCTTTAAGCTTACTGCTAAATTTTTAAGTTCTTCTTTCATTATAACTCCAGTTAATAATTGTATTTATATATTACCAATATCTGTATGATTTTTTACAGCCAGTCATCTTTGGAAATCTTCCCATCGCACAAGCCCAGTATCCCGCAGTGCACTTGTCTTTCTTCTTTGCACATCTGTGTCTAGCAACAAAAGACTTTCTGGCCTTATCATTGCAAACTCTCATAGGCATATCTTTTGATCCGAAAGAAATTTTCTTTATCTTATCTCCGCACTTAACATATACGTAAAATTTCTTAGATCCTCCTCTTTTTGGCTTATTAAGAGTTACATCCTTACCCTTATGTTTTGCCGCGATTTTCTCAGTATACTCTTGAGGAAAATCTAAGGGAACTAAAGACCCATCATAAGCTGCAAAAGAACCTATGTCGGAATCTAGCAAGTCAGAATCGCTAGCTTTGATTATAGAAGTGTTTCTAAACATCTTCGCTTCTCTTATTAATGCAAAATATTTTTCAGATCCAGGCCTGAAAATATTATCAACAACAGAGATGTCGTTCTCATAATGATATCTTAACTCATGACTAGCTTCTCTTATGATCTGGGAAGTCTTTAGTATTGAAGATATTGCGTTTTTTCTAATCATAAATTCTTACACCGATTTACGTATAATGTTATTATCTAACTAAATTATTTTTATTATTAGAATTTATGTTTATTCTTCATGGGAAAAATTATGATTTTCGAAAAAGAAATTAGAGATTTTGATGGAAACATCCTAACCAAAGAGGATATGATACTTAAGCTTAAAGATTATCTTTTGAAAGATTATTATATATGTGTGGGAAGCGACTCGCAAATGTATTTTGAAAATACCGTAATGGTTACCGCAGTAGTAGTGATAAATCGACTAAAGGGTAATAACTGCTTTTATGTGAAACAAGAAATAGACAACTTAGTTTATCCGTCATTGAGATCTAGGATTTTTGATGAGGCTTTTAAGAGTATAGAGGCAGCGGTAAACATAAAGGAGTATTTGGATTGCAACATTGAAATTCATTTGGACATAGGTGATAATACGGAAAGAAATGCTACCGCAAGATTTGTAAAAGAGCTTACTGGAATGGTTACAGGTCAAGGCTTTTCTGTCGAAATCAAACCTAGAAGCTTTGCCAGTAGTGGCTTTGCAGACTGCTTTACAAAAGAATTACTTTACTCCGATTAAGCACTTCACATGCCCCATCTCTTCACTTTTTTTAGGATACAAAGCCTTTCCCAAAGCTCTTTTATATTCTAAAAAAGTTATATCCTCAGGTCTTACGGCCACGCAGTGGTTCTCTTTTGGAATAATATAGTCTCCACAGCTGCACCCTCCTTCTATAAGAACGAATATTTGGCCAATCAATGACAATATCTCTCCAGGCCTTAAGATTTCTTTCTCATTACCCACAAAAGCCGCGCTTCTTGTTACAATCATTGGGATAGAGCCTTCAGTTTCTAGCTTTGAAAATTCTTCACCTTTAACATATACAACAATTCCCTCGTTAAGTCTTTTATAGGATTCCTCTTCTCCAAACCACTCTTCTGCATCCTTAAAATAAAACCATTCTCCGAAATCTTGATTCCCTGATACAAAAGAAAGACCTCTTCCTGAGGAGGAGAGTGACGCTGCGGTACCAGCCCCAAGAGCCGCATCTGATGTACCATCAGCGTTTCCTATAAACTCGAAAGCACCAAACGGAGCTCCTCTTATTGAGCCAAGAGTGCCATCCTGATCTCTAAACTTAATAAAAGAGTCTGTCTCGTTAGCGATGAAGCCATCAAATACAAATTTGGATAGTATTGACCCGTGCGCACTAGAAGTATCTCTAAATCTTATTTGAGTTCCCACGTTCGGACTAGACATGTTTGAGCCGTCAACATCTACAAGAAACTCTCCTGAGTTGCAATTAAGATTGTCTGATATGCAATTAAGATTATCCGAGACAAGTTCCAACGTGTTTTCCCCGCGGATTCTCAACCCTACATCTCCACTCGCTCCAGATATATAGCCAACACTTCGATAGCCCGAACCTTGAAATCCGCAAAAATCCAAAAATTGGGACGTAGAGCTAAGCGAGCTATCTTCTCTGTTAATAGCAAGCCTCATAACGGAAGCCCCAATCTCAGAAGAAGAGTTCTCAAATAATGCTATATATTTATCTGCAAATCCTGAGTCTTCAGAAGAGAAAAAGCAGAAATCATATGGCAAGCTTGTCTTATCTGAAGTGCTCATGGAAAGATTTTCAAAGTCATATCCAAAGGCCATTCTTTTTGAAGTATTGTCAAAATAAAAGAAGGTCTTATCGTTGTTTGAAAAAGACCAAGAGTGGTCTATATCTATGATAAAATCAGAGGAGCTTGAGATGTTTGAAGCATCTATCGAGCCAGCGTACGCTCCCGTCACCTCTATATCTCCATCAATCGTAAATGTTCCGACACTTACCGTAAGATCGTTGCCATTATAATTAATGTTTCTGTGATTATAATACTTATCATTTATAGACATTGATGACCTCAAAAAAAGATAGTGATTTCACTATCTTTTTAATTATTAACTGATGCAATGCTAATCTTTAAGATTATCAATCAGGCTGTCAACAGTTTTTCGTATTGATTCGGGATTTATAGTCGCACCCCTGCTTTTCAATATTTCTACTGCAACGGAAGTGCATGCGATTTTTCTGTCTAATGCTTTTTCGCGAGTTATTTCTTTTTTTCTTTGCTCTGCAGCTTCTGCAGCTGGATCGCTGAATACTTCAATTCCCATTAAAAACTCCAAGGTTAATAGTAAAACATACTACTATATTATACTCGTGATATTTAATATGTCAACCAATATAATAAAGAAGTGTGGTGTTTTTATGTCTTGTATTCAAGATTATGCAATAGATATTAAGTTTGGTGGAATTATACCATTTTTCATAATCACAATTCCATGTGGTACGTTTGCCGCAAATAAACCTTCTTTATACTCTGCCCAAGAGTCATCAAAAGATGCTTTTGACAGTTTTATTATTTCTTTCATATCAAGAAGATGTTCGATCTCTTTTTTGTTTTCGATGTAATCTTCGTCTTTATATGGTATAAGCTCCACATAGCGTTATATCATTCTTATCAAAGCGATTAACGAAAGACTCTCTATCTCTTGTATTTGGAAAGATATGATTAAGAAGTTCTTTATTATTTATAATACCTCTTGAGCCAGCTAACCCATAAGATAGTACAGATTCTAAATCGCCCCTACTAACATAGCTATACAAAGTGATTTTCTTCTCAATCTCATAACTACGCTTAAAGATCCCGTGCAACGTATCATACCTAATGCTTTTTCGTTCTAACATAGTCCTTCCTTATCGTTTAGCTGCCATTAATAACTATAGGGCTAATAGAATGAAGCAACGTAACACTTCTCGCCATCATCGTCTTCTTTTTTTATTAAACCAAAAACATGATCGGTTCCTGTGTATATAGTATCAAAACATTTTGTCCAGAGTCTTATTTTCTTTAGGTGCCCATCACTAAACGTTATGATAGGTGCTCTCTTCTCTTCTTTCGACAGAGCTATTTCGTCAGAAATAGCTTTTGCGTCTTTCTTAAGCGAATTATAATAACTTTCTGTAAGATAAAACGTAGAGTCGCCAACCTCCGTATCTACAAGCCCGTCTTTGACTATTTTTGTTGCTATATTCCAACTGTTTGGCTGACTTTTCCAATTACCCTTTATTGTGTTCATTTTGGAAGTTTTATCATTCCAAAAAGAAAATTGATATTTCTTTAGACATACTTTAGCCATAGTTTTTGCGTCATCAGACCCCGCTCTGTTTCTTATAACGGAGTATATTCTTTTCATGCCTGCAGTGCCTCCAGATGCACCTTCCCCAAGAAGTGTTGCTGCTACAATTTCTTCAAAGTAGCTTAATCTTCGAATTGTCTTTGTAACACCCTTTGTCTTAACCTCTTTGTTTTGAATAAGAGGTATCTTTAAAGTCTGTCCTGGAGTTAGGACTGTATTGTTGAGAATGTGCGATCCCTTTTCGTCCAATATGTTAAATCCAGAGCCATCCAAAAAATAAAAAGATTTTAATGAGGACAGGGAGTCGCCCTTCTCAACCTCATATTCAAAATAATCCACATTTGGACCGTAGATCTCATAACTGCGCTTAAAGATCTTATATAATTTCTCATACCTAATGCTTTTTCGTCCCAACATAATCTTTCCCTATACTTTATACTTACTATAATCTTTAAAAACGATACTATCAAATCAATAAATATTAGTTGATATACACCAGCCTTCACAAAGAAGGCGATGATCTATATTTAAGAGTTTTATTATAATAATTCTCCAACCAAAAACTCTAGATTGATTGTTTTTGTTCCTCTAGACTCTTTATAGCCGAAGAATACATCTCGTCAACATTTACGTTTATGTTTTCGGTAAACTTTGGAACTTGTACGTGATACTGATCTAAATTTTCGTAATTCATCATAAGCGCATGTTTTGAGGCAACCGCCGAAGCGCTTTTGTCATCGAATAGAATGTACGGCCTGCCCACATACCCTTCGCCCAAGAAAGATTCGTCTTCTTCTGAAAATCTCTCCTTATCTTTGTGCCTTGATATAATTGAAGACAAAACTCCCTTTATATTTAGAAATGAAGATTTGAAAGCTTCTTTAGATTTTAGATCTTCAAAATAACTCAAAGCACCAGAGATGTCTGATGCTGTCAAGATATAAACATCACCAACTTCGCTAAGTCTATCTATAAGATGACAAAACTCCCTTCTGGCCATATATCTCAATCCGTGAAGTTTGAAAGAGCATCCTTCATTTTCAATATATCCCTCTACAAGGCTTTCTGTGTCTAAATATATATTCATGTCGGAATCAGAGAGATCTTCTTCCTGCATTTTTTTATCCCAAGATTCTAACATTCTTATTGAGTCATTTATTTTGCTATCAAGCGATTTAAAGTCAGAATTCCTTACAAGTATGGTGTGATCCATATCAAAAAAGAATATTGGCCTGTTTGAAGATTTCTTAATCATCTTATACATGCTTATTTCAATACTCATAATCTTCCCCTAAGATAATTAAAGATATCTTTCCCCTCTATCGCAAAGCATTGTTACGACGGCGCCCTTTGGATTAAAATTCTCAACATATATTTCTGATGCCAATATGTTTGCACCACTACTTATTCCTACAAGAATTCCAGACTCTCGCCAGTACCTCTTCATTCTGCGAATGGCATCTTCTGTGCTTATCTCAATAGAAAGATTTACAAGTGATCTATCCAAAAGAAAGTCCGCGCCATCATTTATTCCTTGAATTCCGTGCTTATCATTTGACTCTGCAGGTTGCGTCAAAATACATTCTACACCTAGGAAGTTATCATCTATATAGTTTTTCATGCCCATCATTGTTCCGCCAGTACCAGCTCCGTGAACAAATGCCGACCATAATCCTATATTTTGATATGTTATCTGCTCGTGTATTTCGGGTGCGGTATCTGTAAAGTGACACTTTACATTTAGAGGATTTTTAAACTGCATAGGTGAAAAAAAGCCACTTTTAAAAGAAAAGTAAATGTCTCCAAACTCTCCCTTTCTTTTTGAAAATTCAGGCCTGATCATCTTGTTCTTTATTTCTATCGCCTCTTTAAACTGATTGGGACCTGTTTCTATTATCTCAGCTCCCATAGCTCTAATCATATCTTTTCTCTGCTCTGACATATTGCATGGCATTATTATTTTACAATCGCAGCCCATAGAGGCTGCATAGCTTGCTAGAGCAATTCCAGTATTTCCAGATGTTGCCTCAACAAGACATGTCATTCCAGGATCAATAAGACCTTCTGTTAGTGCATTGTCACAGATGTAGTCTACCATTCTATCTTTGACAGATCCAGTAACATTATGAGTCTCTAATTTTGCCCATATGTTATACTCTTCATCTATACATATTAAAGGGGTGTCGCCTATCATATTTAAACCTTCTAATTTGCTATAAGTTTTAACTGTACTGATTACTAATATCTCATATAGAATCAGCATTATTAGTCGAAGAGAAAGATAAAAACCTAATTGTATTTTTACTTTGAATACAATTAGGTTTTTATCTTTAAAATATAATGAATTGCATTTTACAGCGCATAATACTACTAAGGGAGCTTCCTTTAAAACTTACATTTATACATATCTAGAATAGGCTTCAGATACCAAGCTCTGTGTTATCTTAGTAATCTTATTCTGACCCATAGGTTTTTCTATATTGTCGTCCAAACCGACCATAATTCGAACATCTTCTTCGATGCTAGCATTATCCTCTGTAAGCCCAGAATCCGTGCAGCTTTCCACACCAAAACTATCTTCTTCTTCTTCGACAGGCAAATCTTCATCATCACCCGCAACCTTTTCAGTATTTTTAGCAATAACTATTAAGTCTTCTGATTCAATAACAGAATCTTCTTCCTTTAAAGCAGCATTCTTTTTATCCATATCCTTCTTGTCTTTATTTGACCAGTAAAGGTTAGAATATCCTATCTGAGGTCTCATGGCAGTCTCCTTTAAAATAACAAAATACTTATATGGAAATAATACTTTATTTTAAAGATATTATTTCTATAATTTTAATTGCAGAATATATATATCCAAAAAAGAAGATGGTAATGATCAATCTATTGAGAAAATCTCTAATCCTCCTCTCTCTTTCGTACTTCTCAATAAAGTTTTCGTACTCTTGATCTTTCACTTTAGTTTCCTTATATTTTTGCACTTAGGGTAGCTTGAGCAGCCTAAGAAGAACCCATACTTCCCCTTCCTCTTTGCCATAGGGCTCTCGCACTTATCACACATCTCTGTGTCTTCCGTTATCACAACCTCTGTATGTTTGCACTCTGGAAAAGACTTGCATCCCCAAAACTCTCCGCTCTTCCCCTTTCTAAGCACAAGTATGTTTGAGCACTTAGGGCATTCCTTACCTGTTTTTAGCTCAACCTTTGAACTTCCTTGACCATCTATCTTTAATGTTCCGTCACAACGAGGCCATGATGTACAGGCCAGAAAAGGACCGTGTTTAGATATTTTTTTAATAGTTTTGGAGTTGCACTTAGGACAGCTATGATCAGATATCAGAGTATCGGGAAGATTTTTTGTCATCGCTCCATCTAAAGCTATATTTAGAGTCTTAAGAAAAGAACTCATAATGCTTAGATAGTCTGCAGAACCTTCCGATATCTTATCCAAAGAATTTTCCATATTAGAGGTAAATGCTGGATCTACGAGATCAGGAAGCCTCCCCTCTAGGAACTCCTGGACAATTATACCGATTTCTGTGGCTTCAAGAGATTTTCCAACTCTTTTAATATACTCTCTACCCTCAAGAGTTTTTATAATACTGGCGTAGGTAGAAGGTCTTCCAACGCCATCTTTTTCCATTCTTTTTACCAAGGAGGCGTCAGTATATCTCGGAGGGGCCTTTGTGAAGTGCTGATTTGGAGTTATCTTCTCAATTTTAAATTTTTGACCTTTAGATATTGCGGGCAAAAGATTATCACTTTTCCTGTTTCCGTAAACTTTCAAGAAACCGTCAAAATCCAGAGAACTGCCGCTAACAACGAAAGTGTATTTTTTGCCACCTTCAGACACCTCAAGTTCTACCCTTACGGAGTCATACTTCGCGTCTGACATTTGAGATGCCTTAAAACGGCCTGAGACTAGATCTAAGAGCTTTTTCTCATTTAGATTTAGCGGTTGCACTTGAGATTCAAAGGTTGGGCGTATCGCCTCGTGAGCGTCCTGCGCGCCAGCAGAAGATCCGTATTTTGGAGCAGGGTTTTTGAGATATTTCTTTCCATACATCTTTTCTATTTTTGACCTTAAAGATTTTAGCTTTTCAGGGTCTGTTCTTTCTGAGTCAGTTCTATGATACGTAATCATACCCATACCAAACAAACTCTGAGCGACATCCATAGCCTTGGATGATCTCCACCCAAGAGTACTCGAAGCCTCTTGCTGTAATGTAGATGTTTTAAATGGCGGTCTGGCAGAAACGCTTCTCTTTTTCTTAGAAACGCTAATCACACTGATATCCTTACCTTTAAGGTCTTTTGCTATTGCCTTGGCTTGCTTTCCGCTTAGTGTAAAATCCTTATTATCAATCTTTTTTAACTCTACAGTAAATTTGTTCAGATTTGATGTGATAGACCAATACTCTTCTGGATTAAAGGCTCTTACTGCTTTTTCTCTTGACGATATATATTGAAGAGCGACGCTCTGTACTCTTCCCGCCGAAGTACCAGCAAGACCCTTTTTCCACATAACAGGGCTTACTCTATACCCTACAATTCTATCGG
>JGI20160J14292_10000894_pt1 | contig 25515 bp, 20 predicted proteins | sample COG_10_FD_14292 | JGI IMG/M metagenome (IMG submission 14292) | reverse complement strand
GTGGAGTCGGAGGGAATCGAACCCTCGTCCAAACAAGCGATAAAAAAGCTTTCTACAGATTTAGTTTTCATTTAATTTTCGATAATATTCTGACTGAAAACTGCCTAAATAAAACTTATCTTCTTTAGTTTTAAAATTCTATCGAAGTTCTAGAATTTCTATGTTGACTTTGATGGTGTCTCAACATGAATCGCCGTCAACAAGGGCTATTCTGAGACATCTCACTTTCCCGCCTGGCGGGACAAAGGCTTTAACTTACTATAATTCAGTTATTAAGCTGCAAGAGCGTATTTATTTTCGCCATTTAAGGTTTGGTATCATTTTATTAACGAGCGATAACCCAGCGCTCGATCTGCTTACAATTCAACCGGACCTGCTGTCAAAACCAGTCGACCCCATTTTTTCAAAGAACTAATTTTTGAGGAACAAATATATGTTAATTTGATTTACTTGATGGAGTTAGTAGCTTTTCTAATAATTACTAATTTTTCTAGTAAACTTTCAAGTTTATTAATATTTAGCATATTAGCTCCGTCACTTTTTGCATTTTGAGGATCAAAATGAGTTTCAATAAATATACCATCCGCACCTGTTGCTATACCAGCTTTAGCAATTGTTTCAATCATTTCAGGTCTGCCACCAGTAACTCCAGATGATTGATTTGGTTGTTGAAGAGAATGAGTAACGTCTAAAACGACTGGAGCAAATTCCTTCATGGCAGGGATTCCTCTGAAATCAACTATTAAATCTTGATATCCAAACATACTTCCTCTTTCAGTTATTATAGTATTGTTGTTTCCTGAATCTTTGATTTTTTTAACTGCGTGTGACATACTCTCAGGACTCATAAATTGCCCTTTTTTTAAACTGACATGTTTTCCAGTTTTAGCTGCAGCCACCAACAAGTCTGTTTGTCTTACTAAAAAAGCGGGTATTTGAAGAACATCTACGTATTTTGCTGCAAGTTCTGCATCTTTAATTTCGTGAATATCAGTTATTGTAGGTATATTAAGTTTTTTCCCTACTTTTTTTAATATTTCCAAAGCTTTATTGTCTCCTATACCTGTAAAACTATCAATTCTGCTTCTGTTAGCTTTTTTAAAACTGCCTTTAAAAATAAAAGGAATTTTCAATCTGTTAGTTATGTCAAATATTTTCTCAGCAATTTCAAAAGCCATTTCTTCTCCTTCAATTGCACAAGGTCCGGCAATAAGAAAAAAATTATTAGAATCGTTATTCTTAATGTTTGGAATATTGTCTATCATTTCACAAATTTAATTTATGCTAAATTAAATAATATTCTCTAGTTCTGTGGTTTTGATGCAATTAGTATGTAAAAAGACATTACATTTGCGCGAAATTATAGAAAGTATAGATGCAATCAATAAGAAACATCGCAATTATAGCGCACGTTGACCACGGTAAAACAACTTTAGTAGACAAAATCATAGATCAAGCGAAAATTCTAGACGATCGAAAAGAACGTAAAGATTTATTGTTGGATAATAATGACTTGGAACGTGAAAGAGGAATTACTATTCTATCAAAGAATGTTTCAGTAAATTATAAAGATGTCAAAATTAATGTTATTGACACACCTGGTCACGCCGATTTTGGTGGAGAAGTTGAACGTGTTTTAAAAATGGCAGATGGAGTCTTGTTATTGGTTGATGCTTTTGAAGGACCTATGCCACAAACTCGTTTCGTACTTGGAAAGGCTTTGGAACTTGGATTAACACCAATTGTAGTAGTAAATAAAGTTGATAAAGAAAATTGTACGCCTGATATAGTACATGAAAAAGTATTTGATTTAATGTTTGCCTTAGACGCAACAGAAGAACAATTAGACTTCGCTACAATTTATGGTTCTGCTAAAAACGGATGGATGTCAACTGATTGGCAAGATCCAAAAGAAAATATTATTGATTTATTAGATGCTGTAATTGAATCTATTCCCGAAGCGCCACACAGAGAGGGTTCTCCTCAAATGCAAATCACATCCTTAGATTTTTCATCATTTACAGGTAGACTTGCTATTGGACGTGTGTTTAGGGGAGACTTAGAGGAAAATAAAGATTACATGCTCTGTAAAGCAGATGGATCTACTAAAAAAGTAAGAATTAAAGAATTGCATGTTTTTGAAGGAATGGGCAAAGCAAAAATTTCTAAAGTCAGAAGTGGAGATATTTGTTCAATTACAGGTTTGGAAGGATTTGAAATTGGAGATACTATTGCAGATGTTGAAAATCCTGAAGCATTACCAAGAATTGAAGTAGATCAACCTACAATGAGTATGTTGTTCACTATTAATAATTCTCCATTTTTTGGTAAAGAAGGTAAATATGTGACTTCTCGTCATTTACGCGACAGATTGTTTAAGGAAATGGAAAAAAACTTAGCTCTGCGTGTAGATACTACTGACAGTGAAGATAAATTTAATGTTTTTGGCCGTGGAGTATTACACTTGTCCGTTTTGATTGAAACAATGAGAAGAGAGGGATATGAATTACAAGTTGGAAGGCCACAGGTAATTATAAAGGAAATTGATGGAGTAAAATCTGAACCATATGAAACTCTATCAATTGATGTTCCTGAGGAGAGTGCTTCGAAAGCAATTAATTTAGTTTCTCTTCGTAAAGGTGATTTATTGGTAATGGAACCTAAAGGTGATTTGCAGCATTTAGAATTTACAATTCCTTCCAGAGGTTTAATTGGTTTGCGTAATAGAATTTTAACAGCAACAGCAGGTACTGCAATTATTAATCATAGATTTAGTGAATACGGTCCTTTTAAGGGTGAATTTACAGAAGATATTAAGGGTGCTATAGTTTCTTCTGCAGCAGGAAAAGCAACAGCTTACGCAATTGACAGACTACAAGACAGAGGACGTTTTTTTATAGATATTAATGAAGAAATTTATATAGGTCAGGTTGTGGGGGAAAATAGTAAGGATTCCGACATGGGAGTTAATTTAATTAAAGGAAAACAATTGACAAATATGCGTAAATCTGGTACTGATGATGCTATGAAAATTGCTCCAAAAGTTGATTTTTCTCTTGAAGAATGTATGGAATATATTAAAGTAGATGAATATTTAGAAGTTACTCCATCTAGTTTGCGAATGAGAAAAATTACTTTTAGGCCATAAAAAATAATTTTTATGTTTTTTTTGAAAGCTCAAAAAATCTTTCTTTCTCAATTCTTATTGTTTTTTCTGGAAATTTTGAAATAATATCGTAATCGTGTGTTGCGATTAAAACAGTAGTTCCACTATTGTTAATTTCTTTGATTAAACTCATTATTTCAGAACTTGTTGCGGGATCCAGGTTTCCTGTGGGTTCATCAGCTAAAATTATTTCTGGATTGTTTAAAAGTGCTCTAGAAATTGCTACTCTTTGTTGTTCTCCACCAGATAATTCAAATGGGTATTTATCAATTACGTGTTCGAGTTTTACTTTTTCCAGAACTTCTTTAATTCTAGAATTTATTTTTTCCGAGTCTTTCCATTCAGTTGCTCTAAGAACAAACTCAAGATTTTTTTTTATTGTTATGTTAGGAAGAAGTTTAAAATCTTGAAAAACAACACCTAGTTTTCTTCTTAAAAAAGGAATTTCTTTATCTTTTATTTTATTAAGGTTAGTGTCTAAAATTCTAGCTTCTCCCTGCTTTACAATAATATCTCCATAAAGAATTCTTAATAAACTACTTTTACCCACCCCTGTTTTTCCAATAAAATAAATAAACTCTCCTTTTTTTACAGTTAAATTAATATTTGTAAGAATTGAAGTGTTGTTTTGTGAAATATTAACGTTTTTCAAAAATACAATTGGACTTATTGGAGTTTTTTCCATAAAACCAAATTAGTAAAAGTTTCACTTTTAAATATGTTTTTTCTTTTTATTAATATTTAATTACATATTTACACCATTTTTATTAATTATATATAAATATGAAATCATTAATATTAAAATTTATAATAAATTAAACTATTTATGTCATATTTGCTTAAAAATTTTATTATGTGTGGAATTGTATGCGCTTTAGATTTAAAACAATCTTCAGATTTGTTAAGATCTCAAGTTTTGGAAATGTCAAAAAAAGTTAGACATAGAGGTCCTGATTGGAACGGAATTCATTGCGGAAAAAATGTTTTATTAGCTCATGAAAGATTAGCAATTGTTGATCCGGCATCAGGAAATCAACCGATTTACAGTGATGATAAAAATTTGATTTTAGCTGCTAATGGAGAAATCTACAATCATCAGGATTTAAGAGCTCAACTTAGTTCTGATTATGCTTTTCAAACTAATTCCGATTGTGAAATAATTCTTGCTCTTTATAAAGAAAAAGGAGTGAATTTCATTGATGATTTAAACGGTATTTTTGGTTTTGTTCTTTATGACGAAGTGAATGATGAATACTTAATTGCTCGTGATCATATGGGAATTATTCCTTTATACATGGGTTGGGATAAACACGGAACTTTTTATATTTCTTCTGAGCTTAAAGCTTTAGAGGGTGTTTGTAATAAAATTGAAATTTTTCCACCTGGGCATTTTATGTCTAGCAAAGATAATAAGCTAGTAAAATGGTACGATAGAGATTGGATGAATTTTGATCACATTAAAGATAACAATACAATTATAGATGATTTACAAGTAGCTTTAGAAAATGCTGTTCATAGACAGCTTATGAGCGATGTTCCCTATGGAGTGTTATTGTCAGGTGGTTTAGATTCTTCAATTACATCTGCACTTGCAAAAAAATATTCAAAAAATAGAATAGAGTCTAACGATGTTAAATCCGCTTGGTATCCTCAACTTCATTCTTTTGCTGTAGGATTGAAAGGGTCACCTGATTTAATAGCCGCTCAAAAGGTAGCTGATCATATTGATTCGATACATCATGAAATAACTTTTACAGTTCAAGAGGGCTTAGATGCTATTAGAGATGTAATATATCACTTGGAAACCTACGATGTTACTACAATTAGAGCTTCGACGCCAATGTATTTAATGGCTAGAGTTATTAAATCTATGGGTATTAAAATGGTTTTATCTGGTGAGGGAGCTGATGAAATTTTTGGAGGTTATTTGTATTTTCATAAAGCGCCTGATTCTAAAGAATTTCATGAAGAAACTGTAAGAAAATTAGATAAATTATATCAATACGATTGTTTGAGGGCTAATAAATCTCTGGCAGCTTGGGGAATTGAAGGTAGAGTCCCCTTTTTAGATAAAGAGTTTATTGATGTTGCAATGCGAATTAATCCAAAAGATAAGATGATTACATCAGAAAAAATGGAAAAGTGGGTTTTAAGAAAAAGCTTTGAAAAATATCTTCCTGAATCTGTGGCTTGGAGACAAAAGGAGCAATTTAGTGATGGCGTGGGATACGATTGGATAGATAGTTTGAAAGATTTAGTAAACGAAAAAGTGTCTGATGATATGTTTAAAAATGCAAAATTTACTTTTCCTTTTCAAACTCCAATGTCAAAAGAAGAATACTATTATAGATCAATTTTTGAAGATCATTTCCCTTCAGAAACGTCTGCTACCACAGTTCCTTCAGTTCCCTCTGTAGCATGTAGCACACCAATAGCTTTGGAATGGGATAAGGCATTTAAAAACTTAAACGATCCGTCTGGAAGATCTGTTTCTAATGTTCATAATGACTCCTATTAATTTATAGTAAATTTAAGTTAAAATTGTTGATAACTTAGGCCTATTCAACTCTGATAATTAACTAATTTCCTTGGTTAATTAGTTATATTTGTTTTAACCAAAAATTTATTAAAAATCATATAAAATGAGTGAAGAGATAAATAAGAATCAGTATTCTGCTGATAGTATACAAGCTCTTGAGGGGATGGAGCATGTTAGAATGAGACCATCGATGTACATTGGTGATGTTGGTGTGCGAGGTTTACATCATTTAGTTTATGAAGTCGTTGATAATTCTATCGATGAGGCAATGGCTGGACATTGTAACGAAATCAATGTTTCAATAAATGAAGATAATTCAATCTCTGTTGATGATAACGGTAGGGGTATACCTGTCGGTATTCATAAAAAAGAAGGTGTTTCAGCTCTTGAAGTAGTAATGACTAAAATTGGAGCTGGGGGTAAGTTTGATAAAGATTCTTATAAAGTTTCTGGTGGACTTCATGGCGTAGGGGTGTCTGTTGTAAATGCATTATCTGATCATCTTACCGCAAGGGTATTTAGAGATGGTAAAACTTGGATTCAGGAATACAGCAAAGGAAAAGCATTATTTCCCGTTAAGCAAGATGGTGATTCCTCAAAGTCTGGTACTGAGGTTACGTTTAGACCAGATAAATCGATATTTAAAGAATCTCAAGAATATAGCTATGAAACTTTAGCCAACAGAATGAGAGAATTATCTTTCTTAAACAAGGGAATTACAATTTCACTCACTGATAAACGAACTAAAGTAGAAGGTGAATTTGTTAAAGAAGTTTTTAAATCTGATGAAGGATTAAAAGAATTTATTAGGTTTTTAGATGAAAACAGAGAACCGTTAACCTCCGATGTTATTTCAATGGAGGGTGAGAAAAATAATATTCCCGTTGAAGTAGCCATGATTTATAATACATCGTTTTCTGAGAATTTACATTCTTATGTAAACAATATAAATACTCACGAAGGAGGTACACATTTAGCCGGTTTTAGAAGAGGTTTGACATCTACGTTGAAAAAATATGCTGACTCGTCAGGAATGTTGGATAAATTAAAATTTGATATAGCAGGAGATGACTTCAGAGAAGGTCTAACGGCTATAGTTTCAGTTAAAGTAGCAGAACCACAATTTGAAGGCCAAACTAAAACAAAATTAGGAAACAGAGAAGTTAACTCTGCTGTTTCACAATCGGTTTCAGAAATGTTGGAGAATTATTTGGAAGAGAATCCTGGAGATGCTAAAATTATTGTTGAAAAGGTTATTCTTGCGGCTCAAGCTAGACATGCAGCCAGAAAAGCTCGTGAAATGGTTCAAAGAAAAACCGTAATGAGTGGGGGAGGGTTACCTGGAAAACTTTCAGATTGCTCTGAACAAGATCCAGAACTTTGCGAAGTTTTTCTAGTTGAGGGAGATTCTGCTGGTGGAACAGCTAAACAAGGAAGAGACAGGAATTTTCAAGCTATTTTACCATTAAGAGGGAAGATACTTAATGTTGAAAAAGCGATGCAGCATAAAGTTTTTGAGAATCAAGAAATAATAAATATCTATACTGCTCTTGGAGTTACAATAGGAACAGAAGATGACAGTAAAGCTCTTAATTTAGAAAAATTAAGGTATCACAAGATTGTAATTATGTGTGATGCCGATGTCGATGGAAGTCATATTGCAACTTTGATATTGACTTTCTTTTTCAGATATATGAAAGAGCTAATTGAAAACGGAAATATTTATATAGCAACACCTCCATTATACTTGGTTAAAAAAGGTGCTAAAAAACGATACGCTTGGAATGATGAAGAACGAGATGGAATTATGGAAGAATTTGGTCAAGGATCTTCAATCCAAAGATATAAAGGTTTAGGTGAGATGAATGCTATTCAGCTTTGGGATACTACTATGAATCCAGAATTTAGAACTTTTAGAAAAGTGACAATTGATAATGCAGTTGAAGCTGACAGAGTATTTTCAATGTTAATGGGTGATGAGGTTCCACCACGTAGAGAGTTTATTGAAAAAAATGCTACATACGCCAATATTGATGTTTAATAAATAATTATAAAATAAATGAAAGTAACTATTGTAGGTGCAGGAAATGTAGGATCAACATGTGCAGAAGTAATTGCAACTCAATCCATTGCGAGTGAAGTTGTTCTTTTGGATATTAAAGAAGGTTTTGCTGAAGGAAAAGCTTTGGATATGATGCAAACTCAAACAACTATAGGTTTTGGAACAAAAATAATTGGCACGACTGGAGATTACTCAAAAACATCTGATAGTGATGTTGTAGTTATTACATCGGGTATTCCTAGAAAACCTGGAATGACAAGAGAGGAATTAATTGGAATTAATGCTGGTATTGTTAAAACAGTTTCTGAAAATGTTTTAAAATTTTCACCAAACACAATAATAGTTGTTGTTTCTAATCCAATGGATACCATGACTTATTTGGCACTTAAATCAACAGGGTTGCCAAAAAACAGAGTAATTGGTATGGGTGGAGCTTTAGACAGTTCTAGGTTTAAAACTTATCTATCTCAAGCTTTAAATAGACCTGCGAATGATATTCATGGAATGGTGATAGGTGGTCATGGTGATACAACCATGATTCCTTTGACAAGATTAGCTACATACAACGGATTACCAATATCAGATCTAATTTCAGAAGAGAAATTAGATGATGTGGCAGCTAGCACTATGGTTGGTGGAGCAACTTTAACAAAATTATTAGGTACCTCAGCGTGGTATGCACCTGGGGCTTCAGTTGCTTTTCTTGTAAAATCTATTTTAAACGATGAAAAGAGAATTATTCCTTGCTCAGTTTTTTTAGACGGAGAGTATAATCAAGATGATATTTGTATTGGTGTTCCATGTATTATTGGAAAAAATGGTTGTGAAAAAATTATTAATTTAAATTTAAATGACAAGGAAATGGTAAAATTTGCTGATAGCGCCTCTGCTGTCAGAAAAATGAATTTAGCTCTATAGGTATAGATAATTTAATAAATTACTTTGATGTTTATTCTTAGAATTGCTTTATCATCAAGTAAATCATATATTTGCTCGTTTTAAAAAAAGAACTCATAAATAATATATTATGCATAATAATGGTCTAATAAAGTTTTTTGCTTTTTGTTTCACTCTTGTTAGTGTTTACCAAATTTCATTCACTTTTATAACATCAGGCATTGAAGATAGTGCGTCTGAATATTCTATAAACTCTATTTCAAGTCAACAGGAAAATTTTGCCGATCTAAGAGAAGAAAAATATAACAATTATTTAGATTCTATTTCTGATGAGTCTGTTCTAGGCTTTACNACTTATAAAAGTGCAAAAAATAAAGAATTAAATAAAGGTCTAGATTTAAAGGGAGGTATTGANGTTACGCTTCAAGTTTCAGTTAAGGATATTCTAAAAGGTCTTTCAGAAAACTCCAAAGATCCTGTATTTAATAAAGCATTAAATGATGCTGATATTTTACAAAAAGAATCTGATGATACTTATGTTGAATCATTCTTTAATGCTTTTGACGAAATTAGTACTGATACCTCATTGGCATCTCCAGATATTTTTGCAAATAGATCATTAAGTGATGAAATAAATTTTGAAATGACTAATGCCGAGGTTAAACCGATAATTAGAAGAAAAATTGATGAATCGATTGTTTCAGCTTTTGAAGTATTAAGAAAAAGAATAGATAAATTTGGAGTAACTCAGCCTAATATTCAGCGTTTGGGTAATTCAGGAAGAATTAGAGTTGAATTACCTGGAGCTAAAGACGTTGCTAGGGTTAAGAACCTTCTTCAAAGTACAGCTCAGTTGGAATTTTGGTACACCGAGAAAAATGATGATTTTTTACCTTTTTTATCAAAAGCTAATGAGGTGTTAAAAACTATTTTAGTTGAAGATGATAAATCAGAAAAGATAGAAACATCCGAAATAGATGATTTATTAGCTGATGTTGAAGCTAATGATTCCATCAATTCTAGTGAAAAAAACCCTCTTTTTGATTATTTAGTTGGAACTGGTTTTCAAGGAGGACCAGTAATTGCACAATTTTTATCAAAAGATCAAAAGAAAATTGAGGAGTATTTGTCAATGCCAGAAATTAGACAATTACTTCCATCTGAAAAAAGATTTACTCGTTTTTTATTTGGTAAGACAGATGTGTCAAATAATGTAGTTGATCTTTATGCGATTAAATCTAATAGAGATAATAAACCACCACTTAGTGGTAGTGTAGTTGTTGATGCAAGTCAATCATATGATCAGGTTGGGGCAGCAGCTGTTTCAATGCAGATGAACGGAAAGGGTGCTAGAAAATGGGAAGAAATGACAGGAACTGCCTATACAGAAAAAAGTAATATTGCTATTGTATTAGATGATATAGTATACTCAGCGCCTGGAGTTTCACGAGGTGCAATTTCTGGTGGTAGATCTGAAATTTCTGGTCAATTTACTTTAAATGAAGCAATTGATTTAGCTAATGTTCTAAGAGCGGGAAAATTACCTGCTTCAGCTGAAATTATTGAATCTGAAGTGGTTGGTCCTTCACTTGGAAAAGAAAATATTGAAAAAGGTATCAATTCTTTTATTATAGCTCTAATTCTAGTTCTTATTTGGATGATTTTTTATTATGGTAGGGCAGGGATATATGCGGATGTTGCTCTGGTATTGAACTTAGTTTTAATATTTGGAATTTTAGCTGGATTAGGTGCGGTACTAACGCTTCCTGGAATTGCTGGTATTGTGTTAACAATCGGTATGTCAGTAGATGCTAATGTTCTTATTTTTGAAAGAATTAGAGAAGAGTTAGGAAAAGGAAAAGGTCTGAAACAATCTGTTGGAGACGGATTTAGTAATGCATTATCTTCAATTTTAGATGCCAATATTACAACTGGTCTTACGGCTTTAATTCTTTTTGTTTTTGGATCAGGTCCAATAAAAGGTTTTGCAACAACTTTATTAATTGGTATTGCAACATCATTGTTTACAGCAATTTTTATAACAAGAATGTTAGTTGATTCTAGATTATCAAAAGGTAAAATTCTTGATTTTTCTACAACACTCACCAAAAATTTGTTCAGTAAACTTTCTATTAGATTTTTACAAAAGAGAAGAGTTGCTTATTTTGTTTCAGCATCTTTATTACTAATTAGTCTTTACTCGTTAAGTACAAATGGACTAAATCAGGGTGTTGATTTTGTAGGAGGAAGAACTTATACTGTGAGATTTGATAATGATGTAAATCAAAGTGAAATACAAGCTTCATTAATTGATGTTTTAGGAAATGCAGAAGCAAAAACATTTGGTTCTGATAATCAATTAAAAATTACTACTAATTATAAAGTTGATGTTGAAGGAATTGAGGTTGATGATGAAATTCAACAAAAAATGTTTGATGCTTTAAAAACTAAGTTTCCTGAAAATTTAACTTATGATGATTTTGTAAATGGAGCTGATGATAAGTCAGTAGGAATAATGGGATCCTCTAAAGTTGGTCCTACCATTGCTGATGATATAAAAAAGAATTCATTTCTAGCAATTTTTGGTTCTTTGTTTGTAGTTTTCTTGTATATATTATTAAGATTTAGAGATTGGCAATACTCATTAGGAGCTGTTACTGCAGTTTTTCATGATGTTTTAATAGTACTAGGGATATTTTCTTTAACCTATTCATTTATGCCTTTTAATATGGAAATTAACCAAGCATTTATTGCAGCAGTGCTAACCGTAATAGGATATTCTTTAAATGACACTGTTGTTGTGTTTGATAGGATTAGAGAGTTTAGGTTAATAAATAAATCTTGGGAGTTTACTAAGACAGTTAATGGTGCCCTAAACAGCACTTTGAGTAGAACTTTAAATACTTCTTTTACAACTTTAGTTGTGCTACTTTCAATTTTTCTTTTTGGAGGAGAATCTATTAGAGGATTTATGTTTGCTTTAATTATTGGTGTATTAGTTGGTACATACTCATCTGTTTTTATTGCAACACCAGTTATGTTTGATACACTAAGAAAGAGTTTAAAGAAATAATTTAAACTATTTTTTTCTGGAATAGATCATAAGGCATAATCCTATAATTATAAATGGGATACTTAGCCATTGACCAGTTGATAAAATTCCTAAAGTATCTTCAAGTCCACCTCCTTGACTTTCTTTTACATTTTCAACTAGTATTCGTATTGAAAAAAGGCAAGTTAAAAACAGTCCAAAAATGAAACCTTTATGTTTTTTCAAATTAGTCTTCCAGTAAATATTCCAAAGGAGAATAAATAATATTAAATAACCAAAGGCCTCATATAGTTGTGCAGGATGTCTTGGAAATATTTCACCATTATTTAAGAAAACAACACCAAAATTTGAATTTGTATAATTTCCAACAATTTCAGAATTGAAAAAATTTCCTATTCTAACAAACATTCCACCTATTGCAATTGGAATAACTATTCTATCAAAAATCCACAATACTGAATCGTATTTAAATTTGTACTTATAGATAAACATTGATGTAATTATACCAATAGTTGCCCCATGACTAGCTAGTCCTCTGTAGCCAACAAATTTCCAACCATCAATTATTCCAAAAAGAAATGAACTATTTATATCTCTTTTTATAGGAAGAAAAATCTCTATTAAATTGTTTTGAAAATAATCCCAATTATAAAAAAACACTTCACCTAATCTCGCACCAATAAGAGTTCCAAATACTACATAAATAAAAAGTGGTTCTACTAATGTAACTGACTTGTTATCATTAATATATATTTTTTGAACAATATAATAACCTAAAGAAAAAGCTATTATAAACATTACACTGTACCAATATATTGTTAAAGGGCCAAGATTTAAAAAAACTTCATTTGGTGCCCAATCTATTTTAAATAACATCATAATTAATATTTATTTTACTAAGGTATAGGATCATATCCATTTCCTCCCCATGGATTACATTTTAATATTCTTTTAATACTCATTAACGAACCTTTAAACAGACCATGTTTTATTAAGCATTGTTTAGAATATTCTGAGCAAGTTGGGGTATATCTACAAGTTGAGGGTAATAATGGAGAAATGAAATATTGGTATAGTTTAATTAAAATTAAAAACGGATATATAAAAATTCTTTTCATTAGATTAACTCAAATGAAGAGCTGTTTTTGTCGTCATTTAGTTGTATTCCAATTTTTAACAACTCATCTCTTATTTGATCTGATAGTATAAAGTTTTTATCATTTCTAGCCTGAGATCTTATTTTAATTAATAACTCAACGAGTTCTTTTTGAGAATCTGATTTTTCAACTTCATTATTGTCTTTGTTAAAACCTAAAATATCAAATAAAATCTCATCAAAAGTTTTAGATAGTTTTTCTTTATCATTAGTATTTAAATTTTTTGAATTGATCTTAACATTGTTTATAAACTTAACACATTCAAATAAATCAGCAATTAACATAGGAGTATTAAAATCGTCATTCATTTTAGAGTAACATTTGCTAATCCAAAGATCTATATCGAAATCAGAAGCTTCATTATTGTGATTTAATTTAGAAATCAACGAGTATCCACTCATAAGTTTTTTAAATCCTTTTTCAGAAGCAAGTAAAGCATCATTACTTAAATCCAATACGCTTCTGTAATGGGCTTGATAAATAAAGAATTTAACAACATTAGGGCTAAATGATTTACTTAAAATTTTATTATTACCATTAAAAACCTCATTTGGTAAAATAAAATTTTCAATTGATTTCGACATTTTTTTTCCATTCAATGTAAGCATATTGGTATGCATCCAAAATTTTGCTGGATTCTTTCCGTCTATAGCTTCTGATTGAGCTATTTCACAATCATGATGTGGAAATTTTAAATCAATTCCACCGCCGTGAATATCAAAAAAATCTCCAAGATATTTTTTACTCATTGAAGTACACTCTAGATGCCATCCTGGAAAACCTTTTCCCCAAGGAGAATCCCAAAACATGATATGATTTTTTTCAGCTTTTTTCCACAACGCGAAATCTTGAGGGTTTTTTTTATCAGTTGATCCATCTAATGATCTTGATTGATTTAGCATTTCTTCAAGTTTTCTTCCACTTAATTTTCCATAAGTTTTCGATTCATTGAATTTTAAAATATCAAAATATACTGAACCGTTTTTCTCGTAGGCGAATCCAGATTTTAATATTTGTTTTATACTCTCAATTTGTTCAATTATATGACCAGTAGCACTAGGCTCAATACTTGGTGGTAATGTGTTTAACTTATTTAAGATGTTATGAAAATCTAAAGTGTATTTTTGTACGACTTCCATAGGCTCTAAGTTCTCTAATCTGGCTTTTTTAGAAACCTTATCTTCACCTGTATCATCTTCATTTTCTAAATGACCCACATCAGTTAGATTTCTTACATATCTTACACTGTAGCCTAAGTGTTTAAGATACCTAAAAATTAAATCAAATGATATAAATGTTCTGCAATTTCCTAAATGTGCGTTACTGTATACAGTTGGTCCACATACATACATTCCAACGTTGGATTGTTGAATTGGTATAAATTTTTCTTTTTTGCCAGTTAAGGAATTGTATAATTTTAAATCTTTAGCGTAGTTTGAAATCATTTCAAATTATTTCAGCTTTAATTACTAATATAACCTAAAAATTCTCTTTTAACATTTTTATCTTTAAACCTACCTCCAAATTCAGCAGTAACTGTACTGCAATCTACATCTTTTATTCCTCTTGAATTGACACATAAGTGTTTTGCATCAATAACACATGCAACATCTTCAGTACCTAGTGCTTCTTGTAAAGCTTTGACTACTTGTATAGTAAGTCTTTCTTGAACTTGAGGACGTTTTGAAAAGTAATCAACAATTCTATTCATTTTGGATAAACCAATTACATTTCCTTTAGAAAAATATGCAACATGAGCCTTTCCAATTATTGGTAATAAATGATGTTCACAGGTTGAATAAACAGTGATGTTCTTTTCAACCAACATCTCTTTGTACAAATATTTATTATCAAATGTTGATGCTTTTGGCATTTTATCTGGATTTAAACCTCCAAAAAGTTCATTAACCCAAGCTTTAGCAACTCTTTTAGGTGTGCCTTTTAAACTGTCGTCTGTGAGGTCCATTCCTATTGTTTCTAAAATGTTATAAACGTTTTTTTCTATAATTGAAATTTTTTCTTCATCACTTATTTCAAAAGCATCTTCTCTTAAAGGAGTGTCGGGTGAAGAACTTAAATGATCATCCCCAGCAATATCTACTTGTTCTTCAAAAAATTTTTCGTATTTCATATTGATAATAAATGTGTTGCAAAGTTAATTAAAGATTAATTAATTCTAAAATTTAAATACAATTGATAATGATGTGATTGAGTGAGTTGATTTTAATAAAGCTTCATCAGTCAGACCAGTGTCAAATAATTGATGATTTTTACTTTGTTCTAATGTTTTATGAGAAAAATTAATTAATGTATTTCCAAAATCGTAACCAAATCCATATGAAATAGAACTATTATCTTCAGTAAAATTTATGAAAGGACTTTCGATGGAATTGAAACCAGCTCTTAAACTTAATTTATTCAATCTTATTTCAGAACCTATCTTAAAATCTAATGTGCTTTGTAGTTGTGATTTAATTAAATTATTAGAATCAGAGAATACATTTTTTGGTTTGACTTTAATTTTTGAATAATCTTTAGAAATTACATCAAGACTTAGTAATCCAATTTTTCCAATAACCAAAGCTGAGCTTAATGTTATAGAAGATGGCGAGTTTAATTTATATTTTGGATATAAATTTGTTATTCTTGGATCAACTATATCTCTGTAATTTAATCCATTTAAATCAACTGATTCGGTTTCTAAATATTGTGATGTTTCATCCCATAGAGTATACCACGTTGGGGATTGATAAGAAATTCCAATTCTTAATTTATTAAATTTTCTTAACGCACCAATCTGAAAAGAAAAGCCTTCTCCGTAAGTTGTTAATCTGTTTTCAAACAAAATTGACTTTATTGCAGAATCATCATCAAAATTTGACTCGAAATGTCTAGTGTAGTTTTCTGTGTAAATTTCGTGTGTGTTTATATTTAATCCAAAATAAAAATCTTCCTTGAACTGAATTGCAATATTTAAATTGTATTTATTATTGTAACCTTTAGAATCACTTGTGTATTGCTGATCAACTCCATTGTTGTAGCGTGCAAGTGAATAAAAGTTGTTATTTGAACCATCAAAGTCAATTAGATAACCTTGGTATGCCAAGAACGCTTGTTGCGCTGAAAAACCATAATATTCTCCAAGAAATTTATAAACTTCCGAAGTAGATTCATTTGCAGCAACACTTACATCTGAAACGCTAACTCCATTTGAATTGTTAATGAAAAATTTATCTATTGAATTAAGTTGATTTCTCCCTTTTATTTCAAAATTATCGTAATAGGAGTTATTAGTTTGAGCATTTACACTGAAAGATATTTTATTGACATTTCCTCCACCATAATTTTCAAAAATCCAAACACCTCCCGCTTGATTACCACTAAATTTATTTTTACTAATACTAGATGTATTAGAAAAATAGTATGATTTAGTTGATTTATTACTATTAGAAAGTGTAAATTCATATTGGTTATCGTTGAAAACTGCACTTCCAGCAGGATTGACATTAATCGCAGATAAATCACCTCCAAGAGCACCAAATGCACCTCCCATTGATTCGAACCTCGCAGACCCAACAGGGTTGTCTATAGATATTTTTAAAAAATCATTTAAACTCTGAGAGTTTAATGAAAATGAAAAAAGTAATAAAAAAAATGAAATTTTTTTCAGTAACATGTAAAATATTATCTTTTACCTCTAGATACACTACCTGATCTTCCAGAAGATCCACTGCTTCCTACACTACCAACGCTAGATCTTGATGAATTAGATGATGAAGAATAGTTTGGTCTTGTACTACTTGAACTAGATGAACTAATATTTGTTCTTGAGTAGTTTCTGGCTTTATTACTAGAGTTGTTACTACTATTTTCAGGTCTAGAGTAGCTTCTTGTATTATTACCATTATTTTCAGGTCTAGAATAAACTCTTCCTTTATTTAATGAACCAGTACTGGACCTGTTTACATCATATGATCTTGTGTTACCGTATTTGCTAGCTTGAAAATTAGATTTTGATTTATTATCAGTACTAGAATTTCCATAGTTACCCATTTCACCTCTGTTTTGGTACCCTCTTGCTGGTCCTACTCTACCTTGGCTATTTTTAAGAGCATAGTAAACTCTATTAATGTTTCTGTTTTTTATTTGTTCTAATTTTTCTGTTTTTTCTCCTGTTTTAGAATTTACTATTTTACTGTCATTTCTTCCAACATTATAATTTGTTATTGTGTTTGAATTGGATGAATTTTCAAGAATTCCATTATCGCTAGAATATAAAGAACTTCTTTTACCGTTCATGTAGGCAACTCTATTATCGTTTCTGTAGTAGTACGGATCATTATAATCTGGTCCATTGTAGTATGGATGCCACCACCAGTTATTCCACATTCCATAACCATAACCATAACCATAACCATAACCATTTCCATATCTAGGATAGTTAAATCCCCATGGAGATCTCCATCTATACCAATTACTAGAAATGTAATTGTCGTACCAATTATATCCATAAGGGTAGTAATTCATGTATGGTTTGTAGACGTAACGATCTCTAAATATTATATTTACTGAAGTTGGATTATCTCCCCAAGAACCGTTACTATTAGTATATGAAACATTTGTATTTGAGGAATATGAATTTATATCAGTAAGCACAGAATCATTAATAGAACTATTAATACCTAATTCATCTGATTTTTGTTCAAAATAATTTTTATAAAAAGCACTGTTATTGTTGGAAACTTCAACTTTATTACCATATATACCATCATTGTTATTTGTGTTGACTGTATTTAATGGACCACAACTTATTAATGATATTGTAAAAAGTAATAATATTAAGTATCTCATTTTATTTATAATTTAATTAATTTAGCAATACTTAAAATTAATCAATAATTATGCCAATACCTATCCATGTCTAAAAAGTTAACTAAGCGAGAAGAAGATTATTCTAAATGGTACAACGAGTTAGTAGTTAAAGCTGACTTGGCTGAAAATTCGTCTGTTAGAGGCTGTATGGTCATAAAACCTTACGGATATGCTATTTGGGAAAAAATGCAGGCTCAACTAGACATAATGTTTAAAGAGACTGGCCATCAAAATGCTTATTTTCCCTTATTTGTTCCAAAAAGTTTATTTGAGGCAGAAGAAAAAAATGCTGAGGGGTTTGCTAAAGAGTGTGCTGTAGTTACGCATTACAGATTAAAAAACGATGATAATAATCCTGGAAAGTTAATTGTTGATGATAAAGCTAAGCTTGAAGAAGAACTAATTGTAAGACCAACTAGTGAAGCAATTATTTGGAATACTTATAAAAATTGGATTCAATCATACAGAGATTTACCTATTTTAATAAACCAGTGGGCTAATGTTGTGAGATGGGAAATGAGAACTAGATTGTTTTTGAGAACTGCTGAGTTCTTATGGCAAGAGGGTCATACAGCACATTCTACAAAACAAGAAGCTTTAGATGAAGCAGAATTAATGAATAATATCTATGCTGAATTTGCTCAAAATTTTATGGGAATTCCTGTAATTAAGGGATTGAAATCTGAAAGTGAAAGATTTGCTGGAGCTGAGGAAACTTATTGTATAGAAGCTTTAATGCAAGACGGAAAAGCTTTACAAGCAGGAACTTCTCATTTTTTAGGTCAAAATTTTGCAAAAGCATTTGATGTTAAATTTGCAAATAAAACTGGTTCCTTAGATTATGTATGGGCTACATCTTGGGGTGTCTCAACTAGATTGATGGGAGCCTTAATAATGACTCATTCTGATGACAACGGATTAGTTCTTCCTCCAAAGTTAGCTCCTATTCAAGTTGTTATCATACCAATATATAGATCGGATGAACAGTTTGATTTGATTTGTTCCAAAGTAAATCCTATAATTGAAAAACTTAAGTCAAAAAACATTTCTGTTTTGTTCGACAAAAGAGATACTTATAAGCCTGGATTCAAATTTAATGAACATGAAATAAAAGGAGTTCCAATAAGAATAGCTGTTGGTCCAAAAGATTTAGAGAATTCAACATTAGAAATATTTAGAAGAGATGAAATGAAAAAGGAAATTATTGATTTTGATGATGTTTTTGATAAGATTGATTTTTTATTAGAGGATATTCAAAATAATTTGTTTTCTAAAGCAAAGACATTTACTGCAAATAATATTAGAGTTGCAAACGATTATGAGGAATTTAAATCTATTTTAAACGAAAAAGGCGGATTTATATCAGCTCATTGGGACGGAACAATAGAAACTGAAGAAAAAATAAAAAAAGAAACTAAAGCAACGATTAGATGCATTCCTTTGGATTCATCCAAAGAATTTGGAAAATGTATTTACTCAAATAAGCCGTCTTCCCAAAGAGTGCTGTTTGCAAAGGCTTATTGATTTACAAGTTTATATAAATAAAAAAATTATGTTGCAAGTTTGTATCCTTTCATTTACATTTGCATTCGTTTTTAATAGGCCCGTTCGTCTATCGGCTAGGACGCCAGGTTTTCATCCTGGTAAGAGGGGTTCGATTCCCCTACGGGCTACTAAATAAATAATATGGCTAATCATAAATCAGCGTTAAAAAGAATTAGAAGAAATGAAGCTGTCAAACTTAGAAATAAGGTTCAGCACAAAGCTACTAGAAACGCTATTAAAAAGCTTAAAGATTTAAGTGCTAAAAAAGAAGCTAAGAAACTTTTACCGTCTGTTGTTTCTATGCTTGATAAATTAGTTAAGAATAATATTATTCATGCTAATAAAGCTGCTAATCTTAAATCCAAGCTTACAAAGCAAGTTTCTTCTTTATAATTTTTTTATAATTAAGAATTCATTGAAATAAGAAACTCTTCATTGTTGAGAGATCTTTTTATTCTATCATTAATAAATTCCATTGCTTCAACTGGATTCATATCTGCTAGATATTTTCTCATAATCCACATTCTTTGGATAGTATTTTCATCTAACAATAAATCATCACGTCTAGTTCCAGATGAAACTAAGTCAATTGCAGGGAATATTCTTCTGTTAGAAATTCTTCTATCCAATTGCAACTCCATATTACCAGTTCCTTTAAATTCTTCAAAAATTACTTCATCCATTTTTGAACCAGTTTCAGTTAATGCAGTAGCTATTATTGAAAGAGAACCTCCTCCTTCTATATTTCTTGCAGCTCCAAAAAATCTTTTAGGCTTGTGAAGAGCATTAGCATCAACACCACCACTAAGAATTTTACCAGATGCTGGTTGAACAGTGTTATATGCTCTTGCTAGTCTTGTAATTGAATCCAAAAGAATGACTACGTCATGACCACATTCAACCAATCTTTTTGCTTTTTCTAAAACAATATTTGCCACTTTAACGTGTCTATCTGCAGGCTCATCAAAAGTAGAAGCAACTACTTCACCTTTGACATTTCTTTGCATGTCAGTTACTTCTTCAGGTCTTTCGTCAATCAATAGAATAATTTGATAAACTTCAGGATGGTTAGCAGCGATAGCATTAGCAACATCTTTTAGTAACATTGTTTTTCCAGTTTTAGGCTGAGAAACTATCATACCTCTTTGTCCTTTACCAATAGGTGAAAACAAATCCATTATTCGAGTTGAAATTGTACTGCTTTTATCAGCAATGTTAAATTTCTCATCTGGAAACAAAGGAGTTAAATGTTCAAATGAAACTCTGTCTCTAACAATATTAGGGCTTAATCCGTTGATTAATGAAACTTTAATTAAAGGGAAGTATTTCTCACCTTCTTTTGGCGGTCTAACATGACCTAAGACAGTGTCTCCAGTTTTTAATCCAAATAACCTTACTTGAGATTGTGAAACATAGATATCATCAGGTGAAGTTAAATAATTGTAATCGGAAGATCTTAAAAACCCATATCCTTCTTGCATTATATCTAAAACACCTTCACTTTCAATTATTCCATCAAATTCAAAGTCAGGTTCTTTATACCTGTTTCTATTGTCTTTGTTGTGATTTCTTTCTTTTCTAACAAAGTTATTTGATTTGTGATGAGGTTTGTCTTTTTTATGAGAAGGTTCTTTAGTTACTTCATTAATTGTTTTGACATCCTCTTTTTTAGTTTCGTTTTTTGAAACTTTTTTATCTGTAGAACTGTTTTTTTCTAGATTCTTTTCTTCATTATTAGAAGTTGGATTAGCTGCATAGTGATCAATGATCTTGTAGGCTAAATCCATTTTTTTTAATCCAGTTACCTTAGATATACCAAGTTTAGAGGCAATATCTNGTAATTCAGCAATTTTTTTTTCTTTTAATGCGGATATTTCAAACATTTTTGTTGTTTAGGTTTATAATAATATGTTGAAGAATGTAATTCGTTGTATGTAATTGTGGGAACGATTATAATAATCAATGTAAATATACAATTATTTATTAAATCATTTTAAAATCATATTTTTATAATTTAAATAAAATTTAAATGATACAAAGAATACAATCTATTTATATGTTATTATTAATACTAATTAACATATTTATTGTAATTAGCATTGATAGTAATCCTGAGATGTCATTATCTGAACCTTATTTTGGATATTTTAGGCCTTACATTGATGATTATTTTTTCACTGAAATATTATCAATGGTAATATTGATTAATATTTTTTTATTTAAAAAATCGGCACTTCAAATCAATATATTGAGATTAATTTTTTTAATTTTAATTTTTGGATTATTAAATTTATTTGATGAAAGATCTCTAGAATCTTCTTTTACAGATCCAGGTCTTATATATTTTTTAGTATCTTTTTTCTTAGTTTTTATGTCAATTCGTTCAATCAAAAAAGATCAGTCTATTATTAGTTCATCAAACAGACTGAGATAATTTTGATCGATTTCCAAGTTCAATGATTTCCATGTTTTCAATTTTGTCTTCATTAATTTCAAATCGTAACATAGTTCTTTTTTTATGAAACCCATGTCTTCCTGCAGCACCAGGATTTATAAATAAAACATTATTTACTTTATCAAATTCAATTTTTAAAATATGAGAATGTCCACATATAAATATTTTGGGATTTTCTTTTATTATTAAANATTTACTTTTTTTATTATAATATGGAGGTTTACCAGCAATATGAATCATAGAAACCTTTACTTTTTCACATATAAAAGTATTAATCTCTTTGATTGATGACCTAACAACATGGTTGTCAATATTTCCATAAACTGCTCTTGTTTTTGTAATTTTTTTTAATTCATCATAAACCTCTATGTTACCTATATCACCTGCGTGCCATATTTCATCAGCTTTTTTTGCATATTTTTTTATACTATCATCAATAAAGCTGTGTGTATCGGATAATAACAGAATTTTTTTCAATTAAAATTTTTTTGACTTTTTTAAAAAAGTATATTTGGTTTTCAAACAAAAGTAGTATTTCTCTTGCGATATTTATTAGAATTATCTTTTTATGGGGCCAATTATCACGGTTGGCAAATACAACCCAGTTCTGTTTCTGTTCAAGAAACAATTGAAAAGTGCTTATCTACTATTTTAAATAAAAAAATTAATATCGTTGGAGCAGGCAGAACAGACACTGGTGTTCATGCCTCATATTTTTGTGCACATTTTGATTATGATCAAATAATAAAAGATAAATCAAATCTTATTTATAAATTAAACTCTTTTTTACCAAAAGACATTTCTATTAATAGAATTTATAAAGTTAAAGACGATTTTCATGCTAGATTTGATGCCTTAAGTAGAACTTATCATTATAAAATTAATACGTTTAAAAATCCATTTCTTTTAAAAAACTCTTACTATCTTAAAAAGAATATAGATTTTAATAAAATGAATTTAGCAGCCTTGACGCTTTATAATTATAAAAACTTTAAGTCTTTCTCAAAATCTAACACTGATGTACACACTTTTGATTGTAATATTATAGATGCAAAATGGAGTTCAATGGAAAATCATTGGGTTTTTGAAATTTCAGCTAATCGTTTTTTAAGAAACATGGTAAGAGCTATTGTTGGAACTCTTATAGAAATAGGAGAGGGTAAGTATGATATATCTCATATGGAAACTGTAATTTTGAGTAAAAATAGAGAGGAGGCAGGTTATTCAGTGCCAGCACACGGTTTAAGTTTAACAAACATTGTTTATCCAAAAAACACAATATTTGATGAGTAGAAACTCTAATCTTTTTGATGTTAAACTTTTTAAAAGACTATTGGATTATGTTCTAGTTTACAGAACTGTCTTTGTTTTTGTAGCTATTTCGGCTATATTAATTTCTATTTTTTCAACATTAACTCCCTACCTAATCAAAGTAGCTGTTGATGATTACCTGGCATTAGGCAAATATCAAGATTTTATTTATTTAATAATCTTCATGTTTTTTAATTTAATCCTTACTGTACTCTTTATGTTTTTGTTTAGCTACTATGCTAATTTACTTGGACAAAAAGTTATTTATGATATTAGAGTTCAGTTGTTTAAACATATTCTAGATTTTAAAATGTCATACTTTGATAAGTCATCAGTTGGTAGATTAGTAACTAGAGCTGTAAATGACATGGAAACTATTGCAAGTATTTTTAGCCAAGGTCTTTTTATGATAGCTGCCGATTTAATTCAAATGACTTTAGTAATAATAGTTATGCTTGTCTTAAGCTGGAAGCTGTCACTCACTATTTTTATTATTTTACCATTTATTCTGTTTGCAACTAGAAAGTTTCAAAAGTCAATGAAAATTGCTTTTAATGAGGTGCGATCTGAAGTTGCTAATTTAAATTCCTTTGTACAAGAGAGAATTACTGGGATGAAAATTGTTCAATTGTTCAATAGAGAAAAAATTGAATATGACAATTTTGTTAAAATTAATGAAAAACATAAAAAAGCTTGGTTGAAAACAGTTTGGTATAATTCAATCTTTTTTCCAATTGCTGAACTTTCAACATCAATTACAATAGGTCTAATTGTCTGGTTTGGCGGTTTAAATGCTGTATTAGAAAACTCTTCTATTACATTAGGAACTATATTTTTATTTATACAACTATCTCAAATGCTGTTTAGACCGTTACGTCAAATTGCTGACAAGTTTAATACCTTGCAAATGGGTATGGTTGCCGCTAATAGAATTTTTAAAATTATTGACACTGCCAGCAATATTCCAGATTTGGGAACAAAAAATAAAGATTTTATTGATGGAAAAATAGAATTCAATAATATTAGTTTCTCATACATTGAAAATGAAAAGGTGATTAAAAATCTTTCCTTTACAATTAATAATGGTGAAAAAATTGCAATTGTTGGTTCAACGGGCTCTGGTAAAACAACAATTGTTAACTTAATATCCAGATTTTATGATGTTCAAAATGGTTCAATATTTATCGGAAATAATAATATAAAAGATTATAAATTACAGTCACTAAGAGGTCGTATAGCCCTGGTTTTACAAGATGTTTTTCTTTTTGCTGATACTATTCTCAATAATATTACACTTTGGGATTCCTCTATTTCTTTTGATAATGTTGTGAATGCTGCAAAAAAAATTGGAATACATGATTTTATTATGTCTCTTCCTGATGGCTACAATTATAATGTTAAAGAAAGAGGTGTGATGCTGTCTCAGGGTCAAAGACAATTAATATCTTTTTTAAGAGCTTATATTAAAAACCCATCGATTTTAATACTAGATGAGGCAACTTCAAGTATTGATTCAAATTCTGAGGAATTAATACAAAATGCAACTGAAAAAATTACTGAAAATAAAACATCAATAATAATAGCTCATAGACTATCAACAATTTTAAATTCTGATAGAATTTTTGTAATGAATCAGGGATTGTTAGTGGAGCAAGGAACACATAAAGAATTAGTAGCTAAAAAAAATGGTTACTACAAAGACTTATATGAAATTCAATTTCAAAAAGAAAAAATTAGCGAAGCTCAGTTTCAAGGTTAGATTTTAAAATCTCACTATTTTTAATAGCAGTTAGTTCACCATTTTTAATTAAAGAAAGTTTACCATTCTCTTCAGAAATCACTATGGCTAAAGCATCGGTTTTTTCTGTAATTCCAATTGCTGCTCTATGCCTAAGACCAAGTCTAGAATTAATACTTTGACTTTCAGTAACAGGAAGTATAACTCTAGATCCAGTTATGAAATTACCTTCGATTATAACAGCGCCGTCATGTAACGGACTGTTTTTGAAAAATATACTTTCTATTATTGGACTTGAGATAGTTGCATTTAGTTCATCACCTGTAGTTCTTACAAAATCTAAACTATTGTTTCTCTCTATTACAAAAAGAGCTCCTGTTTTGTTACTTTTTAAACTTTCACATGCCTTTATGAATTCATCTAAATCCATTCCAGTTTTTTCACTTGAAATTTTAAAGAACAAATTGAATTTTCTTAAAATATTTTTATTATTTGTAATGTTAGAAGATCCTAGTAAAAGCAGAAATTTCCTTATTTCTTGCTGAAAAACTACAATAAGTGCTATTACTCCAACACTGATGAATCCGCCTAAAATATTACTTAAAAAAGGCATATTAACTAGTTCAGTTAACCACCAAATAATGTAAATTATTACAAATCCTAAAAAAATATTAATTGCAGCAGTTCCTCTTACTAGTTTATAGGCATAGTATAGCATTAT
>JGI20160J14292_10000891_pt1 | contig 25606 bp, 17 predicted proteins | sample COG_10_FD_14292 | JGI IMG/M metagenome (IMG submission 14292) | reverse complement strand
TATGCAGAAGATGGTGCCTCCGATTGGACCTTTGGTTATAGCTATGCTTCAGGAGTATTTAGTCCATCTGGAAATATTGTAGCAACTTTAGTGATTCAAAAGGGTGGAGTAAACACCGATTTTGAAGCTAAACGGGTTAGTAGTATTGATATAATAAACTTTGACTTTGTAAACTTACCATTAATAGTAGACGGTCAAACAATGTCAAATACAGTAGGTTTAGACGAAGGTGGTGACGCCATCCGTGGTTCCTTATCCGTAAGCGGACAAGCCTATGATGCAGCGGATGTAAATGATTTAGTTCCTATTACAAAAGCAGAATATGATAATATGATGAATATAGTACCTGGACACCAAAATGGTGGCACCCAAAGCGAATTAGAAACTCCAAAATACTTAGGATCTAATACTTGGGCTGTTGATGGCGATGGAATTAAGTTTAAAAATTTAACGGAGAATAGTTATGTTTACGGATTTGCAATTGGAACAACTAATGCTAATCCTGGAGGCTATATCAAATTAGGAATATCTTCAACTCCGACATCGGCACCTTCTGCACTTACAAATTATTCGGGACCTTTCAATATTTCAATAGGATATAATTATTTTGCTGTAAAAAGACCTAATATAAATTCTGGTAATAACACCATTTTTGTTGGTTCTACAACTTTTAGGATGGGAGGATATGAAACAGCTCATAATCCACCTATGAGGGGTACAACTTCAGGTCCTCAAGTGAACTCCATACCAACACCAAGAGGCGCTTTTGCAGGGTGGTTAGTTACTGCACATTTTAAATATTCAACCCAGAAATCCTGGTAATTAAATGGTATTAAAAAATCATACTACTTGTGTGGATCTTAAAAAGGATATAGGCGCAGCTAGTATTTTAAAAATAGTTAAATTATAATTTAATTAAAAACCAAAAACACCCTTCACTTAACTGTGAAGGGTGTTTTTTTATAGTGTGTAGTTAATAATCTGAGCCATATTACTTTGTATATAAGGTTTAGCCAAGAAATAAAGCTACCCATTACTTTTTCGGGAACATTTATACCCAAAGATAGAGCAGCAGCTTATGTTGTTGTGTATGGGAATATAGGTCAAGAGGGCATTTTAGCGGAAGCAAAAGTAACAGAAGTTACCTTTACCATGCAATTACCAGATAGTTTGGCCTATGGTGTGTATAAGCTAGGCTTTGGCATGCAAGAAAAACCCAACCTTTATTTAATACACCAGCCTCAAGTTAAAGCCTATGCAGCAACTATAGAAAAGAAAAACAACCAATGGACGTTAAGTAGCACAACTGGGAGTGAGCATACCTATCTTACAGAGTATTGGCAACAAGAGCAAAAACAATTAGAACCGATACGTTTGCTTTATTATTTTCAACAAAATTATCCATTAAAGCAAAAGCGTATTTATGAGAGTAATCAAAAAGTACTAAAAGAAAAAATAAACGCCTTTAAAATATTTAGTAATGCTGCCATAGCCAAGGCCCCAAAATGGTCTACTAAAGAACGAGAAGACCATGTGGAGAAACATCAAAGATGCATCAAGACATATTATTAACTACTAAAAATTATAGTTTATTATATAAACAAATGACCTAAAACCAACAAATATATTCATCCAAAGGAAGCATAGCTCTGCATTATAATTAATTGTAAATTTGCAGTATGCATTCAGCATGTTAAAATAATTAAAAGACAAACATGAAAACAGTTGTTGTGGGACTCTCAGGAGGAGTAGATTCTAGTGTTGCAGCCTACCTATTAAAAGAACATGGTTATAATGTGATTGGCCTTTTTATGAAAAATTGGCATGATGATTCTGTCACTATTTCAGATGACTGTCCATGGTTAGATGATAGTAATGACGCCATGTTAGTGGCTGAAAAATTAAATATTCCATTTCAAACAGTCGACTTAAGTGTTGAGTACAAAGACAAGATTGTCGATTATATGTTCAACGAATATAAAAATGGGCGGACTCCAAATCCCGATATTCTTTGTAACCGAGAAATTAAGTTTGATGTTTTTTTGAAAATAGCATTATCTCTAGGAGCAGATTATGTGGCTACAGGGCATTATTGTAGAAAAGGGATCGTTGAAGGGGTCTCAACTCCTACAATTTACAAACTGCTTTCAGGAAAAGATTTAAATAAAGATCAATCTTACTTTTTGTGTCAACTATCTCAAGAACAATTATCAAAGACCTTATTTCCAATTGGTGAATTAACCAAGCCTGAAGTGCGAGCAATCGCTACAAAACTAAATTTAGTAACCGCTGATAAGAAGGATTCTCAAGGATTATGTTTTATTGGTAAAGTACGTTTACCTGATTTTTTACAGCAACAATTACAGCCTAAAGAAGGTCAAATTATAGAAATCCCTCAAACCCATGAATCTTATAAAGTTAAACAACCAACGTTTGATTCTATATATGATGAATTAGTATTTAGGTCCAAGAAAACTAATTATTCTATTTCCGATGGTAAGCTCGTTGGCACGCATCAAGGGGCGCATTATTTTACCAAAGGCCAACGCAAAGGCTTGGCTGTTGGTGGTACAGTAGATCCTCTTTTTGTAATTGATACGGATGTCAAAGACAATATAATTTTTACAGGACAAGGCAAAAACCATCCTGGACTTTATAAATCGGTACTTTTAGTTAAAACTGCAGATATCCATTGGGTCCGTCCGGACTTAGCCATTCCAATAGAGGCGTCCTTAAAGGTAATGGCACGCATTCGGTATCGCCAACAGTTAGAGTCAGCTTGTTTATACGCAACTTTAGATGGTTTATATGTAGCTTTCGATTCGCCTCAATCCGCTATTACAGAAGGTCAATTTGTTGCCTGGTATTTAGGAGATGAATTAGTGGGCTCTGGAGTCATTTCCTAGATTACTTTAGTTTTATATTTTCTGTCATTAATACAATTTTTTATATTATGAATAATTCCATTACCCAGCTTTTTAATATTAGATACCCTATTATTCAAGCTGGAATGGTTTGGAATAGTGGTTGGAAATTAGCGTCTGCTTCTAGTAACGCGGGCATTTTAGGTTTAATTGGAGCGGGGTCCATGTACCCAGATGTTTTAAGAACTCATATTCAAAAATGTAAATTAGCGACCGATCAGCCTTTTGGAGTCAATGTACCGATGCTATACCCCAATATTGAGGACCTCCTTCAAATTATTGTTGAAGAAGAGGTGAAGATTGTCTTTACATCTGCTGGCAATCCCGCAATATGGACCTCATGGCTCAAAGCGCGTGGTATTACAGTGGTGCATGTAGTGAGTAGTTTAAAGTTTGCATTAAAGGCGCAAACAGCTGGTGTAGATGCCATTGTAGCTGAAGGCTTTGAAGCAGGTGGTCATAATGGACGTGATGAAACCACAACGCTTACCTTAATTCCAATGATTAAAAGCAAGCTTTCAATTCCTTTAATTGCTGCGGGTGGTATTGCAACTGGAAATGGTATGATGGCTGCCCTAGCCTTAGGGGCTGACGGGGTTCAAATAGGAAGTCGTTTTGTGGCCAGTGTAGAGTCTTCTGCACATATAGCTTTTAAAAAAGCGGTGCTTTTAGCGAAAGAGGGAGATACCAGGTTAACGCTTAAAGAATTAGCGCCTGTTCGGCTATTAAAAAATAAATTTTACCGGGACATAGAATCCTTATACAAGACGGCACCATCTAATGACAACTTAAAAGCACTTTTGGGCAGGGCGCGGGCTAAACGTGGTATGTTTGAAGGCGATTTAGACGAAGGAGAATTAGAAATTGGCCAAATCTCAGGATTGATCGAAACGATCGAACCCGTTTCTGAAATTGTAAAATCAATCCTTTCAGAGTTTAAGGCGTGTAAAGCACGCTTGTCAAAAATTAATATAAACACTACCAATGAGCACTAGAGCCACTAAATTACAAGCATTTGATCGACTATTAACGATCATGGATGAACTGCGTGAGCAGTGTCCATGGGATCAAAAACAAACAATGGAATCGCTTAGACCCTTAACCATTGAAGAGACCTATGAATTAGGAGATGCTATTTTAGAGGCTGATTCAAATGAAATTAAAGGGGAACTAGGCGACCTTTTACTTCACATTGTTTTTTATGCTAAAATTGGAAGTGAAACAAATGATTTTGATATTTCTGATGTGATCAACGGCATCTGCGAGAAATTGATTCACAGGCATCCACATATTTATAGCGATGTAAAAGTAAAAGATGAAGCTGAAGTCAAACAGAACTGGGAAAATTTAAAACTCAAGGAAGGAAAGACAAGTGTACTTCAAGGGGTGCCTAATAGCCTTCCAGCTTTGGTGAAAGCGAGCCGTATTCAAGAAAAGGTTGCAGGTGTGGGATTTGACTGGGAACATTCAGATCAAGTTTGGGAAAAAGTAGAGGAGGAGATAGGGGAGTTAAAAGAAGAAATCAAAAACTTAAACCAAGACGCTATTGAAGATGAATTTGGGGATGTTTTATTTTCTTTAATAAACTATGCACGGTTTCTAAATATTAATCCTGAAAATGCATTAGAACGAACGAATAAGAAGTTTATTAAGCGTTTTCAGTATCTAGAAAATAAGGCTAAGGGGCTTCAAAAATCGCTTTCTGAAATGACCTTAGCCGAAATGGATGTTTACTGGGAAGAAGCTAAAAACTTATAATTAGTTAATTCATAAACTTTTTTATTTTAGAATATTTAATATCCCAAACTTTTAAATCTTCCTTGTGCTTATTGATGTTTTTGTGTACTTCTTTTACTAGAGGGTTGGTGTCATCAACATTTGAGAAAAACTGTAAGTTATTTTCAAGTTGGATTATTTCACTTTTAATCTCGTCCATCTTTTTCCTTAGAAAAATCACTTCGTTGTTATACAAACGTGGATCCTTGGAGATACTTTCTAGCTTAATATTATATTTCAATTGATCTAAAGCCTCTTTGCTTAAACCAATTTTTGAGTATAAACCATCTAGAGATTTATAAAATTTCCCTTCTAAGAATCTTTTACTTTGAGCTAGAGATCCAATTTTTTTCCAATCCTTAGAAAACTGATTTAAACTTTCTAAGTTAGCGTCTTTGTCATCACTAAGTACAAAAGAACTTAAAGATTCAAGTAACTTACTTTTTTCTTCAAAGGCTTTAACTTCTTCTTCTGATCCATTGTCTTTTTGTTCGTGATAACGGTCAAAAAACGAATTACAAGCGCCTCTAAAGCGTTTCCATAACTTGTCACTGTCCTTCCTTGGGATATGCCCAATAGATTTCCAGCGATTTTGAATGTCTTTCATTAAAGACAAAGTAGTTTCTAAATCCAAACTATCCTTATTCTGCTCAGCGATTTCAACCAACTCTAATTTCTTTCGGTAGTTCTCTGACTGATCTTTCTTTAAAGTTTTGTAGTAAGTATTTTTGTTTTTATTAAAAGCTCTTACGGCATCTTTAAAAGCTGACCACGTTTTTTCGTTGTGTTTTGAAGGCACTTTACCTGCTTTAAAAAAAGCGTCTCTAAGGGTCTCAATTTCCTTTATGTTTGCCTGCCATTCTTTGTGTACTTGCGTAGTTTTTTCAGAGATGGCTTTGATTTGATCAATGATATTGTTTTTGATCACTAGATTTTCATCAAATTTCTCCTCCAGTTGACCATAGTACAACTGACGTTTGTCATTAATCACTTTTGTTGCAGCACTAAACTTATCCCAAAGTTCATCTTTAAATTCTTTAGCAACAGGGCCTAATTCTTCTTTCCAAATTTTATGAAGTGCCTGAAGTTCTCTAAAGGCTCTGTTTAAGTCAGTTTCATTTGCTAACTCTTCGGTGCTTTGAATTATTTTTTGTTTTTGTTCTAAATTGTGCTTGTAATCTAAATCTCTTAAATCTCTATTTAGATGGAGGAATCCATAAAATATCTCTACATGATGCCTGTAGTTATTCCAAGTATTGTTGTTTTCAGTCGTAGGGATTTGTCCTGTGTTTCTCCAACGTTCTTGAAGTCTTTTAAACGTATTGTATGAAGAGTTTACATCGCCCTCAACATTAACTAATCCCTTAATTTCTTCGATTATTTGAAGACGGATTTCAAGGTTTTGATTAAGTGTTTGAGTTCGGTTTTTTTGAAACGACTGTTGTTTCTCTCTAAAGTCTTTTGATAAGTCATTAAATTTTTTCTTTAATGGACTAGTAAAGTTAAAGTCAATTACATTTCCTCCTTCAGCTAAAAAAGCTTCTTTTTTCTCTGCAATCAATAGCGCAAACTTAGCGTTAAAATTGTTTTTAATTTTGTTAATGCTATTTCGAGCGTTTTGAGTGTTTTCACTATTTAATAATGAGTCAAATTTATCGACGAGTTCTTCTAATGATAAATTTTCAAAACTGTCTTCAGAGTCTATTTTTTTAGTCTCTATATTATTTTCACTTTCAGGTATTTCTTTAATACTCTCGCTTTCAGAACTTTTTTCTGGGTTATTTTTTTTTGTTTCTAAAGTGATTTCAGGATCTGGAAGGACTTCTTTAGTTTCTTTTTTTTCAGACTTTTCGCCTGATTCTACAGAAGACTTGTCAGCTAAAATGGGCTGTTTTACAGATTCTTTGGAAGCATCAGTTTTTTCTGAGCCTCCTGTTATTGGGGGAGTGGCGTTTAAGTTTTCTCCATCTGCATCTTGCAGGTTATCGTGCTGTGACATTTCTTTCAATGTTTTAGTGTGTTAAATACTATTATATAAATATAACATTATCCATTTGATCTGCAAATTATCTAATTATTATATATAAATAATTTTTATTAAGAATTCCATATTTCCCAAGATTTTTCAGCTTGCATTTTCAACATTTCTAATCCGTTTACGATTTTAGCTCCTTTTATAGCCCCGTTTTTTAAAAATTGAGTTTCTGCCGGATTATATATCAAATCAAAAAGTAAATGCTTGTCAGTGATGCTATTATAGGGAATTTCTGGGCAGGCTTCTATTTTTGGAAATGTTCCTAAAGGAGTGCAGTTGATAATCAGCATAGACGCTTCAATATCACTTGATTTTATGGAATCGTAGGTGTATTTATTTTTTTCTGATTTGCTTCTAGATACGTATTCATAGGCTATTCCCATGTTTTTTAATGCAAAAGCAACTGCTTTTGATGCCCCTCCCGTTCCCAGTATTAAGGCTCTTTTATGCTGTGGTTTTAAATGGGGTAATAGACTGTTTTTAAAGCCGTAATGATCTGTGTTGTAGCCTATTAATTGATGGTCTTTTATTTTAATTGTGTTCACGGCTCCTATCTCTTCTGCTTCTGAGTCAACATAATCCAAGTATGGGAGTATAACCTCTTTATATGGAATGGTAACATTGAAACCAGAAAATGCAGTCCTATTTTCTTTTAATTTTTCAAATGATTCAATACTTTCTAGATCAAAATTTTTGTAAGTACAGTCCAATTTATTTATTTTAAACTTATCTTTAAAATAGCCTCTCGAAAAAGAGTAATCAATATTTTTACCTATCAGTCCAAAAGTTTTCATATGAGTTGTTTTCGCTTTTTCCCATACCAGTCTAATCCCAGCACAATACTGATACCAAGAATAATAAAAAGTATGAGGTAAATAGTTTGAATGTTAACGTCTGGAAAATAACGTTCATAATTTTCTGTAATCGCCATCCCATTTGCATCTAGAAGAATGTCCCCGAAATGATCCTGTTTGTAAACCGTGTTTTTCCATGGCCAAACCACCCCTAGAGAGCCAGTTATAAAACCCATTATAAGAGCTAAAGTTTTGTTTTTATAGCGCTTAAGTACATAGGTTAATATATGTGATAAACTTATGAGCCCAATGATTGAACCAAGAGTAAACACTACAAGTACTTTTAAAAGCCTCATATGCTGAGCATCTGAAATAAAACTAAAATCTCCAGTGAATATGAATACAAACGTATCAAAAAGTGTGTTTACGGAGTCTACTAATAACAGCACATAATTACCAAGAAGTATGAGTATGAAGGAGCCGGAAAAACCAGGCAATGCCATTCCTGTTACGCTTACAATTCCACAGAAAAAAACAAACCAAAGATTATCGTTTTGAGTCGCCGGATCTAACAGACTTATACTAATACCTATTGCAATTCCAATGATGGCAGCTATAATGGTGTGGAAGTTCCAAGATTTAAAATCCTTATAAATATAAATAACGGACCCAATGATCATTCCAAAAAACAAACTCCATATGTATAGCTCATAGCGTACTATTAGGAAATCTAGTAATTTAGAGATGCTAAAGTAGCTGATAACCATCCCAATAAAAAGTAATGATAAAAAGCGTCCATTTATATATTGATAGCAACTTTTAAAGTGTCCTCGGAAAAATAAGCTTGCAGATTTTGAATTAAACCTTTGTAAGGAATAAATAAACGTCTCATAAAACCCCATCACAAAAGCGACTATGCCTCCAGAGACCCCAGGCACCTTGTTTGCAGCTCCCATAATGATTCCTTTTAGAATCAATGTAAATGAATTTGATTTTTTATAACTATCTATCAACTGCGCTTGTTTTGTTACTAATTTTTTCTAAAAAAAGAATGATAAAAAAACCTAACAACATAAAACCAACGGCCTGTAAAAATTGTGGATCTCCATCGAAATTAAATGGTGAAACACTTTTTTCGTTTAAAGGTACTTCTATGCCTTTTGAGTTTGTTCTATATGTTAAAACTACTTTCCATGGCCATATTTTATCTAAGGATCCAATCATAAATCCTGTAAGAACCGCCAATGTTAGCTGGTTGTAGGATTTAAACAACCATTTTAAAAGTTTTGAAAAGGATAGAAGTCCTACTAGGGCGCCAGCACCAATGATTACTATAGTTTTAAGGTCTCTGTTTGAAATGGCTTCTAGTACTGGTCCGTATGCGCCTATGATTACTAAAATAAAAGCCCCTGAAATTCCGGGTAAAATCATCGCACATATAGCTAATGCCCCAGCAAAAAACAGAAATAAATTAGAGTTTGATGACCCAACAGGGTTTAGGGTTGTAATAATATAGGCAATACTAGCTCCGATAGTAATTGCTAAAAACAACTTTATGCCTTGAAGATTCCATACAGTTATTTTAATTTGTTTCCCTATGTATATAATGCTAGCAGCAACCAAACCGAAAAAGAACGCCCACAAAAGTATCGGATGCTGTTCCATAAGCCACTCAACCCCTTTTGCAAGAGAGAAAACACTTATAAATACTCCAATCATAAGCGCTAGTAAAAAGGAACCATTCAACTCCTCCCAGGTGTGCTTGATTCCTTTGGATCTGAGTCTTCTGAAAACAGACAGATTAATGTTGTTTAATGACTCAATAAGTTCTTCATAGATACCAGAGATAAATGCAATTGTACCACCAGAAACTCCTGGAACGACGTCGGCAGCACCCATTGCCATTCCTTTTAATGAAATTACTACATAATCAACTAGGGATCTTTTCATGCCTTGAGTAATAAGTGTCTTTTGCAAAATTTTAAAGTCAAATACTCTCGTATTTTGTAGTAAATATATGGATTTTTACTTGGAACTATTTTTAAAATTTTCAATTAGTTGAAGTACTGCTTTACGACTATAAATTTCTGGAAATAATTCTTCTAAAATAAATACATAGTCTGAGTTTATATGCAATGCAGTAAGTAAATGGGCGTACCCAGCTTCCATATTATTGAGTTTCAAACAGACGCCTGAAAGACGATACTCTAATTCCTCACTTTTTGGGTGGTATTCCAATGCTTGAACAAAATTAAATTTTGCAGCTTCATCTTCGCCTAGCTTAATTAGAATATCCCCTCTAGAAAGCCATGTATTTAATTCGCTATCTCCAAGTTCTAGTGTTTTTTTGTAGCCACGTTCTGCTTCTTCTAGTTTATTAAGTCGTTCATTTATAATTGAATATAATTTCCAGTAAGAGCCATTTTCAGGGTCAATATCAATCGCTTTGTTTATGTAAAACAAGGATTTTTGATAATCTTTTTTAGAATAAAAAAACTTGGTGATTCGCATCCATCCCTTATCTAAAGCAGGATCTTCTTCAACTGCCTGGTAGTAGTGCTTAAGTGCTAAATCTGCATTGCCAAGTCGCTCAAAACAATAGCCTATTTTAATTAATGCAAATGGATTTGAGTCTTCAATTGCTATGGTTATTTTATAGTTTTCAATGGCTTCCTCAAAACGATTAAGTTTTTCTAATACCTTTGCTTTTTCTAGGTATGCTCCAATAAAAGTGTCATCAGAAATAATTGCAAAATCAAAGGCAGTGACAGCCTTTACTAATTCTTTTGTTTCGGTATATTGTTTGCCAAGCTGATGCCAAGCAACCTCACAGTAAGGGTTTTTATCTAGGTAACTATTGAGGTATTCTATAGCTCCCTGAGTGTCGTCTAAAAAATCAAAACAATAAATAATATTATAAAGTGCTGAGTAATCTTCCACATCAAGCTCTATACATTTTATGAAATTTAGTTTAGCTTCTTGGAATTGATCTAAAAATAAATATTCCATTCCTATTAATGAATAGAGATCCGCACAATCATCAGAAATTTTGATCGCACTTTTAAAGACTTCTATAGCTTTCTCGTGCTGGTCTTTTTTTGAATAAATATTTGCTTTTTGTATAAAGAGCTCTTCGTTATTAGGTTCTATTTCAAACAGTGGCGTTAAGAGCCTATCCGCTTCATTTAATTTATTCTCAAAAATTAAGATTTCAACTTGAAATAATTTAAGATTTAAAGAACTTGGGTGCTGACTTAACCCCAGTTTTATAGCTTTTTTTGCAAGTGCAATTTTGCCACTTTCCAGGTAGTGATGAATGATGTTTTCAAACTCATTAGAATCAAAGAAAAAAACGCTATTGGTTTTTAACATTGACTCAAACTTTGAGAGTGTAACTTCTTGATTTTCGTCAGATTGATCGAACTCCATAACTAGTTTATTTACAGTATTAAATTTAACAGTATAAGCACTCCAAATACTTATTGCGATCTAATGTTTTCAACAAACTAATTAACATTATTTTTAAATGGACTCCAAAATATCTAAAATGATAGCACAGCCTTTTGCAAGCTCTTCTTCAGAGATTGTAAGGGGTGGTGAAATTCGAACAGCTTTTGGCTCGTAGAGTAGCCAAAATAAGATCAATTGATTTTCTTTAGCTTCTAAGACGATTTTGTTCGCTATTTCAGAAGATTCTAATATCAATGCTAACATTAATCCTTTGCCTCTAATCTCTTTGATCAATGGGTGTTTAAGTTGTTGTCTTATAAGGGCTTCTTTTTCAAGCGTTTCTGGGATTAAAGTACTGCTTGTAATTTCTTTTAGCGTTGCTAAAGCCGCAGCGGCTATGACAGGGTGGCCTCCAAAGGTGGTAATATGTCCTAACTTCGGATGGTCAGATAAACTATCCATCATTTGTTTAGAAGCGGTAAATGCTCCAATTGGCATGCCGCCACCAAGCCCTTTTCCTGTCACAATCACATCAGGAGTACACTGGTAGTTTTCAAACCCAAAAAGTTTTCCTGTTCTTCCAATCCCCGGTTGAATCTCATCTAATATTAATAAGGCACCTACTTCATTGCACTTCTCTTGAACCTTAGTCAAATAGCCATTTATAGGTTCAATAAATCCAGCACCACCTTGTATGGTTTCTAAAATAACCGCAGCCGTTTTATTGGTAATCTTTGACAGCTCTTCAATTTCATTAAATTCTATAAATCGTATATCTGGAATAAGAGGTCTAAAGGGTTGTTTTCTTTCTTCATACCCCATGATGCTTAAAGCACCCATGGTGTTTCCATGATAGGCGTTATTTGCTGCTATGATTTCTGATCTGCCTGTATAGCGACGTGCAAGTTTCATTGCGCCATCAATTGCTTCTGTCCCTGAATTTGTCAAGTATGTTTTTTCAAGGTTAGGCGGAAGATGTTCAGACAGTAACTTTGAAAGTTTAACGGCAGGAGATTGGATATACTCGCCGTAAACCATAACGTGCATATAACTATCTAACTGTTTTTTAATAGCTTCAACCACCTTTGGATGCCTATGTCCTAAGCTGCAGGCTGAGACACCGGCAACAAAATCTAAATAAGGTGTTCTGTTTTGATCATAGATATAAGATCCTTCTGCAAAAGAGATTTCCATCCCTAAGGGATGTGGAGTGGTTTGAGCTTGGTGTTTAAAAAAATCGTTAATCATCAATATTTTTTAAAAGTCTTATTTTTCTTATAGTTGTCCTTTAAAAAATTTGATGGAATTTTTCGAGCTGATTTATTGGACGTTTCTATTTTTTTATCTGCGTTACTTTTGTTAGATTTTGGTTGTGCCTCTTTGATGCGTTCTAATAAATCAGAATCAAAAAAGTCCTCTTGAGGCGTGTACGCATCTAATCCTTTTATTACTTTTAAAACTAATGGCGGATCATCATTAAATAAATCTTCCATACTTGTGGGGCGTTCCGATTCACGCCAATTAAATCCACGAAGAATCTTTTCGTTTTCAGGGAAATCAAGTTCAGGATATGTTTTACCTCCAATTTGATTATACTTCCGCATTTCATCTATGGTATTTTCTGTCATCCAAATTTTAATAGAACCAGATTTAGATTTGTCTATTCCAACCAATTCATCAGCCTCATTTCTAAGGAAATATATAGTTTCTGCATTTTTAATGATATCGATGGTAGATAGACTATTGTTTTCAAACAGTCCATATAGTTTTTTACCTGATATTTGATTATATCCATCTCCCAATGTATCCTTACTAATTACAAAGGCATTATTAAAAACTTTCAAAGAGTCTAAGCTTTCAGAAATGGCGTTTGAAATTAAGTGAATCGAATCTCCTGTGATTTGATTTTTAATATTCCATAAAACCGGTTTTTGGGGCTTAAAAAAGGCATCCTTATTAATGTTTCTATCTAAGTTTATAAGTTGCGTTAACCCCGTGCTTTGGTTCATATGAATAGAGTCGGCTTTACCACTTAAATTCGATTTGTATATTTTAGCGTTGTAATAGGCTCGTGTTATTCTTTTATCAGGTTTGCCTGTCACCATTAAAGTGTCACTGTGAACAAATATGGAGTCATTTTCCTGTAAGGTAATAGCAAGGGCTCGCTTGGTTATAAATAAAGAATCTTTGGCTCTAAAAACTTCCGCATAATGTCCTTTTACGATTGTGTTGTTGAGTGTGTCTGTAATGACTATGTTATTAGTGGCCGAGGCAAAACTTATGTTACGGTCAAAGTAAAGGCTGTCTCCCTCTACAACACGCTCATCGTAATTTATCTTTGATTTTTTTACAAAATATCCAGTATCATTGGAGGTGTTGTAAAATCCGCGTTCGCAATAAATCACACTAGTTTCACTTGTAATTGTTGTGGGTCCATACAAAAATGCATATCCTGAAAGACTATAAAAATCAAGCCGATTAGATTCAATTATATATTCGGGGTTTACTAATTTAACATTATTTACAAACTGATATTTTTTAGTCTTCATATAATAACGACCAACCGTGCTTGTAATAGTCCCTGTTGTATCACGTACCACTTTTCCTTTGCTTTGGTAGAATGCTTCTTGTTTTACTCGATCAAAATACAGAGTATCAGTGGTTATTTCAGAAGTTGGGTCCTTCAAAACGACGTTACCACTTCCAAAGGCTAGTTGAGTTTTACCACTGTATTCAACGTAATTAGAGGTCATGTTAATGGTGTCGCCTTGCTTTATTTTAACTTTACCATAGGCCTCTATAAAGTCTTGCTTTCCGTAATAAATAGCTTTATCACACCACATTTCAATACCTTCATGTTTAATATGAACTTGTTTTGAATTATCTCTAGTTAATATAGTTGCGTCTGGTTTTGATTCCTCAAAAGTCATGTAAGGAGTATACTTTATTTCAATCTTTCTACGCTCTTGAGCATAGAGAGTTGTACCTAATAATAGTAGGGCGCAGAAAATGAAATTTAAACCTTTATACTTCAACGTTATTTTGTTTGTATCAAAAATAGGTAATATTAGGCTCTTTAATAAGTAACTTAAGATTATTTTAAGACCTAAAAAAAAATCTATCACTAGGATAGATTTTTAATTATTTATCTAAAAATTGTTTGTTTTCTATCAGGGCCTACAGAGACTACTTTGATAGGAATCTGTAATTCTTTTTCTAGAAAATCAATGTAAGCATTTAATGATTTAGGAAGAGTTGATTCATTATTCATTTCCGTTAGATCTTCAGCCCACCCTTCAAAATCAGTGTAAATAGGGCTAATGTTCTCGGCCTCTACATTGTAGGGGAAATGGTGAATGATGTCTCCTTTATAGTTATAGGCTGTACAAACCTTCAACGATTTAAATCCTGATAAGACATCGGCTTTCATCATCATTAGCTGTGTCACTCCATTTACTTGACATGCGTAGCGAAGCGCGACCAAATCTAGCCATCCACAGCGACGTGATCTTCCTGTAGTAGCTCCAAATTCATTTCCTACGCGACCCATAGTTTCACCATCTTCGTCAAATAGTTCAGTAGGGAAGGGGCCAGACCCCACTCTAGTGGTGTAAGCTTTAAAGATTCCAAAGACCTCTCCGATTGTGTTAGGAGCAATTCCTAACCCAGTACAGGCTCCTGCTGCAGTAGTATTTGAAGAGGTTACAAAAGGATAGGTTCCAAAGTCAATATCCAATAACGATCCTTGTGCGCCTTCAGCTAAAATAGACTTGCCATCTCGCTGAGCTTGGTGCAAGTATTCTTCAGAGTCAATAAACTTTAAAGATTTTAATACGTCTACGGCTTCAAAAAACTCAACCTCTAACTCATTTAGGTCATATTGTAAATCAACGTTATAAAAATTAACCATTGATTCATGCTTGTTTGCTAAGGCTCTGTATTTTTCTTTCCAGTTATCTAATTCTAAATCACCAACACGGATGCCATTACGGCCTGTTTTGTCCATGTAAGTGGGGCCAATCCCTTTAAGCGTAGATCCAATTTTTGCCTTTCCTTTTGAAGCCTCAGAAGCAGCATCCAAAAGTCGGTGTGTTGGCAAGATCAAATGTGCTTTTCTGGAAATGACTAATGACTTTTTATAGTCGACATTTTGAACTGCTAATTTGTCTAATTCTTTTTTAAAGATAACAGGGTCTATAACGACTCCATTTCCCACTAAATTCACAGCATCTTCATGAAATATTCCAGAAGGAATGGTATGTAGTACATGCTTCATTCCATTAAAAACAAGGGTGTGACCTGCATTTGGTCCTCCTTGAAATCGTGCTATAATGTTATAATTTGATGTTAATACATCTACAATTTTTCCTTTACCTTCATCACCCCATTGTAATCCAAGTAGTAAATCTACTGCCATGCTATTTAATCGTTAATTTTAGTATTTTTTTTTGTTCCGTAAAAATATAAAGAGTGTTTTTCAATATCGATATTAAACACTTCTTCTATTGTTTTTTGTATGGATAAAATTCTTGGGTCACAAAACTCAAACACCTCTCCAGTATCTGTTAAAATAACGTGGTCGTGTTGTTTATCAAAGTAGGATTTCTCATACTGAGCTTGATTTTGTCCAAATTGATGCCTTCTAACTAAAGCACATTCTAACAACAACTCTATAGTGTTATATAATGTAGCTCTAGAAACCCGGTAGTTTTTGTTTTTCATTTTTATGTAAAGAGACTCTATGTCAAAATGATCCTCATTGTCATAAATTTCTTGTAGTATAGCAAAACGTTCAGGGGTTTTACGATGCCCATTTTCGCCAAGGAATTTCGTAAAAACATTTTTTACGATTTCCTGATTTTTATTTTTGGATTTTACACTCATAAGACTGTCAAATTTAAACTAATTTTTAGACTCTAAACACTTTTTCGATACCATTTATTTTTTGTAGGCGCTCCATGAGCTTTTCAACAAAGTTATTATTGTTTACTTCTACGGTAATTTCTCCATTAAACACGCCACTATCGGTATCAAATTTGATGCTTTTAATATTTACATTCATGTTCTCAGAGACTACTTTAGTTATAGAATTAACCAATCCAAGCCTGTCTATCCCTGTAAGCTTAACAACCGCTCTAAATACCTGCTGAGAGGAATCAATCCATTTTGCTGACATTATCCTGTAAGCATAATTAGACTGTAAGCTTAAAGCATTGGGGCAGACTTTTTTATGAATTTTAATACCTTCCTTTATAGTAAGAAACCCAAAAACCATATCTCCTGGTATTGGATTGCAACACGATGAAAGTTTGTAGTTTAGTTTTTCCTCTTCTTTTCCAAATACGAGCATGTCGTATTTAGAAGTAATTTCATCTTTTTCAACAGATTCTTTTATCAGCCCCTTGTTGCGAGTAATTTTATTTTTAATATAACTTACAAGTGCATTACTTCTTGAAGCTGCAAAGCTTTTTAGCATGGTATTGTCAATACTGCTAATACCAACTCTATAAAACAAATCCAAACTTGTATTTAGATTAAAATAATTTACCAGTTCATTAATTGATTTTTCATTTAAAGAGATTTTTAGCTGTTTAAGCTTACGTCTTAAAATTTCTTTACCATCTTCTGCAATGGTCTTTTTTTCTTCCTTAAGAGATGATTTTATCTTACTTTTTGCACGTGTTGTAGTGACATAATCTAACCAGTTGGAGGTTGGTTTTGCATTTTCAGAAGTCATAATGTCTACTTGGTCACCACTTTGCAATACATGGTTTAGAGGCACTAATTTGCCATTTACTTTGGCCCCTCTTGTTTTCATTCCAATTTCGGTGTGGATGCTAAAAGAAAAGTCTAAAGGAGTCGCATCCTTTGGCAGCGATTTCAAATCTCCGTTAGGCGTAAAGACAAATATTTCTTTGGCGTAAAGATTAAGTTTAAACTGTTCTACAAATTCAACCGCATTTGAATCAGGGTTTTCTATGACTTCTTGAAGTTTTCCAATCCAACTTTCTAAGTTTTCGTCTTGTTCTTTCTCACCCTCTTTGTACTTGAAATGCGCAGCGTACCCTTTTTCAGCAATTTCATTCATTCGTTCGCTTCTAATTTGAACTTCTACCCAGCGTCCTTTAGGTCCCATGACAGTAATATGTAAGGCTTCATAGCCTGTAGATTTTGGTGCAGAAATCCAGTCCCGTAAACGAATAGGGTTGGGCCTAAAGTGATCGGTCACTATAGAGTAAATTTTCCATGCCAAAAACTTTTCGTCTTTTAGGTCCGACTTATAGATAATCCTTACAGCAAACTTATCGTATACCTCTTCAAAAGAAACGCTTTGATCTCTTATTTTTCTTCGAATCGAAAAAATTGATTTTGGCCGCCCTTTTATTTCATATTTTAGTTTCTCTTTGTTGAGGGCTTTTGTGAGAACTTTATTGATGTCTTTTATGTAAAAATCCTGTTCTTCTTTACTTTCTTCTAGTTTATTTAGAATTCCATTGTAAATTTCTGGCTCTGTATATTTTAAAGCAAGGTCTTCGAGTTCAGTTTTAATATTATAGAGCCCTATTTTATGTGCAAGGGGTGCATATATGTATAGGGTTTCAGAGGCAATTTTTAATTGCTTGTCTTCACGCATTGAATGAATCGTTTGCATATTGTGAAGTCGGTCTGCAATTTTTATAATAATAACTCGGATATCATCGTGAAGTGTGAGAAGCATTCGTCTAAAATTCTCAGCTTGCATCGACACATTCATGTCTTTTTTTATGTTTGAGATTTTAGTTAAACCATTTACAATTTTCGCTACAGTTTCTCCAAATAGTTGTTGAATGTCATCGATTGTATAGCGTGGGCAGTCTTCGACAACATCATGAAGCAAGGCTGCTGCTATGGAATTTGCATCTAAACCAATTTCTGAGGCTACAATTTTTGCGACTGCGATGGGATGAAATATATAAGCTTCTCCAGATTTACGCCGTTGATCGGAATGGGCGTCAAGAGCCACTTCAAATGCTTTTCTAATTAGTTTTTTATCTGTAGCAGTAAGAGTTCGGTAACTGATTTTCAGTAGTTTTTTATACTCTTTTGCTATGGCAGCATTTTCCGTTGCGATTTCCTCCTCTGTCATATCTTAAAATTACTACAATCAATCGAAACACGCAATAACAATTCTTAGTTTTTACACAAATTATTTTAACTGTTATTCAAATGCTTTTTTAGGGGTGTTTACGTTGCCTTTTTGCTTCAAATATGAGAATTCCTGCGGCAACAGATAAATTCATAGAATCTAATTTTCCTTCCATAGGAATTTGAATATTTGCTGTAGAGTCATCTCGCCACTCGTCGGTTAGTCCACTAGATTCAGTTCCAATGACTAGGGCAGAGGATGTTTTAAAATCAATCGAATCATAGGCTACAGATTCTTGAAGTATGGCAGAATAAATAGAAATATTATTGCGTTTTAAATATGCAATCACTTCTTTAGTTGACCCAGTAGCTAAGGGAACTGTAAAGACACCTCCTACACTAGACCTTATAATATTTGGGTTGTAGAGGTCCGTTAGTGGGTTTGCAATAATAACAGCATCAATATTAGCCGCATCAGCCGTACGTAATAATGCACCAATATTTCCAGGTTTTTCTGGGGATTCAGCGACTAATATTAGGGGGTTTTTAGAGCTTAATTTTAAATTATCTAAGCTTAAGTCTTTAGTTTTGGCTACTGCAATAACACCTTCGGTTGTTTCTCTATGGGCCACTTTTTCATATACAGGTTTAGAAATTTCAATGATATCTATGCCGTAGGCGCCTAGTGCTGCTGCTTCAGCTGCTGAAAATAAATCAGCATAGTAATAGAGCGTTTCTATGGTGTAATCACCTTTGATGGCCAAGGACACTTCCCGTTTGCCTTCGATAATAAATAGGCCTGTCTGTTTTCTTAGTTTAGACTTTTCTTTGAGCTGAACCAATTGTTTTATAAACGGATTTTGAAGACTACTTATCGTTTTTACCATGTTACAAAAATAGTATTTTATTTTTCAATTAATAAATCAATTACTGATGACTGTATTTTTTTGAATAGCGTTTCCATAACTCTGTTTGATGTGTTTCTAGACTTATTTTTCTCCCATCAATAAATGCATTTGTCAAGTGGTTTGTTCGCATGTCTAACGCATCTCCTTTACTAACAAATAAGGTGGCACTTTTACCAACTTTTAAAGAGCCGTAATTTGCATCAATTCCTAATATTTTTGCTGTATTCAAAGTGATTAATTGAAGCGCCTGTTCTTTTGAAAGCCCATATGCTACTGTAGTGCCTGCGTAAAAAGGGAGGTTTCTAGAGTTCATACGCTCCATGTCTCCGCTTGTTTCTAGAGCTACCGTGACGCCTTCATCAACTAATAATTTTGCCATTTTAAATGGGAGGTCGTAATCATGATCATCATTATTGGGTCTTGAGTGTACGCGTTGCAGAAGTACCGATATTTTATTTTCTTTTAAATATGCAGCAAGTTTATATGTTTCATAACCACCAACAATGACCGTTTTTGAGATGCTATGTTTTTTTGAGAATTCTACCGCATCAATAATTCCTTTTTCGTCATTCACATGAATAAAAAGTGTTTTTGAGTTGTTAATTAAACCATTCATAGCATTAAAGGGCAGGTTTTGAGTTCCTTTATTGTTGTTGGAACTTGCTTTTGATTGCTTAAAATAGGCCTCTATTTCTTCAATCTGACTATTGTATTTTGGATTGCTTTTTAATCCGGTTTCTTCTCCCATCGAGCTACGGCCCTGGCTCAATGTGCTTGGCCAATTTAAATGAATACCACCATCTTTTTTAACTACGGCGTCTTCCCAGTTCCAAGCATCTAATTGGACAACGGAGGAGGTGCCAGAAATACGGCCTCCTCTAGGTGTAATTTGTGCCATAAGCACGCCATTTGGACGCATACTTTCAACCACCTTTGATTCTGCATTGTAAGCAATCAAACTCCTAATGTGTGGGTTCCAAGACCCAACCTCTTCTTCATCGTCAGTGGCTCTGACCGCATCAATTTCTATTAACCCTAAAGTAGAATTGGGCGCTATAAACCCTGGGTATATATGTTGTTCAAAGGCGTTAATGACTTCCATTTCTGAGAAATTTTCACTGCCAGTATACTCTGAAATATTTTGAATAATTCCGTTATTAAATGTAATAAGGCTGTTTTCAATGACCTCTCCATTTCCAATATGTGCGGTAGCCCCAATAATAGCAATTGATTTTGTTTGTTGAGCTGCCGGAGTTTGTTGTGCGTTTCCTATAGTTACACAAATAGTTACACTAATTATTAATTTTATAAGTTTCATATGAAATGTGTTTATAGTTGGTTATAATCCATAGAATCACAGTGAAGCAACTGCTTATCTTTTTTCTTGATTGGTTGAGTTTTCATACCTTTATTCTTTTCTTTTAACATCATCTCTATCAGAGAATTTCTTTCAGATTGAATGGCGGTTCTCATTTTTTTGTCACGCTCGATATCAAAATAAGTTACGCCTTCAATTATGGTTTTTTCAGCTTTTGCATAAACTGACAAGGGATGATCGCTCCAAAGTACAAGATCGGCATCTTTCCCTACCTTGATGCTTCCTACAAGATGGTCAATATGAAGCAGTTTGGCTGGGTTAAGAGTCACCATCTTCCAAGCATCTTGCTCAGATGTACCTCCGTATTTAACTGCTTTAGCCGCTTCTTGATTTAGCCGTCGAGACATTTCGGCATCATCACTATTAATGGCTGTTACAATTCCCATGGCATTTAATATAGAGGCATTGTAAGGGATCGCATCATTAACCTCGTATTTGTAGGCCCACCAATCACTAAAAGTAGAGGCGCCAACGCCGTGTGCTTTCATTTTGTCAGCTACTTTATAGCCTTCTAGTATGTGTGTGAAAGTGTTAATATTGAAGTCAAATTTCTCAGCCACTTTCATAAGCATATTAATTTCACTTTGGATATAAGAGTGGCAACTAATAAAGCGTTCCTTATTAAGAATTTGAGCAAGTACTTCCATCTCAACGTCCTTGCGATACGGGATTCCGCTCTTTTGTTTGGCGTCATATGCTTTTGCTCTTGTGAAGTAATCAATGTATAGTTGTTCAACGCCCATTCGGGTTTGTGGAAACCTTGTGTAGCCTCCCCAGTTGGATTGTTTTACGTTTTCGCCCAATGCAAATTTTATAAATTTAGGGCTCTCTTTATAAATTAATTCTTTAGCAGACGCGCCCCATCTTAATTTGATAATAGCCGAACGGCCTCCTATAGGATTTGCAGATCCATGCAAGATTTGAATGGAGGTTACACCGCCTGCTAAATTTCTATAAATATCAATATCATCAGCGTCTAATACATCTTCAATACTTACTTCTGCAGAAGAGTTTTGTCCACCTTCATTAATACTTGCAGCCGCTATATGCGAATGTTCATCAACAATTCCGGATGTTAAATGTTTTCCAGTTGCATCAATGATAAGTGCTTTTTTACTTTTAAGGCCCTTTCCAATTTTTGAGATCTGTCCATTTTTCACTAATACATCTGTAGCTTCTAGGATGCCTTCCGATTCATTGGTCCATACCGTAGCATTTTTAAACAAAATGGTCTCTGCTTCTGGAAGCTGTGAAAATCCATAGGCTCCATTTGGATAACTAACAGGAACAACTATAGGAGAGGTGCTCTCTTTTTTCTTAGCAGTTTTTGGTGTTTTGGTAGTTTTGGTCACTTTTTCGAGATCTACACTAGTAATGGAGCCATCCACTAAGGTGGCCTTTCCTTTTATTAATTCACTAGTTGGAAAAATTTTAGCAGTTAGTCGTATAAATTTTTGACTCGTAGTATCTTTTGAAGAAAACATTAAATGCATCCAATCTTTTTTATAATTTAAACTACTGCTTAACTTCAATGAATCTGATGTGATGTCTGATTTAAGTTTACTTAAAGTGCCACTAATTTTAAGTTTATAGGTGTCTTTATTAATTGTAAAACGGTACTCGCCTCTAAGATCAGTTTTGGAAAGGGGAGTAATAATTGTTCTTGATCCATTAACCCAATTTTCATAAAGGGTTGTTTTCGCTTCAAATAGGTCTCCTGAGGTAATTAAGAAATTTGCATAGCTATCAACTTTTAAATTACCAAGTTTTGTATTTCCTAAAATTTTTGCAGGCTCAGTGGTCAAAGCCTCTAAAGCAGTCACCTTATCCAACCCATATTTAATGGATTTTAGCAGATTTGTTTTGAAGTCTTTCATTGATTTCAATCCGTTTGTTGTAAATGCAAACGAGACTCCAGACAGATCTAAAGCCACGGGATTTCCTGGGCGTTGGTTCCATTCTTTCATGGCTTCCAATTCTAAAGAATTTGTTAAAAAAAGGTCTTCAACATTATAAGCTTTAGGGAAGTTTAAAGGAAGAATAAATGTTGCTTGGGTGTTTATTATATCAGTGATGCGTTCATATTCATCGCCTCCTCCTAAAATGACATACTGCACCCCAAAGGCGTCTCCTACGGCATCCGCTCTAAGCGCATTAGCTCTGCTGCCAGCTTCAAAAATCTGCACCTTATTTTTGTGTTGATTAAAGGCTTCTATAGAGCGATCTTTAGTTGGAACATTTCCTTTTTCATACCAATCAGCATCGTGATTAAGTTGCCTTAATAATGCCATAGACCCCATAATGGAAGAAGGATATGACTGTTGCGAAAGCACACTTTTTGTAAAGGAAATATACTGAGCTGATTGGTCAGATAAAATACGGTGTGAATCGGACCCTTTTGAGTCCAATGCAATTAATGCACCTGTTCCACGTACGATTCCATCCTGAATGTGTGTGTTGACCACTCCAAACCCTGCTTCTAATAAGCTTTTAGCCGCTTTATCGTTGTATTTAAATTGATCGATTGCGTTTTGTTCTGGGCGTATATGGTCATTCCAATAAAACCCTTCTCTACTAGCAGCATATTGAGTGGAGCGGCCTCTACTGGTTTTACGTTTTGGTTTTTCAATTCCAAAATTAGAATAAATATCAATAAATGAGGGATATATAGACTTCCCTTTTAAATCAATTACGACTGTATTTTCAGGAAGTTCAACCTCAATACCAACTTGAATGACTCGACCTTCCTGAATTAATAAAGTTCCATTTTCAACACGATTGGTAGGAGTGATAAAAATTTTAGCATTTATGAAGGCTGTAAAATTTGTGTTTTTAGACTTTACCCCGTCATTTTTAGGAAAATAACCTTGAGATGACAACGAAAGAGAAATGAGATAAATACACAGGGAAATAATTTTCTTTACCATAATACTGTATTAAAGTTATATGATAAATTTAGCTTAAATTTTCACAGTAAAACTATTATTATTTTAATTTTAAGTCATATTTTAGTCTAAGCGATCGGTTAAGTGTAGAAAGGGCACATATATGTGTTAGTTATTAGGGTGATTTCAGAAAAAATCACTTAAATGTGTGAAATATAAAAGTAAAGGGGAAGCACAACGGTCGTTATAATGTATTTAATATGTTTTTACTATGTTTGGGATTTCCTTTTACAGCGTTGATAATTGGTGTTTATTTATTACAAAATAATCTAACAAACATAAAAACAGCGTGCAGCTCGTTTGTAGTGTTTTACAAATGCTTCTTTATTAGAGTTGTTAGCTCATCTTTGCTAAATGGCTTTGTTAAGAGTGCGTCAAAACCTTCATTTAATATCTTTTTGTTGTCATCTTCCATTGCGTAGGCAGTCAATGCAATAATAGGGATTCTAGACCCCGTTTTTCTAATGTCTCTTACGGCTTCAGTACCATTTTTTTTAGGCATTCTAAGATCCATGAAAATCATACTAAGGGCGGGGTGTTTTGTGGCCATTTCTACAGCCTCTACACCATCTTTAGCATGTATTAGATTAAATGGAAGATCTTCAAACAGTGCTTCTAAGTACAAATAGTTAATGTACTCATCCTCAGCAATCAGTATAGTTGGATCCTCTTTTACAACACCTCCCTTAGCTCCTTTAGTAGCTAAATTGATGTTAGCGTTTAAGCCCTTTAAATAGGGAAGGTTAAAATAAAACTCAGCCCCTTCACCTTTTACAGATTCCACCCAAATTTCACCAGACATCAACTCTATGATTTCTTTTATTATTGAGAGTCCTAGTCCTGTACCAGAGTTGTTGCTGTTTTCAACTTGAACAAATCGATCAAAGATTTTTTTATGGTGTTTCTTAGCAATTCCAATTCCTGTATCCTTAACAAAAAACTGAAGGGTTTCTCCTTCTAACACATAGCCAACAGAAATTGTTCCATTTTTTGTATACCTAAGAGCATTCACAATTAAGTTTGAGAAAATTTGCATTAAACGGGTCTCATCTGATAGTAAGTCACTCTCAGAGTCGCTTAACCCAAAGGCCACTTCAATACGGCACTGAACTTGATCAGCTGTCAGTTTGAATTGAGTGACTAAACTTCTAATAAGAGCATTTAGATTACAGCTGTCGTAAATTAAGCTAAACTGCTTAGTATCTAATTTTGACATGTCAGCAACATCTGATAATATGCGCAACAACCTACTGCCTCCAAGTTGGATTAGTTCAATGTATTGTTGACGCTGTTCTTCAGAGATATTTTCTCTATTTAGCAATGAAGAAAACCCTAGAATTGCATTTAAGGGGGTTCTTATTTCATGCGACATATTGGATAAAAAAGCAGATTTTAAAGCCTCGTTTTCCTTTGCTTTTTCTTCTGCCTTCCGCAATTTTTTATTTTGTTTAGTGATGAATGCTTCTTTTTGTAAGCGATCTGTTACATCTGAAAAAAGAACAGCTATGGTGTGCGGCTTAATCTTCCATGCAAGAACATTAAAGTGCTTATCCACTTCTTTACTGTAGTTTTCAAATCTTATTGCAGCTCCAGTTTTATCTACTTTGTCATATATTTCTAGCCAATAATCTTCTACAGTTCCAAAAAGAGTCTTTACTTTCTGATCTATCAACTCCGAGTGGCTTTTATGGACTAATTTCTCAAAAGCTGGATTTACTTGACGATAATACCAGTCAACGGCTTTGTTATTTTTGTCATAAATAAGCTCAATAACCTTGAACATATCCGTCATAGATTCAAAAATTTGCAGGTAATCTTTCTCGGCTTGTTCTAGTTTTTGTTCTATTCCTGTTTCATGGCTTACATCTTCAAATACGGCAATAAATTGATTTTCTGCTGGAGAAAAACAATGTGTTTGGTAATATTTGCCAATGTTTTGGTTGTATTCTGTGAATTTAAGGGGCTTTTTATCAACTACTGTTGATGCAAATTGGTCAATCCATACTTGTTCAATTCCAGGAAAAGTTTCCTTAACTGTTTTGCCAATCATAACTGATGGCTTTAGTCCGGAATGAGCTTCGTAGGCAGAATTGACGGTAAGAAACCTAAAATCTACGGGCCTTCCTTGGCCATCATAAATAAGTTCACAGTGCATAAACCCTTTATCAATGAGGTCAAACACCTCTTTAATCAATTGCATGTTTTCGTAGTTAGTAGCTTTCATTGCTTTTTGTGTGACGTTTAGTGACCACTCTAAATGTGTATCTCTTT
>JGI20160J14292_10000886_pt1 | contig 25722 bp, 29 predicted proteins | sample COG_10_FD_14292 | JGI IMG/M metagenome (IMG submission 14292) | reverse complement strand
CCCAAAATAAAGGTGGTATAAAAAATAAAGGTAAATGTAACATTATATATTTTAAAAATATTTTAATATGTTTTTAAAATTTTTTAAAAAATATTAATTAGAATATAATTTAATGGAATCAAATCCTTTATAAAATAATCTATTCGAATTCGGCCCTTTTTTTGATAAAATATTAATTTTCAAAACTTTTTTATTTTGATTGGGTATCTTAAATATTCTCATGTTATCACTTGGAATGTTATCTTTAATCCAACTTTGTGCATCTGCAATTTTCTTAGCGCCTTTCTCTTCTTTCCATTCATTAAATGCGGTAGATTTCTCTCCGGCTTCTCTTATTTTTGATATTTGACCTGCTCTTTTATCAGCTTCTGCCGCCCAATCTTTGGTAAAGGCGTAATCTATGGCTCCGACTAACCACCCCCAAACAGCGTTGTCTTTTCCTTCCTCTTGTTCATCTTCCCAGGCATCTTCTTGTAGTTCATGACATTTTACATGGGAAATTTTATTTCTGAAATCATCGGATTTTTCATTTTTCCAAAAATCGGCGGCGGTTACGGTCCCTTCTAGGTTTTTCAAATTTTTTCCCCAATCACCTTTACCATAGTAAATTTTCGACTCTGTGCTCTGATTGGTTTTTGGACGAGGTTCTGTTTGGCTGGAACCCTTCTGATTTTTTGCAGGATTTAAATCACCCGACATAGGAACCATTATTTGTTTAGAACCATCATCATAGACCACTTGAAGTTGAAATTTTGTCCAGTCATCTATATTTTGATCACCACCTCTTAAACCGTTTATTTCAATATAACTTAATTCGATATGTGGAATAACATCAACACTTTCAAAATTTGTAGAATTTAAAACATTTTTTTTATGGTCATAATTACTATTTTCATTAAATTTCGATTCTAATGTTTTCTTGATTTTTTTTACTATTCTGATTGTTGCGTTATTCGCGATGAGATTAACTTTATTTGTGTTAATATATTCCTTTAATGCACCCTTATCTGTAAAAAATCTAAAATTATTATCATGGTCGGGCAAATTTGCACTCGATTCAATAATGACACATGTATCCCATATATTAGTTCCAGCATGCATTTTAACATATNCAATATCAATATTAGTATTAGTATTGTTAATTTCGCCATGCAATAATTCACTTATATTTTTAGTGTTATCTGACCCCAATATATACTCTCTATAACCCCTATTTTCTTCAGATTGACTAGTTATATATAAATATGGTTGAGATTCGCCGTTGGAAGTATTTAAGTAAGTATTTTTATCTGAACTATTATAACTTATACAATTTTCTAACGGATTATTGCCGCAATTATCATCACAAAAATTCCTAGGATATTTTAGTTTTGCAGATGCATTTTCTCCATAATCTTGGTCAGCGCATAAATTCTTTTTATTATAATAAGTGTATATTTTACCTTTATTCACACCAGACTTACAAATCAATCCTTGTGTTCCCGGATTATCCATAGCTTCATTATCAGTTATTATTCTAAAAGTATTTCTAGCATCCTTATCACATACATGCGTTAATGGATAATCTTTTTTTAATTGGTCTATTCTAGTACCACATCGCAAATCTTCACATGTTGAGTTATCTGTGCATTTTTCAGTTATAAATACTTTTTTACGATCAACCAACCCAGTTTCCTCAGTAATAATACTCGAATCATTTCCCCAGCTTTTTAATTTAGTTGGAACATATTTTTCGACACCTTTTAAATAACGGCCGTTCCATGCCGGGTCTCCTGTGTTCGCTTCACTATCAGTAAACTGTGGCCAACCAAACCAATTTTTTTGTCCAGAGTTTCCATGTTGACCATGTAAGAATCTAGCTATTTCATTTTCGTTGGCTCTATCTTTATTATTTATATATATTTCAGCTGGTTCATTTTTTATTTTATTTCGAATACATCCCTTAACTTCATCACTGTTTAAATTCTTTCCATTACATGGCACATTTGTATAGTCATCGTGTTCAAGTCTATTTTTTTCTCCGTCATATGTTGAACTCCCCTTTTGTTCCCAAAAAACTTGCATTTCTCCTGCACCATTTTCAACTTTACTACTAACTAAGCCAGAAAAAAATAATCCATCATAATTATTATTTTGTTTTATTTTAATTCTATCTCCCATTTTTGGTAAAATATAACCACCTTTATCGTCATCATAACATAAAGCATATGATTTACGTATACCCATTGGGTCAGTAACCATTTTTGGTCTGTTTATATTCCTCACTTCTCCATCCATCTTGTCAGTATCAAACTCCCATTCATTAGCACCATTATTAGTTTTACCTTCTACTTGTCCACCTGATTTATCTTTATAATGTCCCCAATCATAATAATTATATTCTGGTTTATTGGCTTCTATATACATTGATTTTACTTTCGTTTTGTAACTTTCATCAGCCCATCCTGACTTTCCAAATAAATTATCTTTATTATCCACATTGGGAGCATATTTACTAGTTACTTTACATCCTGCATCTTTCCATACTTGCAAAGCATCTCTTAAATTATGGTCATATATTTCATCTCTAAATGATGGTGGTGGTATACTACCAACAATTTCATATCCATTTTCTATTTTTGCTTTTTCTTCTTTATTAGTAGTTATAGTAGGAATATTCATTTCATCAATGTCATCACCACCTGTTCCGGGTGGAGTACCTTTTCCAGTAGGAAGACCGCCAGATGCAACTGTAAAATTTTCTTTATATATTTTTTTTATTGGTGATTGTATTAATAATATTATTCCTATAATTATTAAAAATATAATACATATATTAATAGTCATATATAAATTATATTATAAAAAAAAAATTATAAAATTTATTAATCATTAAGTGTTACTTGACATTTTTTTGTTCCAGTATTACTTACATTACCTGAATCATCTAATTTCATTTCACATGTATTTTTTCCAGTATGTTTTTTACATTTCTCTACCCATTCGTCATAATAACCACCTTCTGTCTTTGTAAAAGCTGGTTGACTATCAATAGAATAATCTCGCGTAGAATCTTTCATATTAATAATTGAATCCTTCGGAATACATTCTAATTTATTATTATTATTTTTTTTACCAAAACATTTTTGCCATAAAGTATCAATATCAGTATCATTTTCATGATTACCATCGTATTCAAAACTTATATATTTCCCATCAATTGTATCATTATTCATTTTCCATTTTCTTCTCGCTATATTATTTGGAGTTTTCCACATTTTTTCATTATATTTCATTTTAAAATCATATATTGGATATTTAATTTGATTTTCCATATCATTTTCAATTTTGTAATATGGATGACTACCCCAATTATATACATCTCTAGATTCACCGAAATCGTTTATTGATTTATCTCCGTAATTTTGATTATACAAAACACCCTTTGAATCAAAATTAGTTGTGCATTGCACCTTTATTTTCGAATCATCTTCATTACCAACCATTGCTCCTGTCCATAAATCATTTAAACAGTTTTCAGAATGTCTATATTTACCGTCGGGTCCAAAAGACCCTCCTTCATCAGTTTCACAACTATTGCATTCTTTACTTCTTTGCAATTTTGTAAAATACGGAATTGTTGAACAATCGTCTCCTTTACAATCCAATTGTTTATATGTTTGGTGCATTGCATCACAAGTATCACTATTTATGTTAGTTTGAGTATCTTCATAAGCTTTATCATATTTTAAACTACCATCGTCATTTTTTGGATATGCTTTATCAGCAGGACACCAACCACATACATTACCCAATCCTCCTTCACTTTCATCTTCTAAATCATTACAATTTTTAACAGTATTACATTTATCTTGAATTTGTAATTTTTTACAGTCATACTCGGTTGTTGCCCAACGAGACCCTATTTCTCTGAATTCCAATTCTCCGCGTCTTAAATTTGGTTCTATTGAATCTGCTGGACATATATCTGGTCCGACTTCTCCTCCTTCATATTCTGCATAATCAAATTTACCTGGTTGATTATATTCTTTTCCATCACCACCACCTTTTTTTTTACCTATTATGCCACAATAACCACAATTTTCATATCCTGGTTTATCTAACATACCACAATGAGTAATAGCTCGACATTTTTCAATTTCATCCATATATTTTTTTCTTTTATTATCGCCATGAAATGTTTCCACAAGAACACTATTTGCATTTAAACGTAACCATGAATTATAATCATTGGTATCTTTTATTATTTCTTTACTTTTTCTATCTTTATATAATAATTCATGATAGTATTGAATATTATCTCTATGAAAATTTCTTCTATGTTTTAAAAAATCTTTATATTCATTTATATCTATGTTATCATCACTATTTTTATCTAAAGAATAAGATTCCAATATATTTTCTTTTTCTTTTTTTGGATTTTTTTCTTGTATTGTTTTATATATTTGACATACTAAAATTAATAGTATGATTAACCCAAGTATAAATAATTTCATATATACATATTATATAAAATTATTTAAATTCAACAATAATTTTGACCTTTTCCTTTTTTATACTTTTTGACGCTAATACTGATAATTCTTCTCTCTTTTTTCTAGTTTTATTTTTATTTTTTAATTTATTCTTAGAAGTGCTATTTCGTTTATTCATATCTTGATTTATTAATTCTAAATGTTCCCTAATATAATCTATAATTTTATTTTCCAATAGCCATCTAAAAAAATTTAACTGTCCTATGGTAGTTTGAATAGAAATATTTGATTTATATGGTATTGTAATTCTTTCCCATCTACAAAATGGGTCAAACCTTTTTTTAGAATATGCTTTTAATTTTAATTTATAGTCTGTATATACTTTAAATCTAGTATTATTCGTTTTAATAATTGTATAATTTTTCTTACTATAATTTGTAACAAACCAATCTACCAATCTTAAAGAAATCATTGATTCGCCATTAATAATGGGTAATATTTTATCAATATTATTATCTTTATTATAAAATTCAAGTAATTTTGTTAATAATAAACTGTTTTGAGTAGAATAGTTCATATGTTTAAAAGAAATTAGTAGAAAATATTTAAATGCTTATTTTTGCAACAATTATAACAGTTTGTAAAAAATCTATTTTTCCTTTTTATCTAATTTCTTATTTTGTTGATAAGTATTTCTTGGTCTTAAATAATTACTTTCATTATTTAAATCATCTATATATTTATTTGTAGGCAAATAAGGATTGAACCACCCATTCTTTAATTTTTCACGTTTATTTAATCTTTTTTCCATAATGTCACGATTATTATTTCTACTTTCTAAATTTATCTCAATACTTTCACGAAAATTTGTCATGTTTACACTTATATTATCACATTTTGGATAACTATTATGAATATCATCCTTCCCTGAAAAGGAATTTAATTCCATATTTCTCTCTATTTCTTTTTCTAATAAAACATTTTTCTCCTTTTTGTTTGATTTTACAATTTTATTTTTACCATTATTCCAAAATAATTGTGAATAATTCATATTAAATATTAAATTGATTTTATTTTTAATATTTAATCTAAAAATAGAAATGAATTTGGCCATTATTAAAAAATGGAACACCTCTTTTGGTTATTATGATGTAGAGCAAAATAGCGTAACAAACGAGTTGGATATAAATAAATGTAAACAATATTTAAAAAAAAAATTTTTCATAATTTATTCATTAAATCAAAATGATTATATTAATGATGATTTTTTAGAATTTTTAGAAATATATAAAGCATTAAATCATAGTCGTTCAGTTCTAATAAATTCAATAAATGATTACGATATTAAAATTGTAAATGAATATACATTTCTAGAAAGAAGTTTTTGTAATATAAATTATAGTTTTGAAAATTTTATTGCAAAATGTAAAAAATATTATTCACAAAAACTTAATTACTATAATCAAATTAAATCCCCAAAATCAATTCTTAATAGACAAATTTATGATAAACAATATAAATTTAAATTTAATAATGCTTTATAATTTTCATTTGTTTTGCAAATTTAAAATGTTCATCATTTCGCCTTCTTTTTTGTAAATTACATTTTAAACATGATATAACTACATTATTAGTAAAATGACCAATGTCATTATTAATTCTATCAAGCGTCCATTGTATATAATCNCGTTTTTTATTAGATATTAAACTGCATTTATGACGACAATAGTGACAATCTAATTTTGATATAACCATTTTTTCAATTAACTCTTCATAAGAAATATATTTTTCTTTATCAAATCGCTTCTTTTTTCTATCTTGTGATTTATACCCATTTAACTTTTTTTTTATAGATGTTATTATTATTTGCTTATTATTAAATTCTTCATTTAAATATAACATATTTATTATATTGCTATGTTGATTTAAATTATGCGGTGGTAATATATTTTCAGATATATCATTTTTTATTTTTTTTTCCTTTTTCATATTCAAAACAATTCTTTTCATTTTATAAAAATAAAAGGACATTTATTAAATCAATATAAACTTATATTATTAATATATATATTAATGAAAGATACATCAAAAAAAAATGATTCTTGCAACGAATTAAAAAATATTAAATATCAAAATATGTTGTTATCTAATTCAAAATTAAAAAATGATGCTGTATCAAATATTTACAATATAGATAATTTTTTAAAACAAGAAATACAATTAAATAAAAAATTACCATGGAATAAATTAGGTAAATCAAGGAAAATTGTTCTCATAAAAAAATATATAATAAAATATAGTAATAAACATAAATTGTCCGATAAACTTAAACAAAAATTACAAGCATATTTATTATTATGTATTGATAGAAAAAAACTTCAAAAAATTAAAGATTTACAATATGATATTGAAAAAAATGAAATTGTCGATATACCTTTATTACATTTTAATAAATCAAATGAAAAATTTATATTGAAACGTTCCGATAAAAAACATAAAATATCTAGTCATCTTGCTCCTAAAAAAAATAAAAAAACATTAAAACAACTTCGGGAAGAAAAAGAAATAAAATCAAATAAAACTACAAAAAATAAAGTTATAAAAAAAAAAGACAAAAAAGAAAAAAAGAAGAAGGAGAAGGTGAAAAAGGATAAAATGGAAAAGAAGAAGGTGAAAAAGGATAAAGATAAGAAGGATAAAATGGAAAAGAAGAAGGTGAAAAAGGAAAAAGATAAGAAGGATAAAATGGAAAAAGATAAGAAGGATAAAAAGGATAAAGATAAGAAGGATAAAATGGAAAAAGATAAGAAGGATAAAGATAAGAAGGATAAAATGGAAAAAGAGAAGGCGAAGAAGGAAAAAAAAGAGAAATAAATAAAAATAAAATTGATATAAATTTATTTTTATATATTAATTTATACATTATTCTGAATGACAAAATGGGATGACCTACCTCCATTAATGGACATAAAAAACACATTAAATTTAAAAAAAGCTAACAATCGCAATATTGAAGATTTTAAAGAAAGTATATATTACTTTATAGATGAATATTTAAAAGATAATATTAGAGTGTATGAAGATTATCATTTTAATGAAACGGTTTATCAAGATATATATAAAATAATAATTAATACATATGGCGATACTGTAATAGACTCATTTTCAATTTCTTTAGAAACTATTATTCACGAATGTCTTGATTTATATTATCTCATTAATGACAAACCTAGGTCATTTCAAAAAACATTAATTATAAAAGAACCAGATATTGAGTATGTTAAGTCTATATTTGAAAAAGTAAAATCAAAAGAACAGCCTGAACAAAGAACTAAAGCGTGGTATGAATTTCGTTGGAACCTATTAACGGCGAGCTCTATTTGGAAAGCAATGGATTCTACCGCAATGATTAATAGTATAATATACGATAAATGTAAACCAATCAATATATTGTCCAAATCGTCTGTTAATATTAATTCACCTTTTCACCAGGGGCATAAATATGAACCATTATCTGTTATGTTATATGAATTTCTATACGATACAAAAGTAGGTGAATTTGGTTGTATTAAACATGATACAATTCCATTTCTAGGAGCATCTCCTGATGGTATTAATATTGATGAAAAAAATATTTTGTTTGGTCGTTTATTGGAAATAAAAAATCCTGTTTCAGATAGATTATTAAATGGTATACCAAAAAAAGATTATTGGATACAAATGCAAATGCAAATGGAAGTTTGGTGTTTAGATGAATGTGACTTTTTAGAAACTCGTTTCAAAACATATGAAACGGAGGAAGATTTTGATAAAGATGGCACATTTAAAAAAACAACAGATGATAAATATAAAGGAATTATTTTACAATTTCATGATGGACATGAACCCATTTATGAATATCCACCATTTCAAATCACTAAAAAGGAATTCGAAGAATGGTCGGATAAATGTATTGAAAAAAATTCTAGTTTAACTTGGATTGGTTATACATATTGGTATTTGGATAAATATTCATGTGCATTGGTTTTAAGAAATAAAGAATGGTTTGAAGAAATAACACCATTATTAGAAAATGTTTGGAATACAATTGTAAAAGAACGCGTTACAGGTTATGACCATAGAAAACCCAAGAGAAGAGTAAAAAAAGAAGTAAAAAAAGAAGTAAAAAAAGAAGTAAAGAAAGAAGTTAAAAAAGATAAATCAGTAAATGTTATTAAGATTGATATTTAAAATATGAAAATTTTGGAAAAATATGAAAAAAACATTTCATATTTTTTTAATCTATTAAGGAACAATAAAATCCAACTCGCCGACATCCAAATCCGGGCATACAAGATTTTTGTTTTGGACCTATAATAACATCATTTGCCTTATACATTTCATTACACATATCATTATATTTACCATTATCATTACATGGATGCAATGTGAAATTATCAGTTATATCACTATATTTACTTACCCTAACACTATCATTTTGTTTTAAAGGTGTATTATTTCGTCGTAAAGAATACTGTCTACCAACTTCATTATTTTTTAATAATGGCCCTTTATACAATTCATCAATGTTATGATAATGAGATGCGAATCCTTCTTTTTCTTTAATTAATATCATTACCATGCCAAAAAAAATACATGCTAATAAAAATTTATTTAATAAATAAACTCGTTTACTCATATCTTATATATATTATAATAAATATTTTTTATTAAAAACTAAATTTTTATTTATTAAACAACAGTTTAAAAATATTTTATATTATAATTACATATATTTTGAAATATGGATAAAAACGAAGATTTCGTTATTAAACGTTCTGGAAAAAAAGAAATTGTTTCTTTTGATAAGATTTTAACACGTATAAAAAAAATTGGAAAAAATGAATTAGATGTTAATTATACATCATTAACTGTAAAAATAATTGAACGTTTATATCCAAATATACCAACAACTATGATTGATGAATTAACTGCACAACAATGTGCATCATTGGCAACTAAACATCCTGATTATGGCACGTTAGCAAGTAGAATTTTAATATCAAATCATCAAAAAAATACAGATGATAATTTTTTTAAAGTGGCTAAACAATTATATAATTTTAAGGATGTAAATGGTAAATTGGCTTCTCTAATTTCTAAAAAATATTTCAACGTTATAAAACAAAATAAATCAACAATTCAGGGGTGGTTAGATTATGATAGAGATTTTTTATTAGACTATTTTGGATTTAAAACATTGGAAAGAGCTTATTTGATGAGGATTAATAAAAAGATTCTTGAACGACCCCAACATATGTGGATGCGCGTTGCAATTGGAATTCACGGTAATGACCTTAAACGTGTAAAAGAAACATATGATTATTTAAGTCAAAAATTTTTTACACATGCAACACCCACACTTTTTAATGCTGGGACACCTCGTTCACAATTAAGTAGTTGTTATTTAATCGGAATGGAAGACGATAGTATTGCTGGAATTTATAATACTCTTACAGATTGCGCATTAATATCAAAATGGGCAGGAGGTATTGGATTACATATACATAATGTTAGGTCTGCTGGTTCACATATTCGTGGCACAAATGGCACATCAAATGGTATTGTTCCTATGCTAAGAGTATTTAATGGAACTGCAAGATATTGCGACCAAGGCGGTGGTAAAAGAAAGGGGTCATTTGCCATTTATATTGAACCATGGCATGGTGATATTGAAGATTTTCTTGAATTAAAAAAAAATCATGGTGATGAAGAAATGCGAGCTAGAGATTTATTTTATGCACTCTGGATACCCGACTTGTTTATGAAACGAGTTATGGAAAATAAAAAATGGACATTAATGTGTCCAGATAAATGTCCAGGATTGGCAGATGTTTATGGTGATGATTTTGTTAAATTATATGAGAAATATGAAGCAGAAAATAAAGGAATTAAAACAATAAATGCTAGAAAAATATGGTTGAAAATATTAGACTCGCAAATTGAGACTGGGACACCATATATGCTTTATAAAGACAATTGTAATAAAAAAAGTAATCAAAAAAATATTGGCACTATTAAATCAAGTAATTTATGCTGTGAAATTGTTGAATATTCAAATAGTAAAGAAACAGCCGTTTGTAATTTAGCGAGTATAGCTTTATCTAAATTTATTAATCCACCAAAGCCGACTCATCCTGATTATAAATTTGATACCATAAAAGTATATTCAAAAACAAAATGCAAATGGTGTAAGAAAACAAAACAATTATTTAATGATAACGGTTTTGATTTTGAAGATATTAATTTAGATGATGATAATAAAAGACATGATTTTTATAAAAAGGTAAATAATCAAGAAAATCTTACTGATAATAAAATCAATTCAGTGCCGCAAATTTATATTAATGATAAACGAATAGGCGGTTATAAAGATTTAATTAAAATTTTAAAACCAACATTCGATTATGAATTATTACATAAAATTACAAAAATTGTCACATATAATCTCAATAAAGTTATTGATATTAACTTTTATCCAACTCCGAAAACAAAATTATCTAATAAACGTCATAGACCAATCGGTATTGGTGTTCAAGGATTAGCAGATGCGTTTGCTTTAATGAATTTACCCTTTAATTCCGATGAAGCGAAACAAATTAATAAAAATATTTTCGAAACCATTTATCATGCTGCGTTAGAATCTAGCATGGAAATCGCTATAGAAGATGGTTCTTATGAAACTTTTGAAGGTTCACCCGCGTCTAAAGGTATTTTACAATTTGATATGTGGGATGTGAAACCATCATCACGTTACCCATGGCCACAATTAAAAAATAAAATAAAAAAATATGGTCTGCGAAATTCATTACTTGTGGCACCAATGCCAACTGCATCAACATCGCAAATTTTAGGTAATAATGAATGTTTTGAACCATTTACTAGCAATCTTTATGTTCGTAGAACATTAGCTGGTGAATTTGTCATGGTAAATAAATATCTCATTCGCGAATTAATTGAAGAAAATAAATGGACAGAAGAAGTAAAAAATCAAATTATTAAAAATAATGGTTCTATTCAAAATATAGAACAATTATCAGATGAGTTAAAATCAAAATTTAAAACAGTATGGGAAATACCGATGAAAGATATTATTGATATGTCTGCAGATAGAGGTGCATATATTTGCCAAAGTCAGAGTTTAAATCTATGGATGAAAGAACCAAAATATGACAAATTAACTTCAATGCATATGTATTCTTGGAAAAAGGGATTAAAAACGGGATTATACTATTTAAGAACAGAAGCAAAAGCTGCTCCACAACAATTTACTATTGAACCAGATAGCAACCAATCCAACTTATCCGATGATGAAAATATTTGTGATATGTGTTCAGGATAAATTGTTAATTACATTCATTCTATTATTTTCTAATTCTGAAAAATTTAATTTTTCCAAACCAAATTTTTCAATCACATCATTAAAAGTTAAATCATTGATTATCTCTTTAACATAACCTGTCATTAAATATAATAATATTTGAATATCTAAAAAGTTAACAATATTTAACAAGTCAAAAAAATTAGAACAATTAAATAATGGTGTAATTTTTATTTTTTCTATCAAATCATAATAATGTAATGATTTAATTTGTAATTTATCCAATGTTATATTTTTTAAAACTATAAATGATAATAAATCTTTTATCTTTGCTAATTCATTTATATATATTTTTTTTATTTTTAATTCTTGTATTTTATCCGTGATTTCTTCATTATCTGATTCTTCACTATAAAACATATTATTTAACAAATTTGATAACATTATTTCATTTTTTGTAAAAATTATACTGTGGTCTTCTTTTGTAATAATTTTAATCATAAGTTTTTAAAATTATATTTAAAATATAAAAAAAAAGTTTAAATATTTTTTTTTATATTTTAAATATAATTTTAAAAACTTATGATTAAAAATCAGAATATAAGTGAAATTAAAAAAATATTTAATTCATATGATAAAGATGAGAGTGGTATTTTAAGTAGAAATGAATTAAATAGATTTTTTAGATCAATGAAAACATATTTTACAAATCAAGAGTTGAATGAAGTAATGTATATAATAGATGAAAATAATGATGGTCAAGTAAGTTTTCAAGAATTTATACAGTATATATTAGAAGACGAATAATTTATTAATAAATTACTAGTAATTTCATTTTTTAATGTAATATAATATTAATTTAACATTTTACTATACATTTTACGAAATGCTATGATATTTGCATTGTTCTTTTTAACAATTGTTTCATCGTATATTGGGTCATATCCATACTTATGTTGACAAAAACATCTAAAACAAACATATACATCAATTAAAGAATTGTGTAAATTTTTAGGTGTAGTCTTAAATAATCTTTTATGCAAATCAATTAGTTTTGGCCAACGACTAAATAATTTCTTTGTTTTATGCATTGTGCAATACTTTTCCCCTCTATAAAAGTATAAAGCATTTCTTAAATTATTCCGCAATAACTCAACACTAATAATATTTGTATCAAAATCTAAATTATGAGCCACTATTATTTTACTATTAGATATATCTCTTTTAAATTCCATTAGTACATCACAAATATCTTTTCCCTGTTCACGCATTTTTTCATTTGTAATACCATGAATTCTTATAGCATTTTCAGGAATAGTAATATCTTCAGGTAATTTTACAATATAATCATTAATACTATCTATCTCACCATTAATAGTATTATAAACTAACCAACTCATTTGAACTATATGTGGCCAATTATCAAAATCTGTAAATGGACTATTTCTTTTTTTTGGCAAACCAGTAGTTTCAACATCGAACACTACAACAGACATTTTCTATAATAAAAATATAATAATTGTTTTATATTAATTTCATTAATCAATTTAAAATAAATTAAATCTGGGCAATGACAGCATAAACTCATTATCGAACTTCATTAACTCAATTTTAAATAAACAATTATCATCATATAATTTAATAATATGTGAATCTTTTTTCTCTAACTCTATTTGTTTTTTAGCATTTTTAATCATTTTTCGAGTTATATGAAAATATCTTGAAAAGTTCGAATTATAATCAGGCGGTTTATCGCCAATACTCGGTTTATTGCGCCACCTGTTATTTTCATGTTTTCTATTTATCAATTCAAGTGTTTTATCAAAGTCATTTGGATTATCAATTTCTAATATCATAAAATGTTCATCGTTATAATATTTTTTTTTTTCAATCTTATAACAAAACCATGTATCACGCAAAAATATTCCAGATAACAAACTACTATTTTCAATTATAAATGGTCTATTTATAAACACCCATTCACCAATTTCGTTTTCAAACATAGCAAGTTTATATATTTTCTGACTTGACATGTTGATATTTGTAATGATATTTGTAATGATAAATGTATTTTGTTCAATTTAAAAATACTTCATTTATTTTAGAAATATTGCAAATTCCAAATGATTTTCTATGCCATGGTGATATACCATAATGTTTTATTGCTTCCATGTGGTTTTTAGTTCCATAACCCTTATTATTTCTTAAATCATAATATTTTTCTAATAATGGATATTTATCACACATATCATTAATATACTTATCTCTTGATACTTTAGCCAATATAGATGCTGCTGCAATTGATGCGTATACGTTATCACCTTTAACAACACATTTATGTGGTATAATTTCACATTTATCAATATAAATTTGAAAATCTGACCCATCTACTAATAAGTATTCAGGTGTTACTTGCAATTCTCGTAATGTTTCATGCATGCTATCATAAGTTGCATAATATATATTTTTAGAATCAATATATTTTTCGTCTTTCCAAGTAACAGACCAATCAATAGAATTATTTATAATGAAATCATATGCTTCATTTCTCTTTTTTTCAGATAATTTTTTACTATCCTTAATAAATGGTTGTTTAAATGTATCATCTTGTGGTATTATTACAGCGGCACTATATACTCTACCAAACATTGGACCTCTACCAGCTTCATCTATACCAGCCTCTAAAATATCTTCATTATAAAATGTTTTCAACATAACTAAAATATATTAATAGTATCTGTTTAATATATTTTATTCAATTTTTTTTTTCGTTATTTTCGCAACATGTATTGGTTTCGCTAGTAACCGCTCGGCGTTTTACTGCCCGCTGTATAAATAAATTAGTAGGTCCAATATTACCAACTAAAGCTTTAGCACGAGTTGCATCACTACCAACTGCACCACTAATTCGTTTTGCTTTGATACTCATTGTTGCATTATTTAATCGTCTACCACCATTAAATCCATTCTTTACTCTATTGTGTGTTAAAGCTGGCATTCTATAAATTTATATATTATATAATTATTTTTTTTTCATTATATAATTTATATGATGAAGTTTAAATTAACAAAATTACATTTATTTATTATATTATTATCTGCTCTCATTCTTAGTTCTTTAGGTATTAAAGTTTTAGAAAGTTTTAATATAATTGAAGGGAATTCAAATATGGAAGATGGCGGAGATGGTGAATCTAAAACTGAACAACCACCATTAACAGATGCTGACGGCAATGAAGCTAGTTCTGGCGACGAATACAACCCCAATAATAATGCTGAAAATAATGCATTATCTGATTTATTTAAAGATGATTATGAAAATACAACATTTCAACCAGATTTAAGAGTTACTTTCCAAGACACCGATGCTAATAAATCTAAATTATCTTTCGGTGCTAAAAATGGCGTTACAAAAGATTTAATACCACCGGGTGAAGAACATTTATATGTTCTTAAATCGCAAATGGTTCCACCAATATGCCCACAATGTCCTAAAATAGAAACGTCTAAAGGAAGTGGATGCGGTGAAGAAAAAACATGTCCACCATGCCCTAGACCCGAAAGATGCCCCGAACCAGCTTTTAGTTGTAAAAAGGTTCCTAATTATTCGGCATCAAATGTAAATAGTATATTACCTACAACAATGGATGGAACTGCAGCCGGTGCTGGAAACGGAAAACCTGTCCCCGTTCTTAATTCATTTGCAAGTTTTTCATAAATTTAATTTATTAAATAATAAATTAAATCTTAAATCTTAAATCTTTGTTAACTTATTTTCAATTTTTAAAGTTGGTGTTCTAACTTCTTTAGGAATTATTCTAATAATACATTTAGTTTTTTTCCCATGCAATGGATTTACACAACCTTTTTCTTTTTTAGTTTTTTTAGTTTTTTTAGTTTTTTTAATATTCCTCTCAATCTCTTTTTTTGTGCACCTTGCCCTAAAATTTTCATAGCGTTCTCTTACTTTACAATATGTTAATCCGGATTTCTTGTTTAACATTTTATTTACATGTTCATGTAAACAATAAACCCATTTTGAAAAATTTGTTCTATTTTTTAAAGCTTTGGCGTTTAATGGTATTGCTTTTAAATTAGTTCTTAAATTAATACGACAATATTTACAAGGTAATACATATTTCAATGATATTATAAATTGTTTATAATACTTTTTATCCTCTTTACTTGGTTTAACCGGGTAATTAAACGACATCGTATGCAAATAATGCCATAAACTAGGTCCCCATACACTTGTTAACATACCATCTCCACTTTTATAATCACTTAATTTATAAACGCGTTTTCTTTTATTTGTTTTTTTTTTATTTTTTTTATTTTTTTTATTTTTTTTATTTATTCTTTTTTTTGTTTTTACCATTATATATAACATTAGAAAAATTTAATTTTACCAATAATTTTATCCTTTAATTGATTTTTTAATTGTTCTTTCGTCTTTTTATCAACATGAATATTATATTTTTTTAACCATAAATTTTTATAAAATTTTTCATCATTGTTATATTTAGAAATATCTATTTTTTCAAATTTATCTTGAAATGTTCTAATCATTGCTTATAATATATTATTTTATAGATTTAAATTCGTTTAATAAATATCTTTTATTTATAAATATATAGTAAAAATGTTAGAAAAATTAGCAATTGTTAAAAGTAAAAAATTTGTAGTTATTATTTTTCTTATAGCCATTTTTATTGGCGCTGCAATGTTTGTATATAATAAATATATTGCTCCAAAATTAAATCCAACATTTGTAGAAAATCGGGAATTTACAAATAATGAATTAAAAGAACAGAGTGACGCTGCTATCTATTTTATTTATGCTACTTGGTGTCCCCATTCAAAAAAAGTTATTAAACATTGGGAAAAATTAAAGGAAAAATATGATTATAAAATAATCAAAAGACCTGTAAATCCAAAAACGCAAGTAGCTTTAACATTTATTGAATATGATGGCGATAAACAAGAAGATGAAATTGAAAAATTTTCAAAATTATTCAAAAAAAATATAGAAGGATATCCTACTATAATTTTAATAAAAGATAACGAAGTTATAGAATTTGAAGCTGAACCATCGTATGAAAATTTAAATGAATTCATTAAAACAACTTTATAATTCATGACAAATCATTATATTCCAAATATAATTTTGCAGCATTTTCACCGATATTAATTAATTCTTCTCGATATGCTTTATCATTTATTGTTTTCATAAATCGTTCTATAGAGAACATTTCTGAAAAAATTATTATCCTATTTACTGAATTCTCATCCGAAATTTGTTGATAATCTTCTCTTTTTTTTAAAATTAATTTCAAAAGTAATTTTGCATAAAATGATAAAATATTTTCATCTTCATTTAATTTTGTTGGGTCACTACTAGCATCGCTATAAATTCCTAAAATATCAGACTTATTTTCATTTTCTTCAATACAAAATTGCATTGGAAACGTGCAATTATAACCACCATCAATATAATAGTCATCATTTATTTTTAATGGTTTAAACAATATTGGAATAGAACATGACATAAATATTGCATCTAACACTTTTATGTCTGGGTTATTCACATGATTAAAACAATGTAATGATAAATCAGAATACTTTGTAGAATAAATATTTAATTTTATATTTGAATATTCAAATAACTCTAGCATTGTTATATTTTCATCAAATTCACATGACTTTAATAATGGGATAAATACACCGTAAAATAGTTCCTCATTAATTATACCCAATGATTCATATAAATTTAAAAAATCATCTGAATTAAACTTTAATAACTTTTCCCATGGTCTCTCTATAAAATAATTTATAATTATTTCATTATAATCTAATTTTAAACATAATAATAGACCTATCATGCTTCCAGCTGAAACTGCATAAATATTTTCCAAATTTGTTATATTTATATTTTTTTTTATTAATGCTTTAATTGTCCCTAACATTGAGAAATATGAAATATCTCCACCAGATATAACCAAATGTTTAATCATTATTAAATATATTATTACATTGTTTTTTATATTTTTTTTTCTAAATGAAAGTTAATTAATGAGTGGAAAACTAGATTTAGATGATTTATATAAAAAAAAAAAATATACACACGACCACAAATTAAAAGTGTTCGATAAAATATTGGAAAGAATCCATAAAAAAATTAAAACAACAGCACGTTTACGAAATAGCGATTGTCATTGTTTTTTTATTATACCAGAGTTTATTTTAGGACTACCTAGATATAATATTTCTAATTGCACTAATTATATAATTGAAAGATTGATGGAAAATGGCTTTAAAGTAAAATATACCCATCCAAATATGTTATTCATATCCTGGAATCATTATATACCATATTATGAGAGACAAGAATACAAAAAAAAGACAGGTATAAATATTGATGGCTTTGGTAATGTTATTGTAAAATCTGATAAAAAAAATAACAAACCGCAAAATATTAATGAACTTTTATCGAAAAAAAGTGCTGAAAAAAAACCAATAAATAAAATAAATTATAAAAAAATTTCTTCTTACAAACCAAGTGGGACATTTATTTATGATACTGAGACCATAAAAACACTTGAAAATATTAAATTGTAAAAATAAATATTTTTTAAAAAAGTCGAAAAAAACGAGTTTTTTCAACTTTTTTTTTTGACCAAAAAATGGAGTAAACTTTTTTAGGGCATTTTCTTATCTTAATGCTCTTATTTTTGAAAATGAAATATTTGGTGTATTATGATAACTTAAAAGTTTGATGAAAAAATTTGAAAAGTATTTTGGAAAAGTGGATTTTGGACATTTCTAAAATGTCCAAAATTGGATTTTCCAAAAAAGTTTTTTTTTTTTTTGATCAAACTTTTTTTTCCCTAGGTAATGGTTTAAAAAAACTTTTTTGTAAAAATATTATGCAGCGATTTTATCGTCACAAATTTTGAAAACGGTGTTGTGTAAAAAAAAAAATAAAAAAAATGTAAAAAAAAAGGCGAAAAAGGAGCCAAACGGAGCAATTTGTTTTTTGTTACCATATTATAGTATGTTTATTTTGAACAAGTCGATGTTGATTGTTACTGACATCATGCAAAATGTGTAAAAAAAGTATTTTTATGATTTTGTTAGCATATACAATCTAATTTATTTCTCATATTTATTAACATTTAGACCATTTATCGCGCGGCTCCTTTTGGCTCCTTTTTAAAATTTTACACCACGCAAAAAAAATCAATATGGGCATTAAAGCAAAACTCGTTGGACATGACAATTTTTATGTCTTTTTTTTGTTACCATAAAACGCCAATTTTAGGCAAATATGTAAAAATTGAGCAATTTTTGGGAAAAAAAACGGCAATGCATAATTTTTCACAAAAAAAATGTAAACTTTTTTGAAACTATTTACTATTGAAAATATTTTACACTAATAGCAAAAAAATCATTTTGGTAAGTGTCTGTTTTTTAGTGAATTTGATTTTTTCGCAAAAATGTGTTGAAATATTTAGACGAACTGTTTATTTCATGTATTTTAGTGATTTTTAAAAATCATTAAAAAGTTGAAAATCCCGTATGTGTTTTGTCCAAAAAAATGCGTTTTTTGCAAAAAANCNAAAAAAAAAAAAAACAAAAAAAAACAAAAAAACCAAAAAAAGTTAAAAAAATAATGAAATTCATATAAAAAATAAAAACGTTAATAATATATATCCAATGAATAAAATTTTCGAATGTGTAAAATGTAATTATAAAACAGATAAACGCGGTAATTATAATAGACATTTAAAAACGAAAAAACATTTAGATATACATAGAAGCGATGAATTTGCTTGTCACTTATGTAATTATAAAACAGATAAAAAGAATAATTTAATAAGACATGATAAAAAATATCATTGTAAAATTGTAAAAAAAGAAAAAGAAATAAAAAGAAATAACCAACAGAATATGATAGACCTGACAAATTTGGAAATAAATTTACAAAAAATTTTAAAAGAACAAGAAAATATAAAAAAATTAATTCCGAAAAATACTGGTAATACAATTATTAACAATAAATTATCAATAAATGTATATTTAAATACTGAATGTAAAGAGGCAATGAGTATTCAAGATTTTTTAAATCAATTAAATTTATCATTTGACGATTTATATTATACAAAAAATAATGGCTTTGTTGAAGGAATTAGCAATGTATTTGTTAAAAAATTGGGAGATTTAGACCCGAAAGAAAGACCAATTCATTGTAGTGATAAAAAACGTTTGCATTTTTATGTAAAAAATACGGATGCTTGGGAAAAGGATGATGATAATAAAAATATCAATAAAGCGATAGGTAATGTTCAAAGAAAACAAATAGAAATGCTTTATCATTGGGAATTAAATCATCCGGGTTGGGAAAAGAATGAAAAATTATTTCACGAACGTTTAAATTTAGCAAACAGCGTTTATGGTAGTATAAAAGATAAAGATAGAGAAAAAGATAATAAGGCTATAAAGAAGAAAATCAGTGAAAAAATAGATTTTGATATAGATGTGTTAGTTGAAAATTAATTATTAATTCTTTTTTTTATTGTGTTTGAAAATTGCTGCAAAATAAATATTTTTAATGAATGTTTTGTTTTTATAAAAAGATGTTCTATTTCTTGAAAATAATTTATTAGGATATCTCTTGTATTTTCAATAATAGAATCAAGTTTATCCATAGATATAATATTTTTTATATAAACATGTTCATCAACTTTTTCAAAAATAAACTCATCATTTATAAGTTTGATTAATTGTAAATGTATTTTTTTTATTTTTTGTATTAATAAAGTAATATTATGCGTGTATTTGTCTAAATACGATTCACAAATCATAATATTGTCATTTAATTTATTATTTGTTATATTACTACAATTAATATCTGAATAATTATTTACGATTATTTCAGAGTTATTTAAAAAAAAATTACAAAAATTAGTTAAATGTTTATTATATAAAATTTTATCGGCTTGACCTAAAATATACTTATTGGTATTTAAATCAAATTTACTTTTATAAATATAGTTTAATTCCGGTATTAAAAAAATATTAAACGGGATATTTATTTTATTTTTTTTTACGGTTATGTTATTATTTGAAATAATATTAAATATACTTGAAAAAAGATGTGTTAATTTGATATAGTATTTAGCTATAATATTAGCATCGGTATGATTATTAACATTTTTATCAATTATTTTTGTAAAAATGTTTATTTGCTTAGAATTAAATAATAATTTAATTTTATTTAAAATAATTAAATATTCTTTATTGCAGAAATTAAAATCTAAAAAAAAAATTATATTATTTTTAGTTAAATTAAATAGTTTAAAAGTTATTTTTTTATTGAAATTTTTTATTAAATTTAAGGAATATTCTTTTTCATTAAGTTCCATTATTGTATAAAATAAATAAATTGAATTTAAATATAAAAATATTAATATTAGAAATAATAAATGCAAACTATATTAAATAATGGAAAAACAGCGAAGGGGACACAGAAAACAAAAAATAAAAAAATAAATAAAAAAAAGATATGGTCATCTTTTAAAAATGAAATAGATAATGAAAAAAAATCTGAAAATAAAAAAATGGAATTATTATTTGCAGAAGAAAAGGTGCATATAAGAGAAGAATGCGAATTATGTTCATCAAAACTATTTCTTTCAGAGGAAAAATATTTAATATGTTCAAACGATAAATGTGGTATTATATATAAAGATTGTTTAGATAGCACAGCAGAATGGAGATACTATGGTGCAAATGATAGTAAAATGTCAGACCCAACGAGATGTGGTATGCCAATAAATCCACTATTAAAAGAATCGTCATATGCATGTAGAATATTAATTAATTATAGGTCATCTTATCAAATGCATAGAATAAAAAAATATACAGACTGGATATCTATGCCTTATAAAGAAAAATCTAGGTATGAAGAATTTCAAAGAATTATTACAATGTCTCGCAATGCAGGAATACCAAAAATAATTATAGATGAAGCTTTAAAACAGCATAAGAAAATATCAGAATTAAAAACATTTAGAGGTGGTAATCGAGATGGTGTTATAGCGGCAAGTATATATTTGGCGAGTAGAATATATAATTATCCGAGAACGGCAAAAGAAATAGCCGAAATATTTCATTTAGATAATTCGAGTTCAACAAAGGGGTGTAAGAATGCTGTTCATATATTAAATACTGTGGAAAATGAAACATTGGGTAATGAAAAAACATACTTTCATCAAACAAAACCAACAGCATTTATAGAAAGATTTTGTAGTAGATTAAATATAAATAATGAATTAACAAAATTATGTAAATTTGTAGCATTAAAGATAGAGAGAGAACGATTGATACCAGAAAACACACCACAATCTGTTGCAGCTGGAATAATATATTTTATTGCAAGAAATTGTAATTTAAATGTGAGTAAAAAGAATGTAAATATTGCAAGTAAAACAAGTGAAGTAACAATTAATAAATGTTATAAAAAGTTGGAATTAATAAAAGATAAGTTAATACCAAATATAATTCTTAAAAAATATAATAAATAATAATATTTAAATATTTAAAAATTAATTTAAATATTTAAAAATTAATTTAAATATTTAAAAGCATATTAATTATTGATGTCATATAAAATAGGTATATTAATACCGAGCACAACGAAAGGATTAGAAAATTGCAATAGTTATAAAGATACTCTTTTTTATAAACTTTTTTTAAAAAGTTTTATAAAAACATATGATAAAAAATATAGGGGAAAAGATATTTTATATACTATTTATGTTGTAGTAGATGATGATGATAAAATATATTCAAATAAAGAAGAAGTAGGTAAGATTTTATCATTTATAAATCTAGTAAATAATGTTTCCATTGAATTTTTAAGTGGAACTGGTATTGAAAAAGGATGGGTTACAAAAATGTGGAATAGGGCGTTTAAACATGCGTATGATGATGGTTGTGATTATTTTTATCAATGTGGTGATGATATAGAATTTTTGGATAAACAATGGGTTGTAGAATGTATAAAAGTCATGGAAAAGCATCATGGTTATGGTATTACAGGACCGTTAGATTGGGGTAGAGAGCAATTTAATATGGTTCATAATTGTAGAGGAAAGTTTATATTGACACAAACATTTGTTTCGAGAAAACATATGGAAATATTTGGTTTTTATTTTCCAGAAGAAATAAAAAATTGGTTTTGTGATGATTGGATAACGAATATATATGTAGTTAAAGACAAGTATTGGAAAATAACAAAACGTATATTTAATAAAGGTGGAGAGCCTAGATATAATCCAGAAGGAAGGGGTGGAGATTTTAAGAGAATGACAAATAAATGTATTGAGTTAGTGAATAAATATAATAGTTATTTATAATAAATTTAAATAATATGTTATTAATTCAATTATATGAGCTATGAAGAATGTATAAAAAACTATAAGTTATTTTGGCAATATCCTGTTATTACAGAGAAAACTTTTTATGAACAAAATAAGCACATTGATAATTACGTGGCATTTCCATGGGCGTCAATTAAGGATTCGGGTTATGATTTACAAGTTATTTATAAAATATTAAAACCATATATCAAAACAAAAATAAATTTTACATGTTGTCAACATATTTCTTTTAGAAAATTCATAAATTTATTTAAAATGTTGGATATAAAAATAGTGTATGCACCGCATAAAATAATCGGAGAAGATGAGATAAATGGTGTTAAAATATTACCATGTCCATTATTTGCTGTAAATTTTGAAGATAAAACGATGAATAAATTATTTCAAAATTTAAATAAAAATGATTTTATTAATAAAAAACGTGAATATTTGTATAGTTTTCAGGGTGCATATAGAGAAAGATGGTATTTAACTGATGTTAGAAAAAGAATTTTCGAAATGAAACATCCAGAAAATACTTATATAAATTATATAGGTCAATGGCATTTTGAAAATATAGTGTATAATAAAAAGCAAAATAATAAAGGAGAATTAAATATTGATGATAAACATATAAAAAATAAGGAAGAATATAATCAATTATTATTAAAATCAAGATTTACTTTGTGTCCATCTGGTTCAGGTCCAAATTCAATACGTTTTTGGGAATCATTGGCGGTTGGTTCTATACCAATACTTTTGGCAGATACATTAGATTTACCGAAACATGTGTTATGGGATGAGGCAATTGTAAGAGTGAAAGAAGCAGATTTAAAAAAAATACCAAATATTTTAAAAGATATAGATTTTTCTAAGGAGAAAATAATGAGAGAAAATTGTATAAAAATATATAATCATTTTAAAAATAATTATAGAAATATTTAAAATATATTCTATATTGATTTAAAAATATTTTATTAATAATAAAATTATAATGGATGTATTGGGAACAAAGTATGGTTGTTGGTTTTTACCAAAAGATATAGATTTGAATGAAGATAGTGTTGTATATTCTGCCGGAGTTGGTGAAGACATGTCTTTTGATATGATATTATCAGATAAGTATAAATGTAATATTGTATTAATTGATCCCACAAAAAGGTCAAAAACGCATTTTGATGAAATGAAGCATTATTATGAAAAAATTAGATGGAAGTTATCTGGTGATATACAAGAAGATTATTATGGTATTATGTATCCTTTAAAACCGGATTTGGAAAAAGTTACTTTTGTAGAAAAAGGATTATGGGATGAAAAGAAATCTAATATGAAATTTTATAAACCAGTAAATAAACAATATGTTTCACATAGTTTTTTTGAGGGTCAATGTAGTGATGAATATACAGAAGTGGAAGTAGATACATTGAAAAATATTATGGAAGAGAATGAACATCATACAATTGATGTATTGAAATTGAGTATTGGTGGTTCAGAAGTAAAAGTATTGCAAGATATGTTAAATGAAAATATTTTTCCAAGATATATATGTCTTCATTTTACTATTGTAAAAAGTAATCCAAACATTAAAGCGGAAGTTACAAAAATATTAACGCGTTTACAGATGCTTAGATATAAAGTATTGGGCAGTAATTCAAACAAATTTATAATGAAATTAATTGTTTAAATATTATTAATATTTAAAATATAATTGTTATTTATAAATATATTTTAATGAAAAATATAATTTTAATACCTTATAGAGATAGGGAAAAAGATATGAAATATTTTTTAGAATATACTTATCCATTATTAAAAAAAAACATAGAAAATTTGAAATTGGTTATTGTAGAGCAAGAGAAAGGTAAACCATTTAATAGAGGAATAACATTAAATATAGGTTTTCAGGAAATGGAAAAAGAAAGTAATGGTGTAATAAATAATTATATTACGCATGATATAGATGTTAACCCGTTTGAAAGCACAATAAAAGAGTTATATAATAAACCAATCGAAGATAATCATGTTATTGGTATTTATACATCGTTTCATGGGACGTTAGGTGGTTTAATTAAATTCAATAGTAATACATTTAAAAATATAAATGGTTTTCCAAATAATTTTTGGGGATGGGGGTGTGAGGATAAAGATTTACAAAATAGGGCTGAATTTAAAAAAATTAAAATTAATAAAAATATATTAAGTAATAGTGAAAAATCTAAAAAATATTTTAAAATTTTTGATAATTATAAAAGAAATAGGTTAATGCCATTTAATAAACTTGTTTATCATGAATGGAAAAAAATGAAGGAAAATGCAAAAGAAGATTATATTAGTAAAAATGGATTATCAACTTTAAAATATGAAGTGATTGAAAAAAAGATAATTGAAGATATTATTAAAATAAAAGTAAAAGTTTAAATATTAAAAATTAAAAATAAGAAAAGAATTATTTTTAATATTGATA